>Ga0308166_1001787_pt1 | contig 21637 bp, 15 predicted proteins | sample PhyCR2_2_FD_202137 | JGI IMG/M metagenome (GOLD analysis project Ga0308166, IMG submission 202137) | Phyllosphere microbial communities from UC Gill Tract Community Farm, Albany, California, United States - DLSLCC.R2 | ecosystem: Host-associated > Plants > Phyllosphere > Unclassified | place... | reverse complement strand
GATTTGAGTGACGATTTTCAGCTGATACAGATTACATCACTGCGCGAAAGCGGGGTGATAAACAGAATTTGCCTGGCGGCACTAGCGCGGTGGTCCCACCTGACCCCATGCCGAACTCAGAAGTGAAACGCCGTAGCGCCGATGGTAGTGTGGGGTCTCCCCATGCGAGAGTAGGGAACTGCCAGGCATCAAATTAGAAGTATGGCACTGACCTTTGTGGCAGTTCACTACTCGACAGAGAGTAGGACAAAAGCGAAAGCTTTTGAACGTTGCGCAGCAACGGCCCGAAGGGTGAATCACGAAGTGATTCATAAACTGCCAGGCATCAAATTAAGCGTGCTGATATGGCTCAGTTGGTAGAGCGCACCCTTGGTAAGGGTGAGGTCCCCAGTTCGACTCTGGGTATCAGCACCACTTTTTAGTGGTTAAAGTTCGGCACATAGTAAAGAATTTGCCTGGCGGCACTAGCGCGGTGGTCCCACCTGACCCCATGCCGAACTCAGAAGTGAAACGCCGTAGCGCCGATGGTAGTGTGGGGTCTCCCCATGCGAGAGTAGGGAACTGCCAGGCATCAAATAAAGCAGAAGGCCATCCGTAAGGATGGCCTTTTTGCGTTATGGTATTAAACGCCGGGCGGCATTGCATTTGCCCGTCCTGCGGTCCGAAAGCCTCAGTAGGCCGGGCAAGCGTAGCGCCGCCCGGCAATACGATCCTAGTGAATAACCTGCGAGAGAAACGCACGGGTACGTTCTGATTTTGGATGGGCAAAGAACTCTTCAGGTGCCGCCTGCTCGACGATCTCCCCACGATCCATAAAGATCACGCGGTCAGCAACCGTGCGGGCAAAACCCATCTCGTGCGTCACACACAGCATGGTCATGCCCGACTCCGCCAAACCAATCATGGTATCGAGTACCTCCTTGACCATCTCAGGATCCAGCGCAGAGGTGGGCTCATCAAACAGCATGATTTTAGGCTTCATGCAGAGCGAGCGGGCAATCGCAACGCGCTGCTGCTGCCCGCCCGAGATCTGACCGGGGAACTTATGCGCATGCTCGGCAATACGCACGCGCTCAAGATAGTGCATCGCCAGCGCTTCGGCCTCTTTCTTCGGCATTTTACGCACCCAGATAGGCGCAAGAGTGCAGTTCTGCAGCACCGTCAGGTGCGGAAAGAGATTAAAGTGCTGAAACACCATCCCCACTTCCTGACGTACCTTCTCAATATTGCGGATATCTTCATTCAGTTCGATGCCGTCTACAACGATACGGCCCTGTTGATGCTCTTCCAGATGGTTAATGCAGCGAATGGTGGTTGATTTACCCGATCCGGAAGGACCGCAGAGTACAATACGCTCCCCTTGTTTTACGTTCAGGTTGATGTCTTTCAGTACATGGAACTGCCCGTACCACTTATTTACGTTCTCGAGCGTAATCATCGCGTCGGCAGATTGCATAGTCATATTACTCATGGTGATCCTCAGTGCGGTGTACGCCCGGTGTTAAAGCGCTTTTCCAGATGCTGGCTATAGCGCGACATGCTAAAACAGAAAATCCAGTAGACCAGTGCGGCAAAAACATAGCCTTCTGTCGACATCCCCAGCCACTCGGGATCGACCGTCGCCTGCTGCACGCTGCTAAAGAGATCGAACAGGCCGATAATGATCACCAGGCTCGTATCCTTAAAGAGGGCGATGATGGTGTTCACCAGCCCTGGAATCACCATCTTCAGCGCCTGAGGCAGGATCACCAGCCCCTGGGTTTTCCAGTAACCCAGCGCCAGTGATTCAGCGGCTTCATACTGCCCTTTGGGCAGCGCCTGCAGCCCGCCGCGAACCACCTCGGCCACGTAGGCCGACTGGAACAGAATCACCCCGACCAGTGCTCGCACCAGCTTATCAATGCTGGTTCCTTCCGACATGAACAGCGGCAGCATCACCGAGGACATAAACAGCACGGTGATCAGCGGTACGCCTCGCCAGAATTCAATAAAAATCACAGACAGAATGCGTACCACCGGCATGGTTGAGCGTCGGCCAAGGGCGAGTAAAATCCCCAACGGCAACGCGCCAGCAATTCCCACGGAAGCGATGATCAATGTCAGCGTCAGGCCACCCCACTGGCGTGTTTCGACACGCTCCAGCCCGAGAAAGCCCCCGTACATCAGCCCCCACACGACCAGCGGATAAATCACGGCCCAGCAGGCAATGTAGCGTCCACGTTTGGGCAACGCATTCCAGAACATTGGTATAATCGAGAGCAGGCCAATCACCAGCGCGGTATTGATGCGCCAGCGCTCATCATGGGGGTATAGCCCATACATAAACTGGCCGAATCGTTCATGAATGAAAACCCAGCAGGCGCCCTCCTTGGTGCAGTCCGCACGGGTAGTACCAATCCAGTTCGCATGGAACAGCGCCCAGTTCAGTAGGGGAGGAATGAGCTCCCACATCAGCCACAGTGCGACCAGCGTCAGCAGGCTATTCGACCAGCTGGAGAACAGATTTTTTCGCGCCCACTGGAGATAGCGTCCAGTACCGGCACTAGCCGGGCGCGCGGGGTGAGACAGAAGTGCTTTTGTCATCATGGATCCTTAGCGCTCGACCAGGGCGATACGGCGGTTATAAATATTCATTAGCAGGGAGATCGTCAGGCTAATAATCAGGTAGACCGACATCGTGATAGCAATCGTCTCGATAGCCTGCCCGGTTTGGTTCAGCACCGTTCCGGCAAACAATGACACCATATCGGGATAACCTATTGCAGCCGCCAGCGACGAATTCTTCACAATGTTGAGGTACTGGCTAGTCAGCGGTGGAATGATCACCCGCATCGCCTGCGGGATAATGACCTGGCGCAGCGTCACCGGGTTAGGCAAACCCAGCGAGCGTGCGGCCTCATGCTGCCCAAAGGGCACTGATTGAATGCCCGAGCGGATGATTTCAGCAATAAACGCGGAGGTATAAACCGACAGGGCCAGAGTCAACGCCGCCAGCTCCGGGATCAGCGCCATTCCGCCACGGAAGTTAAAGCCGCGCAATTCGGGGACATCCCAGTGTAACGCTGCACCGAACAGCCAATGTGACAGCAGCGGCAGCAGAATAATCAACCCGAGCGCGGTTGGCCATGTCCGCCGCAGCTGGCCGGTTTTCATCTGATGCGTTCGGTTGAAGCGGTACAGCCCCACGGTAATGGCGACGGCAATCAGCACCGCTACGATGAAACCAACGATGCCTTCGCCAAACGCGGGGGCCGGAATATAGAGCCCACGGTTGCTAAGAAACGCCAGATCAAAAGCGCTTACCGCCTGACGCGGCCCCGGCAGGTTGCGCAGCACGGCAAAATACCAGAAGAAGATCTGCAGCAGCGGCGGGATATTACGAAAGGTTTCGATATAGATCGTCGACAGCTTGCGCAGCAGCCAGTTTTCAGACAGGCGTGCAAGGCCAAGGAAGAACCCCAGAAACGAGGCAAAAACAATACAAAGAGCAGAGACCAGCAACGTATTGAGCAGGCCGACCAGGAATACGCGACCATAGGTATCACCCTGCTCATAATCGATCAGATGCTGAACGATACCGAATCCGGCCCCGCGATCGAGAAAGGCAAAGCCGGAGGTGATACCCCGGTTGCTCAGGTTAGTAACGGTATTGTGTATCAAATAGATCGCGACGCTGACAACGGCCACGATAGCGATGATCTGAAACAGCCAGGCGCGAACCGCGGGGTTAGAAAGGGAGAACGATCCTTTAACGGTTGGGCGGCGTTGGGACATAGGAAAACCTCGGTAACCTTAACTCTGGGCTGGGCACTGCCTGCGCAGTGCCCGTTACAGCACTCTACCTTAGCGTGCCGGTAGCTTAGCGCACCGGCGGCGCGTACTGGATCCCGCCGTTGTTCCAGAGGTTATTCTGGCCGCGTTTAATCTTCAGTGGGCTTTCCGATCCCACGTTACGCTCAAAGATTTCAGCGTAGTTACCCACTTTCTTGATAATGTTGTAGGCCCATTTGTTATCAAGCTTCAGGTCCTTACCGTAGTCGCCCTCTTTGCCTAACAGATGCGCCATATCGGGAGTTGCTGGATTAGCCGCTTTCTCATCAACGTTTTTAGAGGTGATGCCCATCTCCTCTGCGTTCAGCATCGCGAACAGGGTCCAGCGAACAATAGAGAACCACTCTTCATCACCGCGGCGAACCACTGGGCCCAGCGGCTCTTTGGAGATCACTTCCGGCAGAACGATCCACTCGCCCGGCGTGCTCAGCTTGATGCGCAGCGCATACAGCTGGGACTGGTCAGAAGCCAGGGTATCGCAGCGGCCAGACTCCAGCGCCTTCGCAGACTCATCGGAGCGGTCAAAAGTGACCGGGGTATACTTCATGTTGTTGGATTTGAAATAGTCCGCCACGTTCAGCTCGGTATCGGTACCGGCCTGGATACAGACGGTAGCGCCGTCCAGTTCTTTAGCACTCTTCAGGCCCGCTTTATTGTGGGTCAGGAAGCCGATGCCGTCGTAGTAGGTCACGCCGGTGAACGCCATGCCCATGCCCGCATCGCGAGAGGAGGTCCAGGTGGTATTACGCGACAGCACGTCGACTTCCCCGGACTGCAGGGCGGTGAAGCGCTCTTTGGCCGTCAGCGGGGTGTACTTCACTTTAGTATCATCGCCAAATACGGCAGCGGCGACGCCACGGCATACGTCTACATCAATCCCGGTAAACTTGCCGTTAGCATCTGCATAGGAGAAACCAGGCAGACCGTCGCTAATACCGCACTGCACAAAGCCTTTACTCTTTACGGCATCCAGCGTTGCGCCAGCATGCGCCTGGTTTACAACAGCAAACAGCGCACCGGCGGCAGCCAGGCTGGCGATCGTCATCTTTTTCATAATGCATCCTGTGTGGCGAAATTATTGTTATAAAGAGGCGCCTGGGAGACGCCTAAAACCTGTCTGTGGCGTTGGCCATACTCTTTAAAGCAAAGGTAGTGCCAGGTTTGCGGAAGGCGGAAAAGGAGCGTTTTCCCCGCAATATGCAGAGTGTAGACAGGAAAAAAGAGAGAAAGCGCACTGAAATAGGGCGAAAAGTTAACCGACGCCACAAAACAGAGCAAAATAGTTTCGTTACGTGAGGATTGCACCAGGCAGGAGCAAAAAAGAAGGCGTGGGGGGAGCCACGCCTTGAGTCAGACTATTTGGTTAAGGCCACAATACCCAGCGTCAGGCCAGCAATCGCGGCAGCACCGCCAGCAACCGCCCCTGCGGTTTCCCAGTTATCCTGAGTTGTCCCTTTCATGCAGGTATTGGTATGCACAAGTCGGCCCTGATCGTCATAGGTTGGTACACACGGAGAATCATGGGCACAGCCTGCAAGAACGGTAGATAACAGTGCAACGGCAATTAATTTTTTCATGGTCACATTCACCTCATTTATGTGAATGGCGGTATTGTACCACTGGCCGCCGCGGGAACTTATGCCTCTATTCTTACAAAGCGTGTCTAATGTAAAAAAGATGGAGAGAAACGGCTCCGGATAGCAGATTAAGGAGAAAAGATGGAGCTGGAGCGCTGTGGGGTTATGCGCTTAGCTTCACTCTTCGCTCATCAGGCATCGTGCGCAGCATAACCAGCAGCCCCTCAACCAGCTGTGGAGCCAGCGTGGCAAGGTCGAAGCATTTGCCCAGCATCAGCCAGTTTTTAACAATTCCGCTCAGGTACCCCTGGATGATAATCAGCGCTGTTTCCACGCTGCCGCTCAAAAACTGCGGATCCTGCTGCTGGCATTTCTCTAACATTTCGGCAACGTTTGCAGGATTAAAAAACAGACGTTCCCGTATTTCCGCTTCCGACGTCATATTTTGTGTAAATTCGCATTTATGGTAAAGAATTTCTACGAGTGCTTGTTCGAAAGGGCTTTTTGCAATTAAACGCAGCGCCTCTGTTAAGCTATGGCGGAATAATCCTTGCGGATCGTTGCTAAAATGTAATCGTGCTTTACGATCTAACCGCTCTCTTAGCGGCCGTTGCTCCTGCCAGATAGCGTTAAATAATTCTGTTTTATTTGTAAAATGCCAGTAAATAGCACCACGTGTCATATTTGCTGCGCAGGCGATATCATCGAGCGTTGTATTGGAAAAGCCCTGCTGCGCGAATGTTAAAATAGCCGTGTCAATTAATAGCTGCCGTGTTTTGGCTGCCTCTTCTTTTGTCTTTTTCGCCATGCATGTCACCGTCAGGCCAAAAGCGGGATTTACATTTGTTGAATAAAATATACCCGGGAATGTACTATCTATCCTTGCATTTTTTTATTGTTCATTCAACATAGCGCCACTATTTTCGCTATGCGTTAATAAATATTCATTATATGAATGTTATTAAATAAAGTATTTATTTGGGTAATGAATGCTGACGCCATTCGGTAATAAAATCCGGTGATAAAAGAGAAAAGGTAATACGTTTATATGGCAAAGTTCTTTATCGATCGCCCGATTTTCGCCTGGGTACTGGCGATTATCTTGATGCTGGCAGGTGCGCTGGCCGTCATTAAGCTGCCTGTTGCGCAGTATCCGACGATTGCGCCACCCGCCATTGCCATTAACGCTACCTATCCCGGCGCAGATGCACAGACCGTGCAGGACACGGTCACCCAGGTCATCGAACAGAACATGAACGGCCTCGATAACCTGATGTATATGTCATCGACCAGCGACTCCTCGGGCGGTGTTACGGTCACCTTAACCTTTAATTCCGGGACCGATCCCGATATCGCCCAGGTTCAGGTGCAGAACAAGCTGCAGCTTGCCATGCCGCTGCTGCCGCAGGAGGTCCAGCAGCAGGGCATCAACGTTAAAAAATCGAGCAGCAACTTCCTGCTGGTCATGGGCTTTATTTCAGACGATGGCAGCATGTCGCAGGACGACATTGCCGACTACATCTCTTCCAATATCAAGGATCCGGTGAGCCGCACGGAAGGGGTCGGTGATGTCCAGCTGTTTGGCGCGCAGTATGCGATGCGTATCTGGCTCGATCCCAGCAAGCTCAACCAGTATCAGTTGACCACCCTCGACGTGGTTAACGAAATCAAAGCGCAGAACAGCCAGATTGCCGCCGGGCAGCTAGGGGGCACCCCTTCGCCAGTGACGCAGCAGCTCAACGCCTCAATTATCGCCCAGACCCGTCTGCGTACACCGCAGGAGTTTGGCAACATTACCCTAAAAGTGCAGGCCGATGGTTCGCGCGTGCTGCTACGCGACGTAGCCCGCATTGAACGCGGCGGTGAGAACTACAACGTCGTGGCACGCTATAATGGAAAACCCTCGGCGGGGCTGGGTATCAAGCTGGCAACGGGGGCAAATGCGCTCTCCACCGCCGATGCGGTAAAGCAGCAGATGGCGCATCTGCAATCCTATTTTCCGCACGGCCTGAAGCTGGTCTACAGCTACGACACGACGCCATTTATCAACATCTCCATCCGGGAAGTGTTTAAGACGCTGTTTGAAGCAATTGTACTGGTCTTCCTGGTGATGTATCTCTTCCTGCAAAACTTGCGTGCGACACTCATCCCGACCATCGCCGTGCCGGTGGTGCTGCTGGGAACCTTTGCGGTGCTGGCGGCGTTTGGCTACTCGATCAATACACTCACCATGTTTGGCATGGTACTGGCCATCGGCCTGCTGGTGGATGATGCCATTGTCGTGGTCGAAAACGTCGAGCGCGTAATGACTGATGAAGGGCTACCGCCAAAGGAGGCCACACAGAAGTCAATGAGCCAGATCCAGGGGGCGCTGGTAGGCATTGCAATGGTGCTCTCTGCGGTCTTTATTCCCATGGCCTTTTTTGGCGGATCGACCGGGGTCATCTACCGGCAGTTCTCTATCACCATTGTCTCGGCGATGGCGCTCTCGGTGCTGGTCGCCCTGATTCTGACGCCCGCCCTGTGTGCAACACTGCTTAAGCCGGTGCAGCATGATAAAACCCATCGGCTGTTTAGCCGCTTCAATCGCCTGTTTGAGCAGAGCACGCAGCACTATACCGGCAGCGTGCAGAAGCTGCTTCACTGCACGGGACGCTATATCGTTGTTTATGTTGTGATCGTGATTGGGATGGCGGTGCTATTCCTGCGGCTGCCGACCTCGTTTTTACCCGAAGAGGATCAGGGCGTATTTCTAACAATGGTTACGCTGCCTGCTGGCGCGACGCAGGCGCGAACGGAAAAGATCATGCGCGAGGTAACGGATTACTACCTGACACATGAGAAAAACAACGTCGATTCTGTTTTTACCGTAACCGGTTTTGGTCTGAACGGTAAAGGGCAGAACAACGGCCTGGCTTTTGTACGCCTGACGCCGTGGGCCCAGCGTGAAGCGAAAGAGGATCGCGTTGCCGCTATCGTCAGCCGGGCCACGAAAGCTTTTAGCCGCATCAAGGATGGGATGGTTTTCGCCTTTAATCTGCCAGCCATTACTGAACTGGGCACCGCCACCGGGTTCGACTTTGAGCTGATCGATCAGGCGGGGCTGGGCCATACGGCGTTGACCGCCGCGCGTAACCAGCTGCTGATGCAGGCGGCGCAGCATCCGGACATGCTGGTCAGAACGCGGCCTAACGGCCTGGAGGATATGCCCCAGTTCAAGCTTAATGTTGATCAGGAGAAAGCCCAGGCGCTGGGCGTCTCGCTGAGCGATATTAATAACACCATCGCCACTGCGTTGGGCAGCACCTACGTTAACGACTTTATTGATAACGGGCGCGTAAAAAAGGTCTATGCCCAGGCTGATGCCCCCTATCGCATGATGCCAGATGACATTAACACCTGGTACGTTCGCAACCAGGCCGGCGGTATGGTGCCTTTCTCTAGCTTCTCCAGTGCCCGTTGGATCCAGGGTTCACCTCGGCTGGAACGCTATAACGGCCTACCTTCTATGGAGATCCTTGGTGAGGCCGCGCCGGGCAAAAGCAGCGGTGAAGCGATGAAGCTCATGGAGACGCTGGCGGCACAGCTGCCAGCTGGTGTCGGTTTTGACTGGACCGGCATGTCCTATCAGGAGCGACTGTCGGGCAACCAGGCTCCGGCGCTGTACGCTATTTCGCTGGTGGTCGTTTTTCTCTGCCTCGCAGCCCTGTATGAGAGCTGGTCGATTCCCTTCTCGGTCATGCTGGTTGTGCCGCTGGGCGTCGTGGGGGCGCTGCTGGCGGCGAGCCTGCGCGGTCTGAGTAACGACGTCTATTTCCAGGTGGGCTTGCTCACCACCATTGGGCTATCGGCAAAAAATGCCATTCTGATCGTCGAGTTTGCCAAGGACCTGATGGATAAAGAGCACAAAAGCCTTATTGAAGCCACGCTTGAAGCGGTCAGAATGCGCCTGCGTCCCATTCTGATGACCTCCCTGGCCTTTATTTTAGGCGTTATGCCGCTAGTGCTAAGTACTGGAGCAGGCAGCGGGGCACAAAATGCGGTCGGCACGGGCGTCATGGGCGGAATGATTGCGGCGACGCTATTGGCAATATTCTTTGTGCCGGTATTTTTTGTCGTCGTCTGCCGGCGTTTAACACGATCGAGCTCCGCGCGTGTACAGCAGCAATAACTATTTCTCTTTCCGATGAGCCATTAATTATTCATCGGGCTGATTAAATAATTTCATTTATTGATATGAATTATTTTTTATCGTGGATTTTTGCGGTTAGCGCCGTGCGTTGTGTTTTTGAGGAACTGCAATGAATAAATTTGGTGAATATTTCCGCCTGTCGTCATTAGTATTAATGTCGGCGGGTCTACTCAGTGGCTGTAATGATAACGGCGACGGCGCGAAAAAAGCCGCTGCGCCGGAGGTCAGTGTTTATCAGGTAAAAGCTGCCCCGCTGGCAGTCACCACGGAACTCCCCGGCAGAACCGAAGCGTTTCGTATTGCTGAAGTGCGGCCTCAGGTGAGCGGTATTATTTTACGGCGTAATTTCGTGGAAGGGGCGGATATTACCGCAGGACAGTCGCTGTACCAGATCGATCCTGCGACCTATCAGGCCGACTATGCCAGCGCGCAGGGCGAGCTGGCAAAGGCCCAGGCCGCGGCGAAAATTGCCCACCTTACCGTTAAGCGCTATCAGCCGCTCGTTGGCACGCAGTACATCAGTCAGCAAGAGTATGACACGGCCATTGCCGATGCCCAGCAGGCTGATGCTGCGGTACAGGCCGCAAAAGCCGCCGTCGAAACGGCAAGAATTAATCTTGCCTATACCCAGGTCCGTTCGCCCATCAACGGCCGCATAGGCAAATCAACGGTGACCGAAGGAGCGTTGGTGACTAACGGCCAGAGCACCGCCCTGGCTACCGTTCAGCAGCTGGATCCCGTCTATGTCGATGTAACCCAGTCGAGCAATGACTTTATGCGCCTGAAGCAGGCCGTTGAGCAGGGTAATCTGCAAAAAAACAGCGGTACAACGGACGTTGAGCTGTTAACCGAAAACGGCCAGCGCTATCCGCTGAAAGGCACTCTGGAGTTCTCGGACGTCACCGTTGATGAGAGCACCGGGTCTATCACCATCCGCGCGGTATTCCCTAATCCGCAACACACTCTGCTGCCAGGCATGTTCGTCCGGGCGCGCATCGACGAGGGCGTGCAGCCCACGGCCATTCTTGTGCCGCAGCAGGGCGTCACCCGTAACGCCCGCGGCGATGCCACCGTGCTGCTGGTCAACGCGAAAAATCAGGTTGAACCACGCAACGTCGTCGCGTCACAGGCTATTGGCGATAAGTGGCTCATTACGGACGGTCTGAAGGAGGGTGAAAAAGTCATCGTCAGCGGATTGCAGCGGGCTCGTCCTGGGGCAACGGTGACTATCGCCCCGAGTACGGCGAGCCAAACCGCCGCTGCGCGTTAATTGTATAAACCCAATGAGAGCAAAAGATGGCTAAGTTTTTTATCGATCGTCCGATTTTTGCCTGGGTGCTGGCAATTATTTTGATGATTGCCGGGGCGCTGGCAATCTTACAGCTGCCCGTCGCGCAATACCCGACCATAGCGCCACCGGCGATCGCTATTAGCGCTACCTATCCGGGAGCGGATGCCCAAACGGTGCAGGATACCGTCACGCAGGTTATTGAGCAGAACATGAATGGCATCGATAACCTGATGTACATGTCATCTACCAGCGACTCGGCGGGAAGCGTCACGGTTACGCTTACTTTCAAATCAGGTACGGATCCGGACATTGCTCAGGTTCAGGTGCAGAACAAACTGCAGCTGGCGATGCCGCTGCTGCCGCAGGAGGTTCAGCAGCAGGGGATCAGCGTTGAGAAGTCCAGCAGCAGCTTTTTAATGGTGGTGGGCTTCACCTCTGAGAACAAGAGCCTCAATCAGGATGATATCTCCGATTACGTGGCCTCTAACGTTAAAGATGCCATAAGCCGTACCAACGGCGTCGGCGACGTACAGCTATTCGGTGCCCAGTATGCAATGCGTATCTGGCTAAACGCCGATCTGCTCAATAAATACAATCTGACGCCGGTGGACGTGGTTAATCAGATCAAGGTGCAAAACGATCAGATTGCCGCTGGCCAGCTCGGTGGTACGCCATCAATCCCAAACCAGCAGCTCAATGCGTCAATCATTGCCCAGACCCGACTGAAGGATCCGGAGGAGTTTGGCAACATCACGCTGAGGGTCAACGGCGATGGCTCGCAGGTGCGGCTGAAAGACGTGGCGCGCATTGAACTGGGGGGAGAGAACTACAATACGGTCACAAAAATCAACGGTCAGGATGCGGCGGCGATCGGCATCAAGCTGGCAACCGGCGCCAATGCGCTGGATACCGCTACCGCCATCAAAGCCAAGCTCAACGAGCTGCAGCCGTTCTTCCCTCAGGGTATGAAAGTGGTCTATCCCTATGACACCACGCCCTTTGTGAAGATCTCCATCCATGAGGTAGTAAAAACCCTGTTTGAGGCCATTATCCTGGTCTTCCTGGTGATGTACCTGTTCCTGCAAAATATTCGCGCCACGCTGATCCCCACCATCGCCGTGCCGGTTGTTCTGCTCGGGACTTTTGCGATCCTCTCGGCGTTTGGCTACTCCATCAATACGCTCACCATGTTCGGTATGGTGCTGGCGATAGGCCTGCTGGTGGACGATGCCATCGTGGTGGTAGAAAACGTTGAGCGCGTGATGGCGGAGGATCATCTCCCGCCGAAAGAGGCGACGGAGAAGTCGATGTCGCAGATCCAGGGCGCGCTAGTGGGGATCGCCATGGTGCTCTCGGCGGTCTTTATCCCAATGGCCTTCTTTGGCGGCTCTACCGGGGCGATCTATCGTCAGTTCTCGATTACCATTGTCTCGGCAATGGCGCTTTCGGTGCTGGTGGCGCTTATCCTTACTCCGGCCCTCTGCGCCACGCTGTTAAAGCCGGTGGACCCCGATACGCACGGCGAGAAAAAGGGCTTTTTTGGCTGGTTTAACCGCCTGTTCGATCGTAGCACGCATCACTACACGGAAAGCGTTGCCCGTATCATCAACGGCACAGGGCGCTACCTGCTGATCTATGTGCTGATCGTCGGTGGCATGGCAGTGCTGTTTTTACGTCTGCCCACCTCATTTCTGCCTGACGAAGATCAGGGCGTCTTTATGACCATGGTGCAGCTGCCTGCCGGCGCAACCCAGGCACGCACGCAGAAGGTGTTGGATAAGGTCACTGATTACTACCTTAACAGTGAGAAGGCGAACGTTGATTCCGTCCTGACCGTCAACGGCTACAGCTTCAGTGGTCAGGGGCAGAACTCCGGGATGGCCTTTATCAGCCTTAAGCCATGGGAGCAGCGCCCCGGTAAAGAGAATGGCGTCGGCGGTATCGTAGAGCGCGCCACCAAAGCCTTCAGCAAAATCAGCGACGGTCTGGTCTTTCCGTTTAACCTCCCGGCGATTATCGAGCTGGGCACGGCGACGGGCTTTGACTTTGAACTCATTGACCAGGGTAACCTCGGGCATGAGGCGCTGACCAGCGCACGCAATAAACTGCTGGCAGAGGTACAGAAGTATCCGGACCAGGTCGTGCGCGTGCGGCCCAACGGCCTTGAGGATACCCCGCAGTTTAAGCTGGAGGTGGATATCGAAAAGGCTCAGGCACTGGGGATCGATCTCTCGGAGATTAACCAAACCATCTCTACCGCCCTGGGTGGCACCTATGTAAATGACTTTATCGATCATGGGCGGGTAAAAAAAGTTTACGTGCAGGCGGACGCCCAATACCGCATGCTGCCTACGGACGTAAATAATCTCTACGTTCGCAGCAGCAACGGGGAGATGACGCCATTCTCGGCCTTTACTACCTCGCACTGGGTCTATGGCTCGCCGCGTCTGGAGCGCTATAACGGCCTGCCATCGATGGAGCTCCTGGGCGAGGCCGCACCGGGTAAGAGTACTGGCGATGCGATGCAGCTTATGGAGAAGCTGGCCTCGGGGCTGCCATCCGGTATCGGCTATGACTGGACGGGAATGTCTTACCAGGAGCGCCTCTCCGGTAATCAGGCACCGGCGCTGTACGCTATTTCGCTGATCGTGGTCTTCCTCTGCCTGGCGGCGCTGTATGAGAGCTGGTCGATTCCGTTCTCGGTTATGCTGGTGGTGCCTTTAGGGGTGATAGGCGCGCTGCTGGCGGCCTTTGCGCGGGGAATGAACAACGACGTCTACTTCCAGGTTGGCCTGTTAACGACCATCGGATTGTCGGCAAAGAACGCTATTCTGATCGTTGAGTTTGCCAAAGATCTGATGGATAAAGAGGGCAAAGGGCTGGTAGAGGCAACGCTTGAGGCGGTTCGCATGCGCCTGCGTCCGATCCTGATGACCTCTCTGGCCTTTATCCTCGGCGTCATGCCGCTGGTAATCAGCTCCGGCGCAGGCAGCGGCGCGCAAAACGCGGTGGGAACCGGGGTACTGGGCGGCATGCTCTCTGCGACGCTGCTGGCGATCTTCTTCGTACCGGTGTTCTTTGTTGTGGTACGGCAGTTCTTCACGAAAAGAACCGAAGTGAAATAGGTCGTTCGTAGTGCGTCGCAGGCCGGGTAAGCAGAGCGCCACCCGGCGTTACTCTTATCTCGTCTCGGTACCCAGTTGGGTTGCCTCCTGGGCCGAGATAGGTTTACCCAGCAGATAGCCCTGCAGCGTATTGCAGCCCAGCTCGGTCAGAAACGCCTGCTGGGCCTGCGTCTCCACGCCTTCCGCTACCACTTTAAGGTTCAGCGTCTTGGCTAACGCTACGATAGCGGAAACGATAGTGGCATCGTCGCCTTCACGGCTCAACTCCTTAACAAACGCCCGGTCAATCTTCAGCTCGCAGGCTGGCAGACGTTTCAGATAGAGCAGGCTGGAGTAGCCGGTACCAAAATCATCAATTGAGGCCTTAACCCCGGCGTCGGTGAGCCGGGTCAAGACGCGCACGCTCTCATCCGGGTTAGTCATAGCGGTGGTTTCGGTCACTTCAAGGATCAGGCTCTCGGGCGGAACCTGATACCGCGCCAGACACGCCATCACATGATCGACCAGCCCCGTCTGCTCAAACTGCAGGGTCGAGAGGTTAACGGCCACCGTCCAGTGCGTATGCCCCTGCTGGCGCCACTCGCTCAGCTGGCGGCAGGCTTCGTCAATCACCCAGTTGCCAATGGGAATAATCAGGCCTGTTTTTTCTGCCAGGGGCAAAAACCGATCTGGCGTCAACAGGCCGTGAACGCCGTGCTGCCAGCGCAGCAGGGCTTCAAAGCCAACGATTGGCCCGGCGGGTGCCTGAAACTTGGGCTGATAAAAAAGGCGCAGCTCGTTGTGCTCTAGCGCTAACCACAGGTCGCTCATCAGCAGGAGCTGGGTCTGCGCCAGCGTATTCATTGAAGGCTGGAAGAAGTGGTAGCCGTTACGCCCCATATGCTTGGTGTGATACATCGCTGCATCGGCATTAAACATCAGCTCGCGTTCGTTCTTGCCGTCGTGAGGGTAGAGGGCAATGCCGACGCTTAGCGTCACCACCAGATCGTAACGGTCAAGGGTAAAGGGCTGGTCGATGGTGCGTACCAGCGCATCCGCCAGGGTAGCTGCCTCATCCGGGGCGTTAACCTCCGCCAGCAGGACAAACTCGTCACCGCCGATGCGTGCCAGCGTATACTGGCCCTTCAGCGGCTGGAGCAGGCGCTCTGTCACGGCGATCAGCAGCCGATCGCCAACGTCATGGCCGTAGGCGTCGTTAACGGTTTTAAACCCGTCGAGATCCATAAACATCAGGGCAAAAAACGCGCCTTCACGATGGGCTTTATTGATCGCCTGATCGAGTCGATCTTCCAGCAGCACGCGGTTAGGTAGGCGGGTAAGGGGATCGTGCAGTGCCAGCTGGGCCAGCTCGCGGTTGGCTTCCGCCAGCGATGACGCCAGCAGCGAGGTGCGCGCCTGCAGACGGGCATCCAGCATAGAGACCACCAGGGTAATACCCAGAATCGAGAGCGCCACTACGCTGACCAGCAGCGCCAGCCAGTTACCGTCTACGCCATGATGCATGACCGAGTGCTGCATCGGAAACTGAGCTGCCATCATGCCGGTATAGTGCATACCCGCAATGGCAATACCCATTAAAACAGCCGCTCCCGCGCGCATTTGTGCCACCAACGCAGCCTCGTGGCGCAGGCGGAAGGTGAGCCACAGCGCAGCCAGCGACGCACCCAGGGCAATCAGCAGCGAGAGCGCCACCCAGCGCATATCCCACACGATAGGCGGTGATACCTCTAACGCCGCCATACCGGTGTAGTGCATCCCGGCAATGCCGCCGCCCATCACCAGCGAGCCGGGCAGCAGGCGGCCCAGGCGTAGCTGAGGTGTGCTGACCAGCCATAGGGCAAACAGGGACGAGCCGACGGCAATCAGCATCGACAGGCCGGTGAGCAGCCGATCGTAGCTCATGCTCATGGTCAGCTCCATCGCCAGCATGCCGATAAAATGCATGGCCCAGATGCCGATACCCAGCGCAAGACCGCCGCCCGCCAGCCAGAGCCAGCCAGCCTTGCCGGGATTGGTCGAAACCCGGCCTGCCATATTCAGGGCGGTGTAGGCTGCCATGATGGCAACGATAAAAGAAATGACGACGAGGATCTGATCGTATTGGCTAACCTGCATGATGCCACCAACTCATTCACAATAACGGTTATTGAATCGCTATAACTTCATGCTCATGGGCATAAAGGGCAGTGACATTAGCACCCAATTCAGAGCGGAGGAAGGGATTTAAGCCCCTGTTTTTGAGGAGGAATAGAGGTTAATTCGTACAGATAAAAAAAACGGATAGACCAGCAACAAAAAAGGCGCATCCCCATGCCGAGTAGCGCCTTTTTAAACAAACACTTAACTGATTAGTATCAGTTCATGCCGTATTTTTTCAGTTTCTTACGCAGGGTACCACGGTTGATGCCCATCATCAGAGCAGCACGGGTCTGGTTACCGCGGGTGTATTGCATCACCATGTCCAACAGGGGCTGTTCAACTTCAGCCAGTACCAGCTCATACAGGTCATTCACATCCTGACCGTTCAGTTGAGCAAAATAGTTCTTCAGTGCCTGTTTCACGGAATCACGCAGGGGCTTTTGAGTTACCTGGTCCTGAGAGTTAACGGTAGAAACGGTCAGTACGTCAGAATTTACGCGTTGTTCGAACATAGTTCTGTCAGCTCTTTATTTCTAGTACGCAAAATTTTCGAAGTATGCCTCCAACGCCTCCAGCTGTACGCTGGCATCCTCAATGGCGTTGAATGTGCGCCGAAACTGGTCATCTGGAGCGTGCTCCTGGAGATACCAGGAGACGTGTTTACGCGCAATTCGGTACCCTTTTGCCTGACCGTAAAAGTCGTGCAGTTCCCGAACGTGTGCGCAAAGTAAGCGCTTAACCTCTGCCAGAGGCAGGGGGGGCAGCAGCTCCCCAGAGTCCAGATAGTGCTGGATTTCCCGAAAGATCCAGGGTCTTCCCTGAGCCGCGCGACCTATCATCAGAGCATCAGCCCCTGTATAGTCGAGCACGGCTCTGGCTTTAAGCGGGTCAGTAATGTCACCATTCGCGATAACCGGAATGGAAACCTTCTGCTTAACTGCCCGAATGCTGTCGTATTCCGCGTCTCCGTTGAACAAACAGGCGCGGGTGCGTCCATGAATGGTCAGAGCCTGGATACCACAGTCTTCAGCCAGTTGGGCAATTTCTACACAGTTACGGTGCTCCGGCGACCAGCCGGTGCGAATCTTCAGCGTAACGGGGACCTCCACCGCTGCCACCACCGCCGTCAGGATCGACTTCACCAGATCGGGGTGCTGTAACAGGGCTGAACCTGCTAGCTTGCGATTCACCTTTTTAGCCGGGCAACCCATATTAATATCAATAATTTGGGCACCGCTTTCCACGTTGATACGCGCGGCTTCCGCCATCTCTTCAGGAACGCTACCGGCAATTTGCACCGTGCGGATCCCTGGCTCATCAACGTGCACCATCCGTAAACGTGATTTGTCGCTCGCCCATACCTCTGGGTTAGAGGACATCATCTCGGATACGGTTAAACCCGCTCCCATCTCGTAGCACAGCGTCCTGAATGGCCTGTCGGTGATGCCTGCCATCGGTGCTGCGATCAGGCGATTTCTGAGCTGGTGGTGTCCGATTCGCATGAGTTAAGAAATGACCATACTGTGACTGCAAGGCGGCGTATATTACGCATTTTTTTCACCAGATGAAAGGCCAAACTTTGAACAATACCCGGTTGTAGATCAATGAATCGTAAGCAATGATGAGTGCAAGAAATAAATATCATTAGTAATCATGATTTTAACGTAAATCGCATTTTTTTTAACCACTAATATTTTCCTGAAAGTTATCCGTTTTTATTGCATCTGCGATGGCGCCAACGGGATAATACGCTGTTTTTATAAGCAAAAGAGCACTTTCGAATGCGATCGTGCTCTCATTTCTGCTTATCATTTTGGCGAATTTACAAACAGAAACGTGGCCTGTAGGCCACGCTGGGGAGATTACCGTTTTTGACCGGTGATGCGACACCACTCTTCTTTTTCGACTACCGGGTCGAGCGTGAAGCGATCGGCATAGGCTTCGCACACGCTCTCGGCCTGGCTGGCCAAAATGCCCGACAGCCCTAACAGGCCACCGCTCACCGGCAGAACGCTAATCAGCGGGGCAAGCTCGCGCAGCGGACCGGCGAGAATGTTGGCTACTACCACGTCGGCCTGCATCCCGGCAGGCTGGTCCTGGGGCAGATACAGCGCCAGGCGATCGGAGACGCCGTTGCGTTCAGCATTATCACGGCTGGCCTGAATAGCCTGCGGATCGATATCAATACCAATTGCCTTTACCGCGCCGAGCTTCAGGGCAGCTATGGCCAGAATGCCGGAGCCGCAGCCAAAGTCGATCACCGTCTTGCCCGCCAGATCGAGGCCGTCCAGCCACTGCAGGCACAGCGAAGTGGTTGGGTGCGTGCCGGTACCAAACGCCAGGCCTGGGTCGAGCATCACGTTAACCGCATTAGCATCCGGTACCTCGCGCCAGCTCGGGCAGATCCACAGACGCTCGCCAAAGCGCATCGGGTGGAAGTTCTCCATCCACTCGCGCTCCCAGTCCTTGTCTTCCAGCTGCTCGATCTTGTGCGCAAAGCCACTCCCCAGCAGAGGATGTCCCTCAAGGATAGCCACCACCTCTTTCATATCGGTTTCGGCGTCAAACAGGGCGATGACATCCGTATCGCCCCACAGGCGGGTCTCGCCCGGCAGCGGCTCAAACACCGGCGTATCGTGCGTATCCTGGAAGGTAATGGAGACCGCGCCGGCTTCCAGCAGGGCATCGCTCAGCTCTTCCGCATTGGCACCGGTCGTATTCAGTTTTAGTTGGATCCACGGCATGGCAAAACTCTTTATTTATCAATTGAAATAGCGTTGGCTTCCGGAGTCGGGTGACCGAAGCGGTTCCCCACTACAAACGCCAGCAAACTTAACAGCAGCGACGGTACAATCGGGTGGAACCCGAGGTACTGAATATTAAAGGTCGCTAACAGGGCGTACAGCACGCCGCCGACAATCATCGCGCTCAGCGCGCCGGCAGCATTGGCTCGCTCCCAGTACAGTCCCAGCACCAGCGGCCAGAGAAATACCGCTTCCAGTCCGCCAAAAGCCAGCAGGTTTAGCCAGATGATCATCTCCGGCGGACGCCAGGCTGCCAGCAGCAGCAGCGTCCCGAGGATCAGCGTGATCGCCGACGACATCCGTTTCAGGCGGCGCTCGTTGTGGATCTGATCCGGGCGCAGGTTCAGGTAGAGATCTTTGATGATCGTAGCGGAACTTTGCAGCAGCTGCGCGTTGATCGTCGACATGATCGCCGCCATCGGCGCAGCGAGGAAGATCCCGGCGGCAAAAGGCGGTAGCACTTTGACCATCAGGGTGGGGATCACCAGATCCGGTACCGCCAGGTCAGGGATCACCGCCCGCCCCAGCGCGCCTGCAAGATGCATCCCGAACATCAGGATCGCGACCACCACGGTGCCAATGATCATCCCCCGGTGCACCGCCTTGCTGTCCTTATAGGAGATGCAGCGCACGGCGGTATGCGGCAAGCCGATTACGCCGAAACAGACCAGCACCCAGAACGAAGTCATAAAGGTCGGGGAGAGGATATCGTTAGCGCCCTGAGGGGTCACCAGCTGCGGATCGATATGGCGTAGGGTCTCTACGGCGTTACCGAGGCCGCCCGCCGCATGCACCACGCCAATCAGCAGCACGATGGTGCCGATGAGCATCACCATGCCCTGCATGGCGTCATTAAGCACGCTGGCGCGAAAGCCACCGTAGGCCGTATACAGCGCGATGCTAATACCAAAGATCAGCAGGCCGGTCTCGTAGGGGATCCCCGCCGCCGACTCCAGCAGTCGTGCGCCACCGATGAACTGCACCGCCATCGCACCGATAAACGCCACCAGCAGGCTAATGCTTGCCAGCCACACCAGCAGGCGGCTCCTATAGCGGCCAAACAGCATGTCGTTAAGGGTCACCGCGTTATAGCGCCGCGCCAGAATGGCAAATTTCTTGCCCAGAATACCCAGCGACAGCCAGACCGCAGGCAGCTGGATCATCGCCAGCAGCACCCAGCCGAGGCCATATTTATACGCTGCGCCTGGGCCGCCAATAAACGAGCTGGCGCTGATATAGGTGGCGGTTAGGGTCATCGCCAGCACCACGCCGCCCATTGAGCGGCCGCCGAGAAAGTATTCGTTTAGAAACGTTCCCGTTTTGCGCTGACGCATGGCATAGACCGACAGGCCAAACACCACCAGCAGGTAGGCAACCAGAGGCAGGATCACTTCAAGCTGCATCATCATCCTCCAGCGGGATGTCGCGATAGATAAACTTCACCATTGCCCAACACAACAGAATAAACAGCAGTGGGATCAGCAGGCAGGCCATCTCAAACCAGTGCGGCAGCCCGGTAAAGCCAATCTCCGAGCCAGGTAAGTAAGCACCCGCTAACCATGCGGCCAGATAGAAAAGGGTAAGCCACAGCGCCCAGCGGGCCTCTTTGTGTGCCTGAACGAAACGTTGATCCATTATCGTTCCTCATAAACCAGCAAAGCGGGGATTGTACCCCAGGGAACTTTGCGATCCCCAGAAATAAAAAAGGGCCGGAAGATCCGGCCCTTGACGCGGCAAGCGCGCTTATTTTTCCTGAAGACCGAGCTTTTTCTCCAGATAGTGGATATTGGTTCCACCGTGCTGGAAGTTCTCGTCGTTCATAATGCGGGTCTGCAGATCAACGTTGGTTTTGATACCGTCGATGATCAGCTCCTGCAGGGCGTTCTTCATGCGGGCAATCGCCACGTCACGGTTCTCACCGAAGCAGATCAGCTTACCGATCATGGAGTCATAGTACGGCGGTACGGTATAACCGGCGTAGATATGGGACTCCCAGCGCACACCAAAGCCGCCCGGCGCATGGAAACGGGTAATTTTCCCCGGGCTTGGCAGGAAGGTGTTCGGGTCTTCGGCGTTGATACGGCACTCGACCGCATGGCCTTTCACCACCACATCTTCCTGTTTGATGGAGAGCGGCTGACCGGCAGCAATACGCAGCTGCTCTTTGATCAGATCCACGCCGGTGATCATCTCGGTAACCGGATGCTCAACCTGGATACGGGTGTTCATCTCAATGAAGTAGAACTCGCCGTTTTCGAACAGGAACTCGAAGGTACCCGCCCCGCGGTAGCCGATATCCACGCACGCTTTCGCGCAGCGGTCGCCGATGAAGGTGCGCAGCTCTGGGGTAATACCCGGTGCCGGAGCCTCTTCGACCACTTTCTGGTGGCGGCGCTGCATAGAGCAGTCGCGCTCCGCCAGATAGATAGCGTTACCCTGACCGTCTGCCAGCACCTGAATTTCGATGTGGCGTGGGTTCTCGAGGTACTTCTCCATGTAGACCATGTCGTTGTTGAAAGCGGCTTTCGCTTCCGCTTTGGTCATGGAGATGGACTGCGCCAGCTCGGCATCGCTGCGTACGACGCGCATGCCGCGACCGCCGCCGCCGCCGGAGGCTTTGATGATCACCGGGTAGCCGATGCGTTTGGCATGGGCGCGGTTAGCCGCCATGTCGTCGC
>Ga0308166_1001784_pt1 | contig 21654 bp, 20 predicted proteins | sample PhyCR2_2_FD_202137 | JGI IMG/M metagenome (GOLD analysis project Ga0308166, IMG submission 202137) | Phyllosphere microbial communities from UC Gill Tract Community Farm, Albany, California, United States - DLSLCC.R2 | ecosystem: Host-associated > Plants > Phyllosphere > Unclassified | place... | reverse complement strand
GCTTAAGCTGATGGCTCTCCTGATGGTCATTCGGCGTTTTGGTTTCTTTGACCAGCAGAGCATCATTGTAGGTTTTCACCGTTTCCAGACTGTGAGAGGTCTGAGAAGTGCCCACCGTCGCCAGCAGCCCTTTCTTGAAGTCCAGCGTGGTGTCGGTAGAACTGTCTTCATTTATCTGATGATAGGTGTAGTTCTGCGACGACTTCAGCATGCTGAGAGCCAGCGGCGTCCCCGCCGTCAGCGACTCATGGAAGCTGGCCTGCAAGTGAGATTTGGTATTCTGAGTTATCTTGCTGCGATTGCCGTCCACGCCGTCAATCACGCTGCTGCTCTGGCTGAAGCTATAGGCAAAGCTGTCCTTCTCATCATCTTTGTACGGGTTCGACTTAACATCCGTTTGCTGGAAGGAAGCCGAGAAGTCCGCCAAACCACTCAGATAAGACTGCGCCTTATTGGTTTCAGTCACTGTGATGATTTGGTGGCTTTTGTCGATTTCGTTTGAGCCATAGTGGCTATTAAGCGCGTGGAACGCCGACTTGAAGCTCGACATCATGTCTTGGTTGGCATAGCCGCGCAGCGCCGCGTTATTCAGCTGTTTGTCATAAGCCGCGAGAGCCTGATCCTGCTGCCCCAGCGTGCCCAATAGCTCAGGATGGCTGAGGTCGGTGTTCAGCTGGAACGCGCGATTGGCGTCTTTATAGCTCAGGGCGCGCTGGGTGAGGTCACTCTGGAAGTTGAGAGACTGCACGGACTGGCCGCTTTCGCGCACGTCGGCATTAAGGTCGACGGATTTGAGCTGTGTGGTATCAAATTGGGTTAAGCCATCCACGTTCACCGTCGGCGTCTTACCAGACATGCCGTCGAGAGTACTCTGGAAAGCATCTGCCAGACCCGCAATCGCGTCGGTCTCTTTATCCGTCAGCTCGCCACCGGTGGTGGTCACTTCTGCCACCAATCCCCCCTGCTGGCGGGAGAGCGAGACGCTGACCTTCACGCCGCTTTGGGTGACGATGTCCAACGCCACGGCGCTGGCTTTATCGGTGCCACTGACATCAACGTTTTTGGTGGAACTCACCGCCGCCGAGAAGTCAGAAGGGTTATCTTTTAGTTGCGCTAACAGCGCCTTACCTAACCCCTGAAACGCGCCGGATATCGGCTGATTGGCATTGGCGCCCATCAACACATCCAGCTGGCTGTGGCCGGTATTAAGGGTGTTGGTACGCAGTTTCTGCGCGCTGATGCTGTAAATCGCATTGAGTTCATCACTTGCGTTACTCAGCGTGACGCGTGTTGAAGGCTGAGGCGGCGTTGCCGCTGGCTGGTTTACTCTGGCCCCGTTAGCGCTGGCAATGCGCGGGGGTGGGAACGAAATTCCGCTAATTTGACCTACCATTTGTCCTATCCCAGTTTTCTTATCCGTTATCTGGTATCGGCCAAATTTTGATTAACTTAAGAAGAAAATGCGCAAAGTGTCGGCTGGCAGAAAGTAAAATGGGCCGAACAAGTCGGCCCATGGAGTACTGCTGAAGTCAGGCTTATTTACGCGCCAGTGCCGCCGCGTTACGCCCGGCCAGAATGCCGAAGATGATGATGTCAGCTACTGCGTTGCCGCCGATGCGGTTCGCGCCGTGGATACCACCGACCACTTCACCCGCCGCCCAAGCCCCGGTGATCACCTGTTTCTGTGCATCGAGCACCGCGGTGTCAGTGTTGATGGTCACGCCGCCCATGGTGTGGTGAACCCCCGGCGCGATGCGAATGGCGTAGAACGGCCCCTGATTCAGCGGATGACGCAGCGCGGTTTTACGGCCGAAATCTTCGTCATTTTGCTTATCCACGAACACGTTGTAACGCTCAAGCGTCGCCAGCAGCGCGTGCATATCCATGTTCAGCTTCACCGCCAGCTCCTGCGGCGAAGGCGCGCTGACCACAAAGCCCTTGGCGATATACTCGTCGGCGGCTTTGTTGTTGGCGCGGACCTGATCGTCGAAGATAACCCAAGCACTCTTCTCTGGCAGGGCGATGATTTCGGCAGAGACTTTGTCGCGGGTTTCCATTTCGTTGTAGAAACGCTTGCCCGCCTGACTCACCAGAATTGCACCCCCACCGCGAATCGCTTCGGAGATCAGGTAAGAAGTGGTTTGCTCAACGGTTGGGTGGATCTGAATCTCGCCCATGTCCACGGTATCCGCACCGATTTTTTGCAGCATGGCGATACCGCTGCCGGTCGCGCCTTTGTGGTTAGTGGTCACAAAGCCGTCCAGCTCAGGGCGGTATTTCACCACCATTTCGCGGTTGGCGCTGAAGCCACCGGTGGCAACAATCACGCTTTTCGCATTCAGGATGCGGGTGTCGTTGTACTCATCCACCACCTTGACGCCAGTCACGACGCCGTTATCAAACAGAATGTCGGAAACCGAGGTTTCGAGCAGCACTTCGATATCGCGTTTGTTGATGTTTTTCACCAAGCCGCTGATCAAGAAACCGCCAACGGCAGAACGGTCAGCAGGACGGTGGGTACGGTCGATGCTCATCCCGCCGGTGATGGTGATGTCGTTCAGCTCAATCTCTTTCGACGCCAGCCACTCTACGGCTTCTGGTGCCAGCTCGACGAACTCGCGCAACAGGACCGGGTTGTTTTTGAACTTGCCGCCTTTCAGCGTCTCTTCATAGAACAGGTCTTTGCTGTCTTCAATGCCTTTGAGTTTCTGGAAACGGGTTTCTGCGGCGTTCATGCCCACCGATGCCTTGATGGTGTTGCCGCCAATGGTTGGCATCTTCTCGATGATAACCACGTGCGCGCCTTCGTCATGAGCCTGAATCGCGGCCGCCAGACCTGCGCCGCCGCTGCCGATCACCACCACATCGTAATTCTGCGGAGCCTGCGGGTTACCGCCCTCTTCAATCACGTGCTCTTTGCTAGAGGTAGCCAGCGCGCGGGAAACGGCTTTCTTCAATGCCTCACTCTGAGTGGTCGCGCCGGTAATGGCGTCAACGTGCGGGCTGTTGGCGACCAAAATACGTGAACGCAGGCTTTCGAAGGTGGTGGTGAAGTCGACGTCGAGGGTGTCGTCCTTAACCAGCGTGATATCAGTGATACGGTCGGTGTCCAGCGTGACGCTGATTTTCAGTTTCAGCGCTTCGGCTTCAACTTTCTCCTGATAGACCCCGGCTTTATATTTACGGCCAGTGGCGCTGGTGTCGCGGATCATGGCGTCAACCAGTGAGAAGCGCCACAGCGGTTCAGGGATGTTCAGCGCTTCGCGTTTGTTGCTATCGATGAACAGCTCGAGGTGTTCATTGTTGATGATGCGGTCGGCCCAGTCCGGGTACGCGATGCAGGCTTTACCTACCGCGACCAAGTCAAAACCGTGCTCCAAGGCGTTTTCCGCGTCTTCTTTGTTCAACACGCCGCCCACGCCAATGACTGGGATCTTCGCCAGATTTTCAGAACGCTGGGCGCGATATTTAGTGATAAGCGGCGTTGGATCGCTGGTGTCGACAATCGACGGGCGCAGCAACTGGCCGACGGAGAAGTGCACATAGTCCAGACCGCGCTCGGCCAGTTTCTCCAGCAAATACATGGTGTCGTCGAAACGGATGCCCGGAACTTCTAACTCTTCTGGCGAGAAGCGGTAGCCAATAATAAAGTCGTTGTGAGCAAAACGCTCAACCATCTTGTGTGCAATATCAAGCACTTCCAGCGGGAAACGGGCGCGTTTGTCGCGGTCGCCGCCCCATTTGTCGGTGCGCTGGTTGGAGTTGGGTGAGTAGAACTGCTGAATCAGATAGGTATTTGCGCCGTGGATCTCCACGCCGTCGAAGCCAGCTTTGATAGCACGGTTAAAAGCGTCACCAAACTTGGTGATCATCACGTCCACTTCTTCAGCACTCAGCTCTTTCGGCGTCGTCGCCCCTTCACGCGGCGCGGCGATAGCACTCGGCGCGACCGGCGTTCTGCCGCCAATCAGCTCTGGCTCAACCATGCGGCCGCCGTGATAAATCTGCAAAATAGCTTTTGAGCCTTTGGATTTAATCGCGTCAGCTATTTTCTTCAGTCCAGGAATTTTATTATCGCTATCAATGGCGATTGCCCCTGGGAAGGCTGGACCCATGCGGTCGATGAAGCAACATTCAACAATAATAGTCCCGATACTGCCCGCGCGGTCGCGATAGTACTCCACCAATTCACTGGTGACGGTGCCATCGTAAAAGCCGGTACAGGTGGTCATCGGGGCCATGACCAAGCGGTTTTTCAGCACGGCGCCATTTGGCAAAGTGAGGTGGTTAAGAACCGGGGTGAGCTTATTCATTCTGAGCAACTCCAACATTTAGAAAATCGTCAATTTTTCCGAGGGCGTAGTGCATACCGTTTAATTAACCAGCGCTGAGGTCATCTAAAAAAATAAAAATCCATCGGCTTATATAAATGGAAAATTTAGTTATGCGTTTTTATAGAAAGGGAGTTGTATATTTAATAGCCAGGAAACCAATAGCACCCTTAATTGTTAGTGATGAGTTGACAAAAATCAACTTATGATTAACATAAAAAATCATACCATAAAAATCAGCAGGTTAAGCTAGGAATTTGGCTTTTACGTAAATTTACTCTACTCTCACTGAGAGAGGACGGTGTTTGATAGATAACGGTGACTTTTTTTAGTTTAGGTCTATATAAACAATGATAATATCCGTCCGTTAAGTCCTTCTCTGGGTAATTCTAATCACTTATTCTTTTCATATTATATTCATCATTCTCGGGTAATAGGCGAAAACGCTGGATCATGAAATGAATATATTGCAAATGCCATGGTGAAATAGCACAAGAAATCGTTACACATCTCAAACGCAAACATTGATAAACGGGGCATCACGCTCCCCCTCACTAACTTGCAGATAAAAACTATGAAACCCACATCAACTTTGAGTGATCCCAATAAGGCCGCGCCTGCCTCATCGGGACTAAAGAAACGCCTAATCATGCTGTTTTTACCGGTGCTCGTAGCAGTGATCCTGCTGCTTCTGCCGGTGCCGGCTGGGCTTGAGCCTTACGCTTGGCACTTCTTCGCCATTTTCGTCGGGGTGATTGTTGGTTTGATTTTCGAGCCACTGCCGGGTGCGGTTATCGGCTTGACCGGGGTGGTAGTGATTGCCCTGTTCAGCCAGTGGGTGCTATTCAGCCCTGCCGAACTCGCCAACCCGAAATTTAAAACCGCCACCGAAGCCTTTAAATGGGCAGTGAGTGGTTTTGGTAACTCAACGGTTTGGTTGATTTTCGGCGCATTCATGTTTGCTGCGGGCTATGACAAAACGCAGTTTGGTCGCCGTTTGGCACTGATTCTGGTGAAATACCTCGGGCGTCGCAGCTTGACGCTGGGTTACGCCATCACCTTCGCCGACCTGCTGTTGGCCCCGTTCACGCCATCCAACACCGCGCGTAGCGGCGGGACTATCTACCCGATTATTGCCAACCTGCCGCCGTTGTACGGCTCGAAACCTAATGATCCGAGCGCGCGCAAAATCGGCTCCTATCTGATGTGGGTGGCTATCACCTCGGCCTGTATCACCAGCTCCATGTTCTTATCCGCACTGGCCCCTAACCTGCTGGCACTGGCGCTGGTTAAGAGCATCGTCGGCTTCGAGATCTCGTGGGGGATGTGGTTCCTCGCCTTCCTGCCGCTTGGCGTGCTGCTGATCCTCACCATGCCATTGCTGGCTTACTGGTTCTATCCGCCGGAAGTGAAGATTAATGATGAAGTGCCGCGCTGGGCGACTTCTGAGCTGGAGAAGCTGGGCAAGCTGTCGCGTCACGAAATCCTGCTGCTGGTCTTCGTCTGCTCGGCCCTGCTGATGTGGATTTTCGCCGCCGCGTGGATTGAACCTGCCATGGCCGCGCTGTTGGTGGTGGTGCTGATGCTGTGGACCGGCGTGCTGAACTGGAATGACATCACCAGCAATAAACCGGCTTGGAACACCTTCGCCTGGTTCGCCACGTTAGTGGCACTGGCCGACGGGCTGGCGCGAGTGGGCTTCATCTCGTGGCTGGGTCTGCAAGGCGGGCAACTGCTTACCGGCATCGACCCACAGGTCGCGGCGGTAATGCTGCTGGTGGCCTTCTTCCTGCTGCACTACCTGTTCGCCAGCACCACGGCGCACACCACCGCGCTGTTACCTGCGATGCTGACCATCGCGGCGGCCATTCCGGGCATCAACATGCCGGTTTACTGCCTGATGATGGTGACCTCGCTGGGCGTGATGGGGATCATCACTCCTTACGGCACCGGCCCAAGCCCGATTTACTACGGCTCCGGTTACCTGCCAACCAAAGACTTCTGGCGTCTGGGCACTATCTTCGGCGCCATCTTCCTCGGCGGACTGATGCTCATCGCCTACCCGTGGATGGTCTTGATGTTCTAATTTAGACCTTCAGGGCGCAGCAATCGCTGCGCCACTGCAAAATGGCCAGACGGGTAAACCTTCTGGCCATTTTTTATTGTGAAACTTATGCAGCAAGCTCCAACCACTTCATGATAACTGCCTATATGCCAAGCCTTAAGCATATAAATACGTTATTAACAGAGTTGATTTCTAACCCACCGGGTAACTTATTCTTCAACTCATATAAACCGACTAAGTGTTATCCACAATGTATTTCCCCTCCTAAATTGCATTAATCACTTTCTCTATTACGCTTAATAAAGCTGCCTCTGGCAGTCAATGATGGTAACAATTATTAGCTTATAATATAAAACTGAGGTTTATATGAAAAACACTCAAGAATTAACAACGTTAACGCTCGAAGAAATCGAAATGGTAAACGGCGCTGGTTTAGTAGGCAATGTTGTTTCGGGGCTAAATGGCGTAGTCAATTCGGTTGGTGTCTTGCCTCTAGAGGTTATAGAAAATGCATACTCAGTTGGAAGAGAGCAAGTAAGAAAACTGGTGGATGCAGTTCTCTAGCGAGCATTCTCTTTAATGCGTTTTTTACAGTCAATTAGACTACATCGCTAATAGATAGGTTGCATAGTGTTAATAGGGTCTGCTTTAGGTGGGCCTTCTTCACCATGTAATGAAAATAATACGCGTCCTTTTGGATGTCATTATTGCATAAAAGAGATTCAATAGTTCCCTTAACATAAATAATACCCGCCCTTGCTAACTCGCTTATTCCCTTAGACCAATGATGTAACCCTAAAATCACCTTTAATAAAAATTAGATCTAAAAAAATCATATAGAGGAAATGTAATCAGCGTCAAACACACCAATCAAATGAGAGATATATCTGGCTGGCTGGATTTCACTGAACGTGAAAAATATCATTAAGGTATGCTCACCACAACTGCAAACTTTTGTACAAAACCCGACAAACTCTCCTTTATAAGTAAGTTCGTCAATCCCTCTACTATCGGCTTTCAATCCTTTTATATCTTTTGAAATAGCCTTTTGAGTGCTCTTATCAAATTTATTAAAATTAGAAGATGAATACAACTGAAATTCAACCACACCGTCGCAATGTGGACATTTTACTGTGTTAGTTTTTTTTATAAAATCATTTTCCACACCATCATGCAGCAAACTAACTTTTTTACATAAGTTATGCGACTTTGTATTTTTATTTGTCATATTTTTCTCAAAAAATCGTTAGTAACAAGATTCTCTATAGATTCCAATGTTTCATGCTGGGTACCTAAAGCTCTTTGACCAAGCCATGCTATCGCGGGTCCAAAGTTCACCTCAAGAGGCTTTAACACTTAATAAATTGAACAAGGTTTATTCAAAATATCATGCGGCCCCCCCTTCCTGCAAAAGATAAACCTAAAGGAGAAGGAATTAATTTATTATCATGGCATCCGCATAAGCGCCACACGCAACCTGTTCAATAACTTTTTATCATCAAGACAATCTACCGGTCTAGCCATATCTAATGCATTGACATTTTTGTATATCCACTCTTTCGCACCGAGTCGACCAACCTTTCCCCATATAACTGTAGCAATATCTATATTTTCATTTAACAATACGGCCAACTCAATAACCTGCTCGTGACCTTTGTATTCGGAAAATAAACTAGAGAACTCTTCCCAGTCTTTATCGCTAGTATAATACCTTTCCAACATTTCCATTTACTTGAATCCCATAAAAGAAAGCAAATCCTGTTGTTTTCTGTAACTTTAGAAATTCTACAGAATCTGTATTTTTTTTGCCTGATAACTGATTAATAAGTAACATTACATTTATAACCTTGCTCTAATCAGCATGGAAAAAGTAAGGCAAAGGAATATTAAACTTTTAATTCGTCGATTAAAAATAATCGACAGAGCCTTTCCAGTAAAGACACAAGGAAAAGTTTATAGTCGCAGAGATTTATAGTCCACTATTTTATCGGCTATATCATCACTTAGACCATTTTGTTAAAACATAATTTTCAGCCTATGGGTCTGTCACAGTGTTGCAGAGAACATCAATGTCATTATCTACTTCCTCTTAAGTACCCTCACAACACTGAATACCTTCTATTAATTTTACAAGTTCTATTCTTTGCAGACTTATCTCGAACCAATTATACCTATGCAATAAATACAATCGAAAATAAAATCAACTGGGCACTTTTAAAGTATTTCAATCAACTATCAAATTTTGATGATTATTTATATTTACACCTTCCTGAAATCAGAGTGTACAAGACAGGACTTACATTACAGATAAAAAACTCGCATCTGGTATCGACTGATTGCCATCTATTATATAAAATTAGTTTAATTATCTAAATGGTTGTGCTCCATCTAGTGCATTTTCTTGGACTAAGACGAGAATTCTTTGAACATTACTATTAATATTAGCCAATGTTTTTTCACGGCTATACTCGGCAGATGCTCCCAACACATTCAATTTAATTAATTTCATCAAATATATTAATCTATGATTAAATTCATTATAGATATCCTGCCTCGTCCCATCCGCTATCGACTCATCTAGTACAACGCCCTCACCAGCCATAAATCTATTATGCACATTAATTTTAATTTTATTTCCAATACCCTCACCGCGGTTTAATGCAGCCTTAATTATATCTAGTGAAGCCCTTCCCCTCTCATTATATCCAATTTGATTGGATATCTCTGCTCTTAAAGATATAGCAAACTCAATCCAAGCCCAATAATCATAATCATTATTGAAAGGAATTAGTGATAGCCGCTCCGTAATTAACAACGAGTTCTCAACATCTCTTATAATGTAAAGAATATAAGAGACTTTGCATAAACCCTCAAGGACTCCCTTATCAGAAACGGTAAATCTTGAGTGAATATTACTAATTATCTTTTTTAAATCTTCATTTTCTTTAGATAAATCTCAAAGAATTTGTGAACACTTCATTTTACTTACCCATATATTGATAAATTATTTCACTTTCATATCTCTAGAGAGCAATGAATTGCGCATATAGACCAATTTTCAAATTCGCAAAGCCATTACTCATTATGTAGAACTCGCTTGTTAGGCCTAACAGTATATCTACAGTGTTTCTCATCACTCCAACTTGAGCAACACCGCCGTGCTAATCCCACAACATTTTAGCAAGGTAATCACTGCTTTTGCCCAACAAGCGTAAGCCAAAATATTTCATCCCTGATGGGAAATTGGCACTGAGACGATTTGAGTCTAAATGTGCCTGCTTGATGAAACGCTCTCATCATCATTATTTAGAGCATTGATATCTTGTTGTTAGCTCTCAATGAAATGTCATAGATTCACTTGTTCGTATCTACTTGCTACCAAAATTAGCTATCATGATTTATCCCTAAGCTAAGTTCCCATAACAATTCGCTTTCACTTTTCTCTCGATTCTTAACCAATGAATAACCTATTCTCTTTGAACAATCATCGGTTAAGTAAATTTCGAAAGAATACTCCTTATTACGAGCGCACAATATTGAGATGGTCTCATAAAACAACTTTTCTAATTCACTGATTAATTTATAGAACCCAAAGACTTCTATGTTATTTTTTTTGACAGAATCTGCATGTATTTGCAATTCGTCCAAAATTCTCAATCGAGATTTTTGCCTAATGATATATAAATACTTAAGATCCCTAGTCAAATCTAGGGAAAAGTCTTCCGAGGGAAAATATTTTATGAATAAATGACTTAAATTTTTATCGCATCCCTCTGTCATGTAATAACCTCGCATTATGATGTGGCGTGCTCGCAAGCTTTAAATGTATTGCTTCAAGGAAAGTCTTGATTATTATAGCATTAAAAACAATCTTCATTTGGTAGAAATTTAGACCTTCAATTTACATACAGTACAGAGAAATTTCATTATATACCCCCACTTAGAATTGTTTATTATTTAAATAGACCGATGTCCTCATGAGCTATGGCAGAAAAATAGACAATAGCAGTTAGTAATTGAGCACTGAATTATCAAAGCTGGTCGAAACCTATGTTAGTTGGTGGAAATCTACTGACTATTGAGAGACACACCTGATACTCCTTATACTTAGCTTACCTAGCCATAAATTTTGAATAAAAAATTTAAGATTATAACTATAAAAAACATCAATTAAATATTGAAACTATCATAAACGGGTGACACTTAAATTAGCCCCTTGATTAGTTAACCGTAAACCCCTTTAGCCTCGGCCTTTTCTATAAAGAGGTCTTGTAGGTTTCCTTGTATTTCTTCATTGTTATAGGTGAGTTTAAAATCGTGTTGAATATTATCTGGATAATGAGTGCCATCAAGTGTTCCCAATATTGTCGCTGCGCTATCCGCAATGACCATATCGATAAACATTAAAATCTGATCCTTGTCAGGATCGCTCAGCTTCGCAAGAGCATTTCTAGCCTTAGCATAAACATCGTTGTCATTATTGATTGTTTTTTTCAAGGATTGCTTGTAACGCGCTGAATTCTCGTCAAATAGCTCTTTAAAAATTGCATTAACTACCAGCTCATCAAGATGCATAGTTTTCTCTTCACGCAAAGTAAGTAAAAATTACAAAAAAGGGAAATTCCATTGATTTAATGAATAGATTTATTTTATATTTTTCAAATTAACCTACAACTTATAGCAATGAGCAGCAATTTCAGCGTCACACGCTGCCCCATCACTTAATAAAGCAGCTAATTTTCTAGCATCTAAAATAACATTGCTTTTCATAGCGGGTTCCTTTTTCTAATGCCTAAAAATTAAGTTTAGTACATTTTATAGAGCATTCATTAACAAAATTTCTTGGCAAGAACCACAGCGAATTCCCATACCCATTAGAGCTGCCGATGTTAACCATCTGATAATCATTATAATGGATTTTATAATCTCTTTCTTAGAAAATATTCCCAAGCTTATTACATTTCGATTTTAAAAGACATCATAAAGCATTAGTAAAATAAGGAGTCCTCCTTTTGAAACTTGCGATGCAATCTGTTAAATAACTATAAATTTATCATTAGTATAACCAACAGGCCAATGTCCCGCATAATATATTGATACAACCATTTGCCATTTGCATCCAAGACCAAAATATCTTTCGGTTATCAATTGTCTAAATGCGAATCCAATTGCATTCCTTGCTGCGCTGCTAAAATCATGAGGTGGGGATATAAAAATCTCTTTGTTAAAATTTTTTATTGAATCCATAACATGTTTACTGATCTGTATGCGGAGTTCAATTAAATCTTTTGGATTATCGCATTTTTTATAAAAAGGGTCATTCTGAGTCGGAGATGTTGGCAACCATTTCATATCCTTATACAGGCCATTAAAATGAAACTCGGTCGGTTCGATAAATATTTTTTTGACATCATCGACATGTATAACATGATCTTCATCGATATCATGTAGCCCCATGCAAGAAAAAAACCTAGCGCTCGAAATATTCTCAAGTTCCTTATTTATATCGATCATAAATCTGCCTTAAATCAGTAATAGTAAGTATGGGGCACGGTCAGAGGGGTGATGATGACCGTTAGTTCTTATCGTTCATCAACTAATTAGATAATTGCGCAGCATCTCGTTAATATTAATTTTCGGACCCTACTAAAAATTCCATCTTACACAGCGGACCTACACCAAGGAATAAAGATCCAACCCACGGATAAATAGCTCAAAACTCGCAGAAACTGGGTGCCTACAGCTTATATTCTCTTCACTTTTAATAGCATAAACCTTGCCATCATTCGTGTTCAACAGGATTGCGTGTGGGTCTGATAAAGCTATAACTTTATTAAGATAGTCCTTAACTGAACCAAATGCTATATTACCATGTGAAAAGTCATCAATATTATATTTTCAATGAAATTAAAAAAATCATACGGAAATTTCACATCTGATACACCTTCAGCAACTTAAGCTGTATAAATTTCTGAGTCTCTTCTTGTCAGCATCAAATCGTTCATCTCACCATGAAATGGCGATAATTTCTCACGTGATTTTAAACTTCGTTCATTCGACATCCAAGATTTGTATTCCGTAAATTAGATTTCATTTAGCAATGCTTTCTTATCTGTAATCAAACAGTTAACGTTACTAGGTGAAAAATTATCTTTTTCGTACATCTATTTTTTTATAGTTCATAAATTATCCTTTACCCATTTATTTTCGTAAAAACTGAAACGGTCTTTTTTTTCAAGCAACCAGACTTTGTCTTTCAACAGCAATGTATATTTGTATTCATTTTTTAGACCTGTATGTTGTCGGGTATATATTATAAACTTCCTTTTTGATTCTTCTTGCCCGATGATCTCTTCATCAAGTGAATATGTTGGTGGTTCAGTACAAGAAAGAGCAACTTGTCTTCCAAGCTTTCTCTCTTTTTTTGTACAATATAGCTCAAATATTTTATTAAGTTCGTTACTCATATCATCTTTAACAGATAAAATCCCTTTATCTCTAACTAAAGGATAATAGGTTGATTCCCACATATTCATTGCATAAATGAAATCAATTAAAACTTTTTTCACGATCACATCCATTGCGCCACCTAATTTTTTAATATTTAAATCAGTAGATTCGGATACTTTTGACACACCACTAACTGCTCTACTATCCTGCCCATCTGTGTATAGATTTGAATGTCCATTTTTTACAATCTGGATTAATAGCGTTAATCTCTAAACACTCAATCAAAACGAGGATGCAACCACGTTCGGCTCAAGCTAGAGGAGAGTAAGCATGCATATCTCGTGAAGCCTTGCTCAACACAGCGTGGCCCACTTGGTACTCAGCTCAAGTAACCCATTAATCCATTTGCATGTATTGTTAAAGAGCTAAGCCCCAAACCGAAGTTTGAGCTTGGTAGAGCACACTACGATGTCACAGTAGCGATTTATCTAGGTTGCCTGATATGATTTATTACATGCTTCGTCTCATTAAGCTAAGCATAATCATGATATTCGTACCACTGTCAAAACAGTTTAGTTTCTCTCTCTTTCCCTCCTAAATAGATATGGTAACTATGCATATCATTATGATACCCCCCCGAGTTTTTATATAGCTAATAAAAAAGGTTCACGGTCTTAATTGATACAACACTTTTGCCAGTTATAATATGGCTATAACAGTCGCTATATCTATATTGTGAATGCCATGCTCTGTATAAAATAATGAGGTGTGAAAAAAAACAAAGTACTTAAGTGCTGTTAGGGAATGAAATGAATAATTATTATTAAACTCGCCAAATAAATATGACACTATGACAAACTAAGGTTTACTTTCAGATAACTGTAAAATATCCAATAATATGTTTTTAACGAGATCAAAGCCAAACACTTCCATTGATGGATATTCGGAGTATTCAGGAAGAGGAATGCGTCTTATTTCATCCTCGCCATTGTATAACCCGCCTGCAAAATTGAATATTTTCAATTTATTTTTTTCTTCAGTTAAATCAGCATGGCCAATTATTTCCCAAGAACCTTTTTTAATATTTTCATTCCCAGTGAATATAGTCTTTATTTCTTTACCCATATCTAGAAAACTAATTAGATTTATATATTCATCTTTCAAAAAAATTTTATCATCCTGTACTGCTAATATACAGAATCCGATTATTTTTTTAAACTTGGTTACTGGTGAAAACACAATCTGGCACAAAAAAAACTTACTCTCAACAGGAATAATAAATATATCACCCTCTTTGTATTTCAACTTCATATTGATCTCCTTACTAAACTAGATTTTACAATTGCTTATGACTCAAACATGCAGATTTAAAATAAATAAAAAAGCATACTATAATCGTATTTTAAATCAAATAGCACTATACCTTACCGATAACCTTAACCTTAACCTTAACCTTAACCTTAACCTTAACCTTAACCTTAACCTTAACCTTAACCTTTCATCTAGACTAAACGTTCAGCAATTATAATAGTATGCATTAATATTAAATATATAGAAACTTGCCATTTTGATTTATTGAGATGCGCGTATTGCCTGGCAACGAAGATAACGTTCAGTTTATGCATTTTAATACTGCGGTAGCTGTTGCTGCACTAATTCATAGACCGCGAATGCCATGAAATTTTTTATACTCTTTTATCTCCAATTTTCTAACATGCCGATTAAGGTAATATAAGTCACCAGCACTTTTAGGAAAAAGTAAAATTATCATGACTTTTGTTTGAGTCATCGTTTCTTAGTAAAATCCATTCCCCATGAATGACTTGATTTTTACTTGCATGTATTACCTTAAAGTCCCCTTGATAGTTATTAAAAACAAGAAAAACAGTTTGAATAAATACTTACCTACCGTTTTGGACCGATAGAACTGCAAATAAAAAATCTAAATTTAGCTGACTGCTTTCCAGATAATATCCATATTATTTGCGCATCGCCCATCTTTCATTGAAATGGAGTGAAAATCTCAAGAATTCATTTCGCTAGTTTTCATTTTTCCTCAGCCAATAAATATTACCTTTCATCTCATTACATATTTCCTCTACCAACCTATTTAACTCTATCGGGTCAAAAGAGTAAACCACCCGCTACCAAAAGGCCCAGATGCAACATTACAAGCTTCCTAATACTTCATATTTCAGTTTTACGGACTAAAATTTCTAACTGCATCTTCCTCCCAATACGTGCAAGCCATATATTTGGTCGCATAATCAATGGGTTAAACCATAGACATCTTCAGCTTCCGCATTCATTTCTAAACTACCGAGAGCGCCAAGATCTAAACTGTAAATTCTATCACTTTTATCTTTTAAGCTTATAAAATATCCTAAATTACCATCCTGTCCTATTAATAAGTAGTCCGGCTCGACATTTTGCACTGTATAAACCCCATTCCTATCAACAAGATCTAGATAATTAAATATATAAATAGAGTCACCCCTACTATTACATATCTCATAAATTTCTTTATCTTGTACCTCCTCAGAGAGAAATTTCTTATAAGCATGTGGTAATTCAACTGCTAGACTAATTTCTATGCGTTGTAACTCTTCTAATATATCATTTTTATCCATATACCATTGCCTTCATCATTAGAATCGAAACGGATTATATATCATATAATGAATTGCCATACTCCTTTTTCAATGTTGCAACCTAACCAAGCCAAGTGAGTTCCCCTTATTAAGAAGCTGATATTTTAACTGAAAAATAAAATCCCAACAAACTAATCTCTTCAACTATTTTTCTACCCCCTGTGAAGAAACTCGGAAATATCTTTTTCAATTGAGAGCAGATACTCTCTAGCAATATTTTCAAGCGTTATGGAATAGCTTATCTAAATCTCGCCGAATTTATTAATTAAGGAGAAATGAGTCATTGCATTGCATCTTAATAAATTAATGTTTTTCTTAATTACTTTCGCCGATTTGTGTTTGCATTTAGTGTGCCAAAGAATGTTATTTCTTTCATAACTCTGTAATTTACTCCATGCCGACTGACATTCGTTCAGTACAAATTATTATTCGTTTTTCACCGTACTCAAATTAGCAAATTTAGACCAATTAAATCTGGCAAACCTGAGCACCTTTTATCCATTTTTTCAATATGTTTGTAACAAACTCCCGGCAACTCCTGACGTTACATCAAATAAAAATCTATAGTCACTGTTATTTATATTAACAAAAAAATACAACTCACCGCCAATATAATAAACATCGAAAAAAACAATTCCGCCAGTGTATCTTCCAACGATCTTCTTAAGATCCCATCTAACACTACCATTTGGATTTATTATATAAGCTTGATTTTTTTCTTTATCAAATGGTGATTCAATCACCGCAATTAAATCATTATCACTTAAGATTAATGGGATGATTTTATTATCATCTATAATAGAATATTCTCTCCCATTATAGTTCCATGAAACACCTATTGGCATTAAATCAAAAACAGATAACTTCTGGTTTTTTTTATTATCGTCATAACTAACCCTGTTATTCATTATTTCAAAATTACATATTTTTCCCATATTAACCTCCACATCCAGCATATCAGGAAGAATTTCCGATTTTATACTTATCATTATAAGTCAAGACGCTGTGATGACAATTATTCAACGAGCAAGATGTTTCTCAAAGCCATCACATTAAGATTCAATTCATCTTTAATCCTGTCAATCGTCCTACTATAGGGGCGTAGTAACCATAAAGATTAAATTGCCTCTATGCTTTCCTGAGTGAAGCCTAGGCTTCTATGCCAATTAATCGCATATGCCATTCGGCTAACAGCGTTGGGTCCTTTTCAAAGCATGTTAGTTTTTTGCAAGGTTAGGGTAAGGTGCAATCCTCATCAATGCGATTTAGAGAACTAAGTATTCTTGCAGCATCCTGGGCGAATAATTTTAGAGTCCCTAAGCTCAACGCTTGCGTTGTATGTTTCGTAGAACGGTGATTTAAGTGGAAGAGCACTAAAAATAGCCGAGAAGATCTCCCAATGTTGGATTAATTCATTCTTCTTTTTTGATCTAAATATCGCCAGCTTCTCATATCCTATTTTTTCGGCGCCTTATTCAGGGTACCTGTGCTGCAAGAAATACTCTATGAATAAGAGAGTGATATGAATGGTAGTTAAGTTGCAAGATGTCTTAAATAGCTTACTATAGCTATAATTCTTTTATAAGAGTGACAAGTAGCTCTTGGACTAAAATGAATTAATCAATTATCTAAAGAATTTTTTATTTCCTGAAACAAGAACTCGACAAAACTGTTAGCGATGATATCCTTATTTCCTTCTCTTTTAAATGATAATTCTGTTTTTACAACAATCGGTTCCCCATTACTACCTATCATTGAAAGGTCTAAAGAGTATGATGGCCCGTAACCTGACGATAATATCTTTATCATTTTATCATCAATATCGCCAAGTCTTCTTGCCTCTAGCGTTACATAACTAACATCTGGAGCTGAATTGGCTGACAGCCCATTCTTAGATATTCCATAGAATGACAACCCATTAAACATTAAGGTACCATATTTCTTGAGAAAGAATTTATAGGATTCAGGAAAAATAACCCCCAAAGATGATTCATACAACATAATTGTATCTTCAGATACAGGACCACTATTATGAAAAGACTCACCACTATCAGCAATTGTTTTTTCAATTTGTAGAAACAAATCATTTTTCATATTTTTCCCTCAAGGCTCCAATGCATGTATTTTCATATATTAAAACCTTTTCAATCATAAAGATAATGTAATTTCTTATCAAAATATTTTTCTTCAGTTGTAGTTCACTCCATATTCTATTGATTCGAATACATATGAGTAGCTTGGTCATTTTTACATTAGTCGCTACTTAAAACTTTTAACACTGAACACGGTTCATCTTGTGTTGAATATGTAAATTTACTTCCGTTTCATCATTTCCAATTGGTATACTCCGCATTTTCAACCTTTGCATATTAGTTAAACCATCTGCATTAACGATAGAGGTAGAAAAAAGACAATAACACCTCAAAAATTAAAGCATCCTTCCCGAGTATTTTAATTAATATTGATACTCACTATTTATATAAGTAGACCATAGACATGTAACTGCCCAACTATCACTTTTCCCAAGGATTAAGCTCTTGGCAATTATCTCGATATCATCAGATATACTTGAAGATAATTCAGCATTGTTAATTACTCTAAATGATATTTTAAACGCCTCTTCACGCAAGTAATCTATCGATTTTATATCATCGTTATTAAAACACTCTCCTTTCAGTGAGTTAAACTCACCCATCCATTTATTATCAAACTCAGCTTCATCTCTTGAATTCAAAACAGCATCACTATCTATTGATTTCAAATAATCAAAAAAAACCGGAGTAGATAAATACTTTTCTATTTCAATCAATATCTTATTTTTCATTGCATTAACCCTTTATTCAGATAAACAAGTGAAAACTATAATAAATTTCCAATACTGCATCGCATTAATCGTTTCCGATATCAAGCTAATTAAGAAAGATTCTGGAAACTAGGATTATAACAATCATAATCCCATTATATAAAGTTGAGAATCATATGTAAATTCGCAAAAAACAAGAAGATTAACATTCTAAGAAATCAAATTGGTCAACACATATTATTTCGTAAGTAAGGATTAAGTAAAATAGGCAAATGCTTTCCAGTAGCGATTATTCACTTTTATTCCATTTTGCAGTCAATCATATAACAAATATAATTGAAAGATCATATACCTTTAATGTCCTGATTAAACATTCAGTATAGAAAACATTGTGAAAAATATTGAAAACCCCCTGGCAACATTGCTGGAATATATTATGGAAAGCGTTGCTCCTGATAACCGTTAGGAAAAACATTAGTAATAAACTCTAACTCTCCGTTTTTGTATTTAAAAATGACATCAAAGGTCGAAAATGCTGAATCCACATGTTCTTTTTGGTTTACAGTTATCTTTTCAAGAATTGAACCTGAGTATATATAATCTGATTCACTACACCCATACATTCCCCAATTTATATCTTTCATTAAAATTTCATCATCAAAAAAAGAAACCAATATATTTCTCAGACCACCAGCACTTGTAAAATGTAACCTTTCCAGAAAACCCTTGCCATACAGAAAAAATTCCTTATTTATTATATTGTTAGCTTGTCCGTAAATATCAATTAACAAAATACGACCTGCGTCATCTAAATAATAAACATGTGTATTTTTAATACTGGCCGGTAATTTTTTTAATTTCCGACCTTTCTTTAATCCGGCCCTCTCAATCTCGAACGGTCTAAGATTATAAAAAGCACCTTTTGTTATAATGGTACTTTTAGTCAAGGACAACACTTCAGGAATCTTTTTAGATAAATATTGCTTGCATTCGGAATTTATTTTAGAAAACTTCAACGCAAGCTCATCTAATCCATACATAATTAATCTCTTTAAAATTAAAATAGCGCATTAAATTTCAGAACCAATTTAGTTAATTCAAACCACCCTTCGATTATGAAATGCAATAAAACATTTATGCATGAGTTATTGAATAATCAAAAAACTTAACTTCGGAAATACAAAATTAATTTTTATACTCCAAATAAAAATTAAGATATTTTTTTGGCCTATATTTAAATGCACGAGTTTTTCCAAAGCTGTAAGCATCGTCAAAGTATTTATATGATTCTTCATACAATTCTAACTCATAACAGATCATGCCAAGGTCTATGAGTGGGGCAGTGTCAATCTCCGACCCTCGAGTTTTGAGTGCAACTTCAGCCCATGCTTTAGCCTCTACAAAGTCTGCCATATCAAAGTAAGCACTATACATACATGCTGAAACCCAGCTAGCTATCTCCCAATCTAACTTTGGCTCAGGGAGTAATGCCCAAGCTTTATTATATTCTTCTAAAGCTTTTCCATAGTGCTTTGCATCATGAAGTATATTCCCCTTCTCTACAGTAATAACTATTATTTCCTCTAATTTACTATTCTCTTCCGCAAGTTCTTTCATTATGTATCAACCTTAACTATGGAAAATATTGCGACTTACGCCTCCCACACGCTCAATAACTTCTCTGCCAACTTACTATTTCTGCCTGGCGTACTACTCATATTCTCAATACTAGATGGTATGAATCGCCTAGGGTCCAGTTACTCCAGCACATAAGCGTAGATATTAAACGGACCCGCAAACCCTATCGGATCACAGGGAGTACTCCGACGGCATCGTATTTTTCAACACGCAACAACACGCGTCATGCCTCGCTTTTTAAAACGCCACTTTACCTCTGTAATATCATCTTAGAACGCTGGTCCCGGCATGCGGGTTTTACTCTGTTAAGCTCTTGTTTTTCAGTTGTCTTTATCTATGACCGCCATCATTACCCGTTCATGTCACCCTCAACTGGAGGCTGCTGCACTGCTTGCTGTGCGACGACTTCCGGTTCGCCAGGGACCTGCTGGCGAGCCCCGCAGGTTGCACCGCCACCAGACCCTAATTTGAGACGGTCGCATATCTCACCGTAAATACCCCCTGCTGTAGTAATTATTAAAGACAGCGATGAAGTGGAGGAATCGAAGCACAAGCAGGAAGCCCTGCGCCGCCAAAGCAGCGATCATGAAGAACAGGATTTAGCAGGCTAAACGCATAAAATGGCCATGAAGATCTTTCCAGCTAATACATCTAAACCTTACCAAACATGAGAGTCTTATTGATTTCCCCACCCCAAGGATCATCCAGTAAATATTCTGGTGTGACAGGGGGCTCAGAGCCTACAAAAGTTAATTTGTAAAATATCTCTTCACCTTCACACACTTCATAATAAAGAGAATATAAATCGAACTCAAGATTCAACTCTATCTTAAACTTCTCTGAAGCCGAGGCCACTTCTAGATTATATCTATTCGTAATATAAAATGGCACAACAATACAGCGTTGAGATTTCTCATCCATTTCAAATTTATTTTCTACTGCCAAATAAATATTCGCACCGAAACTATCTTCTGGCAATGGATCGAAAATAACATAATCCTTATAAATTACAGCCCCCTGCTCTATATTAACCTTTCCCCACTGACTGAGCGCCTCATCAAACGGCCTCGAACGAACCTGTATTTGACTATGAGAAATGAGCAAATCAACTTCCTGATAATATTTTTTATTCATAATATAGACTCTATTTTAATTTTAGTGCCATCAGGCAGATCAGATAAGCTGTTACCTATAGCTGATCCCGCACCTCGATTATCGCGGGGAAGCATATGTCTTACGCTGGCAGCATCGCCCTCTTCTCGAAACATCGCCATGGGCCATTTGTCACTATCCGGCCCTGTTTTAGTTTTTAAACCCTTCGAACTTAGTTTTCAGTTTGATTTAGCTGATGCCTGCAGGATTGTGACAAAATTAGGATGACCGTTTCCGATTGCATCGTTCATGTGCCCAAATGTCTCAGTGTATTCTGAGCGTTTCAACCTCAAAAGATAATCATGGTCTAGTGCACCAACTTTTGTTAGATAACAACTCGCGAATCCTAGCAGATTGCTCAAAGCTAATGATTTTTGATATAGGTATAAAGATTCAGTCCGCCCTCTGACCCCGTCGGATCATAGGGAGTATCCCGACACCATAGTACTTTTTAGCATACTACAACCCGCGTCATGCCTAGCTTTTTAAAGAGCCACTTTTACCTCTTTAGTATCTCCTTAGCACGCACTCCCTGACATGCGCTCTTACCCCATTAAGTCCTCG
>Ga0308166_1001783_pt1 | contig 21659 bp, 17 predicted proteins | sample PhyCR2_2_FD_202137 | JGI IMG/M metagenome (GOLD analysis project Ga0308166, IMG submission 202137) | Phyllosphere microbial communities from UC Gill Tract Community Farm, Albany, California, United States - DLSLCC.R2 | ecosystem: Host-associated > Plants > Phyllosphere > Unclassified | place... | reverse complement strand
CCCGGCCAACGCGCAGGCGCTGGCCCAGGTGCTGGCACCGCAGATCGCCAAGCTGGCCGCCGGCTACACCCACGTGTTCGGCCCCTCGACCACCTTCGGCAAGGACCTGATGCCGTGCGTGGCCGCGTTGCTTGGCGTCAACCAGGTCTCCGACCTGATGACCGTTGAAGGCAGCCATACCTTCAAGCGCCCGATTTACGCCGGCAATGCGATCATCACCGTGCAAGTCCCGGCCGACCAGATCGTGGTCGCCACCGTGCGTGCCGCCTCGTGGCCGGAAGCCGCCCAGGGCGGCAGCGCCGCCATCGAAGCAGCCAGCGTCGATGCTGTCCTGCCGACCCACACCCGCTTCGTCGGCCTCGCCGCAGGTGCCAGCGACCGCCCGGACCTGCAGAGCGCCAAGCGCGTGGTCTCCGGTGGCCGCGGCGTCGGTTCTGAAGAGAACTTCAAGGTGATCTTCCAGCTGGCCGACAAGCTCGGGGCCGCCGTTGGTGCCTCGCGTGCCGCGGTCGATGCCGGCTACGTGCCCAGCGACCTGCAGGTGGGCCAGACCGGCAAGATCATCGCCCCGGAGCTGTATGTGGCGGTGGGCATCAGCGGTGCGATCCAGCATCTGACCGGCATCAAGGATGCTGGCACGATCGTCGCGATCAACAAGGATCCGGATTCGCCGATCTTTGAGATTGCCGATATTGGTCTGGTGGGGGATCTGTTTGCGATCCTGCCGGAGCTGGAAGCTGCACTGGGCTGAGCAATCCCCGGGAGCCTGCTGCGGTAGGCACTGCCCCCGGTTGGAGTGAGCGCTCTGCCGGGGGCTTTCTGTTTTGCAGGCGTGCAGTCTGCGCGGCCTGACACGTGACGATACAAGCTGAAGCTGGCATTCCGGTGCAATGCGGCTGAGAATGCATCGGAATTCACAATATTGTCACAATGATGAAGCATGGAATCGGGGCCGCCGCCCGATCATTCGCCAGGGACCTGGCGCTCGCATGGATCTATCTTCCGATCAGCCTGTTGGCCTGTACCATCATGGCTCTTCTGGCCCGGTCAGTGTTCGGCCTGCAGTACAGCACCGGTGCAGTGGTGGCCACCGCCCTGCTGCTGGGAACTGGAATAGGACTACTGGGCCCGGCACTACGTAATCGCTGGTGCGGGGGCGCCTTGATCATCGGCCTGGCCAGTCTGCTGCTGGTCGGCAACGCAGTAAAAGTCGGGATGCTGCATGCCCCACTTTCCGTAGCGGATCTGCAGGCACTACCGATTCTCCTATCAACACTATCGGGAGGTCCACTCCTGTTGGCGGGCGTTCTGATCGCGATCGCCGTACTGCTTCCACTCGCCAGTATTCGCTTTCGTTGGCGAAGTCTTCCCGCGCTGGCACTCCTGATCGGCATGATCGCCGTCATTCCGGCACTGTCCAATCCCTCACACCCCTTTTACGGTTTCCTGCTGCCACTGGAAGGAAGTGGACAGGAACTGGACAGCAAAGACACCATGCTCGTGTCACGCCGTAACGATCAGATGAGCCTGCTCAAGGCGCGCGGCCCGCTTCTCTATCTTTCAGAAGACTGGCGAGTGCAGCGCGAGGACACCCGTGAGATTCCCAGTGCAGCCGAAATCCACGCTCTGCCTCTGAAGAAATGGCATCCAGGCAACATCGCGAAAAAGCGCAACGTCCACCTGGTCCTACTTGAAAGCGTTTGGGATCTTTCATTGCTCGACCACTACCACAGCAATCGCAGCGCGCTGGACCCGCGCTTCCTCGCGCTTTGGAAAAGTGCGGGACAACCGTATCTGCTCTCCCCTGAAATGGGGGGAGTTACCGCCAATGCCGAGTTCGAGGTCCTGTGCGGTTTCCCCGCGCCGAGGAACTCCGTGGCATTCATGAATCTGCTGCGCAGGCCATCACCCTGCCTGCCTGCGGCGCTCGCACGTGCGGGCTATCGCACCATGGCCAGCCATGCCCACAACGCTGACAACTGGAATCGAATCACTGCATACGAGAACGCCGGATTCGAGCACTACTATCCTGATTCTGCCTTCGAGCTGGATGACCTTGAAGGCGGCATGCTCGCTGACGGCTCGTTCTTCCGCCAGAACATCCAGTTCCTCGATGAGGTCGGGACGGATGTCCCCGTCTTCAACTACTTGGTATCCCTGTCCTCGCACTGGGGATACCTACGCAATCAGGAACGACGCCCGGACTTGATCAGAATTGAGCCTGGCAATGCGCCGGTCCTGGAGGCCTACGCCAACGCAGTGGCCTACACCACTGCGGCGTTCATGGACTGGTCTGAAGCCATCATCGCTCGGGATCCAGACGCGCTGATCATTGCGTTCGGAGATCACTCCCCCTCCCTGGACGCCGATCCAGACCCCTACACCTTTGTGAATGGCGCAGACCCAGCGGATTTCGACAGCCCTGACACTCGGCGTCGGGTCGGCATGAGCCGCACACCGTTGCTGATCCTCGATGGCAGGCGCGGCGCAGTCGCCACCGGCACGAACATTCCGATGTACGAACTGCCAGGCCTGATCGGCCAACTGTTGGGCAACAACGCCCTGCTACCGCAATCAGCCCAGCAAGGTCCCATGATCCTCCGGCCTTTCCGTGGCCATCTGCTGAGCAACGATGACAGCCGCTGGTTTGACTGCGGAAACAGGGAGTCCCCCGTCCGGAACCAGAGCTGCGACCATGCCTGGGGCCAGTTTTCACCATTGCGCCTGTTGCGTCAGGACACCCTGCTTGGCGAAGGACACTACCTTTCGTCACAGCATGCGTTGGCCTTCCGCAATCCGAGGCTGAAGGCAATCTCCGTCGAACAGCGCCATGCTGCATGTGAATTCGACTTGGACGACTGGAGCCCGCGCATTGCAACTTCAGGGCTCGGATTCAACGTGCAATCGGATGGATCGAGCGCCATGTGGTTCAGCATGAAGCACCTGCGGGGCATGCCCGTAGTCCATGTCGGTGAAGTCGCTGGAATCAGCAATCAAGGTGACCACCTACTTACAGCGTCTTTTCCAGCGGGGGCCATCGCCGGCCTTGCTGGCCGCCAACCCGTCACGCTTACCTGCCCCGGCCAACGTCCGGTACAGGTGGGCACGCTTGCGTTCGAGACTCGAACGCATGCATCGCAACCAGAGACCTGCAGCTTCACCGTCGACCAATGGGGCCCTCATACCGGCACCGGAGGGCTGGGCTTCAATCTCGACCCAGACGGCCGCAGCACCGTGTGGGTCACCATGAAGCAGCTGAAAGGGCAGCCGCTGATCCATGTGGACGGCATGAAGGGCAACAGCACCTTTGGGAAGAATCTCGTGACGGCTACCTTCACGGATATGGCATCAATTACGGAGCCCACCTCTCTGCCGGTAACCATCGCATGCCCAGGTCAACCCGCAGTCGAGCTTGGTGCAATCCAGCTGGGGGCCGCCGCCCACTGACCCCTCCAGAGCACACTTGGACCTGAATGGCCCCTGCCCGACCTTCGATCTGACCAATCAGCCCGGACCCGGTCGGTAAAGCTATAATCGGCGACTGCCGGCACTGATCGTCGCGCGGGCGGACTGCCGGGGCACGCGCGTCCTCATGCCCCCGCAACAGGGCGATGCGGTGCCATTCATGTGCCGAGGCAGGGCGCGCAAGGATTCCATTACGCCATGACAGACGCGATGTCCTCCTCCCCATTCAGCGGGGAACCCTGCCCGGAAATTTCAGTGGTGGCGCCGGTTTATGGCTGCCAAGGGTGCCTGGAAGACCTGGTCGACCAGGTAGCGGCCGCGATCGCGACGATGGACGTAAGCTTCGAGATGATTCTGGTGGATGACGCCAGCCCGGACGGAGCCTGGGCCCGGATCGCGGAACTGGCCAGCACTCGCCCCTGGTTGCGCGGACTGAGATTGTCGCGCAACTTCGGGCAACATTCAGCCATCTCCGCAGGCATTGAGCACGCGCGCGGCCACTGGACGGTTGTGATGGACTGCGACCTGCAGGACGCACCGGGCGAAATCCCGGCCCTGTACCGCAAGGCCAACCAGGAACAGCTGGACGTGGTGTTCGCCCAGCGCCTGGAGCGCCAGGACAAGGCGCTGAAGCGGCTTTCGTCGTGGACCTTCTTCAGCGTACTCGGCTGGCTCACCGGCGTCCCCCAGGATCCCAGCACGGCCAACTTCGGCATCTACCACCGCAAGGTCATCCAGGCGGTATGTCAGATGCCCGAACGTGACCGCTCATTCCCGTTGATGGTCAAGTGGGCCGGCTTCCGTACAGGCAAGCTGCCGGTTCAGCACCAGGCGCGCGCCATGGGCGAAACCTCCTACACCCTGCGCAAGCTGCTGGCCCTGTCCACCAACATCGCGTTGGGATACTCGGAGAAGCCGTTGCGGATGGTCGCCGGTACCGGCATCGCCTGCTCGCTGGTCGCCTTCGTGCTGGTCGCGCTGAGCCTGCTGCGCTGGTGGGACGGTGACATCGAGGTTGCCGGCTATACCTCCATCATCGGATCGGTGTGGCTGATCGGCGGGCTGGTGATGTTCTGCCTCGGGGTGGTCGGGCTGTACGTCGGTCAGGTGTTCCGCAACGTGCAGAAGCGCCCGTACTACATCGTGGCCGACGCAGTGAACGACGCACGGGAAGCCCGATGAACGTGGTCATCGACAACGGCCAGGGTCGGATTGCGGCACGCCTTACGCCGTGGGACGAGCGCGCGCTGGGCTTCGCCACCGCCGAGGTGACAGCCTTGGAGATCACCCGCGTGGAGCAGGCGGTTCCGCTGCTGTCCGAGCTGGAGCAATGGTGCGCCACGCATGCCGTGCACTATCTGTTCGGGCGTATCGACGCGACCCACATGGTGGCCAAGTCTGCCCTGCTGCAGCAGGGGTACGCCTTCGTGGAAACATCGCTGACCGTCTCGCGCAGCGGGTTTGCCAACCTGCCACCGGTACCGCGCGGGATGCTGCCAGCATTGCGACCTGCAACCACCACCGATGTGGCCGAACTGCGCCGCATCGCCGCGACTGATTTCGCCCACGGCCGCTTCCTGGAAGACCCGGCCATCGACCCACAGCGCGCCGCACTGCGCACGGCCAACTGGATCGAAGACCTAGTCAGCGGTGGCTTGGCCTATGTTGCTGAGTCGCGAGGTCGCACCATCGGTTTCCATGCCGAGCGCGTGTCCGCCGACAAGAGCAACTGCGAGCTGCTGCTGACCGGCGCCACCGGGCCCTATGCGATGCTGGCCCTGCCGCTGTGGATCACTGCATTGGAGTCACTCGCCGCGCGCGGGGTTCCACACTGCACGACCCTCGTTTCCGCTGCCAATACGGGCGTCCTCAATCTCTATGCCCGTCTCGGCTTCCATTTCAACAGCACCCTCTTTGGGTTCAGGAAATTTCTATGAATGACATCGTTACCGAAGACCAGGTCGTTGCCGTGTTCGCCCGCGTGCTGGGCATCCCGGCCGACAGCGTGAATGATGAACTGCGTTACGCCACCATCCCGCAGTGGGATTCAATCGCCCACATGTCGGTAGTGGCGGCTCTGGAAGAGGCGTTCGGCGTGATGATCGACATGGACGAAGTGATCGACATGAGCTCGGTCGGCAAGGCCCGCGAAATCCTGCGCAAGCACGGCGCGGCTGTTTGACCATGGCCGACGCCGCGCCCGTCATCCTGGTCACCGGCGCATCGCGCGGCATCGGCCGGGCAATTGCCCTGCAGCAGGCCGCACGACACGCACAGCTGGTGCTGGTGGCCCGCAACGAAGACGCCTTGAGCCAGCTGGACGCAGAGGTCCAGGCGCTCGGCGCACCGGCGACATTGTACGCGGCGCTGGACCTGACCGATGCTGATGCCATCGCCGGTTTGTTCAAGCAGGTCTTCGCCCGCTTTGGCCGGCTGGACGGCCTGGTCAACAATGCCGGCGTGCTGCACGAAGGCTTGCTTGGCATGATCCGCAGCGAAGACGTCGACCAGGTGCTGGCCGTCAACGTCAAGGCGCCGTTGATGGCGATGCAGTACGCTTCGCGGCTGATGGCACGCAGCGGCGCAGGCAGCATCGTCAACTTGGTGTCGATCATGGGTATGAACGGTGCCGCCGGGCTCAGCCTTTACGCGGCGAGCAAGGCTGCGCTTGTCGGCGCCACGCGGTCGGCCTCCAAGGAGTTGGCCCCGCGCGGTATCCGCGTCAATGCGGTCTCACCAGGGTTCATCGACACCGACATGACCCGTGACATGCCTGAGGCCGCGCACGCCAAGCGTGTTGCATCGATTGCAATGGGCCGTGCCGGTACGCCAGAGGAAGTTGCCGCACTGGTGGCCTTCCTGCTCAGTGATGCCTCCTCCTATGTCACCGGACAGGTGATTGGCATCGACGGACAGATGGTGGTCTGAATGCCGTTCTGGAACCTGGAACAACATGGCGCGCGCATCGCGCTGATCGATGGCGAGCAATCGCTGGACTTCACCGCACTGGCACGCCTGGCCGATGCGCACGCGGCGCGATTACCGGACGGGCGCGGCATGGGATTGTTGTGCATGCCCAGTCATGTCGATGCTGTCGCGCTTTACCTCGGCGCATTGCGCTGCGGCCGCCAGGTTCCATTGCTGTTGCAGCCGGACACCGACCCGCAGCTGCTGGGCTCCCTGGTGGAGCACTACCAGCCTGACTGGGTCGCCAGCCCGGGCCAGGCCGCCAAAGGCTACCGGACCGTGTACAGCGGCCAGGTCTTGTCCTTGCACGTGCGCGACGCGCCACCGGCACCGGACGCACCGCACCCGGACCTGGCGTTGCTGCTCAGCACATCCGGCAGTACCGGTTCGTCAAAGCTGGTGCGGCTGTCATCCACCGGCCTGGATGCCAATGCCAGCGCTATCGTCGACTACCTGGGCCTGCGCGCCGATGATCGTGCGATCACCACGCTGCCACTGGCCTATTCGTTCGGCATGTCCATCCTCAACAGCCACCTGGCCGTGGGTGGATCGGTGGTCCTGAGCGAAGACAGCCTGATGACCCGCGAATTCTGGGACAGCGCGCGCCGCCACCACATCACCTCGTTGTCCGGGGTTCCGGCGACCTTCGAGATCCTGCGGCGCATGGGCCTTGCCCGCCTGCAGCTGCCCAGCCTGCGCATGCTGACCCAGGCCGGCGGTCGCCTGCGCGATGAGCTGGTGGCCCATTTCGCCGAATCCAGCCAGGCCCATGGCCTGGAATTCTTCGTGATGTACGGCCAGACAGAGGCCTCTCCGCGGATCAGCTATGTTCCGGCTGCACGCATCATCGACAAGGTCGGCAGCATCGGGGTGCCTGTTCCCGGCGGCCGGATGCAGGTCGACGCAACGACCGGCGAACTGATCTATTCAGGCCCGAACGTCATGATGGGCTACGCCACTACACGTGCCGACCTGGCCAAGGGCGACGAGCTGCAAGGTGTACTGCGCACCGGCGATCTGGCCCGCGTCGACGAAGATGGCTTCCACTACATCACCGGACGCGCCAAGCGGTTCCTGAAGATCTCCGGCAACCGGGTCAACCTCGATGAAGTCGAGGCCATGCTGTCGGCGGCGCTTAGCCAGCAGATCGTTTGCTCGGGCAGCGATGACGATCTGGTGGTCTTCAGTCACGGCACCCAGATCGCCGAACAGGCGCAGGTGCGCCAGCTGGTACAGGAACGCTACAAGCTGTTCGGTGGCCACATCCGTACCCTCCACCTGGATACGCTGCCCCTGATGGCCAGCGGCAAGGTGGATTACCAGAGTCTCCGGCAGATGGCCGGACAAGGAGCTGCAAGGTGACCCTGCCTGCCACGCCGGCTGCCAACGCGGCCACTGCCCTGGAAGTCGAAGTCTTCGGCCTGGATCGCTGCCAGAAGCGTGCCTGGCTGTTGGAAGGGCTCAATCGCCTGACCGGCCACCATCAAGCGCAGTGCGCGCCGTATGCCCGCATCCTCGACGGCCTTTGGCCGGCCGGCGACGCAACCAGCCTGGAACAGATACCGTGGCTGCCGGTCCGCATGTTCAAGCTGCTGGACCTCAAGAGCATCGAGGATGACAAGGTATCGCGCACGCTGGTGTCCAGCGGCACCACGGGCGCAGCTGTCTCTCGGATCTTCCTGGATGCCGACACCGCGCGCGCGCAGGCCCGTGCACTGACCCGTATCTTCTCCCACTTCGCCGGCGCCAAGCGCCTGCGCATGCTGGTGGTCGACGATTCCAGCTTCCTGCGCGATCGCAGCCGCTTCAACGCACGTGCCGCAGGCATCCTCGGTTTCTCCAATTTCGGCCGTGACCATCTGTACCTGCTGGACGAAGACCTGCAACCGGACTGGACCGCGCTTGAACAATGGCTGCAGGCCCAGCCGGATGAGCCGGTGCTGCTGTTCGGCTTTACGTTCATCGTCTGGCAGTCATTCGTGCAGGCCGCACGCCGTGACGGCAGGCAAATCCGCTTCCCAGCCGGCAGCATGCTGGTGCACGGCGGCGGCTGGAAGAAAATGGACGAGCAGAAGGTCGACAATGCTGCCTACAAAGCCGCGCTGTCGCAGACCTTCGGCATCGAGCGCGTGCACAACTACTACGGCATGGTCGAGCAGGTCGGCTCGATCTTCTTCGAATGCGAGCATGGCCACCTGCACGCGCCGGCCTACGCCGACGTGATCGTCCGCGACCTGCAGGACCTGCACCCGGTGCCGCACGGCACCACCGGTGCGATACAGGTACTGAGCCTGCTGCCCGAAAGCTACCCAGGCCACAGCCTGCTGACCGAAGATCTCGGCGTGATTCATGGCGAGGACGACTGCGCCTGCGGCCGCCCCGGCAAGCACTTCGCCGTGCTCGGCCGTATCAAGAACGTAGAAATCCGCGGCTGCAGCGATACCCGCACGGTACCCAGCGCATGACCAGACTGCTCTTCTCGATTCACCCGGATGCCACGTTGGACGCCGAACTGGCGCGCCTGTCGACCCTGCCACCGCTGCTGCCGTTCAGCACGCCACTGCGCGAATTCGTTGCGGATTTCTCCCGCCGCGTTTTCACGCTGCCGCAGCTACGCCAGCATCCCGAGCTGGCCACCCTTGGCCACTGGTTCCGCGGCGCCGCGGTCAACCAGCTTTCGCAGCGCATCGGAACACGCCCTACCGAGCTGGATCTGGCCCGCGGCCTGGTCTTTCATCTGGCTCCGGCCAACGTGGACGTCCTGTTCGCGTACGCCTGGCTGATGTCGGTGCTCTCAGGCAACACCAATGTAGCCCGCCTGTCGCAGAAGCAGAGCACCCAGCGTGATGCGCTGGTCTCGATCCTGCACGACATGCAGCGTGAAGGCCTACACCCGCAGGTGCTGGAACGTACGGTGCTGCTGACGTATCCGCATGACGATGCGATCACCACTGCAATCTCCCGTCACTGCCATGCGCGCATCATCTGGGGCGGTGATGCCACGGTCACCAAGATCCGTTCACTGCCGATCGCCCCACTGGCTCTCGAGCTGGCCTTCCCGGACCGGTTCGGCGTGGCGGCCATGCGCGCAGCCACGCTGGTCGAAGCCAACGATGCCGATCTGCAGGAACTGGCCCGCCGCTTCTGCAACGACGTGCTATGGTTCGGACAGCAGGCCTGCTCTTCGCCGCGTACCCTGTACTGGGTCGGTGATGAGGCGGAGATTGCAACGGCCAAGGCGCGCTTCTGGCCAGCGGTGCGCACCCAGGCCGCCAGCCTGGACGACGAACCCGCAGCACTGATGGCCAGGGTGACAGACGCCAACCTGCTGGCGGCGACCGACCATGGCGTGCATTCGGCCGATGCCATCGGACTGTATCCGCTGCGCCTGGAAGCCGCGCGAGCCGATGGCGGTATCCGTGAGATCCAGTCCGGGCACGGCCTGGTGGTGGAGATCGCGCTGCCCGCGCTGGATGCATTGGCGCCACAGCTCGACGACCGCGACCAGACGCTCGTGCAGCACGGTTTCGCCGCCTCGGCCCTGCGCGATTTCCTGTGCGGCCTCGGCAATCGTGCCATCGACCGCGTCGTACCCTTCGGCCGCGCCCTGGACTTCCATCCTGTCTGGGACGGCACCGACCTGCTCGATGTCCTTACCCGCAAGATTACCCTGCCAGCGACCTGATCCGATGAGCTACGTTTTCATTGCCCTGACCATCCTGCTGACCGTCTACGGCCAGCTCATGCTGAAGTGGCAGGTCAGCCTCAATCCCGGCGCGACCATCGACGGCCTGAACCCGCGTGCAGTCATCACCCTGCTGCTCAATCCCTGGGTGATCAGCGCCTTCGCGGCGGCTTTCGGCGCCTCGCTGTGCTGGATGGCGGCCATCGGCCGGATGCCGCTGAGCAAGGCCTATCCCTTTACCGCGCTGAGTTTCCCGCTTGTGGCAACCCTGGCGGTATGGCTCTTCCGCGAGTCCTTCGACTCGCATAAGATCGCCGGCACCGCCTTGATCATCCTGGGCGTCATCGTCCTGTCTCGTTCCGGAGCCTGAACCATGTCGCAGAAGACCGATGGGTTGCACGCAGTGCTATCACACCCAGCGGTCTATGACCTGCTGCAGAACCTGTTGGGGGCCCGCCGGTCCCGTGCACGCCTGATCCAGGACCATATCCGCCCCCGCCAGGGCGATCATGTCCTCGACATCGGCTGCGGTACCGGCGAGCTCTTCAGCCAGTTGCCAGCAGGCCTGCACTACATCGGGTTCGATCTGTCCCAGGCATATATCGAAGCTGCACGGAAGCGGTTCGGCGACCGGGCCCGTTTCGAATGCATGGACGTGGCCGATTATGAAGTAGGCCAGGAGCTGCAGCAGAAGGCCGACCTGGTACTGGCCATCGGCATCCTCCACCACCTTGACGACGCGCGTGCGAGGTCGCTGATGCGCACCGCACATGCTGCCCTCAAGCCGGGCGGTCGTTTCATCTCGCTCGACGGCGCTTACGTCGATGGCCAGTCGGCCATCGCGCATGGCCTGATCTCACGCGATCGTGGCCAGAGCATCCGCACTCCATCCGCCTACCAGGCACTGGCCGAGGCGGAGTTCGGCATGGTCAAGGGCCAGGTCAGAAGCGATATGCTTTTCGTACCCTATACACACTACATCATGGAATGCGTGCGCTAGGCCCAGCCTCAGCCACGATCAGGAGCAGCAGTGATTCCGTTCAACAAGCCGTTCATGACTGGCCAGGAACTGGTCAACATCACCCACGCGCATGCCAATGGGCATCTCAGCGGTGATGGTCCCTTCACCAAGAAGTGCCACGCCTGGCTGAATGCGCGTACCGGTGCCAGTGCCTCATTGCTGACCCACTCGTGTACGGCCGCATTGGAAATGGCAGCCCTGTTGCTGGATCTGGAAGACGGCGACGAAGTGATCATGCCGTCCTACACGTTTGTCTCGACCTCCAATGCCTTCGTGCTTCGTGGTGCGGTGCCGGTGTTCGTGGATATCCGCGCCGACACGCTGAACATCGACGAGACGCTGATCGAAGCGGCAATCACGCCTCGCACCAAGGCCATCTGCGTAGTGCACTACGCAGGAGTGGCCTGCGAAATGGACGAGATTCTCGCCATTGCCTCCCGGCACGGCTTGGCCGTAGTCGAGGATGCCGCACAGGGCATCATGTCCACGTACAAGGGACGGCCGCTGGGCACCATCGGCGACCTCGGCGCACTGAGCTTCCACGAAACCAAGAACATCATTTCCGGCGAAGGTGGCGCGCTGCTGTGCCGCGACCACACCCACGCCGAACGTGCGGAGATCATCCGCGAGAAGGGCACCAACCGCAGCCGGTTCTTCCGTGGGCAGGTCGACAAGTACACCTGGGTGGACGTGGGTTCCTCTTTCCTGCCCGGCGAGATCACCGCGGCGTTCCTCGCTGCCCAGATGGACGCTGCCGAGGACATCACCGCGCGTCGCCTGGCCATCTGGGACCGCTACCACGCCTGGGCAGCACCGCACGAGGCTGCAGGTCGCCTGGTACGGCCGACCATTCCGGCACACACGACCCACAACGCGCATATGTACTACATGCTGCTGCCATCGCTGGAGGCACGCACCGCATTCATCCAGTCCCTGCGCACGCAGGGCGTGCAGGCCGTCTTCCACTACATCCCGCTGCACTCGTCGCCCGCAGGCGTCAGCAATGGCCGCGTCGGTTCAACGATGCAGGTCACTGACAATCTCAGCGAGCGCCTGGTGCGCATGCCGTTGTGGGTTGGTGCGGAGCAGGACCTGCCTGACATCATGGTCGCAGCTGATCGTGCACTGACCTCCTGATCGATGCAAACTCGCATTTACCCGCTGTACGCATGGGCCAACTGGCGTACGGCCTTGGTATTGCTGTTGGCAGTCGCCGCGTTCACCAATGCCGCTGCTTACATTTCCTACGCAGGCATACCATTCGTCACGTCTGACGGCTGGTATTTCGTCGACGCGTTCCTGCAGAAACACTTCCACTCGGGACTTACACTCCAGGATTTCTATGTAAAGCGTGGCCCCGATGATCATGCTCAACCGCTCCAGAAGCTGTTGCTGCTATGGAACGCGGAATCGTTTGACCTGGATTTCGTAATCGAATCGTACATGGGCCTCGCCATTGCCGCGCTTGCATGGCTGCTCATGTTGCACGTCATGGCGATGGACAATTACAGGCGTGGAACATCTTCCTGGTGGATGTTGCCTGCTGCAGCCAGCGCTGCGTGCTTCGTGTCCCTGAGTGGCGGCATGGTGTTCAACTGGTCGCTGGTAACACTGGGATACCTTGGCCCGCTCGCAGCGATGGCTCTGGCAATCACTGCGTGGAATGCCGTAGTTGAGAAGCGATGGTGGCCACTGATCCTGACGGCCTTGCTTGTCCAATTCACCCTTGACGGAACTGCGCTGATCTGTGCCCTTAGTTTGATCTGTGCACTTGCGTTGCGTGAATTCCGCAGTCGTTGTGAAAGCCTCAGTTCAACGGTCGCTGCGAGTGTAATCATCATCGTCGCCGTCGTTGCCTACAAACTGGTCAGCCATCTATATCTGCATGCTGCATTGTCCAGCGCCCCTGCCGGGGAAGCAGGAATAGCATCGGTACTGCACCTGGGCGTGGCCAGCCTCGGGAAAATGCTGTTGACAATGGCTGCACTCTCGGTCGCCGACTTGGCACCTCTGCAGTCTTACTTCCCTGCGCGAGGTCAGCTTCTGCATCACTTGCTCGGCGGCCTTGTGATTGCCGCCCATGGCTGGTTCTGGTGGCGGGCACTACATGACAAGTGGAACCGCACCCAGTTCACCTCCATCGTGCTGATGCTCTTCTGCTACGGTGCGGGCGCCGGGATCGTGATCAGCCGCGTATCAGTGTTCGGACCCGACTATGTGTCCCAGCAGCGCTATCTTATGTTGTACCAACTCGGTACTGTGGCAATTGCTCTGATGGCATCCGGCTCTGACTGGCGTATCTGGCGTCCACTGCAACGAGTTGCGGTTCTGGCTGGGCTTCTCATGTTGATCCTGATACAGGTCCCACTCAGCAAAGCCACCTGGCGCGAAGCGCCCTACGTTCAGGCTTACGGAAACAACCTCGGGCGACAGATGATTCTGCTGGGCGCTGATCCAGGCGCGAAGCTGGCATCGTGCGCACCGACTCTCGTTGTGTGCGCAGCGGACAGCGACGAAAGGCGTCGATCGATCACGCTTCTGCGCGACCACCACCTTAATGCGTACTCACCCAGGATGCTGGGGCGATACTCGATGCAGACAATTGCAGCCCCCGTCGGAGCAATGGAGATTGTTCCAGCGGCACCAGCCAAATAAAGCCTCCAGGCTGCTAGGGCGCCAAGTCACATCCCAATTCAGTTGCGGGCCGGATGAACGCCAGCTCGCGATTGTTGCTCGCCTCGAATACTCCGATGCGATCTCCAGTCCGCAGGGACTCGCCTAGCAGCACCTTCCCTTTGGAGGAGCCCTCCGCCAGCTCGGAGTCAGTTCCATCGGATCGCATCAAACGGATCTTCACGCGTTCAGTCTCCATTGCGGCTGGCAGATCCCAGCGAACCTCCCCTGCGCGGCCCGCGCCGGAACAAGCGCGGTCAGAGGGCTCCACGCATACGATGCACGCCCCATCCGTATGCTCTTCCAAGACTTGATAGGCAATCCCTGAGACATCGGCCGGCGCGCGCTTACAAGCGCTCAGGCTCAAGAGCCCGATCATTGTGATCATGATGATTCTGCCCACGCTCAAGAGCTCCCCCCCTCCATTCCAGACATTGCGCCATTCTATCGGCCTGGCCTTCGCATTGCAGGATTCACCTGAATTCCGGCAACCGGAAGGGAAAAAGGGACTGCCGTTCTGGGATAATCGCAGGTGTTTTCGTTCCTAGACAACGGGCGACGCGCCCTCTGAAATCAATGGAGAACCCATGAGTCAAGCGCCCAAGAAGGTGCTGATCGTGTTTGGCACCCGCCCCGAAGCCATCAAGATGGCTCCTGTCGTCGCAGCCCTGCGACAGACCGCAGGCATCGAGCCCATCGTTGCTGTAACCGCCCAGCACCGGCAGATGCTGGACCAGGTGCTCGACCTGTTTGCGATTACTCCTGACGAGGATCTCGATGTCATGGAACCCGGCCAAACCTTGCAGGGGCTGTTCAGCAAGATTCTGCTGGGCATGTGTGAAGTGATCGGGCGACACAAGCCGGATCTGGTCCTGGTACATGGCGATACCAGCACGACGCTGGCATCAGCGCTAGCCGCCTTCTATAACCGTGTGCCCGTTGGCCATGTTGAAGCTGGATTGCGCACGGGTGATATCTATGCACCCTGGCCCGAAGAAGCCAATCGCTGTCTGACCGCCCCGCTGACCACGATGCACTTTGCCCCCACCCAGCGCGCCCGTGACAATCTGCGCCGCGAAAACATCGATGACGGACGAATCCTGGTCACTGGCAACACCGTCATCGATGCATTGCTGCAGGTAACGAACCGGATCGAGCACGACGCGGCGTTGAGTGATAGCCTCGCTGCGCGCTTCCCCTTCTTGGACGCCTCCAAGAAGCTCGTCCTGGTCACCGGTCATCGCCGTGAGAACTTCGGAGGCGGCTTCGAGCAGATTTGCCAGGCACTTCGCACATTGGCCGACCGAGGCGACACACAGGTCGTCTACCCGGTCCACCTGAATCCGAACGTACAGGAACCGGTCAACCGGCTGCTGGGCAATCATCCTGCTATCACGTTGATACCGCCACAGGACTACCTGCCGTTCGTGTATCTCATGTCCCGCGCCTACCTGCTGATAACAGACTCGGGCGGCGTCCAGGAAGAGGCGCCGTCGCTCGGCAAGCCGGTCCTCGTCATGCGCGACGTGACTGAACGTCCGGAGGCCGTGGAAGCCGGAACCGTTGTGCTGGTCGGCACCGATACCGGGCGTATCGTGAAAGAGGCGAGCCGCCTTCTCGATGACCCGGTCGCCTACGAGAAGTTCTCGCGGAGCCACAATCCCTACGGTGACGGCACCGCCGCAATGCGCATCGCCCACGCCATCGTCGACCATTGAAGCGATAACAGAAAGTAGAGGGGGCTGCACGTGTGCAGCCCCCCCATGTTTTCATCCATCTCAGCCGACGCGGCTACTGACGATATCCATGGGGTACCCATGCGCCCCATTTTGCCTCGTACAGCGCCTTGTTCTTCTCAAACAAAGCCTGCTTTGCCTCGGCCTTGAGCTTGTTGAAACTGGCAGAAAGGTGATGGTGGACGAATACGTCCTCTGCACACAATCGAACCAACCCTTCCTGCTCCAGCCTGCGGCAGTAATCGTCGTCCTCGAAGAATCCAACGCCGAACTGCTCGTCCAACCCGCCGACCTTGACGTAGGCCTCCCGCGAGATCATCACGCAGAAGAAGGCACTGGTTGCGATCTCGAAGCTTCGCCCAGCATGAGCACGCGTGTAGCGCCCGGCCAACTCAACCATCTGCTCCATCGAGTCATAGTTGATCTGGATCTTGGCCTCGTTGCCAATATTGTTGGTGACCGGGCCGACCAGACCCGCGCGTGGCTGCCGGCGAAGCTGATTGCGCAAGGTGCGCAACCAACCCGGCGTCACGTAGGTGTCGTTGTTGAGTACTACGAGATACTCGCCCTTGGCGATTTCCAGGCCCACATTATTGCCGGCCGAGAAACCGAGATTGCTATCGTTGGCGATGAAGCGGCGATTGGAAGCACCCTTGGCCCACTCGGCCAGGTACGCCGGACTGTCATCAGTGGACGCATTGTCCACAACAATGATCTCGACGTTCTCGTAGTCCGTATGGACCTCCAGGCTATGCAGGCATTGCTTGGTGTAGTCAAGGTTGTTGTAGGTCAGGACAACGATACTGATCAACGGTTCGTCGATCGAGGCCAGTGCGGAATCGAGGGTGGCTGCGCGGTGCAGCCAGGTCTGCCTCGATGCGAACGCCTGGCGGGCGCCCAGCTCGCCTTGTTCAACGGTCTCGGCCAGAGCAAGACGAACCTGAGCCAAGTACTCGTCATGGTTCTCCGCCAGCCGCACCAATCCCTCGAACTGGGACAATTCCGGCAGGTTCACCGAGACCACAGCCTTGCCTGCGCTGAGGTACTCGTAGACCTTGACCGGATTGGTCGCCAGAGTCAGTGGGATGACCTTGAAGGGAAGCAGACAGACATCGAACGCATGCAGCCAGTAGGGCAGTTCGGCGTATGGCACTTCGCCCACGAACCGCACGTTGTCGATGCCCTGCAGCTGTGCAGCGACGTTGGCCGTATCGCGCCCGATCATGAGAATCAGCGCGTCCGGATTATCCAAGGCCACGCGGCGCAGCAGTTCGACATCGAACCACTCCGCGATGGCGCCGTAGTAACCGATGATCTTCCTGCCCTTCGCATCGATGAAGACCTTGGCGGGAGGCGTGCAGAAGTGATCGTACTCCGTCGCGTTGCGGACCATGGCGATGTTCCGCGCGCGCGGACTCAACTCGTCATGCAACCACTGCGACGTGACCACCAGCAGGTCGGCGCGTTCGATAAGCTCACGCTCGCCCTCCAGGATGCCGGCGGCGTTGTCTTCGAAGCCACCATGGTGGTCCATGCAGTCATAGACCAGCTTGGCATTGGGCAGGCCCTGGGCCGGCGTCAACCAGTAGGGATGCTGCACGAACGACATGCAGCGCGTCGACCGGGTCCAGCCAAGCAGTGCCGACAGACTGGACGTTATCGATTCAACCTGGGCTGCATCGGGCATCGCGTGGTAGATCTGCGGTGCCCCAGCCAGATTCAGGTTCACCTGGAACAACCGGCCACTGTCATCAAGCGCATCGACCTTGAATCCAGGGCCGGCGGCATCGACAAAATTGTTGGAGATGTAGAAGACGCGATGTCCTTTGGCGGCCAAGGCCATCGCCAGATGCTGTGGCCGCTGCACGCGGAAGTTCCAATCGATTACCGCCCAGATGAAGACATCGGTCGATGCAGCATCGAACTGCGCCAACCGCGGCAGATGCGAATAGTCAACATTTGCAAGCGGATCAGCCACCAGAACATTGGGCGAGGGCGACAGCATTTCCGCCAGGCGCGCCTTGTCCGAAGGATCCAACCGCCCATTTCTGAGCGTTCGGATGCCGAATCGAGCTGCCGACTGAACCTTGCGCGGGGCGTGCTTCCCCAGATTGCGCAGTTCCTGCATCGGGTTGGACAGCAACCGCCGGATCACGCGGATCGGACGGGTGATCCGCCACGACCTGCTCTTGTACACCTCGTTCAACTCCTGATCCATGGCCAGCAGGCGCAATCGCAGACGCTGCAACTGGATCTCAACAGACTGCCCCTCCACCTTCCCGGCAACAGCGTCGAGCGTGGCCCCCACCGAGGGGCCCAACAGACTCACGATTTCCTCGCCGAGTCGCAGCGTCGTCCCCAGGCTGTGATCAGCCTGCGCGCGTGACTCGGCCGCCTGGCGCAGCATGGCTTCGGCGCTGATCAGCATTTCCCGCCGCTGGTCCAACTTGCCGTCCAGCTCGCGACGTTCTTCCGCCAGCAACTGGGTACTGTGATCCAGCTGCTGCTGAAGCGCGTCACGAGCGGTGTTCAGATCACCAAGCGCATCCTGCAGGCGATCCAGCAATGTGCTTCCGACCAGCAATGGCTGAAGCGCCTGCAGGGCCTGCTCCAGAACCGCGGCGTCGCGCAGATCGCGCGCAACCTGATCCTGGTTCCAGGCCGGACCAGTCGCCGCCGCGGTAGCACCGCGCACCAATGCCCAACGATCCAGGTCCGCACGTAGTTGGTCCAGCATTGCAACCTGCTGAGGCGGTGCGGGAACATGGCTGCGCAATGTTCCCAACCCTTCATTCAGCTGCAGCGCGAGTTCCAGGGCCGCAGCAAGCTGTGGCTGCAATGGGCTGGGAGGCTCGGTTCCAATCTGGAGATCCAGCAGGTTCAATCCCTGGGCGCGCAGCCATGCAGGGTCAGCCCAGACCAGCAATACCTGCTCCCCTGGCCAGAAGCACGGATTGTCATTGCGCGTATCGCGCACGCTGGCGTGCACCAGCACTTTCCCGTCAACCTGCTGCGGAATGTTGCCGGGCATGAAGGATGCATGGTGCTCTTCGATCCGGTGGCGCTCCCGGTAGGGCAGCATCAGTGCGATGCAATGGCTGGCCCGCGGAGCGATCGTCCCCAGCACTTTCCAGGGTTCATGGAAGTGCTCCAGCGTGTTGGAACTGAACAGGACATCGAACCTCTGCGCAGCCTCCCTCTGATCAGCCCCCAGCCAATCCTCGCTCAGGAAGGTCACCCCGGGGAATCGCTGCTGGGCATCGGCGATTGCAACTTTGGAGAAATCAACGCCAGTGAAATGAGCGCCCGCAATACCCTGTGCGAGCTCCTGTGTTCCATCTCCCAGTGCGCACCCCCAGTCACACCAGGTCAACTGGCCACGGGAGCTGGCTGAAACCAGCCAAGACGGCAGCATCTGCAATGCAAGAGCACCAAAGAAGCGCGACTGTTCACGACCACCGAGACTTTCCCAGTCGTCACCGAAACGATCGTTCCAGTAGCCCTTGGAATTGACGATTGCATCAGACACGGGACAGCTCCTTGAACAGATGTTCGATCTTTGGCTGATAGATGCCAAAGTGTCGGATGGAACTCATTACGGAGAAGTAGCGAACACCCTCGATGTACTCGTAGTACTCCACGACAGGGCCAATACGCCTCTCGGCTGCCGCCACCAGGAAATACTTCCCTTCGACGAGGCCATTCTCGAACACGAACTCGATCTCAACTTCCGCGCCTGCGGACCATGCGGTCGGGGCGGGGCTGCCGGTGTCTGCGGTACTGGACACGACGATGTCGTGGCCGCGAAGATCCTTGATTGAAAACGCAACACGGAAGGTATCGGGTGAATAGTCCAGCGGGAGTGTCAGGCGAATGCCGATCCGGCAGGTCTGTCCCCATTCGAGAAGTTCACAGTCAGTGCCTTCCACGCTGCCGATCCTGACCTCCCGGATAAGGCCCACCTGCTGCCCCCAATGAGCGAGGGGCTTTTCCCGGGTGGCCGCCTCGACAACGGGCGTCTCCAAAGCCGGTACTTCAATCTCATTCTCGGAAGAAGGCTCACCAACTCCGCCGGAGGGATGGAGCGCATCTGGATCGTCCGCGAATATGGACTCCATATAGCGGGAACTGACCTGCAGCACCGGCCCCAGCTCCTTCATCGCACCGCGCTCCAACCACAATGCCCGCTGGCAGAGCGTGCGCACTGCTGCGACATCGTGACTCACAAAGAGAACCGATGCCCCTTCATCTTGAATGGCACGAATGCGTTTCATGCAACGCGCCTGGAATCTCGCATCACCCACAGCCAACGCTTCATCGACCACGAGGATGTCCGCATCCACCGATGTCGCTACGGCAAAGGCGAGCCTGACGAACATTCCGCTGGAGTAGGTCTTGGTGGGCTCATCGATGTAGGCGCCGATGTCTGCAAATGCGCAGATATCGTCGAAACGTGCCTCGATCGTAGCGCTGTCCAGGCCCAGCAGGCGTCCGTTGAGGAAGACGTTTTCACGCCCTGTGAATTCGGGGTTGAAGCCCGCCCCGAGCTCAAGGAGTGCGGCAATGCGGCCCCGCACCTGGACCTCTCCCTCGGTGGGGGTAATCGTGCCGCACAACATCTGCAGCATGGTGCTCTTGCCGGAGCCGTTGCGCCCCATTACCCCCAACGCCTCGCCACGGGGCACGTCGAAGGTGACATTGCGAAGCGCCCACACTTCCTTGCTGTGCTGGACAGGAGACATTCCGAGTCCACGGCGCAGCGGCTCGGTCATCAGCTGCACCAGTCGGTCAACGGGCTTGGCAAACATGTCATAGCGCTTGCCCAGGCCGCGGACTTCGATGAGGGAATCAGATGACATCGGCGAATCCCTTCCTCACGTACTGGAACACCAACAGCCCCGCCAGCATGATCAACAGGCCGACGACGAACTGCCACATCAGCAGTTTCGGCTCAGGCCAGTTGCCGAAGATCAACGTATCGCGCACACCGTCCATCACTCCGGTGATCGGGTTCATTTCAACAACACGACGGAAGGAGGCGGGTACAGCCGTAATCGGGTAGAACACCGGGGAAAGGAACAACAACATCGTTGTTACCAGGGGCATGACCTGACCAAGATCACGCAGGTAGACCCCCAAGGCCGAAAAGAGCCACGTACACCCCAAGGTGGCGAACAGCAGCGGTAGCACGACGACCGGGAAAGCCACCGCAGTAACAGGCACGCTTCCCTTCAGCAGGAGCATCGCGATCAGCAGCACGACGAGACTAACCAGCATGTGGAACAACGCCGACAATGCGGTGGATATCGGCAGCATTTCCAATGGGAAGACTACCTTTTTCACGAACTGGGCATTGGCAGTAACCAGTCCAGGTGCTTTGTTCAGGCATTCAGAGAAAAAGCCGAATACCACCAGACCGGAGAACAGGATCAGTGCGAACTCCGAAGTCAGCGGCTGCTCTCCCACACCCTGCCCTGCAACGGTCCAGCGTGAGCGGAAGATGACGCCGAACACGAAGGTATACACGCCCAGCATGAGAACCGGGTAGAAGAATGACCAGGCAAGGCCGATCACCGACCCCTTGTAGCGGGCGAACACGTCCCGCTTGGCCATCTCCCAGGCCAGGCTCATGCGCGTAGCGAGCGAGCGTTGTTCCTGCATGACCGGCACCCTGTTCAACCCAACGCCCTTTCCAGATCCACCTGCAGATCCCCCAGCTCCTCCACACCCACGCTCAGCCGCACCAGCGCATCGCTGATTCCCAGCTGCTCCCGGCGCGCGACCGGGATCGAGGCATGCGTCATCACCGCCGGGTGGTTGACCAGGCTTTCCACGCCGCCCAGCGACTCGGCCAGGGTGAACAGCTCGGTCTTCTCGCAGAAGCGCTTGGCCGCCTCGAACCCGCCCTTGAGCACGATCGAGACGATGCCGCCGTAGCCAGCCATCTGCTTGCCGGCCAGCTCATGCTGCGGGTGAGACGGCAGGCCCGGGTAGATCACCTTCTCCACCGCCGGGTGCTTTTCCAGCCACTGCGCCAGCGCCAGCGCGTTGGCGCAGTGCGCCTTCATGCGCAGCGGCAGGGTCTTCAGGCCGCGCAGGGCCAGGAAGCTGT
>Ga0308166_1001780_pt1 | contig 21681 bp, 15 predicted proteins | sample PhyCR2_2_FD_202137 | JGI IMG/M metagenome (GOLD analysis project Ga0308166, IMG submission 202137) | Phyllosphere microbial communities from UC Gill Tract Community Farm, Albany, California, United States - DLSLCC.R2 | ecosystem: Host-associated > Plants > Phyllosphere > Unclassified | place... | reverse complement strand
CGAGGAAACCGAGCATCACCAGTCGGCCGTCCATCGCCAGTGCGCTGATGTTGCCGTTCAGATACGAGCCACCCATGATGTCGAGAATCACGTTCACGCCTTGATCTGCGGTCTTCTCGGCAATGACCTTGGCGAAGTCCTCTTCTCGATAGTTGATCGGTTGCCCGTCAAGTTTGCTGATTGCGGCGCATTTTTCAGCGCTGCCTGCGGTGGCGAAGGCCTCGATACCGAATTCACGACAGAGCATCAGCGCGGTGGTGCCGATGCCGCTCGTGCCGCCGTGAATCAGCACGCGCTGGCCGGCCTTGGCCCCGCCGAGGCCGAACAGGTTGGCCCATACGGTGAAAAAGGTTTCCGGAATCGCGGCGGCCTGAATCCAGTCGACACCGTCCGGCACAGGCAAAGTCTGGCCGGCTGGAACCGCGCAATATTCGGCGTAACCGCCGCCATTGGTCAGCGCGCAGACGCGATCGCCGATTGTGAACCGAGTTACTCCGGCCCCCAGTGCAACCACTTCACCAGCCACTTCCAGGCCGGGAATCGGGTCCATGCCGGGTTTCATCGGATACTTGCCGGCACGCTGCAGGGCGTCCGGGCGATTGATACCGGCGGCGTGAACGTGGATCAGCACTTGGCCTTCGGCAACGCTTGGCAGAGGCACGCGCCTGGCTTGCAATACTTCCGGGCCGCCGGGTTGGGTGATTTCAATACGGGTCATTTCATTGGGCAGTGACATTGTCGATTCCTGTGAAAAAGGTCGTGTAGATGGGAGCGCTGCGAGCGCGCAATGATTCCCTTCAGTTCGCCGCGCAACGAGTTTGAGTCGCAGCGGGCAGCCAGCGCATGGCTTGCTCCAGCAGCAGGGCAATCATGATTGCGCCGGCGGCGATCACAAACAGCAGCGTATGCTGGCCGCCCGAAGCATTGAACAGCGCCGAATAGGCAAACCCCGCCAGTGCCTGAAAGGTAGCGAACGACACGGTCGCGCGGCTCCAGGCGATCTGCTGAAGGTGATGCGATGGCACCAGCTCATGCACCCGAGCCAAGGCCAGCGGCACAATGCCTGGCGGGAACGAACCGAGGATCACCGCGAGTAACGCCAGCGCCAGAAACGAATCGGAGACGGTTAGCAGACCCAACGCAACCGCTTGCACCACCAACACCAGACGGATGCCAGCGCGGGCGCCAAGCTGGTCGGCCAGAAAACCGTACGTGACCGGTCCGACAATCGCCCCCAGGCCGTACATGACCCAGACCAGTGCGCCGATATGCGCCCCCGCGCTCAGTCCGCGGGCCACGTAATCCACCAGAAACACCATGGCAGGCACCAGCCCGGCAGCCATGAACGCGTATTGAGCGAACAACAGGTAAACGCCCGGCGGTGTCGGCTCATCGGCCAACGTCGTGTGCGCCGCCGCGGTATGCGCGGTATCGGCAGGCCAGCCGAACCAACTCAACGCGGTCAGTAATAACGCCAGCGCGCCCAGCCCCAGCCAGGTTGCCTGCAAACCAAGAGCCAACAGCGGCGGCACGAGGGTTCCGGAACCGGCAATCCCGAGGCCGATGCCAAGGAAGATTGCGCCACTGGCCAAACCTCTGCGAGAAGCCGGAACGTGAGGCAGCACGGTTGCCGCGACCAGCACCATGATCGCCCCACCGGCGATGCCGGACAGCAAGCGCCAACCGAAGAACCAGCTCACCGACAGCGGATAAGCACAGGCAAAAAACGCTGCCGTGACAGCCAGCATCATCAGCCGCAAGGCGTTACGGTTACCCAGTCGATGAGCCATGGGCCGACCGAGGAGGGCACCAATCAAGTAACCGACCAGATTGGCCGCGCCGAGATAGACGACATCGTTGGCCGAAAACCACTGCGCCTGAATCAGCGAAGGGATCAAGGGCGTGTAAGCGAAACGCGCCAGGCCGATGCTGACCAGGCTGGCGCAAAGTCCGGCGAAAATCGGCAGCCAGATACCTGAAGAGTTTGAAGTACGCATGATAGCGATCTCACAAGAGGTGTATGGCCCTCAGCTTATCGGCTATCGTTGCTGCGCATATGCAGCGATTAAGCGGCACGCTGATGCAGAAATGCTTCTAAGAGGATCAGCATGAATTGGGATGATGCGCGAGTGTTTCTGGCGGTCTGTCGCGAGTCGACATTGCGTGGGGCTGCGCGGGTTCTGGGCGTCGACCAGGCCACGGTCGGACGGCGTGTCACCGCGCTGGAGAAGTCGTTGAGCGCGACGCTGTTCCTGCGCACATCCGATGGTTACGCGCTGACCGCCGTCGGCGAGGCGGCACTCAGAAGTGTGGAGAAAATGGAGCATTCGGCGCTGGAACTGGAGCGGCACATTCATGGGCTGGATGATCGGCTGACCGGTAACGTACGGGTCAGCACCACCGACTCGCTGGCCATCGACTTCATCATCCCTGCGATGGCGCGCCTGCATGACCAACATCCGGATGTGCAGATCCAACTGGATGCGTCGACGCAGATTCTCAGTCTGGCCAAGCGCGAGGCCGATATCGCCGTACGCAATACCCGGCCGGATAACCCGGATCTCATCGCCCGGCGAATCGCCCGCTGGCCTGTAGGACTTTTCGCTGCGCGGGCCTACGTCGACCGCCATGGCGAACCGCAGCCCGGCAGTGCTTTCGAGGGCCACGATCTGGTGGTGTATCAGCCGTATTTGCAGAGCAAAAAAGACCTCACGCTGGTGTCCGAGCCGTTAAGCCGTGGGCGCATCGTCGCCACGCTCAGTTCCAGCCTTTTGGTGCGTCGCTCCATTGCCGCCGGCCTCGGGGTAGGGGAGATTCCTGTGAACATGGGCGAACGCGACGGCCTGGTCAGACTCTGGCCGGAGCGGACCCGGCCGTTGCCGTATGAAGTGTGGCTGGTCACTCACGCCGACCTGCGTCACACCGCGCGGGTACGGGCGGTCATCGAGCAGATCGTTGAGGCTTTTGCGCTGGAAAACCAATAGTGGATTCAGGATTTTGCCGAGGCTACAACGTCTGACGAAACAGCCTACGTCCGAGGCAGAATGGGCCGGCTTGTCGCCGAGGGCGATGAAATCTATTGTGACTGCAGTTGGATGCAGACCTCGGTCCCGCATCGAAACGAAGAGCCAGGGAAGGCCTCGGTAGCCATAAAGGTGTCGAATTGAAAATCAGGGAAGTGAATCAATATGCAGGCACGGACAGATCGGACGCAGGTCAGAAAAGGCAAACCATGAGCAGCATAAGTCGCGAAGAATTCGATGCCAGGATAGAGACCATCGAGACGAGGATGGACGGCCGCGTGGCAGAAATGCGCGCCGACATTCGCGGGTTCCTGGCTGCTCAGGCAGAGCGGGACAAGGCCCTGCAGGAGCGGGACAAACGTTATGACGTGATGTGGATGGGCGTGCAGAAAATTGCCGACGAATCGCGGGAAGCGATCAGACAGGCATCGACAGTAAAGGCCAATTACTGGGCGGCCACCACCGTGCATTTCCTCGGCGTGGCCTCTTTGCTGGTTGGCGCGCATTTCGCCAATCAGGCGGCGGTGTTGACCACGATACAAACCACCCTGGCAGCAATTCAGATTGGCAAAGAGGTGTCTGCACCCAAACCAGTCGAACGACCCTTAACGGTGTCGCCGCAATAAAAAACGGCCTTCAGTGGAAGGCCGTTGTGCATCGCGCCAGATCATGGCATTTCCGGCAACTCCTGAGGCCGCAGGTCGAACACAAGCACTTCGGCATCGACGCCGTTGCTCAAGGTAAGCAGCTGTTCTTCACGAACCCGCACGCCGTCGCCTTCCTGCAAGGCTTGGCCGTTGAGTTCGACACTGCCACGCGCAACGTGCACGTACGCGTAACGATTGGCCGGCAATTTCAGCGTGGCACTTTCCTCGCCGTCGAATAACCCGGCATAGACACGCGCATCCTGACGGACTTTCAGAGAGCCGTTGTTGCCGTCCGGCGAGATGATCAGTTGCAAGCGACCGCGTTTTTTCTCCGCGCTGAAGTGTTCCTGTTGATAGCGCGGTTTGGCGCCGCTGACGTCCGGCACAATCCAGATTTGCAGAAAGTGCACGGGCTTGGTGGCTGAGTGGTTGAATTCACTGTGCGCCACGCCGCTGCCGGCGCTCATCAACTGTACATCGCCGGGGCGGATCACCGAACCAGTACCGAGGGTGTCCTTGTGTTCCAGCGCGCCTTCGAGCACGTAGGAGAAAATCTCCATGTCGCGGTGCGGATGCTGGCCAAAACCTTTACCGGCGGCGACCCGGTCATCGTTGATCACCAGCAGATCGGAGAAACCCTGTTCACGCGGGTTGCGGTAGCTGGCGAAAGAAAAGGTGTGAAACGACTTCAACCAGCCGTGATTGGCGAGGCCGCGATCGGAGGCTTTGCGAAGAGTCAGCATGATGAAATCTCCTGGCGGGACGTGAATTCGTCCGAGTGAGGAGAAGGTTACTGGTTACCCGACGAGGCAATAAGTAGATGGAAATTGAAAGACTGTCCGGTTCAGGTTGACAGTTTTGCGTTATGGTTCACCCATTGGATTATGCTGATCACGCCGGAGTCAGCCTTGATGCCCCGGCTGCAGCGTAAATATTGGCCCTTGAAATGTGTGATGCCCTCCATGAAAACCGTGGCAATGGTGCTGTTTCCTGACTTTCTGATGCTCGACATGGCCGGGCCGCTGGAGGTGTTTTCAGTCGCCAACCGTTATCTGAAATCTGATTTGCACTATCAACTGACGACGTTAGGCACGGAGCGCGGCTTGCTGAGGGCTTCCAATGGCGTGCAGGTCCAGGCTGATCTGCACATCGACGAAGCGGCCGAACGCTATGATCTGTTATTGGTGCCCGGCGGCCCTGGCGCCTACAACCAGAGATTTCCCGAATTGTTCGCCTGGTTGAGAAACGCCGTGCCGCGCGCCGAACGCTACGGTTCGATTTGCACTGGCGCTTTTATCCTCGGCCATGCCTGCCTGCTCGATGGCTATCGCGTCACCACGCACTGGAATTACACCGAGCGCCTGATCAAGGCTTTTCCAAAAACTACGGTGACCACCGACCAGATCTACGTTGAGGATCGCAATCTGATCACGTCGGGGGGCGTGACCGCTGGCATCGATCTGGCGCTGGCGGTGGTGGCCCGGGATCACGGCAAGAAAATCGCCCAGGATGTGGCCAAGGTCTTGTTGGTGGTGATGAAACGCCAGGGTGGGCAGGCGCAATTCAGCCCTTTGATGGCAGCAGTCTCGCCGCAAGAGACGCCTGTCACCCGCGTACAGAATTACGTGCTTGAACACTTGGACGAAGCCTTTACCGTCGAGCGCATGGCCGGACTGGCGAATATGAGCGCACGGCACTTCGCTCGGCTGTTCGCCCGTGACGTCAACATGACTCCAATGGAGTTTCTGCAGAATGCCCGCATCGACTGCGCGCGCAGCCTGCTGGAAACCAGCGATCTGCCTCTGAAGACCATTGCTTATAAAAGTGGCTTCGGCAGCGTTCGGCACATGCGCTCGCTGTTCGCCGAAAAGCTTGGTCTTACACCGTTGCAATACCGGGAACAGTTCAGCTAGAGCGGTTCTGTCCGTCTGGCGCAGCCGGATGTCCGTACCGCGTCGGCTGTGGCGGTTGTATCGTCACGCAAGGGTGCCAAGATGTCTGGCATGACTAATCACAACGACACAAACCACGGTCGGGTGCTGCGTTTTGGCCCCTACACCTTTCATGTGCGCCAACGCTTGGTTCTCGAGGGAGAGCAACCGCTGCGCATGGGCGGGCGCGCCATGGACATTCTGCAGGTGCTGCTCAAGCACGCGGGCAGGGTGGTCAGCAAAGAGCAGTTGATTGCTCAGGTCTGGCCGACGTCGATTGTCGAAGAGATCAATCTGCGGGTGCACATTGCGGCGCTGCGCCGTGCACTCGGCGATGGCACCAAAGGCCAGCGTTACATCGTTCACGTGGCGCAATGCGGCTACAGGTTTGTCGCCCCGGTGGAGCAGGACCCAAATGATGCGCTGCCCATGCCCGCCGCCGGGCTCAAGCCGCTGCACAATCTTCCGGCTCGACTGACACCCGTCAGTGGTCGCGACGCTTTGGTCGGCAGTCTGGTTCGACAAATGCCGGTGTGCCGCTTGATGACGATTACCGGTGCGCCAGGTGTTGGCAAAACCACGGTGGCACTGCGCGTGGCAGAACTGCTGCTGCAATATTTCCGCGATGGCGCCTGGTGGATCGACCTTGCCAACCTCGAAGATGAAAAATCGCTGCTCGATTACGTGTTGCACGCCCTGAAGACAGACCTTTCCACGCTGACCGGCCGGCACGCCTTGTTGATACTGGACAACTGCGACCACCAGCGCGACAGCTGCGCGGCTCTGGTTGAAACTCTGTTGCACGCGGCGCCTCGCTTGTCGATTCTGGTCACCGGTCGCGAAGCCTTGCATGTCGCGCAGGAGACCGTGCATTGCGTGCCGCTGTTGGCGATCCCCAAGCGCTCGGCATTGAACACCGTCGAAGAAGCCTTGGGCTATCCGGCGGTGCAGTTGTTCGTCAATCGGGCGCGAGCGCGGCAGCATGGCTTCAGTTTGCGTGAACAGGATTTGCCGGGTGTACGCGAGATCTGCCGTCAACTGGACGGTCTGCCGCTGGCGATCGAACTCGCCGCAGCGCAGATCGACGCGCTGGGTTTGATCGGTCTACAGGCCCAGGTTGAAAACGGTCTGCAGTTGCTTGGTCAAGGCCGGCGCACCGCGGAACCGCGCCATCAATCGATGGCGGCTGCCATCGATTGGAGCTTTCAGTACCTGACGGAAACGGAGCAGCGCGTGCTGCTGCGTCTGTCAGTGTTCGGCAGCGGGTTTACCCTGGAAGCTGCAGTGAGCGTGGTCAGCTGTGCGGATCTGGCCGGCTCCAGGTTAACCTCAATCATCGAAGCCCTGGCGCGCAAATCGTTGCTGATTCAGCAACCCATCCAGGCAAAGGTTCGCTATTGGATGCTCAACACCGTGCGCCGCTATGCGCGTGATCAGCTTGAGCGCAGCGACGCGTGGCTTGAACTGGAACGGCGTCATGCGCGCTATCTCAGCCGCACGCGCAGTGCGTCAGGCCGGGCATTTCTCGCGCAGGCTGTCGATTAGCCCACGCACCTTGCGCAAGTCCGGGGTGGCGTAGCCTTCGGTAAAGCGCTGGTAGATCGGCGTGAGCAGATCCAGTGCTTCGCGGTGGCGCGATTGGCGGTGCCACAGTTCAGCGAGATCCGTGGCGCTACGCAGTTCCCAGGCCAGCGCGCCCTGGTTTCTGGCAATGTCGAGAGCTTGTTGCAGGGTTTGTTCGGCTTGGGTTGCAGCGGTGTCCGAGCGGGCCGATTCGCGAGCAGGCTCGCTCCCACAGGAATCAGCGCACAACCCGGAATTTGCGCCCGACGACGACCCCTTGTGGGAGCGAGCCTGCTCGCGAAGCGGCGTTTGTGAATGCTTCAACAATGCCGCCGCCCGTGCCCGCAATATTTCCGCCGTACTCCAACCCGCGTCCCCATTGCGTGCTCGCTCGACCATTGCCTCATCGACAAAGCGCTCATCCAGCGTAACCATCACTTCCCGGATCAAACCGCTGCTCTGCGTCGATACCGGCGCGGCATTGTCTGGATCGATCACTTGGGCATACTGCCGCCCCCAGTTATTGAACAGCAGCACCGAATGCTTCTGTGATTGTTCCAACAACAATTGCAGCAAGGCGCGGGCATTGTCGCGGTCACCGTTGTAATGGGCGATCAGGCAACTGGCCAGCGCCAGGGTGTAGCAGATCGAGGTCCCGTGGTTGATCTGCACGGCAATATCCAGCGCCTGCCGTGCGGCGCGCCAAGCCTGCTCGGGCAGACCCTGCAGCCACAGCACTCGTGCCAGTACCGTCAGTGAAGCAACACTCTGGTCGTACTGCACGCCAAAACCATGGGTGAAGCGATTGAGATGGCCGCTGTGGGCCATGCGTTGCAATACCTGCTCGGCATGCACGCGAGCCTGCGGTTGGTCGCCGGCATAGTGCAAGGCCAGCACCCGCAAACGATGTGTGCTCAGTGATAGCAGTGGCTCGCCGTGCACGCCGATGCGGTCGAACTGCTCACTTTGCGCCAGTGCCATGCGGTAGTGTCCGCAGCTCAGGTTGACCGCCATGTGCCCCGATATCGCACGCAGTTGCCCGGCCAGATCGCCATGTTCTTCGGCTAATTGGCAGGCGTCGACGAACGCCTGGATCGTTTGTGGCGTGCCGCCCCAGGTGTGATAGCTGGCGCTGCCGAGCGCCAGTTTCAAGGCGATTTGCAGGCGAGGGCAGGGCTGTGAGAGCGAGCCTGCTCGCGAAGGCTCCAGCAGGCTCAGTGCCCGGCGCACATAGCGGCTGTAATCGCGCAGCAACGACAGCTCCTGCCACAACGGTGCCGAAGCGGCAGCCAGTTGCACGCCCAGCTCATCGGGTCCCGGCCCGTTGAGGCTCCAGTCCAGCGCCGCGCGCAAATCCTCCAGACCCCGGGCATAACGCTCCATCCACAGCACAGTGGGGGTGTTATCCCAATCCGCTTGCGCCTGCTGCATCAGCGCCAGGCAGCGCTCGGCGTGACGTTGGCGGGTTGCGCTGAGCTCGTCGGCCTGTTCGAGTTTTTCCAGTGCGTAGTGGCGCGTGGTGTCGAGCAAACGGTAGAAGACATCTTCGTCGCCCACTTCGACGCTCAGCAGGGATTTGGCCACCAGTTGTGTGACGGCGCTGAATACCGCGCCGGGATCGATCTGCTGGCCGATCACTACTGCTGCTGCCGAGGCGAGGCTGAAGCTGCCACGGAAAATGCCCAATCGCCGCAGACAGGTTTGCTCGCAGACATTGAGCAGGTTGAAACTCCAGTCCATCGTCGCGCGCAGGGTCAAGTGACGGTCGGCGCTGCTGTGGTGGCCGGCGGACAGCGGCGGCAGGCCTTCGCGCAATTGTTTGAGCAGTCCGTCCACGCCCAATTCGCTGACCTGTGCGGCAGCCAGTTCCAGCGCCAGCGGAATGCCGTCCAGGCGCTGGCAGATCTCGATCGCTTGCGGCAGTTCGGCGTGACTCAGTTGAAAGTTTTCCCGGGCAGCCGTGGCGCGTTCGACAAACAATTGCAGCGCAGCAAAGCCCAGCGCCTGGGCCGGGTCCATCGGCGTCGACATGGACGGGCATTCAAGTGATTCCAGGCGCTGCACAAACTCGCCCTCAGCGCGCAGGCTCTCGCGGCTGGTGGCGAGGATATGCACCTTGGGCGCCCCGCGCAGAATCTGCTCGCTGAGCGCCGCGATCGCATCAATCAAGTGCTCGCAGTTGTCGATGACCAGCAGCATTTGCCGTTCACGCAGGCCGTCGACCAGACCCGCCTGTGCATCGTCTTCGGAGGCGGACAGATCGAGCAGCGCTGCCAGGTGCGAGCCGATCAGCGCGGGATCGGCGATCGGCGCCAAGTCCACCAGGCGGATGCCGTCGCGATACTGGCCAATCAGCTGTTCGGCGACGCGCAGGGCGACGGTGGTCTTGCCAATGCCGCCAGGGCCGACCAGGGTGATGCAGCGTCGGCGCGGCAGTTGCGCAATCAAGTGATCGACCACCGGCTGGCGGCCGATCATTCGCGTGCGGCGCAGCGGCAGGTTGTGTCTGGCGACGGGCATCGCCGGTTTTTGTTCGATGCTGTCGAGGAGGATGGGGGCGACAAAACTGTAGCCGCGCTGCGCCACGGTGACGATGTAGCGCTGACCGTTCTGTCCGTCGCCTAGCGCCTTGCGCAGCGCCGCCATGTGTACGCGCAGGTTGATGTCTTCAACGACACTGTCTGGCCAGACCCCGGCCATCAGTTGCTGCTTGCTCACCACTTCACCGGCGTGGGCCAGCAAAATCAGGAGGATGTCCATCGCCCGCCGTCCCAGGCGCAAAGGCTGTTGGCCTTCAAGTAGCAGTCGTTGCCCGGGATGAATCCGATAGGGGCCAAAGGCAATGGCCTGATTCGGGGAAAAACTCAACAGCGCGCTCCTGCGGTAATGCGACGGACAGGGCGAACCAGTGCCTGGCACATGCGCAGGCCGTCTGATCCGGGGTGTCCGGGCATAATCCTCAGGTTTTGGCATCAGTGCAACGGGTGGCGTAACGGCAGCAGTCAGAACACAGGCTGCGCGGCGGTGTTTTTCGGTTTGCCCATGACCCGACAGCGCCAGGCGAAGGGATTGATGCCCTCGCTGCGGGTGAACATGTGGCAGAAGTGCGCCTGATCGCAGAAGCCGCATTCCAGGCTGATTTGCGTCAGACTGAGGTCAGTGTGCTGGATCAGCAACTTGGCCCGGGCCAGACGCTGGGCGCGAATCCAGTCCTGTGGGGACAGGCCGGTGCTGCACTTGAACGCGCGGGAGAAATGACTGCGTGACAGTGAACAGGCACGGGCGAGTTCAGCCACTTCGAGACTTTCGCCCAGGCGATCGAGGATCAACTGTTTGATCTGACGTTCGCGCTGCGGACTGAGTCCGCCAGTCGCGTTTTTCCGCGGTTCGCAGGCAGGGGCGAGGGCGACGGTTTGCTGTAGATAAGCCATGGCCAAGGTCCGTGTCGGTGGGGAATACACGGTCGGCGCATTCCCTCAGGTCAAAAAAGCAACGCTGCGCAGAGGTCTTCATTGTTGGGTGAGGGCGTGAGGCTGACGAGTTAATCGTTGTTAATTTCCTTGCTGAGGCAGGAACTCAGCACATCCTTGCAAGTCAGCGCCCGGCGCTTTGCGCGACGATGTCGACCAAGCGCGGCCACCGTCGGCCAGGTTCAGGGGGATGCAATGAAAGGCATGATGAAAGCAGCAACGACCGTGGCGGTGATGCTGGCAATGTCCGGCGCGATGGCGCAGGCGCCGCAGGTGGGCACTCAGGCGCCGGGTTATTTCCGTTTGGCGGTGGGCGATTACGAAGTCACGGCATTGTTCGACGGCTACAACGATTTGTCGCCGAAGTTGTTGCAGGGCATGAGCCAGAGCCAGATTCGCGCGCTGCTCGCACGCCGTTCGATTGAAACCCCAGGGGTGCAGACCGCGTTCAATGCGTTCCTGGTCAACACCGGCAAACAGCTGATTCTGGTAGATACCGGCGCCGGGCAGTGCATCGGCGCCACCGCCGGGCAGCTTTCGGCCAACATGCAGGCCGCCGGCTACAAGCCTGAGCAGGTCGACACGATTCTCTTGACGCACCTGCACCTCGATCACGTCTGTGGTCTGGTCGATGCAGAGAAAAAACCGCTGTTCGCCAACGCCACCGTGTATGCGGCCAAGGCCGAGGCCGACTACCGGCTCGATCCGGCAGCGCTGGCCAAGGCTCCCGCCGGCGCTAAAGAGTTTTTCAAAATCGCCCAGGACTCCACCGCGGCCTACGTTGCCGCCGGTCGCTTCAAGACTTTCGCCCCCGGGCAGTCGCCGTTGCCAGGCTTGGTCGAAGCCACCCTCGAAGCCGGGCACACGCCGGGCAGCACTACGTACCGCTTCACCTCGCAGCAGCAGAGCATCGTGTTCATGGGCGATCTGGTGCATAACCTGGCGGTGCAGTTTCTGCACCCGGAAGTGTCGATCGGTTTCGACGTCAACAGTCAGCAAGCGATCAGCAGTCGGCAGGCAGTGTTCCGTGCTGCGGCCGCGAGCAAGACCTGGGTGACGGCCGCGCATTTGCCGTTCCCGGGCATCGGCCACATCACCGCCGAGGGCAAACATTTTCAGTGGGTACCGGTGGAGTACGGTCCGTATAAACGCGCGGCGAAAGTGCCGTTGATCGAGTAAAGTGCCCAGCGCCTGTGGCAAAAAGCGTCTGACACCGATAAGGAAACCACGCCCATGAACCGTAACGATCTGCGCCGCGTCGACATGAACCTGCTGGTGATTTTCGAAGCGCTGATGTTCGAAAAGAACCTGACCCGCGTTGCCGAAAAACTGTTCATGGGCCAGCCGGCGGTCAGTGCTGCGCTGGGGCGCTTGCGTGATCTGTTCGACGATCCGTTGTTGCTGCGCAATGGTCGCGGCATGGAGCCGACGGCGCGGGCGCTGGCGATCCTCAAGGAGCTGCAACCGGCCATGGATGTGATTTCCGGTGCGGTCAGCCGCGCCAAGGAATTCGAACCGGCGAGCAGTTGCGACGTGTTTCGCATCGGTCTGTCGGACGACGCCGAGTTCGGTCTGTTTCCGCCGCTGTTGCGCCAGCTTCAGCAGGAGGCGCCGGGGATTGTCGTGGTGGTGCGCCGCGCCAATTATCTATTGATGCCGGCGCTGTTGGCCTCTGGAGAAATCTCCGTGGGTGTCAGCTACACCACAGATCTGCCGGCCAACGCCAAGCGCAAGAAGCTGCGTGATATTCCCTGCAAAGTCCTGCGCGGCGATGATCGTCCGGGGCCGCTGACCCTCGATGAATATTGCGAGCGTCCGCACGCGATGGTGTCGTTCTCCGGTGACCTGAGTGGCAATATCGACCTCGATCTGGCGAAGATCGGCCGCTGCCGCCGGGTGGTTCTCGGTGTGCCGCAATTCAGTGGCTTGCGGGCCTTGCTCGCCGGTACCGAGATGATCGCCACCGTGCCGGATTACGCTGCCTGTGCACTGGTCGAAGGCTGCGCCTTGCGTGCCGAAGACCCGCCATTTCCGATCGATGCCGCGCAGTTGTCGATGGCGTGGAGCGGGGTGCACGACAACGACCCGGCAGAGAAGTGGCTACGCTCGCGGATCAGCCAGTTCATGGCGGCGCCGCTGGATATTCCGCCACGTTGAGACCGCCGTTCGTCGGAAACTGCTTTGCACCTGTCAGATCTGACAGGTGACGATTTTCTGTTTCTGGCTGTTAATCACTCCGTCGCCTAATTCCCCGGCAGGAGTGTTTTGTCATGCTTTTAAAACTCAAAAAACATATCGCAACGCTGGCACTTGCTGAGCCGGATATTACCGGTCGTACGCTTCCCATACTTCCCTCGGGGGAGTGGGGGATCAATCGCGCTGCGGCGCAAGGGGTCTATCCGGACGATGGATTGCAGGTCTACCTCAGCCCATGGACGACCAAGAATAAAGGCGACCTGGTGGTGCTTACCAAAAACTCTGACGAGGTGGATCGGTACATCATTCGTGATGCATCAGAAGCCGATCAGCGTGCGACCCTGTTCGTTGCTCCGCGGCATCTCACTTCGGGATCCCATGAAATCAGCTATTGGGTAAAGCGACTTGGCCTGGATCCCGCCGAGACGTACACGCCGCCATTGAAAATTTTCGTCAAGCTGGAAGTTCCCGGTGGACAGGACACGCAACAGGGGCCGGGGCATTCCAATCTGCACATGTTCATCCCGCCGGAATTTGTCTCTGGTGGAGTGGACAGCGAGAACATTCCGGTGGATCCGGATGATGAAGATAATCCGGAGGCGCCGAAAGCGGGTGTGCCCATCGTCATTCGAAACGCATCCGGTAGCGGCAAACCCTATCCTGATATTGCTGTGGGCGACCGGCCTCAGATCAGTTGGGGTGGCATTTTTATCTGGGGCGACCCGGTGACGGCAGAGCAAATCAGTGATCCGGTGAACAATCCCATCACTGTTTACGTCAAGCGGGCGGTTATAGAAAAGGCAGGTGATACCGATGTGGTGGGGCTGGCCGTGAGCTTTCGCGTGCGCGATATCGTCCACAACTATTCGGAGGACTGGTGTAAAGAAACCCGGATCAGGGTTTCGCTCAACACCAATCGGCTGGTTGCCCCTATTATCCAGGATACGCTCAACAATGTTCTCGACCTTGACCGGTTGGGGGATAAAAAAGTCGTCGTTCAGGTCTGGGCAACCTCGAGCGAATTCAAAGATAAGGACGAGATTGAAGTAAAAGTCAGCGGCACCACAGGCGACGGTGAAGCTGTCACGTTCACTGCGCTCAAGCAAAAGGTCGACAATCTTCCCCACGTCTATGAGTTCGAGTTCGAGAATGCCGATCTGCGCAGGCTTGTCACAACCCAGGTGATTTTTTCTTATGAGGTCAAGCGCGAGGAAATCCCCGATCCGCTGCAGTCCAAAGGCCAGTTCGTGCAAGTCAACGGTGAGGCCTCGCGCCTGGATGCCCCTGTTGCTGAAGATGAAAACCAGGGCGCTATTGATCCTGATCTGGCAAGTACCCGGATTCTGATTCGCTCTGATTCGCTGTTCAACTATGGCGATGCGTTTGATCTGGTGTGGTTTGGTAAACGTCCGGATGGCAGTGTCTATATCCCCGAATTCGAAAGATATATACCGAGCCGGGAGGAAATTGCCGACCCGATCGGTTTTTTCCTCACTGTCGAAGGCTTGCACTTGAAGACCATTGAGGGCGGAACACTGGTGCTGTCATATGTCCATTTGAGTGTGGGCGGGGACGACAAAATTGTCACACGCGTTTCGCGCTCCGCGGCACCGCTGAATGTGGGCGACCCGGAATTCGAGTTGGTCAAACCGATCGTGCTGGGTGAAAGCAACGGTTCACTGGAGCCTGGTGATTTACCCAACGGCGTGGGTCGGCTGACCGTTCCAAAACCTACCGTCACGCCGACGAAACGCGGCGATAAGGTGACTTTCGAATGGGAAGGGAAACAATCAGGCAAGACCGGCGACTCCATCGACATTACCGCGCTCAACGAGAACAAAGACGTGCCATTCCGGCTCAGCGAGGTGTTTGTGGCCGAGCATATCGAGCCAAATCGCGGTGCCACGATCACGGCCAAGTACAAAATATGGCGCAAGGAGACGGACACATACAGTTATTCGAACCCACTCGTTTTCACCATTGGCGCCAGTCAGCAATTGCTGGATCCAGCCTCCGTGCTGGAAGCCGTTGGCGATATTCTCGACCCGGCCAATGTCCCGAACGGAGCGACTGTTCAGATCCCGGCCAATGATCCGGACAATGCCGGCGATCACTTCTATATGACCTGGGCATCGTCAGACGGGGTGGTCAAGCACACCGATGACAAGGCGGTCAGTGGCAATAACAAGGGCAAGCCGATCGAGTTCACTGTTGATCTGTCCGTGGTGCAGGCCAGCTTGAACAAAAAAGTGACTGTCGATTATCGGGTCGAGTTGTTTAACGGCGGCGAGGCGGACGGCAAACCTTATGAGTTTGACGTGCAAGCGCAGGAGTTCCGGCTGCCGGTTGCCACCTTCCGGGAAGCCACGGGCTCGCAAAAGGATCAGTTGAACCCGGACGATGTCTACCCCAACGGAGCAACGGTGGTGATCCCGGCAACCGCTCAACTGAAGACCGACGATGAAATCACCGTGACCGTGGTCGGCAAAACCACCACTCCTTACTCCCACACGGTACTGGCAGCAGAGGCCGACAAAGAACTCAGCGTGATCAAGGTGGCCCACACGGTGATCAGCGCCAACCTCGATGACAGCATCTCGTTGCGTTATGAGGTCAAGCGCAAGGCGGGAGGGACCGATGGCCCGTCGGTGCCGACGGTTTACGATGTTCGCCGGGTCATTGGCAGCGGCACCCTGAAGATCATGGGCGCGCGCTATAACCGCAGTACTTATCGCGCGTCCAGTGCCACTCGTGTACTGAGCGCATTCAACGCCACCACCGGGCAGCCGCTGCAAGCGCAGTGGAAGTACGCCTCGGACACAGAGTGGATGACCGCTGCTACCTGGCGCGATACCTCACCGCAACAGCCGCTGCAAGTACGCACTGCCGATGATCTGGTCACGCTCAACTCGGCGAATATCATTGGCAACGGGATCGATACCACGGTCACAGGTTTCGCGGCTTTCGTCGCTCACCGAGATGTCGGGGATGTCGCTGGTTGGGGCAACGCTGCGTACGGCGCCAATATTCCTTCGACCATCATCACCATGGATGACATCGTTGAGGTGAGCTGCACGCGCAGTGCTTATGCGGCTCGCCGCGCCAATAGCGCAGTTGTCGCCTGGGGAACCGCCGCCGAGGGCGGAAGCATGAGCGGTATAGATCCGCTGGGTTTTGTCGAAGTTATCGGTAATGCGACCGCGTTCACCGGGTTGAAGACTACCGGGCAGGTGTTTGCCTGGGGCACAGCAGCCGATGGAGGTAGTGTTCCAGCAGAAATCAGCGCACTAACGGATATTGTTCGAGTGGTGGCGGCGGGTCAGGCTTTTTCAGCAAAACGAGCCGCCGGTAATGTTGTGGCCTGGGGCCTGGCGGCAAACGGTGGGGTAGTTCCGGGTGAGATTGCAGGCTTGACCGATATCGACAATCTGATCGGCAGCTTTGGTGCCTTTGCCGCGCATCGTGGCAATGGACGGATTGTCGGCTGGGGCCACGCCACCTATGGCGGCGTTGTGCCGGCTGAAATTGCGTCTCTGACCGACATCATCGAATTGAGCTGCGCCAATGCGCGAGCCTTCACCGCAAGGCGCGCGACCGGGCAGGTGGTGGCGTGGGGGACGGACACGTACGGCGGGACGATTGACCCACTGATTGGCGGGCTCACGGACATCGTCGAGGTCAGTTCCACCTGGCGCGCGTTCGCAGCGCGCCGAGGCAACGGTCACGTAGTGGCGTGGGGCACTCCTGCGGAGGGTGGTCTGGTACCTGCCGAAATCGCGGCGCTCGATGACATTGTTCAGGTGTGTGGTTCCTCCATGGCTTTTGCCGCGTTGCGCAAGAACGGCACAGTGGTCGCCTGGGGGAATGCGACCGTAGGTGGCGACACCTCGACGGTCGTCACTGAGCTGACTCAGGTACAAGCGCTTTACGACAACACTCACGGGTTTACCGCGCTCACCGCTGATGGTCGAGTCGTGACCTGGGGGCATCCTGCTGGCGGCGGGGACAGCAGCGCCGTACAGGAGCGGCTGAGGGGCAAGGTGTCTTATCACGCTACCCCGACCTCCAGAGGCCGGGCGCTTCTGGCCAGTCGCTGGGCCGAGCTGAATATCGGGCGTTGAACGCCTGCCATTGAGCCTTCCTTCAACCCCGAAATACGGTGCTCGACAGAGCGCCGTGTGAGGTGTCGCCATGCACAAAACAACCAACACCCCGCTCAAACCGTCTGTAGACGAAGCGCCCGGCGATGTACTTGATCCTGCCGACATTCCGGCCAAAGGCGTGACGGTCAGAATCAAACCCTATGACGGCATGGCCTATCGTGATCACGTTTTTCTTAGTGTCGGCGAGTACACCGATGATATCCCGATTGGCCCCACCGCTGTTGGCAAAGACGTCACCTTCACCGTGCTTGGCAGTAAATTGATTGCCGACGCAAACGACATCGTCCCCATTCACTTCGAAGTGCAGTTCTATGGTGGCGATCGTGTGCCCTCGCAAAGACTGGAGCTTCTATTGCAGTCAGGTTTTGACGCGCAAGCGACCCTCGATCTGAGCGCGCACAACCATGTGGTGTCGGTTGATAAACCGCCGATAAAGTTACCCGAAGCCGCCCGAATGACGCGTCTTGCGCAGTGGGGGAGTGGCCCCTATCAATACACCAGCAGCGATCCGGCCATTGCCAGTGTCGATACGCTGTCGGGCGAAGTCACTGCGCTTCGCAATGGCGACTGTACGATCAGCGCCACCGACAGCCAGAGCCAGACCCGAACCTACCCCTTGACTGTGAAGGGCATTGTTGAAGTGCACTTCCTTACCCACAGCGCGGATTTTCAAGGGATGCTCACACTGTGCGAAAAAGCAAAATTGCAGCCGGTCACGCTGTCACAGATCAAACGCATGTGGACGCTGTATTTTCCCGACGCAGGCCCGGTGGCCGATTACCTCAAGAGGCCGAATTATCCCGTATGGACCGGCGAAGATCTGGGTGGCGGTACCGCGTGGACTTATGACCTCAACGGCGATTCTGTCAATGACAATGCCAGTGCGCGCGACAAGGACACGTATTGGCAGGTCCTCGGGGTTAGTGCGACTCAAGCGAAGCGTCAAAAGGGCAGGGGGTAGAAGCCATGCAAGGCGCACGGATGCAGATAACCCGATACCTGCTGGCATTGCTGTTGCTCAGCGGTCCGGTCCTCGCCGCCACCGGCCCGGAAACCGCGCAGTTGCTCAACAGACGTTATCAGAACACCACGGCCGAATGCCCGGGCGCCAACCCAGCGTATTTTTGCAGCGGTGTGCTGGTGCGCGGCAGTGATCCGGCTCTAGAGTTCTGGAAGCACGGGGAGGTTGCCACGCAGTTGGGGGCCGAGGCTTTTGTCTATCTGCGCAGCGACCTGGGGACTCGCACCTTGCCATCAGCCAATGGCGTTGTCTTCAGTGATTCATTCACTGCCATAGGTCTGGGTAAATCGCTGAACGTGTTATGTGCCTATCCATTCGAACTGACACTGGAGGGCGATAGACCAGACTTTGGTTGCGGCGCAGTGACGTCAGGACGTGACAGCAGTTCTTGCGCTGCCCAAGGCGTGACCGATGCCGAGAGCTGGTTGACGCATTTTCATCAGCAGGATTTACAAACAGCAAAGCAGTGTTCATTGAGCAGCCTTGACCCGGCACAGTTCAGGGCCAGCCTGCTGGCACATCAGGCTATTGATAACGAATGGTCGGTTCGGTCGATGCAGGTGCAGTTGCGCAACTGGGATGTCAGCGCACCGAAACAACTACCGCTACAAGGCCTGTACTACGACATGACGCAACCCGCCGCGTTACTCGGTGCGCAGAGAGATCAGCGGGCTTACTTCATCGCGACCGGCGACTGGTTGCCCATCATGCGCATGGACCTGACGCAGGCTCCCGATGCTGTATTTGGTTTCGATCTCAATGAGCAGGTTTACAGTGGCTATGAAGTGGCGGCGCGACTAAATGCGCGTTACGCCGATACCGCCATGGCATGTAGGGGCAATACCGCCGCCTATAACTGCAACGGCGTGTTGATCCGCACCACCGACGCCTCGCCGAACTTTCATGCGTGGAACCCCAGCCCCGGTTCAATTGAGCGCAATGGTGTGTCCTTTTCCTATCTGCGGGCGGACGTGCATTTGCCTGTTCTGGCTTGGGCCAAGAACGAGGGCTTGGTCATGAAGGAACTCGCGGCTCCGACAGGTTATCCACTGACCTTGCGTTGCTCTTTCCCGTTCGACGGTGCGACTTTTTATCGAAGCGACAGCTGCAATGGGCATTCCGATGCCCCCCAAAACAGCCGGCCGTGCGACGAGCAAGGCATAAGTGATGTGGAGGAGGTGATCACTCATTTTTACGCACAGACCAGCCGATATCACGGCTGCAGCCTCAAGGGGAACCAAGCGCCGTTCGCGGTCAGCGTCGAAGCGCGTGCTCGACTCAACGCCACTGATCAGCGCGTACACAACGAGGTCATCATCGCTAGCTGGCCGCAGGACATCCCTGCGCAGCTACCTCTGGAAGCGTTCTTTTACGTCGCGGCTTCGGGGCGTCTGAACGCTCAATTTTTTCAATGGGACTATTTCAACCAGACCGGGCACTTTCTGCCGATTGTACGGGTAGCCTCTAACGCATCGAGAAGTGCATATGTGTTCGATTACGATCCAGCGGATCAATGGTTGGGGGCGGATTCACCGAAATCGAGCAGTGGTAACGTTCAATGAAAATAGCTCCTTTGCACTCGACAACCTTAAACCAGTCATGGCAGCGCCGCTGGATATCCCCAGCGGTTTGAATCCCTGACAAAGTTCTGGCAAACACGCAATACCCTCCTGTGGGAGCGAGCTTGCTCGCGAAAGCGGTATGCCAGTCAACGAAGATGTAACTGACCCGCCGCCTTCGCGAGCAGGCTCGCTCCCACATTGTTTTGTGGTTGGCAGCAGAGTGTCCGGTGGTCTGAAACGCAACTAAGCACACCCATCCAATTTCTTCCGCCCCGGCATTGGCATGATTCCCGTCAATGACATTCAAAGGGTCGGGTCATGATTGCTACGAGGGATGAACAGGCGCGCGACATCGGGTTGCTGTTCCTGCGGGTCAGCGGTGGGTTGTTTCTGTTGTGGGTGCACGGCTTGCCCAAGTTGCTCGACTTCACGGCGCAACTGCAACTGATCGAAGACCCGTTCCACCTCGGCGCCCACCTGACTCTGAGCCTGGCGATCTTCGCCGAAGTACTCTGCCCGCTACTGATCGTCGCCGGTGTGCTGGCGCGATTGGCCTGCTTGCCTATTCTCTTTGTGCTCCTGGTGGCGTTGCTGGTCGTGCATCCGCAATGGAGTGTGGCCGAAGGGCAGTTCGGCTGGTTGCTGTTGATTCTTTTCACCACTGTCTTGATTGCCGGGCCCGGACGGCTGGCGATTCCTGTTCGTTTGCCCGGAGTGCTGCGTTATGCCTGAAGTCCTTAATCAACAAGCACCGGGGGCCGATGAGACCGTCACGTTGATCATCAAACACTCGGTCAAGGCCGGTTTCGAATCGGCGTATGAAGCGTGGCTGCGCAACATCGTGCGCGTCGCCGGGCAGCGCGAGGGGCATTTGGGCGTGGACGTGGTGCGCGGCAAGCGCGGACGTCTGGATTTCTACACGTGCGTATTGCGCTTCAGCTCCACCGAAGCGATGCAGGGCTGGCTGGAATCCTCCGAGCGTCAGGCGCTGGTGGCTGAAGCCGCGCCGATGCTGGCTGACGGTGATCAGACCGAAGTCGCCCCGGTCAACGAATTCTGGTTCTCGCCCCTGGGCGATGCCGCTTCGCCGCCGCCGCGTTGGAAGCAGGCGGTGGTCTCGCTGCTGGTGATTCTGCCGCACACCTTGCTGGTGCCGCTGATCTGGGGCCCTTTGCTGGCGCTGCATCCATTGCTTTCCAACTACGTGGTCGCCACGTTCCTGATCACCCTGACCATCGTCCTCTCGGTGGTCTACGTGGTGATGCCGCCGGTTACCCGTTTGTTTACTCCGTGGCTGGAAGCCAGTCAGGCCCATGAACACCTCGATTCCCAAGAAACCTCGCCGCGTTGAGCGGGGTTTGCTTCTTTTCACTTTTGCTTGAGGAACTGCGATGAGCGCCGATCTGATTTTATTCAATGGCCAATTTCATACCGTAGACCGGGAAAAACCACTGGCCAGCGCCGTGGCGATCAAGGACGGCCGCTTCGTCGCCGTTGGCAACGACGCCGAGGCCATGGCCCTCAAAGGCAGCGCCACACAAGTGGTCGACATGAAGGGCCGTTGCGTCATTCCTGGTCTCAACGACTCGCACTTGCACCTGATTCGCGGCGGTTTGAACTACAACCTCGAACTGCGCTGGGAAGGCGTGCCGTCGCTCGCCGACGCGCTGCGCATGCTCAAGGATCAGGCCGATCGCACGCCAACCCCGCAATGGGTGCGCGTGGTCGGTGGCTGGAACGAATTCCAGTTCGCCGAAAAACGCATGCCGACCCTGGAAGAAATCAACCAGGCCGCGCCGGACACCCCGGTGTTCATCCTGCACCTGTATGACCGCGCCTTGCTCAACCGCGCCGCTCTGCGTGTGGCCGGCTACACCCGCGACACGCCGAACCCACCAGGTGGCGAGATCGTGCGCGACAGCAATGGCAACCCGACCGGCATGCTGGTCGCTCGGCCGAACGCGATGATTCTCTACTCGACTCTGGCCAAGGGGCCGAAGCTGCCGCTGGAATATCAGGTCAACTCTACTCGTCAGTTCATGCGCGAACTCAATCGCCTCGGCCTGACCAGTGCGATCGACGCCGGCGGTGGTTTCCAGAATTAT
>Ga0308166_1001779_pt1 | contig 21707 bp, 19 predicted proteins | sample PhyCR2_2_FD_202137 | JGI IMG/M metagenome (GOLD analysis project Ga0308166, IMG submission 202137) | Phyllosphere microbial communities from UC Gill Tract Community Farm, Albany, California, United States - DLSLCC.R2 | ecosystem: Host-associated > Plants > Phyllosphere > Unclassified | place... | reverse complement strand
CGGCATTCGGTACTGCCAACCCTGGTCGGAGTGCAGCATTGGCCTGTCGCCAGGACCGAGCTTGGCCAGGGCTTTGTTAAGCATTGCGTTCACGAGTTCAAAGGCAGGACGCTTACTCGTCTCAAAAGCGATGATCTCCCCGTTGTATAGGTCTAGCACCGGAGACAAATAAAGCTTTTCTCCGGCCACGTGAAATTCCGTCACATCCGTCACCCACTTCTGATTGGCAGTATTTGCCTTGAACCGGCGCTGCAGGACATTGGGCGCAGCCTGGCCTACTTCGCCCTTGAATGAACGGTATTTCTTCGGTCGTACCAGTGATTTCAAACCCAAGGTACCCATCAGACGCTGAACCGTCTTGTGATTCACCTGCTGCCCCAACTGGCGTAGCGCGGCCGTGATGCGCCGGTAGCCGTAGCGTCCCTTGTGATCATTGAAGAGCGTACGAATCTGCCTCTTGAGCTGCTCGTACTTGTCGACGGCCTGAAGGGATTTTTGCTGATAGTAGAAAGTGAGGTACTCTGATTTTTTCGGACACTCTTGTTTGGTAAAGTTCACCGACAGGAGCCCTTATGAAAACATTGAAGAAGACGTACACCCCGGAACTCAAGGAAGAAGCCGTGAAACTGGTACTGGCGCAGGGCCTGTCCATTGAGCAGGCGGCGGCACGAGTCAGCATTCCAAAAGGGACGCTGGCCAATTGGGTGGCCGCAGCCAAACGCGGGACGGCCGTAGCAGCAGCACCGGGAAGCCGCTCCGTGGCCGAGCTGGAAGCGGAGAACGCGAAGCTGCGCAAGCAGCTGGCCCAAGCAGAGATGGAGCGGGACATCGTAAAAAAAGCAGCGGCGTACTTTGCGCAGGAGTCGCTGCCAAGTACGCGTGGATAAAGGCAATGCGACTCGATTTTCCTGACTATTCTGTGAAGCTGATGTGCAGGATATTGGACGTCTCGCGTAGCGGCTATTACGACTCGCTGCGGGCCAAGCCATCGACACGCAGGCAAGAAGACGCCCGGTTGAAAATCCTGATCACGGCAGTGCATCGGCAGACCCGGGAGACCTACGGGGTGCCTCGGATAAAGCGCGAGCTTGCTGCACAGGGCTATGAGGTCGGTCGCGACCGTGTTCGCCGGCTGCGCCAGGAACTGAATTTGCGCTGCAAGCAGCGGCGTAAATTCATCGCCACGACGAACTCGAATCACAACCTTCCCGTCGCAGAGAACCTGCTGGAACAGCGGTTCGCGCCGAGCCGCCCCAACGAAGTATGGGTGACGGACATTACCTACGTTCCCACTGCCGAAGGCTGGCTTTACCTGGCCGGTGTGAAGGACGTTTTTACCTGTGAGATCGTCGGCTACGCGATGGGCGAGCGCATGACGCAGGAACTGACGACGCAGGCTTTGTGGCGCGCCGTGAGCCATAAGCGGCCGGCGCCAGGGCTGATCCACCACTCCGATCGTGGAAGCCAATACTGCGCCCATGCCTATCAGGAGCTGGTGGCGCAGTTCGGCATGCGCGCATCGATGTCGCGACGCGGGAACTGCTATGACAACGCGCCGATGGAGAGCTTTTGGGGCACATTGAAGAATGAGCTTGTCCATCATCGCCGCTATGTCACCCGTGCTGAGGCGAAGGCCTCGATTCAGGAATACATCGAAATTTTCTACAACCGACAGCGGCGCCATTCCCGCATCGGTTTTGTTCCGCCAGCGTTGTTCGCCGAATCCTTCAGCGACCAGCCGCAGGCGGCTTAAGACAAGCGTGTCCGTTATTGACAGTACACCTCACACCTCTCCAGCATTGCATGGCTGGCCAGGCCGTGCCGCTTCGCCAATGCACGGTAACCGTCGGATCCGTCCGCCAGATATTCTTGAACAACTGCGAGCTTGAACTGCTCGTCGTACTTCGCCATAGAAAAACCCCCAAAAGTTGTGTCCAACTTTTGGGGGTCAGTTCAGAGGGCGGCTCTTCCACATCCAACCGGCACCGTTACACGCCGACTACCTCGGCAATGACACGCTGCTGGGCATCGAGGATGCCGATATGCTGGTTCTTCTGCTTCGCGTCCGAGGCGACGTCATACAAGGTAAGCGCCTTCAGCAGCACGGTGTCCAGCGACGTGCCGTTCACCTGAGCCAGAGTACTGAGCTTCTCGTTCAGCGCCTTCGACACTTCCAGCGTCATGCTCACCGAGTTTTCCATTTTTGCAACCTCCCAAAAAGCCATCTGGTCAAGACATTTTACGCCAATTTCGGTAGCTGTCGACGCCCCCGGAGACCCAGCAGGCGCTGTAACTCGAGGTGGAAACGCTCAACCGCGACGGCGCTCGGCCATGGCTCCCATGGCGTGCACTGGTAGCGCCGGGCGAGCGGATCGACCTTTAGCACGGGCTCGGTTATCCCGAGCACATGGGAAATCTCGTGCTCGGTCCAGCCCGCGCAGTACAGGGCTTCCGACGCGGCGCACGCCACGTCGGCGCGCTTGTGCTCGACCCGTTCCTCGTCGGTCCATTCGGGAAGGTCGTAGCGGATGGCGACGGCGTTGCTCAACCGGTCGCTCACTTCGCGCAGCGGGTCGCCCAGCAGCGGCTTCAGCTTGCTGATGCAGTCGAAACCCAGCAGCGCTTCCTCGGCATCGTGCAGCAGCTCGCGCAGCTCCTGGTCGACCGTCATCGGCTCGGCTGCCCACGAGCGGCGCAGCTCAAGCACGGCGAGGGAATGCTGCGCGACAGACAGCGGGATCGGGTGGATCGATTCGCCGCCCCAGCGATACACACGCGCAAGGCGCACGGAGAGATCGTGATCGGTCCAGGCGTACGGGTCTGGGTTGGCCAGATCGATCCGCTGTCCGGACGGCAGGCGCATCCAGGCGCTTGCGGGTTGTTCGATGGTCTTCATGAGTCGGTATCCTCGCTGAGAGGCGGGCCGGTGGACCGGCCCGCCAAGCGTCACATTACTCGGTCATGGCTGGCTCAGCCACCGGGACTTCGCTGGCCGTTGCCTCGGATGCCGCCGCCTCAGTGGTCGGTGCCTCCGGCAACCCGGTGTCCGTCGCCGCTGGTTCGGTCACCGGTGCCTCGGTCGCCGCAGCCGTGGCCTGTGTCTCGGCCACCCCGGTGTCGGTCGTGGCGGCGTCGGTCACTGCCGCGTCGGTCGACGGTGCTTCGGTCGACGGTGCGCCAGTGGCCGAGACCTCCGTCGCCTCAGCCTTGGCCGCTGGTGCGCGCAGCATCGCCGGGAGCCAGCGGGTGCCCGCGATCTTCTGTTCCGCATATTTAACGGCTTCCCCTTTCTTCATCTTGACAATCGGCATGCCACTACCGGGGCCGCACGCCTCTTCCACCGCCGCGATGACCGTTTCCTTGGACACGGCTCCGAAGTAGGACGCCTCGGTAGCGGTCCAGTAATCGGCCACATCGAGGTCCAGCGCTGCAGCCAGTTCGCTACCCGGCTGCTTGCCCGCCACGCCCGTGGTGGCGTCGAGCGTCAGGGCGACACACAGGGCAAACAGGTCGAGCAGGTCGGCAGACGGCAGTTGCAGGAGCCACGCAAACTCGTCCTTGATCTGGCCGGGAATGCGTTCGCGCCATGCATCGACCCGCGCCTGCACTTCGTCGCTTGCGCGCGTACCCTTCAGGTCGGGGGCCTTGTCGTGCAGACTCTGGAACGAACCGGTAGCCGAAATCTTGACCGGATCGTCTTCACGCGAACGGTGCCGCCGGGTCACCAAATCCAGCATCCGGTGGACGGTGGCGGCCAGAGCGACCTGCGGATTCGTCACCATCAGGGCTTGCATGGCGGCGGTGCGGCGCGCCGACAACTGGAACGCGAGTCGTTCGGAAATCTCGGAGCGTTCCTTTTTCGGCTGGGTGAAGCCGAGGCCGGTACCGGTGGTCGAAGGCTGGACCGAGGTGCCGCTGGCAGATGGAGCGCCCGGTGCAGCGCCGCCGCCAGACTGCTGGTTCGCTGCCTCCACCGGTTTTTCTTCGCGCCGGATCAGGCCACGAACGACCTCCATACCGCCGCGTCCATCGAGGGCGACGATCACGCCGCCAGTCGCACGAACTTCGTCCGAATAGAACTGCAGCGACTGCGTGATGGCGTGCGCGCAGCCGTTCAACTGGCCGATCTGCCGCTCGACCTCTTCGATCTGCGCGCTGAGGGCTTCCTCGGCAGACTCGCCGCTGGCTTCGCCCGTGGCCTGTGCGTCGGGGCCACCCTCCTGCCCCTCTTCGCCTTCTTCGCCCTCTTCGCCACCGTCGAGCCGGTCGAGCGCGTCGTACAGGCTGTCGCGCTTCTCCTTGAGGTGGTCGACCTCGGCGGCGATGCGCGCAAGTTCGGCCTGTTCTGCCTCGGTCGCCTCCCGGCGCTCCGGCTTGGCTTGGTCGAACTGGCTGCGCAGGCGGTGGTCGAAGGATTCGCAGAAATCGGACCACGACCAGCCTTCGGCCGCGACGATATCGGCGGCAGCCGTGCGGAGCTTGTCGACGGCCAGCTGGTGGAGCAGAGCGAGGTCTTCGACGAAACCATCGTTCGCGTCCTGCGAGAACAGGTCCCTGGTCACCACGCCCCCGGCCTGCTTGTATGCGTCGAGGCCGACGAAGAGGACCAGCGGGTCATTGGTGCCCAGCGAATCCTGCGCAAGCTGGTTGCGGATGATATACGCGGTGCGATTCCACTGCGGCAACGCATTCCAGACCTGCAACTGACGCTCCTGATCCGCCGACCGGCAAAATGCGCGAACTTCTTCCGAGCCCATTTTGCCGTTGCGGTAAAGATCGAGCAGCTCGGGGTGCAAGCCGCCCAGGCGCATGCGCTGCTGGACCGTGCGCACGCTGACGCCGAAGTGTGCCGCGACCGTTTCCGGCGACTTGCCCTCGTCGGCCATCGCCTTGAACGCCACGAACTCGTCCGCTTCATGCGGAGGCGTGCGGTTGGCATTCTCGGCCAGACTGATGGCGATCGCGTCTTCCTCGGAGCGCAGGTCGCACTTGACCGGATAGTCCTCCGGCAGGAGGCCGCGCTGGACGAGAAGTTCGATGGAGTAGAAGCGTCCGGCACCGGCGATGACCCCGAATTCGGTGGCGGCGTCCTGCCCCTGCTCCTTGATCACCTGCAGGCGGTTCAGGACGCCGTATGCCATGATCGAGGCGGCGCGGCACTCGATATCCGGCGCGCTGTGGGGCTTGATGCGGGTGTTCTTGCGGCTGATGTGCAGCTTGTTGAACGGGATGTCGACTTCGGTGCTTGGGCTGGCGACGACGACCGGGACGACGGGTTGGTCTGCGAGGTTCATGTTGAGCTCCTTGGTGATGTGGTGGTGGTACTTCGAAAACACCGTAGACGCGTCTGCTCACGCGCGCGCGGCGATACGAGTCGGCCGCGTCGTATGCGGCACGGCATCGTATTGGGGCATGGCTGCCTCGTAGTCCTGCAGCCAAGAATCGTGTTCTCCTTCCAATGCGGGTTCTGGGCGCGGGATCGGAGCGCCGATATAGCGAACGCAACCCGGTTCCGGCTCGAAGCAGAAACCGCCGCGCTTCTGGACACTGTCATACCAGCTGCGCACCCGACCGCGCACCGAAACCTCTTTCCCTTTCGCGAGGTACTTCAGATCGCTTTCGGCCTGCTTGCCGTAGGTGGTGATGGGAATGAAGTCGGTCGAGGTCTGGACGCTGTCGCCCTGACGGGACTGGTGTTCGACGGCGACCACGTAGAAGGCAGTCGTTACGCCGCTGCCGGTGCGCCCGCGCCGCGGGTCGCGGGCCAGATTGCCATGGATGCGAAACTCGTTGCTGAAACTCATGTCACCCTCCATCAGTTCATGTGAACATTATATCGCATCTTTCTATTTACCGTCAATAGCAAATGTGTTGTAGATTCGCTCTTGCGCAAAGCGCCCGGATACCGGAACCTGGAGTCCTCGGGCCGGGTGTCGGGGCCGGAACAGGCCCTGACGGTGTTGCCTGCTCGCTCGATCAGCCAAGAACCAGCGGAGCACAGGCCCGCCCCGGAGTGACACCGTGTACCTATCGCCTCGAAGGCACGGTCGCACGGCGGCGGGCGCCGTCATGGACGCCCCGGAGGCCGCAGCGGAGCACAGCCGTAGGCGAGCACCGAACGGGCGAGGAGCGCCTTGACGGCAGAGCCCGCCGCCGTGCGATCCTGCCGGAGAGATGGGCGATAGGTGCGCGGTGGAACGGGACTGGTGCAACAGCGGCACCGGAGTCGAGGGTTCCATCGTCTACTTTTCACTTTCGCGCGCGAAAGTGCTGACTTCACCCAGCGCAGCTCTGGACAAGCCAAGCGGCGCCGCCGCGCGGACGGCCGACCTGGTCGGCCGGGAGGGCAAGCGCAGCGCGCAGCGCCGGCGGCGCGGAGGCGTCAGGGATGGAAGCCCGCAGGGGCGAGACCGCGCCGCGGGCTCGATGCGCAGCACGACAGCCCGGCCCGCAGGGGACGCCCATTGCATTCAGCCTGTACGCGGCGCAGCAGCAAATCGGGAGGAATGGGTGACACATCGCGCCATCCGGACAGCGTCGTACCGAGAAGAAAAAGGGCTGTCCGAATTAGTTTGCGAAACTGCCCATCACGAGGAGCGCGACCAGTGCAATCGTGTTTGAGATAACGTGCGGCAGCGTGACGTACATGACGCCCGTTGGCGAGACGCGCGAAAGCAAGCCCTGCAGGAGCAGCTTCCGGCCAGCCCAATACCCCGGCATGGCCGCCTGAGCAGCGGAAACCGGGGGTACCCGTGGAATTGTGTTCTCGTTGCGATACCGCTCGTAGATCGACGCCAGCATGAGTCCAACCACAAATGTGCCGAGCACCTTGGCCGCACCTTCGTGCGCATGCCAAAGCCCAAACAGGAGAGCCGACGCGAGGATGGCCAGCGGCCGCGGCACGCCCTTGCTGCGCATAAGCTCCAGCGGGAGCGCCTGCAGCGCGATCGTCTCGACGACCGGGCAGACGACGGCCGCAAATAGCACGAACAACGCGACTCCGAACACGTGCAGGTCGGAGCTTGTAGCAGGCTCGTGGGCGAGCCCGTTCTGGGTAGCCGTGAGGATTACGACCATATTGATCAGCTTCTGTAAGAGGCCGAAGACGATGACGCGAAAGGCTATGCGGCCAATGCCTAGTGACCGCACGCTGGGGTTGAGAAGCTTGGTGACGGCAGGAGCATCTGGGGCGGGATGGCTTTCAGCCAGGTACATGGTAGGAGGTGAGTTGTTAGCGTAATTGCTAAGTTTGCCAGATCGTACACACTGGGTGTTGGGGCCGGTCAGACCTATGGGTTGTTTGGCCGTGGCCTGTTCCAGAAGTTGTTCCGGAGGGGCGAGAAAAGCCCTGCCAACGTCGGCAGGGCTCGGCGCCGTAAGCGCGATCAGAAGACGATCGGGATGACGATGTCAGGATGAGCAACCGGATCAAACGGTCCGCCTGCCGACCAGGCGCGAGCAATGCCACCGTACACGTTCACCTGGTACTCGCCGGCGGCCAGGAATGCGCGATCGAGCTTCTGAAACTCGACGCGCGCCTCCGCCCAGGTAACGAACTTGTCATTGAGGATGTTGCCGGCAGCGTCGGCGGGGTGCAGCGAGAAGACGCCGCGGAACCGCCACGTATCGCCCCGTTCGTGGCGCAGAGCGCGCGGGCCCGGCGCGGCGGGTGGCCGGCCCTGGGGCGCGCTAGGCAGGTCGCGGTAAAAATGATCGCTGTCGTCCCAGCGGTCAGTGTCGATGCGGATGTGCTCCGACTCGAGGGCCGAGAATGCAGCGGCGAACGCGGGCGACGTCTGGAGCGCTTGCTGAATGCGTGGCAGGACGAGGTTGCGGACAAAATCGTCTTCGTCGCAGAACACGCGGGCCGGGGCCAGCTGCTGGAAGGCCTGCAGGAACAGCGGGGCGAGCTTTCGCGCCTGCGGATCGGAGATGTGGAGCAGGTCGGCAATACGCCTGGTGCCCAGCTGGTCGTCGAGGACGACGTAGGACGCCGCGCTGCCGCCCGGCAGAAGATCCATCAAGTCTTCACCGTGTGGGGAAGCCAACAGTTCCTGGCGGGTATAGTAGGTGAGGAAAGCGCCGAAGATCTCGGCGGGGGCATCGCGCGAGATGGCAATGCCCTCTTGCTTGATAACGCGGTGAATGTCGAACGCGCGGTCACGCCAATATTTTTGCATAACGAACTCCTGGGTAAATGGGATCCCAACGAATGGGGGGCTGAATATCCGCACGAGAAGCTCGATGCTGGAATTCAAAATGAAACTGCCAAAATCCGCGTTTTACCCGACAGCCCGTCGTCAGCCACGCAACGCTTTGCCCACTTTCCGCGAGGAAGGTGAGACGCTGATTCGAGGATAACCGGCGTATGCCGCTTTGTCCAGACGCCGCCCCGCACTTTCGCGCGCGAAACTGGCTGCTCCGTGGGTAAGGCCGAGGAATCACGGCGCCTTCCCGCGCAACTGGCCGCTGACGCCTTGGTGAAACTCACGGCGCCGGACGGACCGGATCGTCGCCACCGGCGGCGTCGATCGCTAACTCTGCAGCGAGGATGGGTCTTCAAATACCGCTGCTGCAATGAGTAGCGCGCGCGCCACTGCGCCAAGTTGAGTCGCAGTGGATCGCAAGGAGATCGTGAGTCGGAACCGCGACCGCATAGCCGGCGGCGGTCCGGGCCCGGCTATGCGGTCGGCGCTTCGCGACCGTCCTCCGGGGGCTGGACATCGCCGCCGAGCAGCTCGACCGGCTCCTCGAACAACACCAGGTCTTTCCAGGATCTGGCTTCGTGGTCGGACTCGAGGGTATGGGCGTAGCGCTCGGAGTCGGCAACCCAAACACGGGCATCGCCAGGGAACTTGAAAGGAACACCAGGTGGGACATCGCCGAAGAAAGTCTGCATGCTGCTCTCCAAGATGGCGCGCCGATCGAAAGGCGGCGCCTCGGTCAAAACGGCTACATGGAATCACGATGCGCCGACCGCGGTACGCGCCTATAGGCGAAGGCACCCTGCTGCTGACTTCGCACCATGTAACCGATCCACGTGATGACGCTCATGATACCGACACCGGCGGCTCCAATCTTGCTCTGCGACGTGAGTGGCCCTGCCGCAAAGCAGGCGAACCCGTCGAACCGAGCCGGCGTGCGGAGCGCGCCGGTTGCGATGCTACGCGAAGGCCCTTGACGGCACCTTCGCGTAGCCTGCTCTCCGCACCAAGCCCTAGCAGGGCAGCTGCCTTTCCCCAGGCATGGTCAACGCAAGGGCCACGTTGCGCACCCAGATCGGCGCCGCGCTAAGCACAAACGTTTCGCCCGACCACGCCAGGAGCAAGGTGGTACCGCAGACGTCGGCGATCGCTTCCGCCGCATCTGGCGGTACCAGGTTGCCGATATGCTCGCGCCAGAGGCTGTCGCTCATCCCGTCCAGCAAAAGGAACTCCTCCGGCTCGATCAGGCTCTGCAATGCGGCGAGCTCGAGCGTCGTGAATGGGCGGTGCCAAGTGCCGTCGAGGGCCAGGATGATTGCGACGGTCTTCTGGTCAAGAGCGGGAAGCGCCTGGACACGCGGATCAGCTACGCTCCAGCGTCCGTTGTCGTGGCCGGCGGCGGCGCTGACGGCGCCGCATGGCGAGTCCCAGGGCACGATGCCGTAGTGTCCGCAGGTCAGGTACGCATCTCCCGGTTTCCGATCAAGGCTGGTGCGCGGATCCGCGACGGCGAACGCTCCCTGGCCCGATGTGCTCCCACCAATGACGGTGCCGGCCGGCTGATCGAACCCGGTGACCAGGTACTTGCCTGCGCCCTGGAAGCTGGTCGACGAACGCGGATCCGCCACCGCGTAGGCCCCGGAATCGTCACCGCCGATGACGGTGCCCGTGGCCTGGGCCCAGTCGGTAACGGCGTACTTGCTGAACAGGTCGCGCTGGGGTGGACGCGGGTCGGCGACGCAGCCGCCGCCGCTGCTGGGCCCATGGCCACTGGTGACGGTCCCGGCTGGGCTGCCCCAAGGGATGATCCGGTAGACGTTCTTGTGCGTCTCGACGCCATCCATCCGCGGGTCCGCAACCGAATAGGCACCTTGACCGGGTGCTTGCTGGCCCGCGATCGTGCCGGTCGCCTCGTTCCACTGACGCACGCCGTAGGCCTGGCCATCGTTCCACTTGTGCGACTGGTCGAATCGCGGATCGGCGATGCATTGTCCGGTCCCGTGTGCGCCGGACACGACGCGCGACGGCGCCTCCCAGGCACCGATGCGCAGCTCGTTGCTATGCTTGTTCGGACCGGTGTGGCGGGGATCCGCGACGGCGAAATTCCCATTGTTCGGCATCCCGCGGCTGGTCACGGTGCCGATCGGCCGGCTCCATTCGTTCACGCCCAGGACGCCGCGGTGCATCTCGGGCACGATCAAGTAATCCCGCAAGTGCCCGTTCTCGACCGCCAAGCGATTCAGGCTGCGCCAATCGGAGCCGGCTTCCACGAACGCCAGGCGTACCCACGTCTTCCACTGCAGGCGCGGGATCCGGTGCATTGGACCGCCGGCGTCGTCGCCGGGGAACGGCATCCGACCGAGGATGTCGCCGACGGCGCGCAAATTCTTCTTGTCGGGCTCATAGAGAAACGGCGGGACCTTCTCGGTATGGCGGGCGACCAGGAGGAAACGCTTACGGGATTGGGCGAGGCCACCCAGCTCACCGCAATCGTGCGTCGTCTCGGCAACCGCGTATCCATACCGCTGCAGCACCTGGTTGATCTGGTCCAGCAGATGCCGGCCGCGCGTAGCAAGCCGTGGGACGTTCTCGAAGACAATCAAGTCGACCGGGTCGTCGGCCCAGGCTTCGACCATCAGCCAGATGCAACGCAGGGTGAGTTCGTTCAGCGCCTGGTACTTCGCTGTCTGGCTCATTTTCTCCGACAGTAGCCCGGAGGCCCCCTTGCACGGCGAAGAAATGAACACGATGTTCGGCCGCTCGTTGCCGGCGGCGCGGCGGATGTCTGCGGCTCCCATTTCACGCCAAGCTGCGGGCGGTTCCTTGCCGTGGAACGCGATGTACTGGTTGCGGGTGAACAGATCCATCACCGTCCCTGGAACCCCCACGAGGCGGTTGAAATCGCGAATAGCGGAGGGATCGACGTCGACGCCACCCAGGCAACGGAAGCGCGCGGCCAGGACACCGACACGCGGGTTGGCTTTGTTGAACCCTTTCGCTGCGCCGCCGATACCGCAGCAAAAGTGGAAATGCTTGATTTCTTTGGTCAGCATGGTCGTCTCCTCGAAATCACTGCGACGACTTGAGGAGCGCACAGCTGCGCGATGCGACGCCTTGCGAGGCGTTTCTCAGTGTTGAATTATCCATGGCTTGATCTCCTTGATGATGATGGTTTTGGTAGGCGCTTCGCTGGCGTCTGCTCACGCCGGCGGGCGGATCGTTGGAAAACAGATGCTGCTCCAACACGATCTATTATACATCAAACTATTAACCGACAATGGTCCAAGGTCAACCGTGTGCGAGATTGTCTCGTTGATAATCTGGCCGGCATGGAATAACCGGGAGGCATAGACTTTCGCGCGCGAAAGTGGTCGGTGCTGCGGTTGTTGAGTTCACATGGATCGGTGATCGAACCGAGCGCGTACCGGAAGCGAGGTCGTCGCCGTGCACTTGCGGTACCGTGGGGCGGTAGGTTTGACTGACATGTGAAGTGGTGGAGATACCGGCACCTGGAAGCCTCGGGTCGGGTGTCGGGGCCGGAACAGGCCCTGACGGTGTTGCTTGCTCGGTTGAGCAGCCAGGAACAAGCGGTGCACAGGCCTGCAGCCTAGTGACACCGTGTACCTATCGCCTCGTAGGCACGGTCGCATGCGTCCTGGCGCCGTCATGGACGCGTCCGCAGGCCGCATGCGGAGCGCAGCCGAAGGCGAGCACCGAACGGGCGAGGAGCGCCTTGACGGCATAGCCAGGAGGCGTGCGATCCTGCCGGAGATGGGCGATAGGTATGCGGTGGAACGGCATCCCGTGCTGAGCGGAGCCGAAGTTGTTTTGCGTGCTAAGCGGCGGAGCGTGTTCTTCGATCTTGGGGAAGGATTTTGTTGCTTGACTTGCGATGATCTTGGCAGCGTTGGTGTTCTTCGCTGCTGGGCGTGGAGGTGGTGTTTGCAGATTCTACGGGTAGTAAAAGGATAGAGAAAAGGCTAAAAGGATAGGCCTGTGGATAACACGGAAATTATTCAGAGAAATCAAACCCTTAGCGAGACCTCCCGTCAGTCATACCTTCTGCTGTCGTCTGAGAAAGCCATGTTTTTATGGCCTCGACGCCTGCTTTCGCGGGAATTTTCGTAACCTGTCAGTCATACCTCCTGTTCTCAGCGCTTGTGTCAGTCATACCTACTGATCTGTTGGCCCGGTGTCAGTCGGACCTCCCTACTCACGGACGCAGCTCAGGTGCCTGCTGCTGAACGAATAAGCGGCCGTCAGTCATACCTACCGGCACCTGTCACCCATACCCCCCGCTTTTTCCGGTCACCTGTCACCCAGACCTACCGGGAGAAATTCACCTGTCAGCAGAACCTCCCTAGCTTTTCTGAACGTTCGACACCTCCTTTTGCACGATTCCTTGCCTGCGTAAAACTCTGCACTGTCAATAAAAGTTTCCATTTTGTGTATTTCTTTAATATTGATTGAGTTTTCGATGTTTTGATCTACGGCAACCAAAATCAACCTGTCAGTCAAACCTACCGGGAGGGCAATTCTGTCGCTCGACCCGTCAACCAAACCTACCGCAGCCCGAAAATTAAGACATCAAAGCCTGATTTAACCGTCAGCCAAACCTACCGCCCGTGCGCGACCCGTCAGCTAAACCTACCGGATGACGGCGAACCGTCAGCCAGACCTCCCGGGACGTCGATCTCCCGGGTGTAAGAGCGGTGTGGTTATGGTGGCGGCTGAAATAGAAGTGTCAGTCAGAAATCCGATCAGGTGACGACGATCGGATCTGCAGCTCCGGCCAGCTGGCGGCGTTTGTTTGCGGCCTTCACTTCGCGAACGAAGTCGTGCGAAGGCGTCAGGATGAACTCGACGTCCTCGAGCTTGTTCCTGGCACCGCGGATTTCGTTACCCTTCACGGCGTCCATGAGCAGGCCCGAGGTCTTCAGCTCCTCGAGCGATTCGACAACGGCGACCACGGCCTGCCTCGTCTCCTTGTATCCACTCAGGAGCGCACTGTCGCGTTGGATTGTCGAGAACATCATTTTGAACGTCTGCCCGATCGCGGCGAAGGTGAACTTCATCACCAGCTGCTTGTGGATCCAGCGGGAGAGCTGGCTCCGGTGGCCCATCAGCTGATGATAGTTGAACTGGCGGTAGGTGACCTGGTCGATGCTGCGCGTGACAAGATGGTGAAACTGGACGACCCAGCGCGCGTTCGGATCGGCGTCGATATCCTTGCGGCGAACTGCCTGCATGGCCGGGAAATAGGTGCTGCCGGCGATGTGCTCATCCCTGCCTGCATCGGCTTTCACGTCGATGTGTGTCTTGTGAAGTATTTCCAGGCTGAGCTGGATCTCGCGGTACGAGCGCGTATGGCCGCGCTTGGCGAGTTCTTCGCGCAGCTGGTAGAGCGAGAATGCGATGCCGCTGACGTATCCCTTCTTGTCGAAGAAGCCTTGCTGCTGCTGCTGGTCCGCAGCCATCTTCCGCAGGGCGTCCTCGATCAGTTCCTCGGAGGCGCTGGGATAAAAGTCCACGGTCTTGCCCTTGTCGGGGCCGTCCTTTACCTCGATACGTGCAGGAGTGATGGTCGCCAGGTAGTCCTGCTGGTTGTGGCGGAAGTTCAGCTTCAGCAGATCCAGGGTGCCGTGTTCGTTGCGGAGCCGGTTCTGGAGGTTGCGGGAGATACTGTAGCGGGGGATGCTGTCCCACAGCGCGATCGTATTGGAGAGCTGTTCGCGTTGCGCCGGGGTGTTCGCCAGGAAGTTCTGGAAGAGGCTGAGCTGTGGGCTCTGGAAGGCGTCTTCGGTGATTGATGGCGGTGCGGGCTTGCGCAGGGCGACTTGGCCGCGTTTTCTTGGCGCCGGGCTGGTGGCTTCTTGTTCAGACATCGGGACCTCTGCTTACATTGAATGGGGTGCTGGCCGCAGGGCGGCATGCGCCTGGCGTAGACGTTCGGCGACCCGGGCGTATCTGGGCGACGAGGCCGCCGGGCGGTAGCCCGAGGCGTTGACGGTGTACACAAGGATCTGCGCTTTGTCCTGCAGGAAGCTGGCGGCCGACTGAAGCGAGGCGAAGACGCGCCGGCTTTCTTCCCCGGACGAGCTGCGCGCACTCAGCTGCGTGCGGACCTGGCCGAAGGTCGCCTCGAGCACGTAGCCACCTTCGACGCCGACGACGGCGGGATCCGAAAGCGCACCGGCCGCGGCTGCCTCGCGGAAGGCCTTTGAGTTGATGAGTTCACTCATGAATGTCATACCCCTTAAAAACTTTGTCTCATTCTATCTAGTAAAGTGATAAAGTCAACAATAGACCGTGCCGATGCGATGTAGTCGGGCAACAACCGGTTTCGAATCTGAACACGCGAAGCGAGCAGGGCAGGGTGAGCGCCTCGGCCATGCATTGAATGAAGCCGGCCAGGGGGATGCGGAGCGACATGGTGGGAAAGCGGCTGTTGGGTTAGCTCGGGGACCGTGCGCCTGCGGCCCGACATGTGCCTCGATCGGTCGGAGAGTAGCGAACTACTGGATGGGCTGGTCGCCAGGCGCTGACGAAATTGCACACGGTTGCAGAAGAGGCTTACTAGCGGACGCGCTGGGTAGAGCAGCACAGCGTCGGCACGGCGACGCGCTGGGCGAGCCGAGTGCGGCCGAACATTGTGAGGGGAGGGGGCCACCATGATTACCCTGCCATGCGGGGTCATGGTTGGCATGTTGGAACGACCTGCAGGCAAGTCGCTGAATGACTTACGCGCTTGAAGTGGATCTGCTATGATCCTGGCATCCAAAGGAGCTTCGGCTACTTGGTGATGATGGTACCGAAACGCCCGGCCTGCTCGCTGGGCGTTTCACTTTTGGGATTCTAGTTCAGCAGCTTGCGCGCCTTTGACAGGGCGGCCAGGACAATTTCAGAGACCTGCTCGAGCTTGGCTTGATCGCCGGACGTTTTCAGCGCCTGGGCCAGCTCGTCGAGCTGCAGCGCGACCCGCTCGGGCAGCTCCATTTCCATGGACACCCAGCCCAGACCTCCTCCCTTGTCCGCGAAGTAGGCTTTTTCGATAACCCCTACCGCCAGGCCCACGCGTTGTTTCGTCATGCCGGCGCGCGCAGCGACGTCGGAAGGCGTTTCACCGTCGACGAGGACTTCTCGTGCCAGCTGGCGGGTACGGTCCTGTAAACGGGTACCTTCGGCCAGGCGGTCGAAGTCTTCGGCAGTTAGTCGCTTCAGTTTCATGTTTTAGCTCTTGTAGGTGTGCGCCGCCCACGCGGCGCGTTCGCTAGAAACGCCAGCCTTTCGGCATCGGTGCCACGGGTGTGCGAGCCGCCGCCCAGTCGCCGGATTGTTTCCCGTCCGTGGTTGGATGCAGCTGCTCCCAGATTTCCTGCGGTTTCGCGGTCCGCAGATCGGCGATGGTGCGCTGCAGGTAGCGCTGCGCGCGCGTCTCGCCAAGGGCGGCGAGTAGCGGGAGCGCGACCGTCTGGTACAGACTCCACATCGCCCATTCCGTCTGGTTCATGTCGGCCCCGAGTTCCAACAATTCATCCTGAACGTCCTTGATGAGCTCCCGGTTGGCTAAACCGTTCTGGAACAGCGTGACCATCTGCTCGAGTACCAGGGCTTGTTCATTGCTGATCGCGGGTGCAGCGGCGGAGGCCTCGGACGCGGGCCCCTTCGCGCCAAGACTGGCCTGACCCTCGGGCGCCGGCCGGGTGGAATGCAAAGTTGCCGTCGTGGTGGTGGTGGCGTCGTTGCTGGAAGCAGCCGGTACCGACTTGGTATCCGGTTGGTGTTCAGACGTGGCGCCGTGCTTCGCCAGGGCCTTCGGCCCGGCTCCTGCCTGCGATGTGCCCTTGTTCCGCCCTGCCTGTTGGGCGAGGCTCTGCCGGCGTTCTTCGCGTTGCTTGGCTTCGTTCAGCCATTCCTTGACCTGCTGTACCTTGCCGCGGGCTTCTTCGCGCGACAACGGGAGTCCTTCGCGCACGCGCTTTTCCAGGCGGGCGAATTCCTGTTTGTCCAGGTCGTGAATCTGGTTCAGGCTGTGTGCGACTTCGAGATCGCGGAGCACCCGGTCCTTCAGCAGCTGCTTTACCGGTTCGCCGTAGTTGGAGACCGAGGTACGTTTGCTGATCCAGCCCTCCGAACGGTTCCAGATCTCCATGGTTTTCGGAACACCGTAGTTCGCGACGTCTTCGCTGACCGCGCGGGCTTCATCATGCGGGGTAATATCGTCGCGGTCGACGTTTTCCGACACCTGAATGCGGCGGATCTCCCAAGGTTCGAGATTACTCCGGATTACGGCGGGGATGTCGTCGATACCGTTGTTCAGCGTCGAGCGTAGGCGTCGTTCGCCAGCGATCAGGCGGTATCGACCATCGGGCTTAGCCAGCAACACAACGGGTTGGATGACGCCCTGCGCCTTGACCGACGCGTCGAGCTCGGCTTGGGCTTGCTCGTCGAACTGGGTTCGTACCTGAGCCTCGACATCGATCAAATTGACCTTGATCCGGGCATCAGGCGTACGCTGGGTCGCGCCTTGGACGACGCCCGTGTACTGCTGCAATCCGAGACTTCTTTTTTTGTTGACCATTTGTTACCTCTTACAAGCCCATTCGATTTGAAATGCATGTGCACACTGCGACCATTTCCCTGGCTGCGACGCTGCGGCTCATGGTGCCGGCTTCGGTTCGCCACACAGGACGATCCTTCGCGACATCGATGGCAGCCCGCTCAGGTAGCTCGACAGGCAATACGCCGTCGCCCCAAGTCGCGCGCATTTCGTCTAGCGTGTCGCGATGAAACGCCCGTTTGCGGTCGATCTGATTTGGAAGAACACCGAGCGACGCCAGCTTCGGATTCGTTCCACGCTCGGCGACCCGGCGCACATTGGTGAAGAACCCCATCAATCCTTCGATGGCATCGCGGTCGGGCTTGCACGGCGACACGGCAAAGTCGGCCACTGACAGGGCCACCACCAGCAGACCCGAGACGGACGGTCCAGTGTCGATAATGGCGACGTCGTAGTCCTGCGCAAGTTCGGCCAAGCGCTTCTGGCCGGCGGCGACTACTTCGTCCAGGTCTTCACGCTCGACGTCGAGCATGCCCGGATCGGCGCCGATCACGAATGCGTTTTCCCCTACCTGGAGCGGCTGATCCTTGTTGTCCGCCTCAAACAGTCCGGACGCGCGTAGAACGCCCTCTGGCAGCTTGGGCCGACCGAACTCGTCCAATGGCAGTGCGATGCCGTTTGCTGCGCCCATGTTCAACAAGGTACGAGTGAAGTTACCTTGGATATCCAGGTCGATACCGAGAGTGCGCATCCCCCTTTCAACGAAATGCCAATACTGGTGCCGGGAGCTGGTCGTTTTGCCAATGCCACCTTTTTGATTGGCAAACACTACACTTTTCATCGCCATAAGAGGCTTCCTTTAGTTGAACGATGGGGCCGGGACAATCGCACGGAACGCAAATTGCAGATTTACTAAGATGCTCAGCCAATTGACAGCGAACGAGTTTAACGGAAGGTGGCGCGATTGTGGGTAAATAGTTTCACTGTGGATAGTTTCATAAGACGCCTCCGTCTGGCAAGCGACCAGCCGTGCGGTCCGCGTCTTGCGGTTGACCCTGAACTTCATCCAGTGGACCGCCTGCTCGCGGCCGGCGACGACTTCATCCTTGGCGAGTTCGAGCTCCAGTTCATCCTCGCTGCATGACGCAACGCTGCAAAAAAGGGCCATGTCGGCCGGCGACCGCGGCGACGCGTAGAAGGCCGCTCCAGGCGCGGCCACGCTCGAGAGCTCCGGGATGAGGTCCTCGAGGCGGGAAAACATGCGGGAATACAGATCGGTTTTCATGGTCGTCTCCACGTGATGATGGTCGGGATGCTCGCACTGACTTTCGCGCGCGAAAGTGGGGGGGGCGTCTGCTCACGCTTCCCCTTCGAGCTGTCGCTATATTAGCACCCTTTTTATTGACCGTCAAGAGCCCATTTCTGCGGGCTTAGCGTAGAGCAACATTGGGCGATCTTTACTTTGACCCAATAGTGCAGAGTGATAGAATTCGCGTCACACATGAGTAGTAAAACATTTGCAATGGGTAGGCAAACCGGACACCATGCCATTTCGGGGGCGAACTTGAATGAGAAGCTGAGGCGGACGACAGTGCTGCTTGCCGATGACCACCAGATCGTGCGCACCGGAATTGCGACCTCGCTGGAAAAGGCTGGTATCGATGTGGTCGGGCAAGCCAAGACTGCGGAAGAGGTCGTGCCGATGTATCAGCAGCTGACGCCCGACGTTGTCCTGCTGGATATGCGCTTTGGTGAGAAGATGACCGGTTTTGACGTGGCGGCAGACCTGCTGGCGGCTGACCGGAAGGCGCGTATCGTCTTTTGCAGCCAGTTCGATCAGCACACCCTCATTAAACGGACGTATGACATCGGCGCTCTCGCTTTCGTGAACAAGGACTGCGAGGAGAGCGAGCTGGCGGACGCGGTGCAGCATGCGCGGGAGGGCAAGCTGTACTTCCAGCCAAGCATCGCCGACCGGATGGCCAAGCTGCAGGTGCGCGGCGAGCAGACCCCCTTCTCGTCGCTGAACGAGCGGGAGCTCGAGATCACGAAACTGATGGCCAAGGGGAAGACCATTGCGGAGATCGCCGAGGATCAGAAGCTGTCGGTCAAGACCGTCGCGAATGCGAGCATGGCGATCAAGGAAAAGCTGGGAATCACGCGCCCGGCCGAACTGACGATGCTGGCGGCGAAGCACCACCTCATCGAACTCTGACAGCCGCCGATGTCGCTCAGCTGGGAGTACCTCCTCACCTTCGGCACCCTGGCCGCCGCCGCCGTGGCTTTGTGGTTGCCCGCGCCCGAAATCCGGGGTTCACGGACGTGGCTCTGGGCGCCGCTGCTGGCTCTCGCATGTCTCGCCGGGGTCTTGACGGGATTCCTCACCTGGCAGGCCCCCTGCTGGCTCGCACTCTTCACGGCGGTGGCCACCGCGGCACGAAAGAGCAGCAACCGCTGGGTGCGCGTGCCTCTGCTGGCCCTGACCTGGATCGCGCCTTTGCTATTCGCGGCGCACCGCTTCCCTGGGTTCATGAATCCCGTGCTCGCAGCGCAGGTGCAATTCTCCGCCGACGCGTCCCCTTACACGGTTCGGACCAATTTCGATATGGGCGCCGTCGGCATCATTCTGGCGGGTGTGTTTTGCTCCCGCATCACCAGGATCGAGGATTGGCTGCAGATGCTGAGGCGGGTATGGCCCGTGATCGCCTCGACGCTCGTTGTCGTGCTTGGTCTCGGCGTCATCCTCGGTTTCGTGAGGCCGGACTTCAAATGGACAGCGTACACGCCGTTCTTTCTCGCTACAAACCTGCTGTTCACTTGCGTCACCGAGGAAGCATATTTTCGGGGATTCACGTACGCCGGTCTTGCCGCAGCAATGTCGAAATGGCGTTTCGGCGCCGTCGCCGCCGCCGCCATTTCTGCCCTCTTGTTCGGGATCGCCCACATAAAGGGTGGACCGATGTTGATCCTCCTGGCCACGGTGGCCGGGTTGCACTACGCAGCGGCTTATGCCGTTTGCAAACGCGTCGAGGGAGCGATCCTGACCCATTTCGCGCTCAATGCAGTTCACTTCGTCGCATTCACCTACCCTAACTTGTCAAGCTAATATGAATCGAACTTCTCGCCTGATGGCGGTCGGTGCGCTCTCGTTATTCGCCGGCAGCCAGTCCCACGCAGGGACGAACGATGACCCTCTGTCGGACGAGGTCTCGATTGTGCTCACGCCCACCCGGCTGAAGCAGTCAATCGCGGACGTACCGGGAAGTGTGACGGTGATCACCGCGGACATGCTCGACAAGTACGGGATACGGTCGGTGCCCGAGGCGCTGCGCCTGGTTCCCGGCATGCAGGTGACGCAGCTGTCGAACAGCGACTACCGCATCAACTACCACGGGACGAATATCTACTCGCCGCGGCGCCTGAACGTTCTGATCGACGGCGTCTCCGCCTATCGCTCGGCATTCGCACGCGTAGACTGGGCGGCACTGCCGGTGTCGATCGACGACATTCAGCGCATCGAGGTTACGCGGGGCCCCAACAGCGCGTCCTACGGCCCGAATTCGATGGAGGCGATCGTCAACATCATCACCAAGGATCCGCATGTGACGGACGGCGCGGCGCTGCGCGTTACCGGCGGATCGCGCGGGCAGCGAGAAGCGTATGTACGCTACGCAGGCAGCTTGGGGGAATCGACACGTTTCCGGGGCTCGGCGGAGCATTCTCAGAACCAGGGCTTCGATCAAGTCACCAGTTTCGGTCACGTGTCCAGCTTTCCTGACCATGACGCCTCGAAAACAAATCGATTCAACTGGCGGTCGACTACCGAGCTGACTCCGCGCGACCAACTCGACGTGCAGCTGTCGCTGGTGGACAGCGATCAGGAGCAGATCGCCAGCGACCAGTATCAGACCACTTTCCCAGACGTCCAGCTCAAGGAACACAACCTCAGCGTGACGTGGCGGCACACGGTGTCGGGGAGCCAGGAATTCAAGGTGCAGGCTTACCAGTCGGAACACGAGAATCGCGAGGCCTGGGTGGAATGTGTTCCCGCCTTTGCGTTCCTGCCCGAGCTTGGCGCCCTGTGGAAGGCGAACCCGGATTACGTGCGGGCGATTGTCGCCGGCGTTCCTCCAAGCGGTGGCACGGCCCAGGACAATGCCCTGGCATTGCAGGCCCTGATTGCGATCCGGCTGCGCGGCGCGGCCGCACTTCAGACGACGTGCGGCGACGCCAACAACGACTATCGCGAGCGCCGGCGGGATATCGAGCTGCAGCATACCTATGTGGTCTCGAACTCGTTACGCCTGGTGAGCGGTCTGGGCCTGCGCCGTGACGAAGCGGTGAGCCAAACCTACCTCGGCGGTACGGTCAGGAATACGACCTGGCGGGCTTTCGTGAACGCCGAGTATCGGCCATTCGGTTCCACCAGCATTAACGCGGGCGGCTTCTACCAGAAGGACAAGCTGACCGGTTCGTCCGTATCGCCGCGCCTCGCGCTCAACCAGCGCCTGAACGCCAACAGTACCGTGCGTTTCGTGGTGTCGCGGGCCGACCGCATGCCCGACATCATCGAGCAGCGGGCGGACTGGTCTTACCTGACGACGAACATGACGCCTCCCATCAATTCGTCCGGATCGGCCTATTTCGCCCAAACCGCGCAAGCTGCAGGTAACCTCAAGGCCGAAAAGATGCTGTCGCGCGAAGTCGGCTACAGCGGGAACTTCCCTCAATATGGGTTGATGCTCGACGCCAGGCTGTTCGACGATGAGATGTCCAACCTGATATCGGAACGCCTGACCCTCGATTCCTTCAATCCGACCAACAATGGCGAGGTGCGGCTGCGCGGGGTCGAATTGCAGGCCGACCTGGACCTGGCAAACGGTTGGAGCGGCCACGCCGGCTACACGCGCCTGAGCAACCGCAGCAATACTCCAATGGAGCAG
>Ga0308166_1001775_pt1 | contig 21738 bp, 23 predicted proteins | sample PhyCR2_2_FD_202137 | JGI IMG/M metagenome (GOLD analysis project Ga0308166, IMG submission 202137) | Phyllosphere microbial communities from UC Gill Tract Community Farm, Albany, California, United States - DLSLCC.R2 | ecosystem: Host-associated > Plants > Phyllosphere > Unclassified | place... | reverse complement strand
GCGGCACGGATGTTTGTTGCTTATACGGTACTGCAACCGTCCACATGATCCCGGCAGACCCGAACACATCATATTGACCGGACCGGATGTAGTACTGTCCATCGGGTACGCTCGCCCAGTACATGAATTCTGCATTAGTTGTGAATGTCAGAACACCAGAACTAAAATCTTCACTGGCACTGACTTGGAACATTATCCCGGCGTAGTCGATTGGTCGATTTGAATCACTCCACTCGAACACCAAAGAACCAATACCGCTCTTGATAGATAGTTCCTGTAGTAACGGAGCCTGTGGGTTATTTACGGTGAACTTGGTTTCATCCGAATAGGTTCCAGCATTGAATCCCTGAGCCTTAACACCGAACGTTACTTGACGGCCTGTGTAGTCGCCTTGGTTCATTGCGAACGTATAGCTAAAAGTGTTACCAGTGACCAAATAGGACTTTCTCTTGGTATTTGACGAATCATAAACAGTGACTTCATAGTACTTAAGATAATCTCTCATCGGCTTACCGTTGATTATCAAGCTGCTTTGATCATTCCACTGAATATTGAAGTCTGCTGATTCTGTACTGGTAGCACTGCCCATAGCATTTACTAGGGTTAAACCTGTTGGAGCTGGCAAAGTAAAATTAAAGTCCGGTACAAGGCCATTCACAGTTAATTTATTACTCAAGAATCCAAGATTGTTATATGCAGCTACTGCAAAGTCATACTTTACATCTGCAACCAATCCAAATAGCTCATAGTCTGTTTGATATGGTGAAGTACTTCCAACGTATGACCAAGCCGTTGTGCCAGTTTCACGATAGTAAATGTAGTAACCTCTTAGATATTGATCGGGACTTGCATCCCAATCCATAATGACAATCTGACCATTGACTACACCGCCCTTCTTGCTAACTTGAAGATTAGTAGGAGGACTAACACCAAGTACATTATCAGTTATAGATCCCGGTGGAGACCATACGCCCGGATCTTTACCATCATACATTGCAGCATTATATTCAACACATGTTAATTGGCAGTACCCTATGGAATCTTGGCTTGAACTAATGTCTTTGCTTAGTACTCGATATTGTCCATTGATACCGAACTCATTAACCTTTATGTTAATAACATCCCATACCTTCAGATCCCAACCTTCACTTGTAATAAATGAGATTGTATTCTGTGAGTATCTAGATTTTAGTAGTTCAACATTAACTAACTTGCTTAGCTGAGTCTGGTCATAAATCCACGTATAGTCCCTTGCTAAAGCGATTACTCGCCCATCACTACGCACAACATCATCTTGTGATATATCACTGGGAATACGCATTACATCTGTTGCATAACGTGAATATGGATTCTTATATGATGCATCGATACAGTTATAATAATCAGTACTACCACTTGTCGTAATGCTTACAGTACCGAATATAGTACTTTCATCAAATGAAGCTACTGGTAACGATTTAATATCGAGAGTCATGAAAATCTTACCGGCATGAACATACATAATTCCACCGAAGGTTTGCAACATCTTCTCAATGTTACTTTTATATGACTCCTGATATGAAACCGCACCATTAGACCATAGATTATTTGAAACACAGTACTGTGCAGCACTGCGGAATGAAGGTAGATCGAATAGATTAGGATCAAGTCCCATTCCATAAATTGAGTTCGTCAAGTAGTCGTGTATTTGACTAGGAGCATTACTTGAAGGACGTTTGACCATATCATTTAGATCAATTATCTCTAGTCCTTTCATTTCGACAATCATTACATAGTTATCATTAACAAGAACAGTGTTTTCCAAAGAGTCTTGTGTTTTTTTAATGACTGTACTAATACTTACGACATTATTACCTAGGAATGTGTCATTCCACTTTGGCCCGGCATATTGTTTTGGGAGTGATTTACTATTTGTATACGTACCGCCAAAACGTACTTCAAGTTGAAGAATGTCACGGTACTTTTCATTGAATGTGTTTTTATCAACGATGCCTTCTGTAGTGATTGGTGAAGTTAGAATTGGCTCATCATCAATGTAGATTTGATTAATGTACTTTGCTACACACCCCATAGAAATTGCATGTTCTGTGAATAGATATTGTGAACTATCATCTTGAATATTAAACCAAGGAACGATAGAACCTGTTTGAATGAAACTACCATTACCATTTATATCTTTATCTGGGAATTGCCCACCATATATAATTGGCATACCTGTTGCTGGAGATGTCGAACGACTAACACTTGTCGCCGAGTCGCCATAACCCGTAGCCGATCCCGGTAGTTGTGCCATCATTGAAGAGCTTACAAGAGATGCTGCCCCTGCTGCGGCTCCCCATCCCATAGCGGCTAAGGCAGTACCACCAGAAAAATAAACGGCGGCTGCAACAACGACGGCTGTTATAATCGAACCTAATATTCCCCCGCCTGAAATTTTACCCATATTATTATTTCCTTTTTATTCTGTAGAACTTGCCATTCCGTGGCACATCCAATTTAAATTTGTTATGTCCTTCATCAACTACAAGAATCCGATTACTTACATACACACTCATTTGTAGTGGGTCTTCATCATCAATCCAAATATCACCGGGAATTGGATATTCTGTTTGTTCGGCATGTGGAAGTATGAGTTGCGATGTGTACTCAACACCGAGTTTCTTTAGTTGGTTTTTGCCTTTTCGCAAAGTGTCATATGTACAAGTACTGACATAATCAGTACCAGCTAATAGATCTAATATTTTCAAAGAAAGAATATTGCAGTCATTGGTTCCAAGTACATAATCTTTTGCGAGAGCATCAGAACAAATATCAACAATTTTATTTGTTACGTTATAATCCATTACTTATATTTCCATGTTTGCCCCGCGTTAACTTGTCCAAGTAGACTGAAGTAGTTATCACCGGGGTTGTATGATTGATGTACTGAGTTAGCCGCTAATGTTCGTGGTTGTACATCCAGTTTCTTATAAACACTATTTAGATTAACGGTCATTTCGTTCTTTTGGTCTTGAGGGTTTGCTTCTGCTGTGATGTAGTCAATGAATCCAGAGAACATCATCGAGCTGTATAGTACTGAATTGTCTGCTGGACTTAGGATAACCAAATAGATATTTACTTTGGCATCTCGGAAACCACCACTTAGTGCAAGTACTCGAGAACTGTCATTCACGTTAGATACTTTAAAACTAATCGAATTATTACTAATCCCCTTCTCTTCATTGAAGCTTGGGAATGAATCACTAATTAGGTCTGGAAAGCTGGTGTATGGTGTACCGTTCAAATTTATATCTACATAACTATCAGTCCAGTGAATACCGGGTAGTGATGTAGGGAAGACATCGACACACTTACAGTGAACACCCAAACTCATCAATTCAGTTATGGTTAGTTTGGTTTTATTACCACCACGTGTTAGGTTCCAGTACGCCAACAATGCGGAGTTTGCTAATAGAGCATCCATTATAAATTCTCCCTCGCTTTTAGTTGTACTGACATAACATTACTAATTGGTAACTGGTATTCGTTATCTGGCAGTAGTACAAATTCGCCCTCAATGGACGTATAACGAATTGTTTCATTTGTCTGTACATTGGCACGTAGATTAGGGAATAACTGAATTGTGTTACCTGTACGCCCGATTATGCGGTATATTTTCCTATGGTTTGAGAACTGAATAAGAGTACCGATTTCGAGCGTATTTGCAGTAGTATTAATTTGATATATCCCCTTTACTGCTGGGGATGTCGTACTTACCGCCCCCACTTGAGAGCCTTTATAAGTACTCAAGTGTCCAAGTGCCATTGTAAACGGTTTGCCTTGTGAATATTGAGAGACGAATGCATGATATTCTGCGACATCTCTTTGGTTGAAAGATAATCCGAATTGAAGAGTGTAATATTGAATGCCAGTACTGCGAGTGATCATTGCACCAGTCCAAGATTCATTTGAGTATCTTGGTTCAGTACTGGACAATGTCACATTGTTTATTTTTATGTTGTTGGTAAATGTCATTTTAACTTCCTTGATTACTCATTGCAGGATAAAGTTTCCTTCTAGATATATTTAGCAATGAAAAAGCCCCAGTGAAGGGGCCATATATTTAGAGTTTAGGATTTAGGTATTACGGGTCTGAGCACTTCTTACGGCTTGGTTTACAGAGTTTGCGTGTTTCTTCAACATTGCATTGAATTTCGCATCATCTCCACTAACATCACCCTGTACGATTAAAGGTGCATTGATCGTGTACTCATTCGAACTGGATTTATTAGAATCGCTTTTATCTAAGAACTGTTGAAGCTGTTGGTTTTGTCCACGACTAACAACACGTTCCCCTGCCTGTAGAATCCAAGTACTGTCTTTACCTAGAGAGCCAGGTACTGACTCAATACCACTGTGTGCTTGACCCTGTGCGGTAGTTCCACGTGCAGTACTGATAATGCTGGCTCCCATAGAGGCTATCTGTGCATACGCTGCCAATGATGCCGGGAAAGGTGTTGTTAGTGCTTGTGCCAATGCTGCTTGGATGCTTAATACCGTCTGTGCAATCGTAATGCCCTTCTGTACGGAAAATGCTGCCTTAGCTGCACCAGAACTTTCACCAAAGACTCCCGCTAACATAGTACCGAGATCACCGGCAGATGAACTGATCATTGCCATTTGTGATCGAGTATTCTCAGTCGCTAAATCCATTGATTGGCGTGCATACTGTGCTTCTATTTGAGCTTTACGCTTTTCATAGTCCTCAGTACCGCCTAGTAGCTTCTCATTGAGTTGCATTTCAAGGTTGTACTTTTCATCAAGTTCAGTCTGTTTCTGTGCAGTACCATCATACATAAATGGATTATCACCATTGATGCGTTGTGATTGCTGGTCTGCAAGATATGACTTCTGGCCTTGGTTTAAAGTGAGGCCGCCAAGGTTTTGATTAAGGCTTTTTAGGTCTTGATTCGTATCAGTACGACCGATCATTTCATCGGTGAGTTTTGTCCTCTGCATTGCAGTACTGCTAGATGCCTGACCAAGTAGCTTGTTGAGCTGCTCTTGTGTCATTCCAAGAGTCTTGGCACTTTCCCTAATTTTGTCTTGGATTTCTTTCTGTTGGCGTTCAAAGGCTTTAATTCTAATATCACCCTCGGTTTCACCAATCTGGCTTAGTGCCTGTTCTAGGTTCTTTTGTGCCTGTACTCGCTTTGCTGCTGCTGCCTTGGCGGCTGCCTCTGCTTTTGCTGCGGCAGATTTAGCGGCTGACTCTAGTTTCTTTCGTGCTGCTTCTGCGTCTTTTGCTTCTTTCTCTTTGTTTACCCAACCATCCTTCGGAGCTACCTTCTGAGTATTGTCTTTAACAAACTTCATCATTTCATTAGCTTGCTTTTCCAATCGCTCTGTCGCCGCATTTGAATAGCCTACTTCTTGAACACCATCAAGATTTCTTGCCCATTTTGCAAATGCAGTATCGCCGCCGTAGTAGAATTTCTTCATCATTTCAATGAAGTTATTGCTAGTCCATTTTGATGAATTCATCACATTAAGAATGTCGTTCAATTCATCAACTGTTCCGGCAAGTGCATTAGCTTTCCACAACTGGAATGTTGTACTAAGTGCGTCTACCTTCTTATCGAATTCGGCGTACTTTTGGGCATTCTCATCTGTTAATTGGATATGTTGTTCTTGGATGGCATTCATCAGATCAGTTTCGTTCGAGTACTGCTTCATGATTTCAACTAGTTTACTGCCATCAGAACCAAGAGTTTCCAACATGTTGGTGATTTCGGCAGTACTCTTGCCGGCCTTTTGCATTTCATAGAATGAATTGGCTAATGCTCTAATACCACCATCGGACTGATTTAGGTACTTGTTAAAGTCCTGCAACTTTAGCCCGTATGCTTTCATATCTTCGGCAGGCCCTGAACCGTCCCGAAATGCATCACCAAGGTGATCAAGTACATCCCTATTAATATCGGCGTACTTTTCCATGTTAAGGCCAACACCATAGAATGCTTTATCCATTTTTTGGAGCATTTCAACAGAGAGTCCGGAAGCTTTTGAAATTTCATTCAATTCACGCACATAGTTATTTGACGCCATGACAAGGCTAGTAATTCCAGCTACTGCAAGCCCTGCACCACCGGCAAAACCGACCAGACCACCACCGAAACCATTCATTGATTTATTGAATTTTTCAAACATGCTGGCGGTGTTACCAAGTACCCCACCGGCTTGATTACCAAATGTTGTAAGTGCGGTAGTACCTTGATTCAAGGCATTATTAAGACCTGTGGTATTTCCTGTTATTTGAAAATTAATTTGATTGCTATTATTTGCCATCTTTTTTCCCTAATGCCTGCTTTTTAATTAATTCCCCAATTTGTTTAATACTATTTTGTTCTTTTTCGGTTTTCTTCTTCTTGTTCTCTTCTTCACGTTCTTTCGTAGTCAAATGACCATCAAAGATACCAAGAAAATCCCAGTCATCAACACGGGCTTCTTTACGACCTTTTTCGGATATATTCGGAGAAGTACAAAGAATTAGATTGCAAAGATTGGCGTACTTGATCATGTCAATTTTTGCCCCATTAGGTTCAATAAATTGATCGAAAACCATCATTGCAGAAAATAGTTCTGGCGTAATTTCATTTAACTCTGACAGGGAAAGCCCCCGTTTTGTTAACATCTTCAATGTAAAACGTAGCGAGGGGTCAGATATTATTTTTTTTCCAATTCTTCAACTTCATTGGATTTCTCTGACATGAGATCGACTACAAGTTGGAAGAGTTCATTGGCAAGTACTGCATCGATTGCGTTAACATCAACACGACCAGTAATTTCACCATCACTAAAAACAGGGTCGCCGTTCTCGTCTGTCACACAATGAATTAATGTCTGTTTTGCCGTTGCTAAGCACTGCTCAACATTAGACATGGTTGGACGTTTGATGAATAACTTTTGACCATGAAATTCAACTTCATGTAGCTTTGGCTTTAGTGCTTTTAGTAGTTGGTCAATATTCATATATTACTCTCCAACTACAGGTAGTACACCACTTGTTACGGCACCTTGATCTACTGCTAGATTGAATTTCTTAGTAACAACTGCATCCTTATCGCCAGCGATTGTAGTACTTGAAACGAAGCAGTTATAAACCACATAAAAACCAGTAGTATGGGTTGCATCTTCGTAATAACTCAAGCGTACTTGAATGCGTTTTTGTGAGTCTGCGGCTGTTTCTAACTTCTGATGTACTTCATCATCTGGTAGATAGTTAACAGTTAATTCAATATCTGGTACTGATTTTGTGCCGAGTAGTTTACGGTTATATGCACTATTAAAAGTAACCACGTCGATCACAGCAGATTCAAAACCGGATGTTGTGAATGTAGCAACTTCTGGTACTGTTTCAAATGTAGTTGAAACAACTGTACCGGCAGTGCCGATTTCTACTTTTAGGTTAGCACCTGAGAAAATGTCCATTTTATATTCCTTTATATTTGACGTAGGGAATTCCTTTCCCCACCGTATTTATTTATTTAGTTGTTGTTTTAGAGATTCAACTTCTGCCGCTAAATCTTTTGTAGCTGCTAATAAAAATCCAATCATTGCTAATGGATCTAATGACATACTACCTCGATCATCATCCATAACATTTACACAATCGGGGATTACATCAATAATGTTTTGGGCGATTACACCATATGAATATGATTTTCCTTGCATGGTATGTTTAATACCATCTTGGTCAGTCCAATACGTATCTTTAAACTTGTATGAAACTGGCTCTATTAACTTCAATTTATCTAGTGCAGTACCTACAACAATCGGGATAATGCTTTCTTTTAAACGTATGTCAGAATCAAAAAAGTTTATTCCCTTATTTACCCCGTCAACATCAATCGTCACGTAAGTTGGGGTCACACTAGCAAATGCACGTACACGGCCGCCAACTGATCGGAATCCTTCTGGAGCTAATAAAGTGCTGTCGGGGCTAAACGTAAATCGTGCTCGCTCTACTGTATTCGCACTATTAATCAAACGGATCCAAAAACCACCACCACCACTTTCTGGATTATTAATAAGCGATGAAACACCAGTTCCCGGTTGTTCATTCCATAGCATATATGTGCCTGCGTTTTTTAAGTCAACATTCGCAGTACCGTTTAACACACCAAGCCCGCCTAACAATTGCCCACCTGATTTTCCACCTACTGTATTCAGGCGAGTATCATTACCTTGTGCAACAGTGCCCGCTGAAGTCCCATATGCTAAACCAAGATTAGTTCTTGCACCTGCTGCATTATTTGAACCAGTACCGCCATTAGCGATAGATAATGCAGTACCCAATGTTAGAGAACCTGAAATATTTACATTAGTTCCCGACATTGTTAAGTTTCCTCCTGATGTGTAGATCATCTGGGGACTTGAAACATTATCACCATTTGGGCGGAGGTAGATGTTAGTACTACTTCCAATAATTAAGTCACCGTTACTGTTTGCACGAACTTTTGAAGTATTTAAATTCAGTACTGCATCAGCATTAGTAGCTGATAGTGACATTCCCTTTAACGTTAAAGTATCAGAACTCCCCAACCCAAGGTTAGTTCTTGCGGAAACTGCTGTAGTAGCACCGGTACCGCCACTAGCAACGGGGATAGTTCCAATATCACTTGGTTGTAGCACAATATCAGTACTTAACTCATGTCCATTTACTTTGAGTGTTTTTGGTACAAATGTATCATCGATTTCAGTTTTACTGTATGAGCCAATATCATTAGGTTGTAATACGACATTAGTACTTAATTCATGTCCATTTACTTTTAGTGTTTTAGGTACAAATGTACCATCGGACTCTTCTTTACTATATGAACCCACATCACTAGATTGCAAATCGATGTCAGTACTTAACTCATATCCATTAATTTTTAGTGTTTTTTTAACGAATGCATCATCTGATTCAGTTTTACTGTATGACGGTACGTTTAATACATTGTCTAAACCCAAATTTGTCTTTGCAGTACCGACATTACTTAAATCGCTTAAATTTGATGATACTGTTAATTGTGCATTATTAGTTACATTACCTAAGCCTACATCCCCCTTCACTAAATCAATATCAGTACTTAACTCATGTCCATTTACTTTGAGTGTTTTCTGTACATACCTACTGTCAGCCTCAGTACTGGAATAGATACGCGTCCATGCCGTACCGGAGTTTCGAGCATACAGCTTAAGATCGCCGGACTCAGATATGACAAATCCAGATTCGCGGCCTTGGTTAGTTAGGCCAACACCAATTAGGTTTGCTGAAGCTGGGTTTTCACTTGAGGTTCCCGGAATCTGAATAAAACCGTTTCCTGCAATTGGTAGTTGATACTGTGGTATGTCTACCCCATTACTACCAACACCAAAATCGCCGAGCCGGAGTACTGGCAGAACATCTGCAATACCTTGTGCTACTAGGGTTTCGGGAGCGAAGATAAATGAACGCGTTACTGCTGAATCTTTATCACCAGAATCTGAATAGGATGAAATATAGCCATTTAGTAAAATAAATGCCTCTTGATCTTCTGCTTCTTCATATTGTACTTTTACTTGAAGTACTGATTGGTTATCGGCGGCTTGTGTTAGATATTGGTGGCTAATGTCATCTGGTATGAGATTCACTGTGATTGGAAACGCTTCGATAGATTTATCACCCATTAGTACGCTTGCATAGTCACTATCATATGTTTCAATTTTTGCTGCTTGGTTCTGTACTGCTACTACTGGAAATGCTGCAATCTCATTGACCTGTTTTAATGATGATGATGAAGGGGAACTGTTCCCTACGTCCGAACTATAAAACACCTTGAGATTAACACCAGTTAATAAATTATTATTCATAGTTAATCCTTTACCTTTTTACTTTGCTATCACTGAGATATTTAGTGTGAAAACTCCTGTGCATGTACCAGTGGTTTTATCTTGATGCGTGTCTTGATTGCTAATATTCCAATCTACAATGATGAAATCATGGCGAAAAACATGTGGTACTTCCATTCTGAAATATTCAATAACCTCCGAGAAACGAATCATGAATGAGTTCTTGTCTTTCTCTGTTCCATTCACCAATACAAAGTCTATTGAATAGTTTCCTTGGGGGCGTAGATTCATATTTGCATATAAATGTTCCGATGTTGTCCCCTCACAAAACAAACGTTCATTCAGTCCTTGACCTTGTGCAAGTGGGTTTGCACTTATAGAGAAGTTTGATAACAATGTGTTTACTGCTTTATTAATATTCAGAATCATCAAGTACACTCCTATAAAAGTAATCACTTACCCCCGATAGGTCGTCATCAATGTGATAAATCATCTGTTCTTTATTGTCGATAACGAGTATTGAACCTACTTGTAGATTTGGGTCAGTCTTTGCCGTAAAATAGTATTCATGAGTGAATACCGAATTATCAGAACCTTCTAAAAAAAAGGAGCGGACTTCCTTTATGGCTAGAAAGTCCACTCCATTGTAATTTAAGGTTTCCCCAAATGAATTAAGTAGGGCATATACTTGTTGTATTTCAAATGCCCTCATAACATTAAGCCTTGGTTACTAGTACGAAAGCATCTTTGTGTGCTACTGCAAAATCCATATAAGAGAAGCTGCGTAGTACTACACCTTGGCTTGCACGTTTGGTTGTTAGGTCGCGGTCTAGTTCTACACCACCCCATTGAGCAAGGATAAGAGTACTGAAATCACCAATTAGGATTGAGTCGGTAGGTACACGAGTACTGACAATTACGCGAATCTCATCAGCTAGGTACTGTTCATCACGGTAGCCTTCAATCAACATCTTGGCTGCGGTGTTACCTGCCATTGGTACTTGGCGTAGTGCTGCATATACTGATGGGTGCATGATAGCCACGCAGTTACCGGCATATACATTAGCAGTAGCCAATGCTTCAACAGCGTCTTCAATGGCCGCAAGATCGAATGCAGTAGCGGATTGCTGCGTTGCATTAGTAGCAATATAACGAAGGATTTCGTTTTCTAAGTCAGATGCCGCAGTTTTAGTTAGTTGCTCTGAAACAAAGCGTTCAGCCGCAGTATTAGATAACTGTAGAGTACGGGTTAAGGCTACTGAACCAGTGAAGTTCTTCGGCTTTAGGCTTACAGAAGTGAATGGTGCATCATGCATTGGGCTATCTGCACCCTCTGCAACGAAACCGAAAGTACCGCCAGTTAGTGTATTTGCTACTGGGATAACTAGTTCGCCGTTACCTTCTAGACCTGAAAATACTTGTGGTTGTGCTACTTGAGCTAATACGGATTGTGCCCATAGTTGATCAATGTATGAATCTGCGGTTTTACGTACAACAACACCGGCAGCATTAGTAGTAGTGGTATCACGTTGTAGATCTACAACATAACCACGCTCACCTTCAATAACACCTTCAACCGGTGAATTATCAATTAGTGAGCGAATTGCTTTAGAAAGATTATTTTCCATTGTGATTTCCTTATCATCATTAGAATTTTTTAGTTCATTGGTTATATCTCGGAGACTCAAATTAGATTCGAGGTAACGTGATACATCTTTATTTAGTAGCTTGCCCAAGGCTTCAATTTCCATTTGACGCTCTTGTTCTTGCTCTTCTGTATTTATTGTTTGATCTGGCTCTGGTTCATCAGTACTTGATTGTTCTTCTTCTGATTCCTGCTCATCAGTACTTTCAATCTCCGGTTCTGATTCAGTACTTGATTGTTCTTCATCAGCACTTTCAGGCTCTTGATTATCAATTTCTTGTTCTGGCTCCTGCTCTGATTCAGTACTTTCCTGTACTTCCTCTAATGAGCGGCCAATACCACTTTGGATATCGTCGGCAGGAATAGAAACTAGAGAGATTTCGAATGGTTGCCATTTAGTAGCTAGTAGATTGTCACCATCAATGCGATAATCTAGGATTGAATATCCAACGCTGACTTTAGTAAGAATGCCCTCTTCAACCATTGTTTGATATTTATCGGCAGTACTTGAAAGTCGAATGCTCGCACGACAAACTTTATCCGCATCGATACTAGATGATTCAACAACACCAATGATGTTATCTTTGTCATGATTGAAAAGTACGGCAGCTTTATTTTGTAGGCGGGATAAATCTACATTTTCTGGGGAGCAAAGTAGAATTTCATTTAGAATTTGTTCGCCAAACTCGCGTAGTACTGGTTGTTCTGAAGCAAAGGCTAATTCAATTAGTTTACTTTCATTGTCCTGATTGATTTGGCTGGCTTCCATCTCCCTCTTCATCTGGGTTTTGGGTGTTTTGTTGTCCATCTATTCTGTTATCCTTAACATTTAAATAGTTATCTATTTCATCCTTCTCAAAATCCTTAAGTACATCGCGGTAATCCTGCCCAAGCTCGCTAATAATTTGTTGACGTGATTTCAATCCATTTTCCAGTAATGAAATTTGGTATTGAGCGTCTTTATTAGGGTCTAATGAGAGTGATATAACAGGTGTGTAAGTAGCTTTTACTAACTTTTTAAAATTTTGAAATTTAAGATTTAGTTCATTCTTATTTAGCATTTCTATTTTTAAGTAGTCTTTATAGATCGGTTTCAGTACTTGAACGATTAATGCATTTTGCTTACCTTTAACTACTTGTTGCATCATCCGATCTGATAACTTGGCAGCACTGAAAGAACTATTCTTGGTGTCATATAGCAAATTCATTTTGGTTACATTAAGTGCCATTGCAATTTGTCCCATCATTTGATCCATAAAGCTGTCTAAGCCGTCAGTACTGGAGGTTGGATTCACAGTTTGTATTTTCTTTCCCGGCTCTAACTCAAGTAATACGCCCGGCTCTAGATACCCTTCGTATGTTTCAGTTGCTAAGTTGGCATCATCAATGCTATTGAGTAAGTCAGTAGTTGCTGATTGCTGATCATCACTTGTAATGAAAGCCATAGAACTAGCTGAAACTTTCTTCTGCACAAGACTTGCATTAACAAATTGCTCTAGCTCTTTGATGAGTCCAGTACAGGCAATGATGTCCGGTAATCCCCTTTCCTGTTCGGCATAGTCCTGAATAAAGAAGTGGATTACCTCGTCTGCTGGAACTACCTCATAGTCTGTTTGATAATAAGCATAGGTTGTTGGATCAGTTTTACAGATGTGGTAGGAAATTGGTTTCTTGAACTTATCAAAACGAATACCATTGCTGATATACTCAGCATTACTGAACTGTTGATTTCCAATTACGGGTACACGTAAGCTATCAATAATTTCCAGTTTCATGATGCCTTCGATCTTATGAATCCTGATAAAACATTCACCATCACGTGCTCTGGTGCGACATACGAGATTTTGAAAAGTACTTATATCTAGTCGGCCAGTAGTTGAAAATGCATCAGGATCTTCTGCCCACTCATAAAAGAGTTGTTCAATACTCATCGAAAGATCATGATTCTTTGTTTCATCATCATAAATTTCTACATTCGAACGAATGCTGATGCCATCGGCTCCCGATATTTGATCGGCATCCATTAGAATGTACTTTCTAACTACTGGATTGTTTGTTGCTAAATCACGTGCTTTTGTTTGTAATGTAGGTAAGCTACTTTGAATCAATCGGTTGATGTTTGCACCTTGACCAGATCCAGAATACCCAAATGATAAAGTACTTTGACGACTGACATTGATCGTATTTAAATCACGTTCTAGTTGTGAGGTTCTAGTTCTATGTGGTTTTTGAATATTAGGTACTGGTATTAGTACTTGTGGTGGCTCTGCTACCTTTTCCTGTCTTCTAAAAAAATTAAACATTATCATTCCTTCCTATGGAGTTTTGTTATGCTTTTAATCGGGCGTTGTCCATCACCAGACTTACCATTAAGTTTCAGTAGTTCTTTATTCGCCTGTTTGGTGTATTGATCCTTTAACCTGTAAAGTACATCTAGGGATTCATTAATTAATGTTTTGTTATTAATACTGGTAGTAGTGATTAATCCACCAGCAACACGCATCTTTATTAATTGGTCAATGTCCTCTAACATCTTTAGAAGCTCTTGATATTTTTCACTCGATGCTATTGGGTCGATTACGGTGAAATGAATTACCTCACTGATTGACATATCAGTTTTAATTATTTGCGTCCATAATCCGGCTTCCCATTGTTCAGTACTAATCGCTGTTGTTTCACCACTGATCTCTTTTTTTGTTTTATTCGGGGAAACCAATGTAGTTGTTTCACTATCATTTTGATGATAGATAATAACCTCACCGATATAAATCTTTTCTAATTTTGTTAACATATTTTAATTCCAGAATGAATTACGTCTACGTAGTCTCTTCGGTTGGGGGGGCGGTTCCTGCTTCCGTTCCGGTGGACTTTCGTTAGAAGTATTTGTTGTCTCATTATATTTATTGCGAACGCGGTGGTTGTACTCTCGTAAAATATGATAAGGATCTGCACCAGTTAATGTATTTAGATAATATTTCATACAGATATATGCATACACTAGACAGTCCAATGCTTCATTTCGTGAGCCTGATACTTTCAATGACCATTGTTTAAACCCATTTTTAATGTCTACCCGTTCTGCGGTAAGCTGATTAAAGTAATCATCGGGCAATGTTTCACTAAATCGTATCGGCGGATTGTTCTTGCCTACAAGGCAAGTTCTGAGCATCTTATTGACAGTACTTTTAGCGAGGTTCACATTTAGTATCTGTAGTTCGTGGCCGCCAGTTCTACTACTCCTGAACAACGGTTTCGTAGTACTGCACCCTTCACCCTTAATTGGCTTGAACAAGGGATTGTAACTATTACAGTACGTGTAGACCGTCTGTGTTGCGTTTCCGTTCGAACTATCCAGGAACCCGGCAAGTACTCGTACTGGACGTCCTGAAACTGTTTTGAATAGCCCTTTGCTGTACTGACTTAACTCTGTATAGGCTTTACTGCCAATCTCCGTACAGTCCACGCCGTAGAAGCTTCTATGATCCAGTACATATAGTGTTTTCTCTGTGAAGCCCATAGTGGTGCATTCTAGGCGGTCTTGTTGTTGGTCTACCCCTAGTACGATACCTAGTACTTCATCCGGTATGGCCTGTACGGAGATTTCTTCCCGTAAGTTCTCCAACTCGATGAGGTTATGTTCTTTGTTTTCTTCTGGTTCATATGGCAAGCCGAGGGAGTTGTTGTAGAAGCTTTGAAGATCGAAGTTATAGTGTGCGTTACTGAAATCCTCAACCGTGCTTTCAATGGTGTTGATAGGACTATAGAGCCTACTGACTTGATAGCTCGGATACTTTCCAGCGGGGTTAGTTGCTACCCAATGTCCACCAGCGATTGCTCTTACACGCTCCCCCTCAGTTATATGATGATTGCAGTTTGGGCAAAGTAACTTGGCAGTTTCTGGTACTGCTTTTTTGCGTCCATTAGGGAGTACTTGCCAATCGAACCTAACGTTATCCCATACTAATTCGTGATAGTGATTGCAACTAGGACAAGGCACATTAAACTTACGTTGATCCCCTGCTTCATATTCTTGGCAAATAGAGTCTAATGCATCCGTAGGTGTGGACCCGATCATGATCAAACCAGAGTCATAACTCTTTATACGTTGGCTTGCTAATGCAATCGGATCGCCTTCCGTATCATCAAAACTTCCGCTGACTTCATCAAGAAATATCCGCTTGGTGGTGATCCCGCGTAATGTCGATGGAGCATTCAAATTAATGAAATAGGTATTAGTACCGTCGATGTTCTGTTGTGTGTTCTGGTTATTTGCAGCATTCTTATCTGACTTTTTAGTTACGTAATCCCGGAGAATACTTTGATCAATACTTGGTTGCCATTTACCGTTCTTAAACTTCATTGTGCTGGCCCCACTCTGGGAGCCATATGCCATATTACTTGGATCATTAACAATGAAGTACTGCATCGCTGCCATCATTATTGTGCTTTTAAGCAATTGAGCACTACTCATCATGATAATTCTGGAAACAGGTTCTATGATTGTGTCCAGTACTTGACGTTGGAATTCAAATAATCTTAGTTTTTGTCCTGCTAGGCGGCCATCTGGAAAAACCAGATAGTCTTCGGCAAACTTACTTGGTAGAATTTTTTCGGGCGGTAATATCTTTTTTATCGTTTTCTTGTAGATCTTCTTGAACTTCTTCATCTCCATCGAGTTCAATAGATACAATTTCTCTGAGTGCATTATCAATTACTTCCTGTAATTTATTTTTTAATGTTATGGCATCCTTGCTTTCAAACAGTTTTAAGTACTCTGAACTTGGAATGCTTCTAATGATTGATTTGAATTGGTGAAAGTATTTTGCAAACTCTGCTTCAACGATTGAAACTGAGATTAATTCTCCACGTCGTTCTCGTTCATCAAGTTCCTTTATGTTTGCGGTTGCAGTTAAATCACGTAGCCTTTCTTTTTCTATTTGTACTTTAGTTGATTCATCATTTCGTAATGGACTAACAATATGTTGTACAATCCACTGATTTATTTCCATTTCTGACTTTGTAATATCAAGTCCACGGCTTTTCCAATCACGGCTTACAGTACTGATGTCGTAACCGTAACGATCCGCGATTGTCTGATAAGTAATGGTTGTTATTTTTTTAGATGTCATGCTGTTTAATTCCATTGGTAAGTCGTTGTTGATTTGAGTTGTTGTTAAAAATCGATATATATTTAAAACATCGGGCTGCGAAACTACGCATTTATAAAAAAGTCTCAGGAGGAACCAAAACTGATAGGTAAAATCTATCGTACACCATCTCTTTATTATATTTAGGTAAAAAAAAGCCCCGGCGATTATGCCGAGGCTTTCTAAAGATAGTAGCGGGAGTGATCTGTTTTTTACCCTTCTCCAGACAGGTCAGTACTTCTACGTAGCCTATCCAGATCTATTGCCTTATCACGAATAACGTTAAGTTTTGTTTCTGCCGCAACCAAAGACCATATAGTTCCTTGTTCCTGTCGATAAAACTCTTCTATTCCAGAAAAATAAGTATCTTTGTACTTGACCCAAGCCCTTTGCGATTCTTTCAACTTTGTTTTCGCTGGCTGCTGTAAATCCTGCATCAATAGCTTGTACTGATTGTTCAATTCAACATCCCATGACTCTGATGCTGTTTGATAACAATCGGATATAGCTGGCGTCGTGGATACAGCCGCCTTACATTTTTCTAATTCAGCATCAATCTTCTTGCCTAAATCGGCAGCATGTATAGTGTTAGAAAATAGAAAAGCCAAGACAAACAATCTCTTCATGGTACTGTTCCTTAGTTTAAGGCCGCGTATAGTATTTCACCGGTATCTGCATTGAATGTACAATTATAGGATACAATCCCCTACCACTGGTATTGGTAATTCTATAGGTTCTCAATACTATTGCTGTAAATCGGCGAACACCCACATTGATAGTTAAAATAAATCAATAATCACATATTGATAGATATAAACTATCATTAATGTTAAATCGTGCGTGTACACCATCGTGAGATGTCTTTGTAAAAACCCATGCAATCATATTGGTTTGGTGGATTAAATCGCGTAGTGAGGCGTACAGGAGGTGGGATTGATCCGGGTTGCTAACATTATAAGAAGGTGACGCCCACTTTATAGCAGCCCGGATCAGTAGTATTATACTATCAAACCCTTACTTATTTGAGCAACAATGTGAAATCCATAGATTTTTTCTTTATAATTATTACAGCTCTCTTTTCTTCTATCGCCCTTTCTACATTTGGTGAGAAACCTATAATATCCTTTGGTAATGTAGCTGATATAGTCAGTGCCTTCTGTAATATAGCTATGGCGGGTGCTGCCGTTTATGCCGGTTCAAAAGCTGTTAACTTTTTTAAAGAAAAAGCATATGACCACGCCATAAACTTGCTATCTAAATTCAATGAATTGAAAGTAGATATTGATATGTTCCATTTTGATTTGATATGTGAGACATCTCTTAAATTACCTTCATTTCATCAAAATAGTAATATTCCATTTAATTTAACCACTCCAGAAAAAAATGAAGTCTTTTCTCTTACCCCAGAAAAATTAAAAGAACTTGAAGATAGGTTAGTGATTTTGAGGAAGCAGTCATTGAATCTAATAGTTTCATTGAATAGTACAAAACGATACGGTTTTATTATGAAGCCTGAGTATAAAGAAAGAATAGCATTCACATTAAGTGAATATAATAATTTAACCCCAATGCACTTATTAAGTTACCGGAGAGATCCAAAAATCATACTCCTGCAAATTATGGCATCCGGTAAGAAACGCATGGATAATGATCAATACGAGGTATTAGAACATCTCAAGAAAACTCTTCATGATACTTACTTGGAATTCGATAACGATATCAATAACATTTTCATATTCAAATGAATACAACCAAATTTACTACATGTATGTAAACTAGATGAAATATACTAATAGAATAATTACTGGTTTAGTTATAGCACTACTCACTCTTTTAGTGCTGTTATTGATTTGTGTCGTTTTCTACAATACGGATAAAATAATGGAAATAGGTTCTTTAACAGATTGGATTAGTTCATTAAGTACTGCCGGTACTTTATTAGTAGCCTATATGGCATATCGTAAAGCTCCACAATGGTTAAACCAAAGAATGCACGAAGATGCATTATCTATGGCAACTAATTTAATTTTTGATGACTACGCTAATATCAATAGGAAAATAGTCCAATCTACTGGCATCATTGATCAAATAAAAGTGATGCATGAATTTGTATCAGATGACTTTAGAAACTTTGTAACCGTAGAGGAATGTGAACGGTATCATTCTATCTTCGATGACACTGACATAGCACCAACTAAAATAAATGATAAAATCAGCAACTTAAAAAAACTGGGATGGTGCATGAAAGAACCAGTACGCAAAAACAATGATGAACTACTTCAGTCGTATACAATGATATACAAGAACTTTATGGTTCTATGTATTTCACTTAAAAATTTAATTACTGAAGAAAATAAAGTGAGTGCCAAAACTCATTATGCTATTTTTTTAAAAGGGATTGAAAGATTTGATGATAGCACAATGAAATTTAAAACCTTGTATGATGAGTTACAGAGCAGACACGCAAAGATACCTGATTTCTTTATTATAAACGAAAAATAGAGCCACCTATAGGTGGCTTATATCTTCATTAATTCTTTCAACTCATCAATACTAAGTACTTCATCACCTCTATGCACCATTGCATGACAGTTGGGACATAGGGGTACTAAATCGACCTCTGGATTAACCTTGTACCCTTCGCCAAGCTGATGCAGTTCTTTAACATGGTGTACGTGGATGAAACCCTTCCCTAGTACTCCATATACTTTTTCGAAATCAAACCCACAACCTTTGCATACTGTACCGTGAATCTGGATACAAGCCTGTCGTGCTTTTGGATCACGTTCATAGGCATTCACGGTTATACGTTTCTTCGCACCTTCAATGTAGTTATCCTGTGTGTTCAAGTCATCAGGATATGGGTTAGCGTCATAATATGCGTACCACGTTTCCCCTTCTTTTCGCAAGTATCTCTTTTTCAGTTCAGGAGTAAAACCTTCAATTACTGATACATTTGGATTGTCTTCTCTTTCCGAATGCACCATGTCAAAAGTATAAAGCTGATAACCCTGCTCTATTAGTTTTATATGCTCTAGTGCTTGAGTATAACCGGGTTGTCTTCTATCCTTCCCATTCGTATGCACAGTTTCCCATTTCTCACGGAGTATTACTGATCTTTCCTGTTCGCTCTCTACGTCCCATGCCCCAAAGATAATAATTTTGTCTTCATCGTTAACGAAAGACCAACTCCAAGTCCAGTTATTACACGTTGCACTGTTACTAATAATAAATTGTTTTCTGTTCATTTAGTCCTTCTTGCACCGTAGATCGTAACTAAGTTGACCATCTGGGGTTAGATATAGGCTGCCGTAGTACCAACCATCATCATTTAACTCATTGGTAATGATTATTTCAAAGTAAGGTGTACTATTCGTATCCGTTACATACTTGTATGAACCGTATGGTACTGGCATCTTCTCTTTTGATATATGGGTAAAGAAATCTGCATCAGTACTATACGATGTGCGGCGTATGTCTTCACACGAGAAGTTAGGTATGGCAACTGCCTGTGCAGCCATTGGGGATAGCATAGCCAGTACAAAAAATATTCTTCTCATCTGTCGTCCTTGTTTTCAGTACTGTAGTAGTATCGTCAGCATCTTAACCTTAGTGTAGAATAAGTACAAAGTATTCTCATTCAAAAAATACACAGAGACTCTATGACCAAACAAGATTGGATAATGCAGCGACGGAGCTGCGTAAGTATCGAAACCCTAGAAAAAGTAATCGAATTGTCTGATGACGAACTTGAAACCTTCTATGCAGCATCTGATCATCGGCTTGCAGAGCTCACTATGGGGAGGCTATATGACAAAATCCCAGCTACCGTATGGCAGTTTGTAAAATGAAATGGGCTAATAGAATAATTATTGGTTTGGTTATAGTACTGTTCATTCTTGTGCTACTACTGTTGATTAGTACTATATATTATAGTTTGGATAAGAAGATGGAAATAGGTTCATTGACAGACTGGCTTAGTGCAGGTGCTAACATCGCAATGGCAGTTACAGCAGTTGTTTCTGCAACATTATGGTTCACTCAAAAGGCTAAGCTTAACACTCTAGATATATCTCATAAGTTAGCATTTGATTTTGAAAATAATCTTTGGAAAATTAATGAGAGAATGTATTCCAATGTTTTATTAAGGAATGAAATTCATCATGATATAGTCCGAAAAGTTTCACCTAAAAAAGAAATAGAAAAATTAGTTCTTGCTGAGTTAGATAGAAAGACAACAACAGATCTATCAGAAATAGCATACCTGTACAGCAACATTACAAAACTGGAAAGGCACAATGTAAAAATCAAAGCAAGTTTAAATGGCATATTCGAGGAAATTATAAAGGCAAGAAACGACTATCTAGATAGTCATTACACATATCTTGGTGAACTAGCTTTATCACAAGATGACTTAAATAGTGAAAAGTTATCCAAAGCAAAAAAACTTCTTGAACAAAAAAAGAGGACTCTTTCCAACATATTTGAGAACAAACTTGCTAAGCTTGATATCAATAAAGATTATGAGTTTAACCCTTCAAAATAATATTGTTAGGGTATGGGTACATACCCTAGTAACTAACATGCTAAACTGCCTTTTTTATTCTACTTTCAGCCTTTATTAGAAAGGCCTTATCTCCGTCCTTGTTCCATATGGTTTCATTTAGTCCCCAATGAATTATATAAATCTTTGCACCAGAATTTTCTACTATTTGGTCTGTGCCTTTACCAGTATAGAGTACAACATAATCCCCACTATTTAAGATAATTGCATCTAGACAATCAAAATCAAAAACATGACGTAGCTTATTAGATATACTACCATCACCACGATACGTCGTATCAGTTAATAGATAATTCCAAATGTTAACGTTATTACTAGTAGCACGTAGAGTTATTTTCTCTGTCGATAAGTCACCGTGGTTCTCCACGTCTACAATTTCTAGTCCCATCTCAACTCTCCTAGATAAATTCATTCTACTGTAGTACTTAAATTTACCATCTATTTCACTGCCATTTAATAATGGTGCTATCTATTTTCTAAAGATGATTAGATCTACATCCCCGTCAAAGCGAGGGTTCGAGGGATGT
>Ga0308166_1001774_pt1 | contig 21769 bp, 18 predicted proteins | sample PhyCR2_2_FD_202137 | JGI IMG/M metagenome (GOLD analysis project Ga0308166, IMG submission 202137) | Phyllosphere microbial communities from UC Gill Tract Community Farm, Albany, California, United States - DLSLCC.R2 | ecosystem: Host-associated > Plants > Phyllosphere > Unclassified | place... | reverse complement strand
CCTCATCCGAGAGTTCGTAACGCTTTGCCATCACAGGATTCCTTTCCGTAGATGGTTGGAAACCTTACAAAAAATCAGCTTCCGAGGGATGCCGATTGGGTTTCTCGGGATTTCGTACAGAGCCTAGTAATTCTACCAGTTGATCACGCTCGCGCCACGCAGCAGCATGTGGTTTAAGTCAAAGGAGAGTTAACTATGGCACGTGCATTTGGCACTCAGTACTTTTACCAAAGCGACAAGCTCATCGCCGTTAAACAAGGCGACCAGCATCGTTCCCTTCTCCGCGCTGGCGACCTTGTTATAGCCCAGCAGCAGGGCGGGAAGCCGTCGGAAACCGGGCTGCTGGCAAACGATGATAAAAGCACCGTCCTGAACGTACAGAGTAGATATGAAACAGAGAGCCATAGTTTCTCAGTATATGGCCACGACCCTTTGACTCCTTCACCACTAACGCTCTCAGGCTTCACTGGCCAGCATTTGCAACGTGAGGTGTGCGCCTATCTGCTGGGTAACGGATACCGCGCCTACAGCCCGGAGTTAATGCGATTCAACTCACCTGACAGCTGGAGCCCTTTCGGGCGCGGTGGTTTGCATGCTTATTCCTACTGCGCAGGTGATCCAGTAAACCGATCAGACACTTCCGGCCACGCCCCAACGTTCCACATAAAAAACAGCCTGTGGGCCAAGGCGAGAGCCCAGGGATGGGAAAGCGTCTTCACTGAAAATAAAATACTCTCCAAAATTCAACCAAGATTAGCTAGGCGCGACGTTTCCAATCTGGCTGTTACATCTAAAAAAATTAATACCTCTGTCATCAAGGAGTCTAACCGAATAGCCAACAGTAAAATTTCCGTTGACAACATATTGGAAATTGAGGACTGGGAATTTAATGGCACGCTTGCAAGCTCCGTATCAACACGGCGTCAAGACATCGGCTTGCATCATATAAGCCAGCTTTTAGCTCTAGAAGCCACATTCTCAAGGTCTAGAACATCCGATTCAGGTCGTAGGCATGCCATCTTCTTACGCCCGGGACAGCAGGAGTCCTCGTTGTCTAGACAGAGCAGCACTGACAGCACTGACAGCATTGACCTACTTATCGAGCAAAATCGGGACATTCGCGATCACCGCAGAAACTAATTAAATCTAAACTTCGGCAGCGCTCATTTATTGGCTGCATGCGCGTGTGATATCGGTCATACTTATAATGATCCAATGTCACTGGAGATCGGAGGCCTGAACGACCATGACAAATTTACACTTCTACCAAGGCGACAAGCTGGCCACCATCAAACAAGGCGAAACTTCGCGCACGGTGCTACGCGGCGCTGATGTACCGCTAGCAGAGCTGCACGTGGATGCCACGCCCGGCTCCAGCCTGTTGGCGACCGATAACAACGGCTCTGTGCTCAAGGCGGCCGACGAAGAAGACGCTGAGTCGCACGCCTACTCGGCGTATGGCCACGACCCCACACTGCCTTCCGCCAAAACCTTGCTGGGGTTCGATGGCGAATACTACGATCCGATGAGCAAAGGTACTTTACTGGGTAACGGTTACCGCACCTACAGTTCTACGCTCAGCCGATTCTATTCGCCCGACAGCTGGAGCCCGTTTGGCCGGGGAGGTGTAAATGCTTATGCCTATTGCGCGGGCGATCCGGTCAACTACAAAGACCCTACGGGACACATCAGAGTGTTTCTACCCAATGGGCAGATAATGCGAGTGAGCAAAAATCAAGCGGTTGCCGCGGGACATTGGCTGGCGCCTTCTTCGCTCAAAAGGACTACCTCACTTGAAAGTGGGCTTCACCCAAGTGCCCCTCGCCTGTCTCGCCCTCAATCGCGAGCCGATCCAGCACCGTCCTGGCAGGCGCCGAGGGACATCAACATTCTCGGGCCCACTGGAGAAAAGATTACTGACCAGGTTTTGGAGGTGGTGCGCAATGCAGGTGCGCAAAACGACCGAATCCACATACAAAGCTCTCAGCTGAAGGAGTTCAGATACAACCAGAACGCTCTGAAGTATTATAAAAATCAGTCGCGCGCGTACACACCGGAGAACGTACCAAACGAATTACGCAGCGCGGTAAAGTCTCTGGAACGCGTCATTACGCGAGAAATAAAATTTGGTGAATATTTGTGGAATCATGCCCCAGGTAACGCTTTAAACGTGATCCGAGGCACTTCATGATTACGATGCTAATCCTCAAAAAAAGCCCCTCACATGAGGGGCTTTTCATTATCTTCGGTTACGCCGCACTAAACGTCTTATGCGGATCGATCACAAACTTCTTGGGCACCCCAGCATCAAACTCGCCATACCCCTCAGGCGCCTGATCCAGGCTGATCACCTGCACGCCCACCACTTCAGCGATGTTAATGCGGTCCCACATGATCGCCTGCATCAGCTGGCGGTTGTACTTCATGGTTGGTGTCTGACCCGTGTGGAAGCTGTGCGATTTCGCCCAGCCTAGGCCAAAGCGAATGCTCAGCGCGCCGATCTTGGCGGCGGCATCTACCGCGCCCGGGTCTTCGGTCACGTAAAGCCCAGGGATACCGATGTTGCCGGCAACGCGGGTCACTTGCATCAGCGAGTTCAACACGGTGGCCGGCGCTTCATGCTTGGCGCCCTCGTGGCCATGGCCGCGCGCTTCGAAGCCGACGGCATCAACAGCGCAGTCCACTTCCGGCTCGCCGAGGATGTCGACGATCTGCTCGTGCAGCGGGGTGTCCTTGGACAGGTCGACCACTTCGAAGCCCTGGGACTTGGCGTGGGCCAGGCGGGCCTGATTGAGGTCGCCGACGATCACACAGGCGGCGCCCAGCAGGCGGGCCGAGGCAGCAGCGGCCAGGCCGACCGGGCCAGCGCCCGCGACGTAAACGGTGCTGCCTGGGCCTACGCCAGCAGTCACGGCGCCGTGGTAGCCGGTTGGCAGGATGTCGGACAGGCAGGTCAGGTCACGGATTTTTTCCATGGCCTTGTCGCGGTCCGGCAGTTTCAGCAGGTTGAAGTCGGCGTAGGGCACCAGCACGTATTCGGCCTGGCCGCCGGTCCAGTCGCCCATGTCGACGTAGCCGTAGGCACCGCCGGCGCGGGCCGGGTTGACGGTGAGGCAGACGCCGGTGTGCATCTCTTTGCACGAGCGGCAGCGGCCGCAGGCAACGTTGAACGGTACCGAGACCAGGTCGCCGATTTTCATCCGCTCGACGTCACGGCCCATCTCGATGATTTCACCGGTGATCTCGTGGCCAAGGACCAGCCCGACCTGGGCGGTGGTACGACCACGAACCATGTGCTGGTCGGAGCCGCAGATGTTGGTGGAGACCACCTTGAGGATCACGCCGTGCTCGATCTTCTTGCCGCGTGGGTCCTGCATTTTGGGGTAGTCGATGCTCCGCACCTCGACTTTACCGCCGCCGAGATACACCACTCCACGGTTACCAGACATGCTCTTACCTCGCTTGATTTGTACTTATGCAGCGTTGGTTGAAGCGCCGCCATCCATGGGCGGCATGTGTTACTGGAATGAGGGAATTGTGGGCTTGTGGCGGGGAAATGCCGTGACTGGAAACGACAGTGACTTGTCTTGGGGCGTCAGGGCGATATTCGAACAGGGACCGCGCAGTCTCAAGGGTGGCGCGGTTGTCTGGGCGATTACCGGGGCCGCGTTGCGGCCCATCGCAGGACAAGCCAGCTCCTACAGGTACCGCGCAGCCTCAAGAGCGGCGCGGTACCTGTAGGAGCTGGCTTGTCCTGCGATGGGCTGCAAAGCAGCCCCAAAATGGTCAAAGCACCACAGTCCGATTGGCGTTCAAAAACACCCGCCGCTCAATGTGATATCCCACCGCCCGCGCCAGGGTCAGGCCTTCGATATCACGCCCCTTGGCAATCAGGTCTTCGGGATAGTGACTGTGATCCACCACTTCGACCCCCTGGGCAATGATCGGCCCTTCATCAAGGTCGTTGTTGATGTAGTGCGCCGTGGCACCGACCATCTTCACACCCTTGTTGTAAGCCTGGTGATACGGCTTGGCACCCTTGAACCCAGGCAGCAACGAGTGATGAATGTTGATCGCCCAGCCATCCAGGCGACGGCACAGTTCAGGCGACAGCACCTGCATGTACCGCGCAAGAATCACCAGCTCGGCACCACTCTCCTCGATCACCTGCAGCACCTTGCGCTCTTGCGCAGGCTTGTCCTTGGGGTCGAGGGCGAAGTGGTAATACGGGATCTTGTGCCAATGCGCCAATGGCTCGAGATCGGGGTGATTAGAGATCACCGCGACCACGTCCATCGCTAGCTGACCAATGCGCTGACGGTACAACAGGTCGTTCAGGCAGTGATCGGCCTTGGACACCATGATCACCACCTTGGGGCGGTGATTGGGTGCGGTCAGCTCGAAGGTCATGCCAAACGCATCGCTGCGCTCGGCCAGGCCATCACGAAAACCCGCCTCATCGAAATCATCTGGCTGGCGGAACTCGACGCGAATGAAGAAGCGCCCCGACAGCCGATCATCGAAGGAGTGGTGCTCGGTGACATAGCAACGCTGCTCGTAGAGAAACCGCGTCACCACATCGACCGTGCCGAGCATGCTCGGGCAGTCGGCGGTGAGAATCCAGGTATCCGGTGCCCGACTCATGTGTCTCTCCTTAGGCTTCGATGCTCAGGCCGTATTCAGCCGAGGCGTCCTGCAGCCACATCCACCAGTAATCGGCGAAGCTGCGGCGAATCACCAGTTCCCAGGTCTCTTCACCGGTGCGGCGGATCACCAGCTGCGACTTGGCGAACACCGTGCCGACCGCCTTGCCCACCGGGAAGTTGTTTGGATGTACATCATAGCTGGTGGATTTCATCAGCACGTCGCGCACGTTGGCACCCTGCAACTCGAGCAGGGTCTGCCCGCCGCTGACATTGACCACCTGAATGTGCAAGCCCGCGAGGGCGTCGCGCAGTTGCTGCTCGACCGCAAACTCCTGCCCGCCCGGGACGATCAGCAGCCACTCATCCGGGCCAACCCATTGCAGCGAAGTCTCGCCCTTGGCGACCACGGTCAGGGCTACCGGCAGCTCCAGGCCGAGGGCCTTGTGTACACCGCTGGCAAAGGCCGGATCATGGCCGTCGCCACGCAAGGTCAGATGACCAAGCAGTTTTTTCTCGCGCAGGGTCACGCCTGCGTTGTTGCGGCCCTTGCCCACCAGGCTGGCGAGGTCTGCATGGTGCAGCGGCGTCTGGGCCTTGGCCTCGGCGCCGGGGTTTTGCTGGAAGACGTTGATAGCGCTCATTTCTTACCTGCCTTGAATTCTGTAGGTCGCATGCGGTGCCATGGAGGGTGGTGCATCCTGTGGGAGCGGGTTTACCCGCGAATGCGAGGGTGGATTCACCGCCCTCTTCGCGGGTGAACCCGCTCCCACAGGGACCTCATTACCAGCCCGCCAGCGTTTGCCATCCGGGGCCCTTTAGACGTTCTGCCGCTCACCCTTCGGATCGAAGAACACCGAAGACACAATCTCTGCTTCGATCACGCTGCCATCGGCCTGCGGCGAATACACCCGCTCACCCATGCGCTTGAGACCACCCTTGACCACACCCATGGCGAACGAATAGCCGAGGGAGTTGGAGGCATAGCTGGAGGTGACGTGACCGACCATGTCCATCGGGATCGGCTGCTTCGGATCGAACACCAGCTGAGCGCCTTCCGGCAGCCACTGTTTAGGGTTGATCGGCTTGAGCCCGACCAGTTGCTTGCGGTCTTCGCGCAGGCAGTCTTCGCGGTTCATGCCACGCAGGCCGATCCACGAGTACGGCTTGTTGCGTCCGACACACCAGCTCATGTTGAGGTCGTCGGCGTTCATCGAACCGTCGGTGTCCTGGCCAACGATGATGAAGCCCTTCTCGGCACGCAGTACGTGCATGGTTTCGGTGCCGTACGGGGTCAGGTTGTACTTCTTGCCAGCCTCGATGATCTGTTCCAGCACGCCCATGGCGTAGTTGGCCTGCACGTTGACTTCGTACGACAGCTCACCGGTGAACGAGATACGGAACACACGGGCCGGCACGCCGCCGACGTTGCCTTCCTGCCAGGTCATGAACGGGAAGGCTTCCTTGTCCATGTCGATGTCGGTCAGTTCGCTGAGCAGCTTGCGGCTGTTGGGGCCGGACAAGGTCATGGTGGCCCAGTGGTCGGTGACCGAGGTGAAGTACACCTTCAGTTCCGGCCATTCGGTCTGGTGGTACAGCTCCATCCACTGCAGCACGCGGGCGGCGCCGCCGGTGGTGGTGGTCATGATGAAGTGGTTGTCGCCAACGCAGGCGGTTACGCCGTCGTCGAAGACCATGCCGTCTTCCTTGCACATCAGGCCGTAGCGGGCCTTGCCCACGTCGAGCTTGGTCCAGGCGTTGGTGTAGATGCGGTTGAGGAACTCGCGGGCGTCCGGGCCCTGGATGTCGATCTTGCCCAGGGTGGAGGCGTCCAGCAGGCCCACGCTGTCGCGTACGGCCTTGCATTCACGGGCCACGGCGGCATGGATGTCTTCACCGGCTTTCGGGAAGTACCACGGGCGCTTCCACTGGCCGACGTCTTCGAACTCGGCGCCGTTCTTCACGTGCCAGGCATGCAGGGCGGTGAAGCGTACAGGCTCGAACAGGTGACCACAGTGACGGCCCGCTACCGCGCCGAACGTCACCGGCGTGTAGTTGGGGCGGAACATGGTGGTGCCCATTTCCGGGATGGTGATGCCGATCGAACGCGCGGCGATGGCCAGGCCATTGATGTTGCCCAGTTTGCCCTGGTCGGTACCGAAGCCCAGCGCGGTGTAGCGTTTTACGTGCTCGACCGACTCGAAGCCCTCACGGGTGGCCAGTTCGATACCAGCGGCGGTTACGTCGTTCTGCTGGTCGACGAACTGCTTCGGCCCCTTGGTGCCTTTGTCGTGCGGCACCTGGAACAGTGCCACGGTGGCCTCTTCCTTGCGCGCTACGGTTTTTGGCAGGGTGCCGACAGAGGCTTTGAAGCCTGCCTCGGTAGCTGCGCGCACGCCGCCTTCGAAGCCATCGGCAATCACGTCGCCAAGGGCGTAGACGCCGTTGATGCCACCCACGCACTCGCGTTTCTGCGGTGCATCGCCCGGCACGAAGCCGAGGATGTCGTCACGCCATACTGGGCGACCGCCCAGGTGCGAAGCCAGGTGAACGATCGGGCTGTAGCCGCCGGAAGTTGCGATCAGGTCGCACTCAAGGGTTTCGCCCGGGCTGGTGACTTTGTGCGCCTGCACATCGATGGCCGCCACGCGGGCGCCGGTGACATGCTTGCTGCCTTTGGCCTCGACCACGGCGCTGGAGGTGAGGATGCGGATGCCTTTGGCACGTGCTTCTTCAACCAGCGAGCCACGTGGGTTGTGACGGGCATCGGCAATGGCGACCACTTGCAGGCCAGCGTCGTGCCAGTCCAGCGCGGCGCGGTAGGCGTGGTCGTTGTTGGTCGACAGCACCAGCTTGCGGCCCGGGGCCACGCCGTAGCGGCGAACGTAGGTGGACAAAGCACCGGCCATCATGTTGCCCGGCACGTCGTTGTTGCCATACACCAGCGGGCGCTCGTGGGCGCCGGGCGCCAGTACCACGCGCTTGGCGCGAACACGGTGCACACGGTGGCGCACCTGGCCAATTGGGGCGCGGTCGCCGAGGTGGTCGGTGAGGCGCTCGTGAATGGTCAGGAAGTTGTGGTCGTGGTAGCCGTTGACCGTGGCACGTGGCAGCAGGGTCACTTCCGGCAGGCCTTCCAGCTCTTTGATCACGGCGTTGACCCAGTCGGCGGCAGGCTTGCCGTCGAGGGTTTCGCGGCTGTCGAGCAGGCTGCCGCCAAACTCTTCCTGCTCGTCGGCCAGGATCACACGGGCACCGCTGCGCGCAGCAGCCAGTGCAGCGGCCAGGCCAGCGGGGCCGGCGCCGACGATCAGCACGTCGCAGTGCTGGCTCATGTAGTCGTAGCTGTCCGGGTCGTTCTGCAGCGGTGCACGGCCGAGGCCTGCCGCTTTGCGGATGTACTTCTCGTACGTCATCCAGAACGATTTCGGGTACATGAAGGTTTTGTAGTAGAAGCCCGGCGGCATCATGCTGCCGCCCACCTTGCCGAGGATGCCCATGACGTCGTTGTTGACGTTCGGCCAGCCGTTGGTGCTGGTGGCGACAAGGCCTGCGTACAGCGCTTGTTGGGTGGCGCGCACGTTCGGGATCTGGGTGGCTTCGCTGGAGCCGATCTGCAGGATGGCGTTCGGCTCTTCGGTACCGGCAGCGATGATGCCGCGTGGGCGCGAATACTTGAAGCTGCGGCCGACGATGTCGACGCCGTTGGCCAGCAACGCGGCGGCCAGGCTGTCACCGGCATAACCCTGGTAGGTCTTGCCGTTGAAGGTGAAGTTCAGGACCTTGCTGCGGTCGATGCGGCCGCCGCTGGCGAGGCGATAGGTCTGGCTCATACTTTTTCCCCTTGGCCTTTGACGGTCGACGGTGCGTTCGCAGCTTTACCGTTGGCGGTCACTTGCGGCTTCTCGCCAATCTTGTAGGTTTCCAGAATTTCGTAGGTCACGGTGTCGCGGGTGACGTTGAAGTACTGGCGGCAACCGGCAACGTGATCCCACAGTTCATGGTGAATACCGCGTGGGTTGTCACGGTAGAACATGTAGGTACCCCACTCCTCGTCGGAGCAGGCGGCAGGGTCCAGCGGGCGGGCGATGTGCGCCTGGCCAGAGGCATGGAACTCTTCTTCGGAGCGCAGCTCGCCGCAGTGGGGACAGAAAATATGCAACATGACGGTGTCTCCGGTTAGTGGGCGACGGCGGCGGCGCCGTGTTCGTCGATCAGTGCGCCGTTGTAGAAACGGTCCATGGAGAACGGCGCGGCCAGTGGGTGCATTTCGCCCTTGGCCAGGCTCGCGGCGAAGACGTTGCCCGAACCCGGGGTCGCCTTGAAGCCGCCAGTACCCCAACCGCAGTTGAAGAACATGTTCTTGACCGGGGTCTTGGTGATGATCGGGCAGGCGTCTGGCGAGGTGTCGACGATGCCGCCCCACTGGCGGTTCATGCGCACGCGCGACAGGTTGGGGAACATCTCGACGATGGCCTGCAGGGTGTGCTCGATCACCGGGTACGAACCGCGCTGGCCGTAGCCGACCCAGCCGTCGATACCGGCACCGATCACCAGGTCGCCCTTGTCGGACTGGCTGATGTAGCCGTGCACGGCGTTGGACATGATCACGCTGTCGATGATCGGCTTGATCGGCTCGGATACCAGCGCTTGCAGCGGGTGCGATTCCAGCGGCAGGCGGAAGCCGGCCAGCTTGGCCATGTGCCCGGAGTTACCGGCGGTGACCACGCCGACGCGCTTGGCGCCGATGAAGCCTTTGTTGGTTTCCACACCGATGACCGCGCCGTTTTCCTTGCGGAAACCGATCACTTCGGTCTGCTGGATCAGGTCCACACCCAGGGCGTCGGCAGCGCGGGCATAGCCCCAGGCCACGGCGTCGTGACGGGCCACGCCACCACGGCGCTGAACGGTTGCGCCAAGAATCGGGTAACGGGTGTTCTTCGAGCAGTCCAGGTACGGGATTTCGGCCGCGACCTGGGCGGTGTTCAGCAGCTCGCCATCGACGCCGTTGAGGCGGTTGGCGCTGACGCGGCGCTCGGAGTCACGAATGTCCTGCAAGGTGTGGCACAGGTTGTAGACGCCGCGCTGGGAGAACATCACGTTATAGTTGATGTCCTGAGACAGGCCTTCCCACAGCTTCATGGCGTGCTCGTACAGCTGCGCAGACTCGTCCCACAGGTAGTTGGAACGCACGATGGTGGTGTTACGGGCGGTGTTGCCGCCGCCCAGGTAGCCTTTCTCGATCACGGCAACGTTGGTGATGCCGTGCTCTTTGGCCAGGTAGTAGGCCGTGGCCAGGCCATGGCCGCCACCGCCGACGATAACCACGTCGTAAACCTTTTTAGGGGTTGGCGTGCGCCACATACGCTGCCAGTTTTCGTGGTGGCTGAGGGAGTGTTTGAAGAGGCCGAAGCCCGAGTAGCGTTGCATGGTCGTTTACTCCACTCAGCGGTAAACAGGGAAGTCTGCGCACAGCGCCGCGACGTTCTTCGCCACATCGGCTTCAACGTCTGCGTCACCGAGGTTGTCGAGGATGTCGCAGATCCAGCCGGCCAGGGCCACGCACTGCGCAACCTTGAAGCCGCGGGTGGTGACGGCCGGGGTGCCGATGCGCAGGCCCGAGGTGACGAACGGCGACTGCGGGTCGTTCGGCACGGCGTTCTTGTTGACGGTGATGTGCGCGCGGCCCAGGGCGGCGTCGGCATCTTTACCGGTCAGGCCCTGACGAATCAGGCTAACCAGGAACAGGTGGTTGTCGGTACCACCGGACACCACGTCGTAGCCACGGTCGATGAACACCTGGGCCATGGCCTGGGCGTTTTCGATCACTTGTTGCTGGTAGGCCTTGAAGCCAGGCTCCAGCGCTTCCTTGAAGCACACGGCCTTGGCGGCGATCACGTGCATCAGCGGGCCGCCCTGGGCGCCCGGGAATACAGCGGCGTTCAGCTTTTTCTCGATCTCTTCGTTCGACTTGGCCAGGATCAGGCCGCCACGTGGGCCGCGCAGGGTCTTGTGGGTGGTGGTGGTGACCACATCGGCGAACGGGATCGGGTTCGGGTACAGGCCAGCGGCAACCAGGCCGGCAACGTGGGCCATGTCGACGAACAGCAGTGCACCGACCTTGTCGGCAATGGCGCGGAAGCGTGGGAAGTCGAGGGTCTTGGAGTAGGCCGAGAAACCGGCAACGATCATTTTCGGCTTGTGCTCGACCGCCAGGCGCTCGACTTCGTCGTAGTCGATCAGGCCGGTGTCGGTGTTGATGCCGTACTGCACGGCGTTGTACAGCTTGCCCGAGGACGACACTTTGGCGCCGTGGGTCAGGTGGCCGCCGTGGGCCAGGCTCATGCCGAGGATGGTGTCACCGGCTTGCAGCAAGGCCAGGTAGACCGCGCCGTTGGCCGACGAGCCGGAGTGCGGCTGGACGTTGGCGTAGTCGGCACCGAACAGCTGCTTGGCGCGCTCGATGGCCAGGGCTTCTACCTTGTCCACGTGCTCACAGCCACCGTAGTAGCGCTTGCCCGGGTAGCCTTCGGCGTATTTGTTGGTGAGGCCGCTGCCTTGGGCCTGCATGACGCGCTGGCTGGTGTAGTTCTCCGAGGCGATCAGCTCGATGTGATCTTCCTGGCGCTGTTCTTCGGCATTCATCGCCGCCAGCAGTGCGTCGTCGTAACCCTGGATCTGGTCTTGCTTGCTGAACATCGTATATCTCCCGGCAGCGATCGTTTTTTGTCGTAAGGCACTGTGGCCCTTTGTGGCGATGGTATGACTGGCGGGGTCGGGTCAGATGCCTGCGCACGCCTTGCAATGGCGCGTTTACGACATTCGTTGCGGTGTTGGCTTTTTCGCGGGCACGCCCGCTCCCACAGGGATCTGCACAGGCCAGGTGGTTGCTGGCTTGCCCGGCCCTTGTGGGAGCGGGCGTGCCCGCGAAGAGGCCAGCGCAGGCAACATAGCAATCAGCCGATGCACGGGTTGTATAGGCAACCGCTGAATCGATGGTTTAGAGTGCTGTTCTGCGTCGTTCACAGGACCGTGTCATGACAGATAAGAGCCAACAATTCGCCAGCGACAACTATTCCGGTATCTGCCCCGAAGCCTGGGCGGCGATGGAGAAGGCCAACCACGGCCACGACCGCGCCTATGGCGACGATCAGTGGACCGAGCGCGCCTCGGAATACTTCCGCAACCTGTTCGAAACCGACTGCGAGGTGTTTTTCGCCTTCAACGGTACCGCCGCCAACTCCCTGGCCCTGGCTTCGCTGTGCCAGAGCTATCACAGTGTGATCTGCTCCGAGACTGCCCACGTCGAAACCGACGAATGCGGTGCGCCGGAGTTTTTCTCCAACGGCTCCAAGCTGCTGACGGCGGCCAGCGTCAACGGCAAGCTGACGCCGCAGTCGATCCGCGAAGTGGCGCTCAAGCGCCAGGACATCCACTACCCCAAGCCGCGGGTAGTGACCATTACCCAGGCCACTGAAGTGGGCACCGTGTACCGCCCCGACGAGCTGAAGGCGATCAGCGCTACCTGCAAGGAGCTGGGGCTGAACCTGCACATGGACGGCGCGCGCTTTACCAACGCCTGCGCGTTCCTGGGCTGTAGCCCGGCCGAGCTGACCTGGAAGGCCGGTGTCGATGTATTGTGCTTTGGCGGCACCAAGAACGGCATGGCGGTGGGTGAGGCAATCCTGTTCTTCAACCGCCAGCTGGCCGAAGACTTCGACTACCGCTGCAAGCAGGCCGGGCAACTGGCGTCGAAAATGCGCTTCCTGTCTGCGCCGTGGGTGGGCCTGCTGGAAGATGGCGCCTGGTTGCGCCATGGCAACCACGCCAACCATTGCGCGCAGCTGCTGGCGTCGCTGGTGAGTGACTTGCCGGGGGTAGAGCTGATGTTCCCGGTGGAGGCCAACGGGGTGTTCCTGCAGATGCCGGAGCACGCGATTGAAGCGCTGCGGGGCAAGGGGTGGCGGTTCTATACCTTCATTGGTAGCGGCGGGGCGCGGTTCATGTGTTCGTGGGACACCGAGGAAGAGCGGGTGCGCGAGCTGGCAGCGGATATCCGCAGCATCATCACTGCCTGACAGGCCGCATTCGCGGGTGAACCCGCTCCCACAGGGATCCCACAAGTCTCAAGGCCTGTGCTGAACCTGTGGGAGCGGGTTTACCCGCGAAGAATCCACAACCGATTAAAGCCTGAACCCACCCATCTGCCGCGCCAGGTCATCGGCCAAGCCACGCAGCGCCTGGCACTCCTCGCGGCACCCTTGGACCTCAGCCGCCGTCTCCCGGGCCAAATCGGAAATCCCCTGCACCGTCCGGTTGATTTCCTCAGTCACCGCCGACTGCTCTTCGGTCGCCGTGGCCACCTGATGGTTCATGTCGCTGATGTGTTCCACCTGGTCGGTAATCGCCCCCAATGACGCCCCAGTACGCTGGCTCGATTCCACGCCACTGCCGGTCGCCTGCTGCCCCGCCTGCATCGAACTCACCGCCGACCCTGCGCCCTGCTTCAGGCGCTGGATCATCTGCTGCACTTCGTCGGTAGACAGCTGCGTGCGCCGCGCCAGCGTGCGCACTTCGTCGGCCACCACGGCAAACCCGCGCCCCATTTCCCCGGCCCGCGCAGCCTCGATAGCGGCGTTCAGCGCCAGCAAATTGGTTTGCTCGGAAATACTGCGGATAACCGCTAAAACTTCATCGATAGAGGCGACTTCGTCGGCCAACTGGCTGACTGCATCGGCTGCCTTGCCGATATCGCCCGACATGCCCTCGATGCCCTGAATCGAACGCCGTACCACCTCACGTGCCTGCAAGGCCTCATCCCGTGCCGACTGTGAGGCCTGCGCCGCATCACCGGCATTGCGGGCAATGTCCTGCACGGTCAGGCCCATTTCGTGTACGGCAATGGCGACCATTTCGGTCATCTCTTGCTGCCGCCCGGAGCGTTCGGCGGTGTTGTCCACCACCTGGGTCACCTGCTCAACTGCCCGATGCAGCCGTTCGGACGTCTGCAACACCTCGCCAATCAGGCTGCGCTGGCTATCGAGAAAGCGGTTGAAGCCCCGGGCCAGGTCACCCAGCTCGTCCTGACGTGAATCATCCAGGCGGTGGCTGAGGTCGCCTGCGCCGCTGCCAATCTGCACCAGCGCAGCGGTAACGCGGCGGATAGGCCGCACCAGGCCCCGCGCCAGCAGCACCACTAACAGCAGCGACACCAGTGCCACGCCGCCACCGATCAGGCTGGTCAGCCACACGGCTTGATGCATTTGCGCGTAGATTTCCGACTCCGGCACCTCGGCCACCAGGGTCCAGTTGAGGTCGCGCAGGGGCAGGCCGAGTGCCAGGTAACGTTCGCCGTCACGGCTAAAGCGGCTGCTGCGCAGGCCTTCTCCGCCTGTCATCACGGCCTTGGCAGCGTCCGTACCGAGCTGCTCGGCCAGCTGGCGCTTGCCGCTGAAGGCCGCGTCCGGGTGCACCTGGATCAGGCCATCGTTGCGCACCAGGAAGACCTTGCCATGCTCGCCAAAGCTGAAGTCGTGAATCAGCTGCGACAGCTCGGTCATGCGCAGGCCCATGCCGGCCACGCCCACCAGTTGGCCGTTCTTTTCCACGCGATAGTCGATGAACAGCGCCAGCTCACCGGTGGCACCATCAATGTCGATGTTGATAAACCGCTCGGCGCCGCTGTCGATGTAGCCGTAGAACCACTTGTCCTTGGGGTTGCTGCGGCTGAGGGTGCGGTCCAGGCCATTTTCGTTGTAGTAATGGCCGGTTTCGGTCGAGGCAAACAGGGTGGTGAAGGCGCGGTTGCGCTGCTTGGCGGCGTCCAGGTATTCGATGAATGCCGCAGCCTGGGCGGGGTCTTCACCGGCAGCCAGCCAGTCGCGCAGCAGGGTGTTGCCGGCAATGTCCGCCGCCGCCACCAGTGGCTGGCCGAGCATGCGCTCGATGTCATTGCGGATGGCCTCGACACTGGCAGGCAGGGCAGTGTCGACCAGGTAGCGGTCGGTGAGGCGGTTGAGCGCCACGGTGAAGATGATGACCACTACCAGGATGCTGGCCAGCAGGGCGGCGCCCATGCTGGTGATCAACTGCCACTGGATGCTTTTACGCCAGATACGCATGCCCCTACTCCCCCGCACATTATTGTTTTGCGAGAAGTGTATACACTTGCGTATCCAGTTAATCCAGTGACCTGAAGCAATCAGATGCACCCTGTGGGAGCGGGTTTACCCGCGAATGCGATGTTAAAGCCACTGACGCATTCGCGGGTGAACCCGCTCCCACAGGGGTCGGTGCTGGGCCTTATTGCTCGGCAATGGTCCGCACGATGGCGTCCACCGTGGCGTCGATCTGCGCCTGGGTGCGCGCCAGGGTCTGCTGGTGTTCTTTCTGCAGTTCAACCTGTTTGGAGCACAGGTTAAGGGCAGCCAGCACCAGCAGTTTGTCACCGATCAGGGTCGGGTACTGACGCTTGGTTTCGTTCAGGGCGGTGTTGAGCATCCGCACCGCCTGGGCCAGGGTTTCTTCCTGGCCTTCGGGCGCCTTGATCGAATAGTCGATGCCGAGTATCGACACGACATTGACCGGCTGCTCTTGCAATCTCATGCGCCAACTACGCCAGCGCTGGCGCGATCAACCAGGGCCTGCAGACGGGCGGCGGTGCTGCCGTTCTTCTCTTCCTGCTCCATCAGCGACAGCTGCAGGGTTTCGTTCTCTTCCTTGGCCTGGGCCAGTTGCGTGCCGAGGGTGGTGTTCTGCTCGGTGAGTTGAGCGTTTTTCTGCATCAGGTCGCTGACCAGTTGCTCGATTTGATTCAGGGAAGCTTCCAGCATGGGTCTATCTCAGGTTGTTGCGAGGGGCGCACACGATAAAGAAAAGCGCGGCCCATCGCCATTAAATATCGAATTCATAAGGTGTCTAGCCCGCAGATTGACAGGGTAACCACCCCCTTGTTCCGACCTGGGTCAACCGCCGGTCAGGAAAAGGTTAGCCAGCTCACACATTTAGCGGGTCGCACTCAAGACTGATCAGTCACGACCGATAGCCAGACAAGTCTTGTTTTGTCGCACCTTGCGCACCTTTCTCCCCCTTGCCTGGACCCTCCCCTCCATGTCTCTACGCAACATGAATATCGCCCCGCGCGCGCTGCTCGGCTTCGCGCTCATCGGCCTGCTGATGCTTGGTCTTGGCATCTTCTCGCTGGTGCAGATGGGCAACATCCGCCAGGCCGGCGTAGCCATCGAACAGGTCAGCGTGCCCAGCATCAAGATCCTCGACGAGCTCACCGCGCTTAACCTGCGCATGCGTACCCTCTCCTACCGCCTGCTGCTCAACCGTGAGCCGGAAACCCAACGCGATACCCTCAACCTGCTGGACCAGCGCAACAGCCAGATTGACCGCGCGCGCCAGGCCTACCTGCCGATGATCGGTGCTGCCGACGAACAGGCCGCATTCGACCAGTACGGCCAGTTGCTCAACCAGTACCGCCAACTGGAATCGCGCATGCGCAGCCTGAGCCAGGCCGACCGTGTCGAGGAACTGCGCGACCTGCTTAACCGCGACCTGCTCGCCAACTCCGAGCAGATCAACAAGGTCATGGACACCCTGGTACGCATCAACACCGACCAGACCCGCGCCACCAACGAGAAAGCCGCCAGCCAGTACGCTGCGGCCTTCGCCCTGGTGATCGGCCTGCTGGTTGCCGCCACCGTGCTGACCTTCGCCTGCGCCTTCCTGCTGACCCGCAGTATCGTCAAGCCGATTGAAGAGGCGCTGACGTGCGCCGAGCAAGTTGCCGACGGCGACCTGACCCACGTCATCCGCGCCGAAGGCACCGACGAAGCCGCCCGCTTGCTGCGCGCCATGGCCCGCATGCAGGACAAGCTGCGCGACACCCTGCAGCTGATCGCCGGTTCTGCAACCCAACTGGCCTCGGCGGCCGAAGAGTTGAATGCCGTCACCGACGAAAGTGCCCGTGGCCTGCAACAGCAGAACAACGAGATCGAACAGGCCGCCACCGCTGTAACCGAAATGACCAGCGCTGTGGAAGAAGTCGCGCGCAACGCCGTGAGTACCTCGGAAGCGTCCAGTGAAGCCAGCCGCTCCACCGGCGACGGTCGCGACCTGGTGATGGAGACCGTGGGGGCCATCGAGCGCATGAGCGGTGATGTGCAGGCCACTGCCAAGCTGATCACTCACCTGGCCGAGCAGTCGCGCGACATTGGCAAGGTACTCGACGTGATCCGCGGCCTGGCCGACCAGACCAACCTGCTGGCGCTCAACGCTGCCATCGAGGCGGCGCGTGCCGGCGAAGCGGGCCGTGGTTTTGCCGTGGTGGCGGATGAAGTGCGTGCACTGGCACACCGCACCCAGCAGTCGACCAGCGAAATCGAGCGGATGATCGGCAGCATTCAAGGCGGTACGGAAGAGGCTGTGGAATCGATGCGCACCAGCACCGAACGTGCCGAGTCGACACTGAACATCGCCCGGGGCGCAGGCATGGCGCTGGATACCATTGCCGGGGCAGTGGCACAGATCAACGAGCGCAACCTGGTGATTGCCAGCGCGGCGGAAGAGCAGGCGCAAGTGGCGCGGGAAGTGGACCGCAACCTGGTGAACATCAATGACCTGTCGGTGCAGAGCGCTACCGGGGCGCATCAGACCAGTGCGGCGAGTGCTGAATTGTCGCGCCTGGCGGTTGACCTTAATGGCCTTGTAGCCCGTTTCCGAACCTGAAAATGCTGGGGCCGCTATGCGGCCCATTCGCGGGGCAAGCCCGCTCCCACAGGTTCTGCGCTGGTTTAAAAGTTTCGGTGAGCCTGTGGGAGCGGGCTTGCCCCGCGAAGAGGCCGGTACTGCCAGCCAACATCCAGCAATCATTCCCCGTCGCACGTCACTACGCCTCACCTATTGTTTCCCTGAGTCTTGATTCGGGAATATCACATGGACCGTGCCAAATCCCATCTGCTGCGCCGCGGCCGTTTTTCTCAGCCGGGTGGGCTATACCTGCTGACCACGGTCACTCATGAACGCAAGCAGATCTTCACTCGACTGCAGTTCGCCCGAGGCGTGATCCAGCAAATGAGGCAGGCGGAGCTCGATGGGCTTTGCCGATCACTGGCGTGGGTGGTCATGCCTGACCATGTCCATTGGCTCATCGAACTACGAAGTGGCACGTTGTGCTGTTTGATGCGCAGATTCAAGTCACGCAGCAGTCATGCGCTTTATCAGCGGGGCATGCGGCGCGAGAAGATATGGCAGGCCGGTTATCAGGACAGGGCCTTGCGCCGCGAGGAGAGTGTGCTGCACGTAGCAAGGTACATTGTGGCCAACCCAATAAGAGCAGGGCTGGTTGGCCGAGCGGGCGACTATCCACATTGGGATGCAGTGTGGATCTGATGGCCCTTTCGCGGGACAAGCCCGCTCCCACAAGTACCCCGCTGCCCTCAGGCTGAGTAGAGAACCTGTGGGAGCGGGCTTGTCCCGCGAATGGTCTGCAAAGCAGCCCCCTGCGATCTCGGATCAGTGAATCAGTGAATCAGTAATCGATCCGCACATCCCCTTTAGGCACACTGCAGCACGACAGGATGTAACCCTCGGCTTCGTCCTCTTCGGTAATGCCGCCGTTGTGCTCCATCTCCACTTCGCCGCCCAGCTTCAGCACCTTGCAGGTGCCGCAGATACCCATACCGCAGGCTTTCGGGATCATCAGGCCAACCTTGGCGGCCGCCGCATGCACGGTCTCGCCCGGGGCAACGCGGATGCTCTTGTCGCTGCCGATGAACTCCACCAGGTTGAGGTCGGAAACATCCAGCTCTGGGGCATCGGCTGCCTGCTCGGCATGTTCCACCGCGTCGGCCTTGGCCTCTGGCGGCGTCGCGCCGAAGGACTCCTCGTGGTAGTTCTTCATGTCGAAGCCGACCGCTTCGAGCATGCGCTTGACCGCCGTCATGTAAGGCGTCGGGCCGCAGCAGAACACCACGCGTTCCATGTAGTCCGGCGCAATCAGCTCCATCAGCCGCTGGTTCAGGTAACCGCGGTACCCCGCCCATGGCTCGCCCAGGCCATGCTTCTCGCAAATGATGTGCAGGCTGAAGTTGGGGATGCGCGAGGCCATCTGTTCCAGCTCGCGGTGGTAGATGATGTCCTTCGGCGAGCGGGCGCTGTGCACGAACACCATGTCGACATTGGCGTTGGTGTCGTAGAACCAGCGCGCCATCGACATCACCGGCGTAATGCCCACACCGCCCGACAGGTACAGCGCCTTACCCGCCGGGAAGTCGATGGCGTTGAACAGCCCCACCGGGCCGTGCACCGGCAGCTCGGCGCCTTCGTGCATGGTGTCGTGCAGGAAGTTGGACACCAGGCCGCCCGGCACACGCTTCACAGTGATCGAGAAGCTGTACGGCACCGACGGCGAACTGGAGATGGTGTAAGAGCGCATCACCGGCTTGCCTTCGATCTCCAGCTCCAGGGTGACGAACTGCCCTGGCTTGAAGAAGAACATGATCGGCTGATCGGCCATGAAGCAGAAGGTGCGCACGTCCCAGGTCTCCTGGATGACCTTGACGCAGCGCACGATGTGGCGGCCGTTGGCCCAGGTCTGGGTGGTGACCGGATTGAGGAAGGTATCGGACATGTTCATCTCCAGCAGCCGACTATCGGGCTTTTTATGGCTTGGATAATGCGCAAGCTGAGAGCGACGTACATTCCTGCCAGCGACATCGGCGTGCTTATCGCGACCAGCCCCGCACTACAAGGGCTGCGGCGTCGTAATTCAATTCGGCCATGTCGCCCGTGGATACGGATCACGGCGCCTTCGGACGCACACTCCACGGCAAATAAACAGGCTGTTTCGAGATAAACAGCCTTGCGGCACCACAACAACGATTAGCCACCTTTTGCCGGCCGCACACGGCCCCGAGGAATACACGATGGACGTCACCGCAACCCTGAGCCTGGGCGATCCACTGGAACCTGCACGCAAGGCTACCGCCGAGATGCTGCAGACCCGCGAGCGGACCTACTCGCTGCCCCAGCCTTTCTACACCGACGAGCGTCTGTTCCAGATCGACATGCAGGAGATCTTCCAGAAAGAATGGTTGATCGCCGGCATGACTTGCGAAATTCCGGCGAAAGGCAACTACATCACCCTGCAGATCGGCAAGAACCCGATCCTGGTAGTACGCGGTGCCGAAGGTAAGGTGCACGCCTTCCATAACGTCTGCCGCCACCGCGGTTCGCGTTTGTGCGTCAGCGACAAAGGCAAGGTGGCAAAGCTGGTGTGCCATTACCACCAGTGGACGTATGAACTGGACGGCCGCCTGCTGTTCGCCGGCACCGAAATGGGCGCCGACTTCGACATGAAGGAATACGGCCTGAAGCCAGTGCACGTGAAGGTAGCCGGCGGCTACATCTTCATCAGCCTGGCGGAAAACCCGCCCGCCATCGACGAGTTCCTGGCCACCCTGGAACACTACATGGAACCGTACGACATGGAGAACACCAAGGTGGCGGTGCACACCACCTTGATGGAAAAGGCCAACTGGAAGCTGGTACTGGAAAACAACCGCGAGTGCTACCACTGCACCGGTTCGCACCCGGAGCTGCTGCAAACCCTGCTGGAATGGGACGACACCAACGACCCGCGCGCCAGCCAGGAATTCAAGGACCACGTGGCCGCTTCGGCCGCTGCCTGGGACGCCGAGAAGATCCCTTACCTGCACAAGAGCCACGGCCTGCGTAACCGCATCGTGCGCATGCCACTGCTCAAAGGCACGGTATCGATGACCATGGACGGCAAGCAGGCCTGCCAGAAGCTGATGGGCCGCATCAAGAACCCGGACCTGGGCTCGATGCGCATCCTGCACCTGCCGCACTCGTGGAACCACTGCATGGGCGACCACATGATCGTCTTCACCGTGTGGCCGATCAGCGCCCAGGAAACCATGGTCACCACCAAGTGGCTGGTGCACAAGGACGCCGTGGAAGGTGTGGACTACGACCCTGAGCGCATGCGCAAGGTGTGGGACGCCACCAACGACCAGGACCGCCGCCTGGCGGAAGAGAACCAGCGTGGCATCAACTCCACTGCGTACCAGCCTGGGCCTTACTCGAAGACTTACGAGTTTGGTGTGGTGAACTTCATTGACTGGTACAGCGACCGTGTATTGGCCAACTTGGGCGCAGAGCCTGCTCCGTACCTGAAAGAGGTGAAGGCGCAGTAGACCATCATCGGTGACCTGGCAGCGCTCCGGACTTAACAGCTTGAGCGCGCCAGGCAAACCGTATGGTCGGAAATTTCCCTATACGTGGACATCATGAGGGACCGGTCGTGGCGACCTGATCCAATTCGCAGCTGCTGCAAATCCTCTGCCTACCTGTGTAAACCCGCGGCCTACGGTAGAGAGCATCTCATCCAGCATCGTCAAATCCATGAAAGTCTCCCCGAATACCCCCGGAATTTCACGTGGATTAGCTCGCAAGTAGCTGAATACTTCACGTCCTGCGGCAAAATTCGTAGCTGATGAGCCGAGCCAGCGCTGATCACTTTATGATCAAAACTCTGTAAGCCCCGCCATATAAGGCTCTCAGCCATGCGCCAACACTTTATCCACACCTTGGCGAACAGATTCCGTGGGCAAAACGGAGGGGTACCTGATATTTCTGCCAGTTTCGTCAAATGCCGCCATGTGATGGGGTAATGGCTACTACTTTGTCATTATCCAGGAGTGACTTATGCACAGCCGCCAGGAGGGCACTGTGAAGTGGTTCGATGAAGGGCGGGGGATTGGGGTGATCAGCGCCGAAGGGGAGCGCCGGGATTACCTGGTGTTGCGCTGCGCCGCATTGAATTTCGCGTTGTCGGAGGGGATGCGGGTGTTGTTCGAGCCTGTGAGCGAGGCGCTGGGCTGTTGGACGTTCAATGTGATCTTGAGGGATTGAAACGTGTAGATACCGTCTTGACCCTCACCCCGCAAGGGCGATTTGGGGGTCAAACGGTTTGCCCGACTTCACCACCCCGTAAACCAGATGCAGCAGCTTGCGCATTGCCGCACACACGATCTGCTTGTAAGCCTTGTGCCGGCTGCTCAAACGCTCTGCCAGTGCCTTTACGACTGGGTTAT
>Ga0308166_1001769_pt1 | contig 21811 bp, 18 predicted proteins | sample PhyCR2_2_FD_202137 | JGI IMG/M metagenome (GOLD analysis project Ga0308166, IMG submission 202137) | Phyllosphere microbial communities from UC Gill Tract Community Farm, Albany, California, United States - DLSLCC.R2 | ecosystem: Host-associated > Plants > Phyllosphere > Unclassified | place... | reverse complement strand
AACAATCGTACCGTCCGTATCAGAAGCCGTAAGGGCATTTACTGAGGAAGCTCCTGCTGATGAAGCGATAGGGGCATTTACTGCCGAATCCGCTGAAGGCGGCTGATTAATAACTGGTGTTACTGTACCTGAGTTGTTTCCTTGAGTTGGGTCGTCTTGCTCTCCGGAAATCGACGCCGTATTTACATAAGACCCTGTCGCATTTATTATGGCTTCCATTGTAAGGGTTGTGCTGGCTCCGATAGCCAAATTGCCAATGGTCCATTCTGTTCCAGCCCATGTTCCTGTCGAAGGCGTTGCGCTTACAAAAGTATAACCTGAAGGAAGCACGTCGGTTACTTTAACTCCTGTAGCGGCGCTTGGTCCAGCATTTGAAGCTGTAATGGTAAAAGTAACCATACTCCCAACATTTGGAGTAGTATTACTAATATTTTTAGTTACCGAAAGATTAGTCTGAATTAAAGGTGTCGCGGTAGCCGAATTGTTACCTGTTGTATTATCAGGATTATTTCCTGAAATAGTCGCAGTATTAGCATATGAACCTGTAGGATTAACTGTTGCTGTCACTGCCAATGTACTGCTTGCTCCGTTAGCAAGAGAACCAACTGTCCAATCAGGCTCAGACCATGTACCTGATGAAGGTACTGCGTTCACAAGAGTATATCCTGAAGGAAGTACATCCGTTACTGTAATACCAGTCGCCTTGTAAGGACCATTATTTTTAGCTGTCACTGTAAATAAAACATCGCTTCCTACACTTGGCGTAGCGTTATTTACTGTTTTTGTAACTTCTAGATCCGCGGGACATACGGCACCTTCAAAATTTCTGGTGGTTACAATTGTTCCGCCGCATGAAGTGGTTACTGAATACTGTACTGAAACAATTCCTGCTCCCGTAAAAGTAAGCGTATTGCCTGATAAGGTTCCAGGACCGCTCACAAGGGTTAACGTACCTCCTGCAGGTGTTGGATTTAAAAGGACTGGATCATCTATACAATATTTTGAATCGGGACCTCCCCCTGTTGAAATTGGCTGGATCACCGGATTGGACTCTGCACCGCAGATCTGTACATCGGCAGTAGCGAAAGTATACGTTGCTTCTTGGGTCGTATCATTTGTTCCATCTCCCATACTTCCTCTGATTCGATGCCCTGCATAACCAAATTTGGTCTCACAGCTTTTCACTATCATAGAGGTATGCCCTCCTGTTTCAACAGCTAAAATACGGTCTGAAGCAGAAATACCACTCGGCATAATAGGGTTTGCAGGATTAGCACTGGTTCCAAGTAAATTATAATCATTTTGTCCAAAAGCATATAAATTGTAATTACTGTTAATCACATTTACAGCGCCATACTCAGTATCATGCTCTTGCACACTGATCCATTTTATATTATTCATCTCTGTGCCATTGGCAGATGTATATTTGGGCTGTACCCAAGACAGTCTGTCGGCTGTTGCCCAATTTCCTAGCTGTCTCCCACTGTTCTCTCCCAAAGCATACAAATTTCCATCAGTTGCCAGAACATAGCAAGATCTCTCGGTTAGGTTACCTGTAGAACCAATCATTTTAGGGGTTATAGATGCAGGCAAGGTCATTTGTACCGCTCTGTTCTGACTAGCTATAATTGCTGTATTATTTCCCAGAAGAACATTATTTCCCCAAACGTAAACGGTACCATCTGACTTTAAAGCCATAAGACCGTTGTAATTACCCCTGCAGGCAACAACACCTGTCAGATCAGGATTTCCTGTATCGGCAGTTGTCACTTTGTACCAGTTCAAAGCATCACCGGCACTACCATTACCTCTAACACTTGCAGTCTGGGAAATCACCCATACATCACCGCTGCAGGTAGTAATTGCTAGTGTTCCATAAGTTGCAAACATCATCTTAACATCACCAGGAACAACCCCGCTTGGAAGACCATTGGTATTACCTCCTATAGTTATCTTTTGAAAGGAGGTACTTGAAGTGATGTCCGCATGAAGAACTGCTCCTTCTGTTGACCACGCATATAATCCGTCTGTCGCCAGCAGTATTCCCTGAGTATTATTCGCAGAACTGCTTCCCAAGGCCGCTTTCAAAGGCGTAGCACTTGCACTTAAAGCCGGATAATTGGTTCTGTTGATGACACGTGGTGACAATACATTAGAAGTTCCATTATTTGCCATTCTCTCCCCCCATACTTGAAGAGAGCCGTCTGAAGTTCTTACAATGGTACTGTGAAAACTCGATACAAAATTATCGTATTCAATAGATGAGGCATCATTATTTGAATCGGCTCCAAAATTAGATAAATTGGTACCCGAACAGCCTGTTATGGGAATTGCGCACTGCGCATTTAAGAACTGGCTGCATGCAAAAAACACAAAAAACAAAGCAATTGTTTTTTGTAAATTTGATCCGCTGTATAAATTAAAGTAGTTTTTTATCATACTTGTTGCTTGGTTATTTAATTAACTGAGGAAGATTGTAGGTCTGCACTTGATTATTAAAATCATAAAAATCAAACATCAGGTAGGTTTCCTGATTGACAACTCCCGATACTCTGTATTTCAATATCTGAATTTCACTGCCCATAACTATCTGCTGATCTAAAGGCTCGGCAGTGAGCGAAACTCCTAATCCAGCGATTGTTAGTTCAGGAGACGGTATCAGTTTTATAGAATTGTCTTTCGAGCTTATCTTTACAGGAACTGAAATGATTAGATCAGAATAATTTCTGCCACGCAAAATCTTTTCTGAAAAATTTATTTTTGAGAAATTAAAAGACATTTTAACAGGCGTAACCTTTACTTTAAATCTTTCTTGAAAAGACGGATGATGACAGCTTTCATCATGTTTTTTATTTTCTTGAAAGTTAATATCATAGTCTCCTGTCTGTTCAAAAGTGTAATTATTAATCTCTTTTCCGCGTAATGTTGCATAAATATTATTTTGGGAATTGCTTACTGTCCAGGTTACGGATTCATCAATGTTTCCAAAATCAATTTTTTCTCCAAAAGAAATTGTCTTGTAAAATTGCCGTAGTAAATCAGGACTGTTACTCTGAGCTACCGATCGGTAAGAATGCAGTAAACTGTATAGAAGCAGGTAAAATAACAGTTGTTCTTTTCTAAAAGATGTTGGATATTTAATCATGGTCGTTAAAAAAATTAATTAATTGAGCTGTTTGCTAATCGACAGCGAAAATACCCCATACATAGCGCGTCAGAAACGTTTATACTTTCACTATAGCGCAAAAATGAAAGCTTTTTTTTCTCACAAAAGACATAAGAGAATGAAAAACAACACTTTAAAAAAAGCCGTAGAAAAAGCTTACCAGAAATATGACATATTTTAAAACTGCTTTTAAATGAATTTACACCAGCCTGCAAAGGCATTGAGGTAAAATCTAATCTGTTTTTTCAGTATTACTTCCTAAAAAAGATTCTCAAAACATTCACAATATTCCTACATTATTTATAACGCAGGCACTTAATCTTGTTACGAAATGCAACATCGCAGCACTTTTCAAGAATTTTAATTATTTTAGCCCGCCATTTTATTTTGTAATATTGCGCCTGAAAGCTTCAACAAGCTTTATCTCTATTCGCAGTTATCCTAATCCATTACCATTAATTTATCTATATGCACCTAAGATCTATTCTTTTATCTGTCCTCCTATTTATATTCTGCCGGTACAGCTACGCACAAAACTCTAAATATGATAAGCTTTTTGCTGAAACTGCACAGGTTCTGTTAAGCTCTAATCCTAAAAAAGCACTCAGCAATACAGATTATTTATATAAAATCTCACTGAATAACACTGAACGGATGAAAGCCAGTATGCTTAAAGCCACCCTTCTGCGACAATATGGACTGCGCAATGAAGCTGTATTGGTTCTCAAAAAAGCAGATAGTCTTGCAGCAGCCGATCGTAATTATTTCCAACAGGCGAGAATCAATGGTTTTCTGTCAACCCTGCACAGAGAAAATGAAATCTTCAGCATAGGAAAGATTTATCTCAACAAAGCTGTACAGGCCAGCAAGAAAATAAAGGATGCAGGTGAGCGGTATAAATTTCAAGGCAACCTGTCACAGGAGATTGCCTATTATGAAATGGAAAAATTTAATTATTCCAAAGCCATAGCACAGCTTAAAGATGGAAACCTGCTGTTTAAAAAAGCTGGTGCCGCTATTGATGTAAACTTCCAGACAGCGGTAAATGATGAGCTGATCGGAAAAAATTTTCTGGCTCTGAAAAGTGCCGATTCTGCGTTGTTCTATTATGAAAGAGGACGCAAAAGTCTCGCAGCATCCCAATCTGCAGAAAGCCCTCTGAAAGGATTCATCTTAAATGGACTGGGGAATGTTTACTTTAAAAAAGGAGATCGCAATCAAGCGTTGTCGTATTACATACAAGCGGAAAAAATTGCTGACCAGTCGAATTTTTTCACCCTTAAACAGGAAGTGTACAGCGCCCTGATGGACTTTTATAAAGAAACTGACAACAGGAAATACATCACCTATAATGAGATGAATCTTAAACTGCATAAGGACGAGGAAAAGAGCAGGAAAGTCATTGCCGATGACCTTATTAAAACCCTACGAAAAGATCATATCAAAACGCAGTCGCAGTATAAAAAGAGCGCTATTATTATGGCGTTGGTTTTTGTTGCTATAGTGGTGCTGACCATTGCTTTTTTCACCTATAGAAGAAGACAAGATCATAAAAACTTCAAAAGCCTTATCATGAGCAAGGCCAATGCAAAAAAAGATGCGGCGTTAAAAAGGGAATACTCAAAAGAGTATATGTCAGAGGCTACGGAGAATAGTATTCTAAACAGCTTGAGAGAATCCGAAAAAGCGCAATTTTACCTGAACAGCGAAGTATCTTTAACGACTCTGGCAGCAGAACTTGGCATCAATCACAGATATCTTTCGTATGTCATCAACAAAAATACCGAGAAAGATTTTGCTGGTTACATTAGTGAACTTAGAATCAATTATATCGTAGAGAGACTGCGCAACGATCCAAGCTTTCTAAAATATAAAATAAGTTACTTGGCTGATCTATGCGGGTTCTCCTCCCACAGTAGATTTACAACAACGTTTAAAAAAATAACAGGGACGTCTCCTGTAGATTTTATTAAAGATCTCGAACAGAAACATAATGCCTGAGTATTAGATTACAAACATCTTAAAAAGCTGGCTCATCATTAGTAATAAAACTAATAAAGATTAAAGAAAATTGTGGCAGAATCGCAGCTAATCAGATGCAATTAGCTGCGGGATTCACTTCCTCGCGGAAATTAATTCTTTTGCAAACTCCATTTCCTTGTCATAACCCGACAGGTATTCGCTGATGGAAGGCTGTATTTCGTAATCTGGCAGTACTCCTCGGCCGAAAGGAATTGTATCTGCTTTAGGTTCTATTACAAATTTACATAAAGGAATACGGCCTGTTATAGCTGAATTAGGAAGCGTAAAATTTAGAAAACTTCCGCTTGAATTTCCATAATAGCCTCCCCCAGTCTCCTCACCAATAAATTTTGCATTGGTATAATTTTTTGCAAGTGCTGCAAATTCTGATCCTCCAGAAAAAGTGAGACCTGAAATCAAGATATAGATATCTCCTTTAAAATTTTTTATATTCGGTTTTTCACCCACATAATGCCCTTCTTTGTTTAAATATCTGCCATCTGTTGCCAAATAAAAATCTGCTTTTAATTCTTCTTTCAAAATTTCTTTTTGATCTGCGTAATTTGTGTGTTGCAAAAAAGAATAGGTAAATCCCGGAATTTCAACATATTTATATTTTTTATACTCTTCATTGATTAGATAAGATAAAAAATGGTCTTCCATTCCCTGCTCGCCTCCTTCATTTTTTCTGACATCAATAATCAGGTGTTTAATTTTATAAGAAGAAATACTATCAAATGCTTTTTTAAGAAATGCCTGAAACCCTTGTCGTTTAAGGCTATAGCTTCCTAAACTAAACGTGTTGACGGTTATAACAGCCGTTGATGTTGTTGGATCAATTGAGAAATCAGATGGCTTATTGAACGTATAATTGGGAATCTGTTTTTTAATTTCCTCATACAGTTCTGTAAACTCCTTAAAACTGCAGGAAGGTACATTTTCATAAACCACTTTTTCGTTGGTATCTGGATTTAAAAGTTCCAGTTTAACAAATTTTGAAGCAGGGAAATATCTTGCATAATATTTAGAAAATGCTCCTTCTACCCAGCGGTATTTACTGGTCATGTTGAATCCGTCAGCCGGTTCTATGTCAAGCATTTTTTTCATGATGCTTTCTATAGTTTCATCATTTATTTTGTAAAGAAGCAGTCCTTTTAATTTGAAAATTTTATAATCATTAATAACAAATACCTTTTTATCTAAAACTTTAATTCCAAATGGAAGATAGGTTCCATTTTGTTTTAAAAAAGCGGTAGTTTCATCTGAAACTTTGATGTTACAATGACCTTCTTTGGTAAAAGAAACCACCGGTGCCAGAATTCTGTAAAATTCCAAAGCGTCCATAGGTCGTTTTATTTTATTTTTCTGAAGATCGCAGATACTGTCAAATTGTGTCCTTGAATTGTACCAAAGTCCGACTCTGGTTTCATAATAGGCATTCTGCAGTAAATTAAAATCGGAAAGAAGGTTTTTAACTGGGATCTTTTCCAGCATATTGGGAACTTCTTTCACCTTAATGCTATATTTTCCAGATTGAGAATTTGATTGTTCATCAAGCGGTCTAATCTTAATTTCAAATTCATCAGTTTTCTCGGGACAAAACAAAATTTTCTCAGGCCCGTTCTTCCCATTTGGCGAATCTACTTCGGCCATTAACTTTCCTTCTTTGTTACTAATCGAAACTACAAGATCTATTCCCTGCTGCTGTACATTTATTGTATAATACCTGTCGGCTTTAAGTTTGATTTTAAAGGACTGTTCTTGGCTTCTTTCAATATCAAGATTATCAATAAGATTGTTTAATTTAATAGTCTCATTTTTCTTCTGGGCAGTAAGAGACGTACACATGCATAGTGCCAAAAATATTGGAAAAAATCTTTTTTTCATTTCAATTCAGAATTAGGATATCCAAAAATACAATGTTGAAGTGAAACTCTATTGTACGATATTGCAGCATTCTAATGCTTATGAAATTTTATAATGAAGCGGGGTTACACCTGTAAATTCCTTGAATTTCCTACAGAAATGAGCTGTGTCGTAAAATCCGCTTTCAATCGCGGTATCTGCTAACTCAAGTCCTTCTGTAAGTAGGATTTTAGATTTTTCAATTCGTTTTAAAATTAAATAATTATTGGGAGTAAGACCAGTTTCGTGTTTGAACAGCCTAAGAAACTTATATTTATCAAGTCCAAAGCTTTTTGCGGTCTCTTCCAGTGAAAATTTCTCCGTTACCCGATCTTCCATGAATCGTGAAAAAAGACTGATTTCTGAATTTTTAAAGTTATGGTTCTTGCCATAAAGCCGGATCAGTTTTTCCAACAGAGCCAGCAAGTTTTTTTCGGCATTAATCCCAATACTGCTGAAATTTTGGGAAAGGAAGTAAAAATCATGAAAAAGCTCTTGGTCGTACACAATTTTTTCCTCGAAGAAAACCTCATGATTATGGTTTATCATTTTCAGGACATCCGGCGAAACGTAAAATGTAAAAAATGAGTTGCCGGTTTTTCCGTCGCATGGTGTTGCATGTACCTCAAAAGGGTTGGTAATAGACAAGGTTCCAGCCGGTGCGTGAAGGTGTTTATCTGTCAGTTTGGTATCAAAAGTATGCTTTAAGATTAAGGCAATATTAAAAGTATCATGCGTATGATAGGGAAAACTAACGGTATTGTTTTGCGCATTGAGCAGTTCAAGACCATCCAAAATAGGAAGTTTATGATAGGTATTGCTATTTTTCACCACTTGCACAGATTATTTGTCTACAATTGATATGCTGATCCGCTAAAATAATCAAAAATATAAAGCACGGCACATCAATATCCTACAAACCAAATCTTTACTGCACTTTCAATTCCTTCTCTATACTCAAATCTGACAGCTTGATTAGTTTCATAATGAATGCCTATACAATAATTTGGGTTTAAATAACTATTTTTACCAGCTTCTATTGGATTTGTACAGGGCGCTAGCAAATTGTCTACCTCAACAATTCAATATCCGAATCTAGTTGATGCACAAATACGTTAACAATGAAGGTATTTAAATTCTTAAAAAATAAATATAATGTTGAGCTTCTAATTGACATAGCTACCTATAAAGACATTCCTAATTATTTTTTTGAAAGTGAGCTGCATCATACTGATTTTTATGAACTTGTATTTTTCTCTAAAGGAAATGGCTATCTAGAACTTGATCAGCAAAGAATTGAAATTTCAGATAATACGGTAATTTTTATTTCTCCATTCCAAAAAAGAAGATGGTTTTTAGACAAGACTAAGATTGAATGTTATTTTCTGTTTTTTCAGGACACATTTCTCTCTAGTTTCTTCTCAGATAAACTATTCTCTTTCAGGTTGCAATTTTTCTACAATAAAACTAAACCGTTATATTTAAAGGTTGATGAGGATTTCTTTTCACAATTGTCCAAAATAATCCAAGAGCTGCTAAATGAGATAAAAACATTTAGATCAGACAGCGAACATATTATTAGGGCATTGCTGTACTTTATACTCACCAAACTCAACCGAACATATGCAGAGCATTACCAACTCTCTGCAGAAACACAAAATAACAGTATTGCATTTATGTTTAAAGAGATTTTACAAAAGGAAGTTTGTAAAACAAGAAACATAAACTATTACGCCGAAAAATTAGGTGTCAGCAGAATAACACTAAACAAATGCATCAAAATGCAGTTCGGAGTTACCGTTTCCGAAATGGTGAATGAATTCATTCTATTTGAAATAAAATCCCTGCTATCTTACACCACACTTAACATAAATGAAATTTCATATCAGCTAGAATTTTCTCAGGCAAATCATCTGACGCGTTTCTTCAAAACACAGACCGGGATTTCTCCAAAAGAATTCAGAAATGATTATCAAAATGGTAGTTCTGTTATCTAACTGGTAAGGATACTGCTTATAAATGCGATAGTTTTGTAAAGAGAATATTTCATCAGAAACAACATGTATTTTAATAAAATCAGTTGAAAATGTCATGTATATTCTTATTGCAAATCACTTTCTGTAGATAATTATAGCATTTCAATGAAAAAGCAAACCAAACTTACCTATATATTCACTTTGATATTACTACCCTGCTTTCTATTCGGCCAGCAGCAACAAAACATTAATCTTGCAAATCTGTACAAAAAAGGAAATCTCAAATCTGTAAATAGGGAGATCAAAATCGTTCAAAACGACAGTGGGGCCTATCTGAAAATATTGGAAAACAAAAAGGAAGGAATTGTATGGTTGCCGATCAGAGACTTTGAAAATGGCACCATTGAAATTGAAATGCGGGGAAAGGACGTTTTCCAGCGAAGCTTTATCGGGATTGCCTTTCACGGAACTGATGATACCCATTATGATGCCGTTTATTGCCGTCCTTTCAATTTTTTCGCCAAAGATTCAGTGCGAAGAATTCATGCTGTGCAGTATATTTCACATCCTGATTTTACCTGGGAAAAATTGAGAAAAGAAAAAAATACGGTTTTTGAGAAAGAGATCATCAATCCGCCTAATCCTAATGACTGGTTTACAATGAAATTGTCGGTCAGCAGCACAAACGTGAAAGTATATATAAACGGAGCTAAACAGCCTTCGCTGGCAGTTGAAAAACTCAAAAATCGGGCAAGGGGAAAAATAGGACTCTTTACAGCGGACAGTAGCGGAGGGGACTTTAAAATTATCGAGATAAATTATAAAAAAAACAGATAAACCAGTTCTCAATGGGATATCAAAATAACGCTAAGGTTTTGGTTTCTAATTTTTAGAAATCAAATAAGATCTTTTTTTCTAAAACTATTTTTTAGTATTAAAAAATAAATGTGCCAAAAATAAAAACTGAGCAATTGATTTAATCATAAACGAACTATTCTATTATGAAAAAAATACTTTTAATTCTTTTTCTTTCTACTCCTTTTTTTTGCACACACTCCCAGAAACAAACTTTTACAATTTGGGGAAGAATTGTAGATTCTGGATTTAGTCCTATTGAATCATTTTCGATTAAGGTTTTCGAACTTAATATTTTAACAAATCAAAAAAACATAATCAAAGATTTTAAAGTCAGAGATGGCAATGGAGAATTTTTAATTAAAAAACTTAATTCGCAAACCTACCTTATTGAAGTTACAGTAGAAAACTATTCCAAATACAGTGTTATAAAAACTGTTGGTAGTAAAAATGAATCCGTTGGGGAAATAGTCTTACAAAATACTTGGTGAGCATTATCGGATAGATCAGCTGGCTATAAATTTTATAGTTATTAGAATAATGCCAACATTCAGACGAAAACCCTGCAAAATATTTTTTCGGTGTTAATAATCCAATTCAACAGAAATCAAAATAATAAGACTTACAGCTTTACATTCATAAAATAAGTATAATATTACTTTGATACTGTAAGTTCAATAATTATCTTTGAGATATGGACAATTTCACTGAAAAAATTTTCGACATCCGAAAACATAGCCTTCCCGTTGTAGGAGTTGCTGCCTCAATTGATAGCCTTACAGATGTTGAGACACTCTTAAAGCATCTTCCTGAAAAAAGCGGCATGTCATTTATTCTTTATATTGTAAATGAACAATCTGGAAATGAACTTATAAATAAACTAGGCCAATCCACTACATTGCAAACCAAAATCATGGAGCCTGGTAGTTATCTTGATGCTGACACAATATACCTTTTGAAATCTGATCAAACGCTGTCACATAAAAATGGTACACTAACCTTAGCGGCCCGCCGCAGAGGAAATGATTCATTATCTGAAGTAGATCATTTTTTTGTTTCACTTGCACTGGCCTGTAAAGAGTTTGCCCGTGGAATTCTGATTTTTGACAATATAACAGACGGACTCACAGGGCTAGGTTATATTAGAGAACAAGGCGGTACTGCCTTTGTTCATTTATCTGAAATCATATCTGCAGACAACGGAAACTACAGCACTTCAATTACTGAAGCTGCTGATTTTGTATTAAACATTCAGGACATTCCCGCCCAGCTGCAGCTTTTAGAATCAGTCTATGACGCCAACTATTCCTTCAGCTATGAAAAAGGCATGCACATACTTCAGGGCGATAATGAAACTTATACAGCTATTCTTCATCTGCTGCATCAAAAAAGCGGTAATGATTTTTCTAATTATAGGCAGCCTACAATTCGAAGAAGAATTGCCCGCAGAATGGTGATTGCCAAAATTAAAACATCCAAGGATTATCTGGTCTTTCTAAAAAATACACCTCACGAGCTTGATCTCTTATTCCGCGATCTGCTTATTCCTGTTACTGACTTTTTCAGAGATGCGCAAGTTTTTAAAATGCTGCCTGAGATTGTATATCCCAGAATAATAAATCGCAAAACTAATCAGGAACCTATAAGAATCTGGGTTGCTGGTTGTTCTACTGGAGAAGAAGCATATTCGATTGCTATGTCACTTCACGAATTCCTTACAGAAAAACAGATTTCTTTAAAGGTGCAGATTTTTGCGTCAGATATATCTGAAAATTCTATCGCCAAAGCACGTGCAGGAGTTTACTCACGACGTGATGTCCGAAGGGTATCTGAACAGCGCATTTCGAGATACTTTACTAAAATTGAAAATTCTTATCACATCAATAAGGAAATTCGTGACCTTTGCATCTTTGCCTCTCATAATTTTATCAAAGATCCGCCTTTTGCAAAGCTGGATTTAGTTTCCTGTCGAAACGTTCTTATTTATCTAGATTCGAATCTTCAGAAAAAAGCCTTTAAAACTTTTCACTACGGACTTGTACCAGAAGGAATGCTCTTACTGGGCAAATCTGAATCAACAAACTATACTCCCGGATTATTCGAGCCACTGGTTAAAAATCTCAAAATTTTCAACCGGCTAAATGGCATTCATTCCAAAATTCCAATTTCCAGAGAACGATTTGATATTGTTTCTACAGCAAAGTCGAAAATAGTAAAAAAAGAATTTTCACAGCCGGATTTTCAAAAAGCAGCTCAAAATTTCTTATTTGATCACTATACTCCAGCAGGAGTTATTGTGAATGAGAAAAAGGAGATCATTCACTTTCATGGCGACACAGGACCTTTTTTGCTTTCTCCTCAGGGAAAACCAAATTACAACATACTCGAAATGGTGCGTGAGGGACTTGCTTTTGAAGTCCGTTCGGCACTTTTAGAAGCCCGTAAAATGCAGCAGAAATCCACAAAAGCTTCAATACCGTTAAAGGGACGTAATTACCTGGCCGATATAGAAGTAGTTCCACTGCATGACGGCGCTGAAGAAAAACATTATTTGATTGTTTTCCGCAAAAGTGCTAAGATCATTGGAGAACAGTCCGATTATGAAGGCGTAAAAGGTCGAGCAGAAAAACGAATTAAGACTCTTGAAAAAGAAATTGAGCAGCTTAGAGAGGACATTAAAAAAGTTACAGAAGATCAGGAACTCGCCAATGAAGAACTCCAGAGTGCTAATGAAGAACTTTTGAGCACTAGCGAAGAGCTTCAAACTTTAAATGAAGAATTAGAAACTTCGGCAGAACAGCTTCAATCCAATAATGAAGAGCTTCTTGCTATGAACGAGGAACTAATTGACAGACAGCAGCAGCTAGTTTTCTCGCGCCTTTATGCCGAAGCCATTATTGAAAATATTAGAGAACCATTAGTAATTATTGACGGCGGACTCCGGGTTAAGAGTGCAAATGCCTCTTTTTATACCCATTTTTCGGCCACTGAGGAATCGGTGGAGGGAAAAATTATTTTTGATACCCTTATCGGCACGGGAAATCTTTCTGATCATCGCGAACAAATTGAACTTTCAGTCTCTAAAAACAGTAAAATGGATAATACTGAGGTTAGGATCATAATGCCGAGCGGAGAAGAAAAAATAATGATAATGAATGTAAGGCCTATTAGTAATATAAAATTGGGAGAACCCCTTGCCCTGCTGGCCTTTGAAGATATTACTGATCTGCTCACTACCAATAAAATTCTGGCCTCTACAAATTATGATCTAGCCGACAAAAACAAGCAGCTGGCCTCATTTACTTCTGTGGCGAGTCATGATCTTCAGGAACCTCTTCGCAAAATCAGCATTTTTACGGGAATGATTTTAAAAAATCCCAATAATGTGCTTTCGGAAGAAACCTTACTGCACATTAAACGTATTCTAGTTAGTGCTGGAAGAATGCAGCAGCTAATTGATGATTTACTGATGTATTCAAAAGTGAGTAAGGTCAATGAGGAAGATTTTATAGAAACAGATCTCGCTGAGGTTATTGGAGAAGCATGTGATGAAATCGACGATTTGATCGCCAAAAAAAATGCTGTAATTCATCTTGGAAATTTTCCAATTATAAAAATAATTCCAGCATTAATACGACAGGTCTTTATTAATTTAATTTCGAACTCATTAAAATACAGCAAAGAAGACCAGATTCCAGTCATAACCATCTCTGCGGCGTCAGATTATGATGCTGAGAAGATTTCTGCTTCGGGAAGCAGCAACTCATACTTACAGATAAGTGTACAGGATAATGGAATTGGATTTCCGCAGACCGCAAAACTGCGCCTCTTTGATCCTTTTTTCAGACTCCACAGCAAAGAAGAATATGAAGGAACAGGAATTGGTTTGGCACTCTGTAAAAAAATAATGGAACTTCACGCCGGTTACATAACCTGCGAAGGTGAACCTGATAAAGGTTCGACCTTTTATTTATATTTTCCTATTTTTGCACAGAATACAAAAACAAACTAAATTATGTCGAAATCAGGTCCCATTCTTCTTCTTGAAGACGATCATGATGATCGTGATTTCATGGAGAAAATTTTTAAAGAACTCGAAATTGAAAACGAAAGAGTGTATTTAAAAAATGCTGCCGAAGCTTTAGAATATCTAAATAAAACTTCTAAATCGCTATTTGTAATTTTATGTGATGTTAACCTGCCGGGACTTAATGGTCTGGAAATAAAAAGAGAAATTGATAATAATCCGTATTTAAGATTAAAAAGCATTCCTTTTGTCTTCTACTCGACCTCAATCAGGGAAGAGCAGGTTGTCGAAGCTTACACCGAACTAACTGTTCAAGGCTTTTTTAAAAAAGAAAATGATTTTACAGAAGCTAAAAATGCTATAGCGGCTATATGCGCTTACTGGAAATTATGCAGGCATCCAAATGCATAATATTGTAGGTGGAATTGATCCCAAAAAATAAATATGAAAAGTATATTTTTAATTGATGATGATGCAGATGACCGCGAAATATTCGCAGAATGTCTGCATTCACTTTATCCATCAATTTCTTATTACGAGGCAGAAAATGGCATGGAAGGTTTTAAACTGCTGCAATCCGGCAGAGTTGTTCCAGATTTGATATTTCTTGATTTAAACATGCCTATAGTTAATGGCAAAACTTTTTTAACACAAATCAAACTAGATGAAAATTTCAAAGATATACCTGTTATTATCTACACCACTTCATCAAATCAATCCGATAAAGATTTTGCCTCAAAACACCATGCTGCTATGTTTATCACCAAACAATTTTCAATGTCTATGATTAAAGATGATCTCAAAAAAGCTGTAATCAAATTTTTAGATCTGTAAAAACCGTCTCATGCCTGTTCCCTTAAAAAAACAGCTTAACTTTAAAAGTAAGATAAAATGTCCTCGTGTATCATCAATTCAGTAAAAAAACTTTATTATGCCGCAATACTTCCCAGTCCATTATAATTTTGGTAATTAATTTTTTTAAATCATTTACCGATACAGGTTTTACAGCGTAAAAATCTGCTCCTAACTGCATGGAGAGTTGTATAGTATCGGGATTTTTTGAGGTAGAAAACATAATAATTTTTAAAAATTTTAAATTATCAGGTCGCTCCCTTATTTCCTTTAAACAATCAAATCCATTTTTCATCGGCATATTTACATTCAAAAAAATAATGTCTGGCGAATTATTCTCGACATAGAGCTTTTGTGACAAATCAGCACCGCTCTCTACTAGTTGTAAATCTATCGAAGGATAAATTTCAGACAAAACTTCTGCAAAAATCATTCTGTCATCATCATCGTCATCGACAAGACAAATACTTCTGATAACTTCCTCCTTCATTGTTTCTATTTTTAAAAATTTAAAAACAGCAGCATACATTACGAATTTTATGAGCGGCGGGAACAAATTGAAAATATGCTTCATAAGCAAAATCATCAGCAATTTTACCTGCCAAGAGTGCTGCCGAATTTTACGTTCAGATATTCTTTTATATAAAAACAGACCAGCATTAGTTTGCTGCTGTCTTAATCTCATGTACTCGTAAAAATACAAATTGTTTAACTTTTTACAAAAAAAATTAAACAAAAAATATCAATAATCTATTCTTACGTATACAATATTAAGAAACCTCTTTTGATTATAGAGATAAGAATTTGATAAGAACTTTAAATTTAATTAAATCTTAAGTATAATTAAAAACCATATGCATCGATATTACGTTAATATTGGTATACCAAAAATACATTTAACATGAAACTGATGACCTTCTTATTATTTTCCCTGATAATTCACGGCTCAATAAACTGGGAACCTGACTTTGAGAATGCAAAAAAAACTGCTCGAGAGCAGCACAAATTAATCCTGCTTAATTTTTCCGGATCAGACTGGTGCGGTCCCTGCATCCTTACCAGAAGGGACTATCTGGAGAATCAAGACTTTATTGCTATGGCCGATAAGAACTTAGTACTTGTAAATGCTGATTTTCCACGTAAGAAAAAAAATATGCCGGCAGCGGAACAGGTGAAAAGAAATGAAGCACTAGCCGAAATATACAATAAAGAAGGTAGTTTTCCTCTCACGCTTCTATTGGATTCACAAGGTAAAGTAATCAAATCCTGGCACGGGAAACCCGAATCGGCTCCTGAGCAATGGACAGCAGAGATAAAATCAATCTGCGATAGCCGAAAATAAGATGGCCGGCATGCAGAAATATTCCCAATCCTTAAGACTTATGGGCAACAGCTTTACAATCACTGTGACAGCTTTTGACCATAAGACAGCAAACGAACATATAGAAGCCGCAGTTCAAGAAATCAAACGTATAGAAAGACTGCTTACAACCTATAATGACCAGAGCCAGACCAATCAGGTCAATACTCAGGCAGGAATTTCTGCAGTGAAAGTTGACGAGGAAGTTTTTAATCTGATTGAAAGATCTATTGGGATTTCAAAAATCACGCAGGGTGCCTTTGACATCAGCTACGGTGGCATCGATAAGAGTCTTTGGAATTTTGACCGCTCAATGAAAAGCCTTCCTGATACTCAAACCGCTCTTAAGATGGTGCATCTGATCGACTACCGTAACATCTTGCTGGACAGGGAAAATTGTTCCGTTTTTCTCAAAGAAAAAGGGATGCGTATTGGTTTTGGAGGCATTGGAAAAGGGTACGCAGCAGAAATGGCAAAAAAAGTCCTGATTAAAAGAGGCGTTCAGAGCGGCATTATTAATGCCAGCGGGGATCTCTGCGCTTGGGGTTTGCAGCCCGACGGTCGTAAATGGACAATCGGTGTGGCCGATCCTGATGCTCCAAGTTCTGTATTTTCCTATATGGACATATCAGACAGGGCGGTTGCCACATCAGGAAACTACGAAAAATACATTACCATTAATGGGAAAAAATATTCCCATACCATAGATCCGAAAACAGGACTCCCAGTAAGCGGAATCAAAAGCGTGACCATCATTGCTACAAATGCAGAGTTTGCTGATGCGATGGCAACGCCCATAGCAGTTATGGGGATAAGCGCAGGATTGTTTTTAATAAACCAGATTCCTGATCTGTACTGTATTATCATAGACGACAATAACAAAATCTATACTTCTAAAAACATCAGACTGCAATGAAAAAACGAAATTCCAGAAGTCAGCTTACCGCAGCAATTGTGGTAGTGGCCAGCATTCTTGCTGTTTCCTGCACTCCGGTAAAGGAATACCAGAAAGGAAAAATCAATGATTCGGAAATGGTTCTGTCTAATCGCAAAATAGAGAAAACCGAACTCAGTTTCCAGTCCTACCGTGAAGGAGCTTCCGGAGCTAATGCAGGAAAAAGCGGCGGAGGCTGCGGCTGCAATTAATTTTTATGCCTTAAAAAAATGAAAAGAGTATTCCTTACAGGAGCAGCCCTTATGGTTTTGTTCCAATTAAGAGCGCAGGATATACCTGTTGATTCCACAGGATATAAAAGCAGAAAATTAAAAGTCGAAGAAGTAAATCTCGTATCAAGCTATTACACCCAAAATGGTGATCATTCGGCTGTTACGGGAGGAATCGGAACTCAGAAACTGACTGACATTGCAAATACCATAGACGTAAAAATGGTAAAATATGGACAAACGGGAATTAAACACACCTTTGATATCGAAGCCGGAATCGACCACTATACCTCCGCTTCTTCTGATATGATCGATCTTAGTGCCAATTCTTCTGCTTCATCTTCAGACAATCGTTTTTATCCTTCACTTACTTATCTAAGGGAAAATGAGCAGAAAGGGCAAACCCTTGGAATAGGAGTTTCTTCTTCTACCGAGTTTGATTATCAATCATTTGGAGGAAATATTAGTTTTTCGCAGAAGACAAAAGACAGGAACGGAGAATTCTCTGCACGTTTTCAGACTTTTATTGACCAGTTAAAGCTTGTGAAACCTGATGAACTTAGACCAGGAGGAGAAGGTTACGGAAGTGCAGGACGCAATACTTTTGCAGGAACTCTGAGCTACTCCCAAATTATTAATCAGAGGCTTCAAGTACTGCTTGTTGGGGATTTAATAAGCCAGAATGGTTATTTAAGTCTTCCTTTTCACAGGGTGTATTTTTCAGATGGAACAGTGCATCAGGAGAAAATGCCCGACACCCGCTTTAAAATTCCGATAGGCATTAGAGCAAGCTATTTCATGGGAGACAATATTATCATACGAGCATACTACCGTTATTACACAGACAGTTGGGATTTAAAGGCCCATACAGCAGATCTGGAGATTCCTGTAAAAATAACCCAGGCATTCTCTCTGAGTCCTTTCTACCGTTATTACAGCCAGAGCGCTGCTAAATATTTCAAACCTTATGGAGGACATTCTCAGTCTGATGAATTCTATACCAGTAATTATGATCTGTCAAAATTTAACAGCAGCTTTGTTGGAATGGGACTCAAATTGACTCCACCAGATGGTATATTTGGGCTTAAGCACTGGAATACGCTCGAAATCCGTTATGGCCATTATACCAGATCCAATGACCTGACATCTGATATCGTCAGTATCAATATCAAATACAGGTAGAAATATAAATCCTAATGAAATATCTTGATGAAAGATACTTTTTAATTATAGTTTATTCTGCTTTCAAAAAATCTGTAAAAAAAGTGATAAAGCCTGTAAATCATAAGATTCGCAGGCTTTTTTACTTTTACTGAATTTCGCAAAATTTACATAGAAAAACCATGATATATAAATATTGGAAGTTACATTTTTCTATTCCACAAAAACAAATCTGTCTTTTTACTCAATTGTCACTATTATCTTACTTGCTGCATCGATTAAGAAATCCTCAGCTGTGGATAATCTGCTGCATATTATTTTTATTTTACCATCATATTTTGGAATTTTATGATAAAAATATATTTAAAGTATTTACTTTTGAATAATAATTTAATTTGCAAACGAAATGAAATTAATAGATGCACTTAAATGGCGTTATGCAGCCAAGAAAATGAACGGGCAAGTGGTGCCGCAAGAAAAAATCGATTATATCCTAGAAGCGGCAAGATTAGCTCCGTCTTCATCTGGTTTACAGCCGTATAAAATTTTTGTAATCACAAATAAGGAATTACAGGAAAAAATAAAAACAGTTGGTTTTGAACAAAGCCAGATTGTGGATGCTTCTCATGTATTGGTTTTTGCTGCTTGGGATGGGTATTCTTTAGAAAAAATCTCAGAAGTTTTTGACAGAACGGCAGCTGAACGCGGGATTCCAGCAAGCAGCATGGATGATTATAAAAAATTACTGTGGGGCAAGTATAAAGATCTTAGTCAGGAATGGCATGCCAATCATGCCGCAAAACAGGCTTACATTTCGTTTGGTTTAGCTATTGCAGCAGCAGCGGAACAAGAGGTAGATGCGACACCAATGGAAGGTTTTATACCTGCTGAGGTAGATAAATTATTAGGTTTAGAAGAACTTGGTCTTAAAAGTGTATTAGTCCTGCCTTTGGGTTACAGAGACGCTTCTAACGATTGGTTAGTGAACCTAAAAAAAGTAAGAACTCCTAAAAGCGAATTCATTACCGAAATAAAATAATTTTATTGAAAACATAAGATATCAATCAATTATTGATAGTATTATGCTATTTCTATTACTGCCTGCATTAACGGGCACATCTTTTTTGCCATAACCCATAGTTTCAGCTATGGATTATGGCATTTTTTTCGGCTGGTGGAAATGCTTGACTCCTCGACTTTAAAGTTTTACCCATGGTGATAATGAACTTGAAATTCTAATGTTCAATTCGGAATTGCATCAATTAAAACTCGTTCTGTATTCTAATGGAGAAACTGATGTACGGTTTTTAAATAAACGGTGAAAAGACTGTGGATGTTCAAAGCCTAATTGAAAAGCTATTTCAGATACAGAAAATGAGCTGGTTGATAAAAGTTCCTTTGCTTTTTCAATTAATCTATTTTGAATGTGCTGCTGGGTCGTCTGTCCTGTCTGAGCCCTTAGCATATCGCTTAAATAATTAGCGCTTACATGCAGTTCCCCAGCAATAAGCTGAACAGTTGGAGCGCCTTTTTCAGCTAAGATGTCATTTTTAAAATATTTATCTAAGACTGCTTCTAATTTAGTCAGCAGATCGCTGTTCGCTTTCTTTCTTGTCAAAAACTGTCGGTTGTAAAAGCGGCCGCAGTATTTTAATAACAAATCGATATTAGACACTATTAAATCCTGTGTAAAAGCATCGATGTTGTTATCTATTTCAGATGATAGGTTTTCAACAATATCCATCACCGATTTTTCTTCTTTTTCAGAAAGATGCAGTGCTTCATTAGCCGAATATGAAAAGTAACCGTATTCTCTTACTGCAGCTGCTAAGGGATAACCTTGCAGAAAATCGGGATGAAAGACTAGTACAAAACCTCGTACACCATTAAGTAAAACATCGTCAAACTGTAATACCTGATGTGGAGCGATGAAGTACATAATTCCTTCTTCAAAATCGTAATACCGCTGTCCGTACCTGCATTTTCCTCCAGCACAGTCTTTCTTGATAGCAATTATATAAAAATCTGTGGTTATCGCCTTTAAAATGGTTTCAGCCTCCAGTTTAACCTCATCAAAATTAATGACACTAATCAGGGGATTACTGGGTTTAGCTAATCCCAGAAACTGATGCAGCGCACTGATGGATGAAACTTTGGAAGGAGTTTTCATTACTTGATTTTCAGATTTATACATGGCTAATTTAATGATTTATTGTAGTACTTCCAGATTGTTCTTTCTTAATCTGCTCAATTCCATATTTATAATCTGTTACCTTAAAGTCAGGGAATCTTTTTCTGAATTTGGTATCGTCAAAAATATTATCGTGCTTATATCTTGGCAGCAATTCCAGCAGTTCTTTTACTGGTTTGTTAAATACTGCACCTATCGTAAAAAAGATTTTTGGAACAACGAAATATTTCAGTTCCTTACCATAAATATCCGAAGCTAATGCAATAAACTCCTGATACGTTGGGTGGCTTTTATCAACAGGCAAATGCCAAGTCTGTCCAAAAGCATCAGTTGTGTTACCAATTAGAGCTGCAGCATGACTTGCATCAGGTGTCCATATCAAACTGCGTTTTTTGCGACTGCTTAACGGCACTTTCAGTTTTTTATGCTGTTTAAGATTGTTGAAGATTAAGGTATTGGTAATACTTTGTGTTTTACCGGGACCGTAAAATTCAGGCGCACGGCAGATAACTGCTTCCAGTTCTCCTAAGCTTATTTCTTTCAATACCATTTCAGCCATTTCGCGGCGTACTTTTCCTTTTCTGCCTACTGGACTAAAAATAGTATCTTCTGTTAGAACCCTTCCGTCCTGAGGATACATATACGTATTGTCAAAGAAAACCAATTTAGTTTTGTTTATTTTGCAGGCTTCAATCACATTTTTTAAAATAAATGGAAACTGCTTTTCCCATAATTCTGTACTCATTGGCAAACCCAAAGTAAAATAAGCTATTTCACTTCCTTTCACTGCTTCAATGGCTTTTTCGCGGATGGATAAATCTGCAGAAAAAACTTCATCGGTATCATTAACCTTTTTCGCATTACGGCTTACAATCCTGATCTGGGTAGTAAAATTTCTTTTCAGTTCTCTTGCCAGTTCTTCACCTATCTGCCCATTAGCGCCTAATATCGTCTGCATATCTTTATTTTTTTAAAATTATACTGCAAAGTCAGATCTATGTCTGTAAACCGTATATCTGATTATTGTATTATTTATTTTTCCTGTGTAGCATATTTTTTTCCAATTAATACTGTTATCTTTTTATACTGCAAATTTCCGACGTATTACAATCTCAGCAGTATCAGAATTAAT
>Ga0308166_1001761_pt1 | contig 21864 bp, 19 predicted proteins | sample PhyCR2_2_FD_202137 | JGI IMG/M metagenome (GOLD analysis project Ga0308166, IMG submission 202137) | Phyllosphere microbial communities from UC Gill Tract Community Farm, Albany, California, United States - DLSLCC.R2 | ecosystem: Host-associated > Plants > Phyllosphere > Unclassified | place... | reverse complement strand
GCTGCTGCTGGACGTGACCCCGCTGTCGCTGGGTATCGAAACCCTGGGCGGCGTGATGACCAAGATGATCCACAAGAACACCACGATTCCGACCAAGTTCTCGCAGGTGTTCTCGACCGCCGACGACAACCAGCCGGCCGTGACCATCAAGGTCTACCAGGGCGAGCGTGAAATCGCAGCGGGCAACAAGGGCCTGGGCGAGTTCAACCTCGAGGGCATCCCGCCGGCACCACGCGGCACCCCGCAGATCGAAGTGACCTTCGACATCGACGCCAACGGCATCCTGCACGTCGGCGCCAAGGACAAGGCCACCGGCAAGGAAAACAAGATCACCATCAAGGCCAATTCGGGTCTGACCGAAGAGGAAATCCAGAAGATGGTGAAGGATGCCGAGCTGAACGCCGAGGAAGACAAGAAGGTCAAGGAACTGGCCGAGTCGCGCAACCAGGCCGACGCGCTGGTGCACTCGACCCGCAAGTCGCTGACCGAATACGGCGACAAGCTGGAAGCCGGCGAGAAGGAAAAGATCGAAGCGGCGATCACCGACCTGGAAGGCTCGATCAAGTCGGGCGACAAGGCCGACATCGAAGCCAAGACGGCCGCCCTGTCGACCGCTGCCCAGAAGCTCGGCGAAAAGATGTACGCCGACATGCAGGCGCAGCAGGCTGGCGGTGCTGAAGGCGGCGCGCAAGCCAGTGGCGCCGACGCATCGGCCAAGGCCGACGACGTGGTCGATGCCGACTTCAAGGAAGTGAAAGACGCGAAGTAATCCCTGGCGCGTGACGAACCGAGCCGCTGCAGCCTACAAGGTGCCGGCTCGGTTTTTTTGCTCAAACAGTTTCGATTAGTAGACAACAGCAAGGTGCCAAATGGCAAAGCGTGATTTTTACGAGATCCTTGGGGTCGCAAAGGGTGCTTCGGAAGAAGAGATCAAGAAGTCTTATCGCAAGCTGGCGATGAAGTACCACCCTGACCGCAACCCGGACAACAAGGAAGCGGAAGAGAAGTTCAAGGAGGTCAAGGAAGCCTACGAGATGCTGACCAATCCGGAGAAGCGCGAGGCCTATGACCGCTACGGCCATGCCGGCGTCGACCCGAACATGGGTGGCGGCGGCGGCTTCGGTGGCGGCGCGGGTGGATTCGGCGACGCCTTCGGCGACATCTTCGGCGACATCTTCGGCGGCGGCGGACGCGGCCGCAGCTCGGGCCCGCAGGTGTACCGCGGCGCCGACCTGCGCTACAACCTCGAGATCACGCTGGAACAGGCGGCCAACGGCTTCGACACCACGATCCGCGTGCCGAGCTGGGACAAGTGCGACACCTGCCACGGCAGCGGCGCCAAGCCGGGCACCCAGCCGGTCACCTGCACCACCTGCCATGGCCACGGCCAGGTGCGCATGCAGCAGGGCTTCTTCAGCATCCAGCAAACCTGCCCGAAGTGCCACGGCAGCGGCAAGATGATTCCGGAACCTTGCCCATCGTGCAGCGGCGCCGGCCGCATCAAGCGCAACAAGACGCTGGAAGTGAAGATCCCGGCCGGTATCGACAACGGCATGCGCATCCGCTCGACCGGCAACGGCGAGCCGGGCACGAACGGCGGTCCGTCGGGCGACTTGTACGTGGAAATCCACATCAAGCCGCACGCGGTGTTCCAGCGCGAAGGCGACGACCTGCACTGCGAGATGCCGATTTCGTTCTCGAAGGCGGCACTGGGTGGCGAAATCGAAGTGCCGACCCTGTCGGGCAAGGTCTCGTTCACGGTGCCTGAAGGCACGCAGACGGGCAAGACCTTCCGCCTGAAAGGCAAGGGCATCAAGGGCGTGCGCTCGGGTTACCACGGCGATCTGTTCTGCCATGTGATCGTCGAGACGCCTGTGAAGCTGACCGAGAAGCAGAAAGACCTGCTGCGCGAGTTCGAACGCATGACGGTCGAAGGCGGCGCCAAGCACAGCCCGCAGAGCAAGGGTTGGATGGATAAAGTCAAAGACTTCTTCGAATAAGAAGCTTGAATGAACCGCCGGGCGCGCAAGCCCCGGCGGTTTTTTTATGAATGGACGTTGCGTCGTTTCAGGCGGTGCGGGTGGATACCGTAGGGTGGGCACGCCGTGCCCACGCGGAAGCGGGCGTGGTGATGGCCGCGTTCGAAGCGCGCCGTTGGCCATTTGCCAGCGCCTCCGGATGATCATTTTGAGGCGTTTCGACAATCCCACGGCAAGGGGTGGAATCCAGCCAACCATGTTCATCGTTTCGCGTAGGCACGGCGTGCCCACCCTACGAACCCGCCATCACCGTGCACGCATCGCCGCCCTGCGCTTACAATACGGAAAATCACCGAATACCACGGGCCAGCTCGCGCCCGCAGCAAGGAGAACCACATGGCGAAAACCCCCACCGGCCTGACGGCGGAAGACCTGTTCAAGCGTAACCGCGAATGGGCGGCCTCGATGGTCGAACAAGACCCGGGCTTCTTCAAGGACCTGGCCTCGCAACAAGCCCCGGAATACCTCTGGATCGGCTGCTCCGACAGCCGCGTCCCCGCCAACGAACTGCTCGGCATGGCCCCGGGCGAACTGTTCGTGCACCGTAACATCGCCAACGTGGTCTCGCATTCCGACCTGAACGCCCTGACCGTGCTGCAGTTCGCGGTCGACGTGCTGAAGGTGAAGCACATCATCCTCTGCGGCCACTACGGCTGCTCGGGCGTGGGCGCCGCGCTGAACAATACCCGTGTCGGCCTGGCCGACAACTGGCTCGGCCACGTGCGCGACGTGCGCGACAAGCACGGCCAGTACCTGGGCAACGTCAGTGGCGCCTCGGCCACCAACCGCCTGGTCGAACTGAACGTCGCCGAGCAGGTGATCAATGTCGCCCAGACCACCATCGTACGCGACGCCTGGGAACGCGGCCAGCCGCTGACCATCCACAGCTGGGTCTACGGCGTGCACGACGGCCTGCTGCGCGACCTCGGCATCACGGTCAGCAGCTACGCCGAAATCGCACCGAAGCTGGAAGTCGTGCTGGAAGGCTACCGCGACCGCGGCGAAGAGCTGTGACTTCTTCCACCGAGCCCGGCACGCCGGGCGATTTGGCGCGCCTGCGCGACCTGGTGCGCGTGTTCGTCGACGAGCGCGACTGGGACCAGTTTCATACGCCGAAGAATCTGTCCTCGGCCCTGAGCGTGGAAGCGGCCGAGCTGCTCGAGCATTTCCAGTGGCTGCAGACCGGCCGCGTTGAAGAACTCGGCGAAGCCAGGCTGCGCGAGGTGCGGCACGAGATGGCCGACGTGCTGGTGTATCTGGTGCGGCTGGCCGACAAGCTCGACGTCGACCTGATGGCGGCGGTGGAGGAGAAGATGGTGCTGAATCGCGCCAAGTATCCGGCGGACCGGGTGCGCGGCGATGCGCGCAAATACCACGAGTACAAGGACGCGTAATCCGCTTTTCCGGTCGACGCGTTTCGACTACGTCCGTTTGCACAGGCGTAGGGTGGGCTCTCGAGCCCACCGGCTTGTACTACGGAGCACTTGTACCGATAATCGCCAGTAGTTCCTTCAGCGCAGCGCCGAATCGCTTGCGGGTCTCGGCATCTTCTTCCTCCACCGCGTCGCGCGACTTCTGCACCTGCTGCAACACCCAGAACCTGGTCGGATGCCCTTCGATCCCTTCCAGCAGGCGCCGGCGCAAGCGTTCGAACTCCGCCGCAGCCGAGCCATCGAGCGCCGGCCGATACGCGCGCAAGCCCTCCAGCACCCGCGGCACGATGAACAGCGGCGCATCCGCCACATCGCGCAGCGGATCGCGCACCATCACATGCCGCCCATGCAGATGTACTTGATCACCAGGTAATCCTCGATCCCATACACCGAGCCTTCGCGCCCCAGCCCCGACTGCTTGACGCCGCCGAAGGGCGCCACCTCGGTCGAGATCAGGCCGGTGTTCACGCCCACCATCCCGCTCTCGATGCCCTCGGCCACGCGCCATACGCGGCCGATGTCGCGCGAGTAGAAATACGAGGCCAGGCCGAACTCGCTGTCGTTGGCCATGGCGATCACTTCCTCTTCGGTCTTGAACCGGAATAGCGGCGCCAGCGGCCCGAAGGTTTCCTCGCGCGCCACCATCATTTCCGGCGTCACGTCGGCCAGCACGGTGGGCTGGAAGAAGCTGTGCCCCAGTTCGTGGCGCTTGCCGCCCAACATCAGGCGCGCGCCTTTCGACAGGGCGTCGGCAATGTGCTGCTCGACCTTCGCCACGGCTTTTTCCTCGATCAGCGGTCCCTGGGTCACGCCGGCATCCACGCCATTGCCCACCTTCAGCTTCTCGACCGCCGCCACCAGCTTGCGCGCGAATTCCTCGTACACGCCGTCCTGCACGTAGAGGCGGTTGGCGCAGACGCAGGTCTGGCCGGCATTCCGGTACTTCGAGGCGATCGCGCCTTCCACGGCGGCATCGATGTCGGCATCGTCGAACACGATGAAGGGCGCATTCCCGCCCAGTTCCAGCGAGATCTTTTTAATGGTCGGCGCGCATTGCTCCATCAGCAGGCGGCCAACCGCGGTCGAGCCGGTGAAGCTGAGCTTGCGCACGATGGGGTTGCCCGTCATTTCGCCGCCGATGGCTTTCGAATCGCCGGTGACGACGCTGAACACGCCCTTCGGGACGCCGGCGCGCTCGGCCAGCACCGCCAGCGCCAGGGCGGAGTAGGGCGTCAGTTCGGCGGGCTTGAGCACGATCGGGCAGCCGGCGGCCAGGGCCGGCGCCACCTTGCGGGTGATCATCGCCGCCGGGAAGTTCCATGGCGTGATGGCGGCGCAGACTCCGATCGGTTCCTTGGTCACCACGATGCGGCGGTCGGGCCAGGGGGACTGGATGGTATCGCCGGCCACGCGCTTGGCTTCCTCGCCGAACCACTCGAAGAAGGAGGCGGCGTAGGCGACTTCGCCCTTGGATTCGGCCAGCGGCTTGCCCTGTTCGGCCGTCATCAGGAGCGCCAGGTCGTCGGCGTTTTCCAGCATCAGGTCGTTCCACTTGCGCAGGATGAGACTGCGCTCGCGCGCGGTCTTCTTGCGCCAGGCCGGCCAGGCGGCGTTGGCGGCCTCGATGGCGCGCCGGGTTTCCTGGGCGCCCATGTGCGGCACGGTGCCCAGTTTCTCGCCGGTGGCGGGGTTGATGACGTCGGCGGTGGCGCCCTCCAGCGCGTCGCACCATGCGCCGTCGATATAGGCCTGCTGGCGCAGCAGGCCGGGGTCTTTCAGGTTCGGCATGAGGTCCTCGGATCGATGAACGATGCTTCATGGTAGACCTTTTTCCGACACTGCCGGTTCCGCTACCTGCGTCAGGGCGCCTCAGTTGCCGCGGTAGGTGGAGTAGCCGAAGGGGCTCAGCAGCAGGGGAATATGGTAGTGCTGCGCAGGATTTTCCACTTTGAATTCGACCGGAATGCGCGGGAAGAAAGTGGCCTGGCCCTTGCGCGCATAGTGCTCGCCGGTCTTGAAGACGATGCGGTAGTCGCCGGCCGCGATCGGCTTGCCCTCCGGGTACAGGGCGGCGATCCGTCCTTGCTCGTTCGTCACGCCGGCCGCCAGTTCGCGCCATTGTTCGCCGCTGCGCTGCTCCAGCGTCACGGCGATGCCGGCGGTCGGCTGGCCGCTTTGCAGGTCGAGCACGTGGACGCTCAGCGGGTTGGGTGCGGCGAGGGCGGAACCGGCGGCCAGGAAGAGGGCGCCGGCCAGGAGCAGCGGTCGGAATGCTTGCATGGTGTTTCCTTTCAAAAAGTGATCAAGGTTGGTCGAGTTGCGGGACGGCGGCCAGCGCGGCCAGGGCGCAGGCATGGTCGTTGGCGCCGCCACCGCCGCCGGCCACGCCGATGGCGCCGACCGGCTGGCCGCCGGCCAGGAGCGGCACGCCGCCGCCCAGCAAGAGCAGTTCGGGCAGGCTGGCCAGGTTGCGCGCGTCCGGGTCGGCCGCGGCCTTGCGCGCGAGTGCGAGCGTGGGGCTGCGGGTCGACAGCGCGGTATAGGCCTTGCGCCGGCTGGCCTCGGTGTTGTGCGGACCGACGCCGTCGGCGCGCTGCAAGGCCACCAGGTTGCCGCCGCGGTCCAGGACGCTGACCACGATGGCGCGTCCCTGGCGCCGGCAGGCGTCGAGGGCGCCGTCGGCCAACTGCTTGGCGGCGGACAGCGTCAGGTCTTGCTGCTGGCGCAGCTGGGCAGTGGCCGGCATGGCGGCGCCGGCGGCAAGGAGGAAAGCGATCAGGGAGCGCATGGTGTAACCCGGTGGTTGGACAGGCCACCACCTTACGGCCCGCCGGCCCACGCCAGCCTGACCGCCGGATGACAATCCCGTCATCTTCGGCCGGGCCCGATCGGCATAGAATGGCGCTTTTGCCCGAGCATGCCATGGCCATCCTGGTGATCGAAGACGAGCCGAAGACCGGCGACTACCTGCAACGCGGCCTGAGCGAGTCGGGCTTCGCGGTGCGCCTGGCGCGCAACGGGCGCGACGGCCTGTTCATCGCCCGCGAGGAAGAGATCGAGCTGGTCGTGCTCGACGTCATGCTGCCGCGCATGGATGGCTGGCAAGTGCTGGAAGCGCTGCGCGCCGATCCGGCGACCGAGGGGATCCCGGTGCTGTTCCTGACCGCGCGCGACGAGGTCGAGGACCGCGTGCGCGGGCTGGAGCTGGGCGCCGACGACTACCTGGTCAAGCCTTTCGCCTTTGTCGAGCTGCTGGCGCGCATCCGTACCCTGTTGCGGCGCGGCCCCGTGCGCGAAGACGAGCTGATCCGCATCGGCGACATGGAGATCGATGTGCTGCGCCGCCGCGTGCGTCGTGGCGGCTTGCCGATCACCCTCACGGCCCAGGAATTCGCGCTGCTGCACCTGCTGGCGCGGCGCCAGGGCCAGGTGCTGTCGCGCTCGCTCATCGCGTCCCAGGTGTGGGACATGAATTTCGACAGCGATACGAACGTCATCGATGCGGCCGTGCGGCGCCTGCGGCGCAAGATCGACGATCCCTTCCCCGACAAGCTGATCCACACGCGGCGCGGCATGGGCTATGTGTGCGACACCGAGGCGGTGCGGTGAGGATGGTGCTGCCCCGGTCGCTGACCCTGCGGGTGACGCTCGTGTTCACCCTGATCGTGGCGTTGGCGGCGTCCGCCCTCGGCATCTACCTGTACCGCGCCTTCGTCGACGAGATCGTGCGGCGCGACGATATCCAGCTGCTGGGCAAGCTGCGCCAGGTGCAGGTGCTGCTCGGCCGCCCGGGCGCAGCCGAGCTGCTGCGCACGCAAGCGGATGTGTTCCGCGACACGATGAGCGGCCAGGAAAATTCCCTGGTGCGTATCCTGGCTGCCGATGGCCGGCTGCTGGCCGACATCAATGCCCTCGGCGAGGATTATCCGGTGCCGCCCTCGGCCGGCGCTGCGCCGGGCACGGCCGCGATTGTCACCTGGTCCACGCGCCGCGGCGAGCCGGGACGGGTGGTGGCGGGCAGCGCACGCCTGGGCGCGGGCGAGATGACGACGGCGGTGACGGTGGTGGTGGCCCGTGCCTATGCCGAGCGCAGCGCCATGTTCGCCGGCTACCGGCGCCAGATCGCGGGCGCGGCGGCCGTCAGCGCCCTGCTTGCCGCCATCCTGGCGGCCCTGATGCTGCGCCGTGGCCTGCTGCCGCTGCGCGGCATGGCCGCACACGCCGCACTGGTGCGCCCGGGAACGCTAGCGCACCGGCTCGACGCGGCCGGCGCGCCGTCGGAATTGCAGCCGCTGGCCGAGGCCATCAATGCGATGCTCGACCGCCTGCAGGCCGGCTACGCCCGCCTGTCCGGTTTTTCCGCCGACCTGGCGCACGAGTTCCGCACACCGGTGGCCAACCTGCTGGGCCAGAGCCAGGTCATGCTGGCGCAGGCGCGCAGCGTCGCCGACTACGAGGCCTTGACCGCGTCCAACATCGAGGAGCTGGAAAGGCTGGCGCGCATGATCGACAGCATGCTGTTCCTGGCGCGTGCCGAGCAGGACGAGGTGAAGCTGCAGCGCCGGCCGCTGGCGGCGCTGGACGAACTGCGCAAGGTGGCGGACTTCTATGACGGCATGGCGCAGGAGCGCGCTCTGGCGCTGGCATGTACCGGAGGCGGCACGGTGCTGGCCGATCCCGCGCTGCTGCGGCGGGCCCTGGCCAACCTGCTGTCGAATGCCGTGCGCCATGCCGACGAGGGCAGCACCATCGTCCTGCACGCCGAAGAGCGCGGCGGCCGTACGGCGCTGAGCGTCTCGAATGTCGGCCCCGCGGTCGCGGCGCCGCACCTGGCACACCTGTTCGACCGTTTCTACCGCGCCGATAGCGCGCGCAGCGAGGCCGAAGGATCGACCGGCCTCGGCCTGTCGATCGTCAGCGCCATCATGGCGCTGCACGGCGGAGAGAGCGGCGTCGCCGCGGACGGCGCGCGCATCACCTTCACCTTGCGCTTTCCTGCCATTTGAAACCCGGACCCGGGCTGCGGGAGTGGTGTCAAATTTTCCGACAACGCAGCGGGACGAAAAAAGAGCGCCGCATGGGCGCTCTTTTGTTTCCAGCCTGCCCGGCAATGCCGGGAGCGGCTTACTTGCGGCTTACTTGCGGCGGCGCGCGGCTGCCAGGCCCATCAGGCCCAGGCCGAGGGTCAGCAGGGTGGCCGGCTCAGGCACTTCAGACGGCAGGGTCGGGTTGGTCGGAATGGTCGGGTTGCCCGGCAGCTCGGTCGGCGGGACCGGCAGGGTGACGACTGGCGGTTCGGTCGGCTCGGTCGGCGTGGTTGGCTGGGTCGGCTCCGTCGGCGTGGTCGGGGTCGTCGGCGTGGTCGGTTCCGTCGGGGTGGTCGGCGTCGTCGGCTCGGTTGGCGTGGTCGGCTTGGTCGGCACGCGCGAGATGTCCAGCAGGATCTTCTTCAGCCACACGTCCTGGTTTAGGCAGAAGATGTAGTACGCCGGGGTGCAGCCCAGCGAAATCGACAGGTCCAGCTGGTTGTCGCTCAGCGTGGACGGCAGCACGTTGAAGCTGTAGGTCGTGTAGTTGCTGCCGACGTCGTAGATGGTGCCGGCCAGTACGTTGTCGAGCTTGACCGAAATGGTTTCCCTGGTGGTCCAGGTGTTGTTGGTCACGTCGGCGAAGGTGAGGTACAGCTTGGCCGATTCGATCTCGGTGCCTGGCTTGTCGCTGATCTTCAGGGTGATGTTGTAGGGATCGTTGGTCGTCAGGTAAGCCGGCAGGTAGGTTGCCTGGGCTGCGGAGGTGACGCCAAGGGCAAGGGCGGCGGCGGCGAAGATCTTTTTCAGCATGGTATGGGTTCTCGTCTGGTTGAATTCGGTTGGAAACACTTTGCTTTCACATAAAGCAATAAGTGTGCCTAAAAAGAAATATTCATTTCTTTCAAGAACTTAACTGATGAGGATCAATACAGCTGCTGTGGACTGTAAGATTTTTCGACAATGAGTCGAGGAAAAGCCACAGGAACCTGTCGCGCCGGATCGTGTTGGCATCGATCGGCACTTGCCGTTATGCTTTTGCTATGGAAATCGCGTTTTATTAGCAGATCGGCGCTGCCTGCGCATGCCAAGCGCACGGTGTTTGATCTGGATTAACGGCCACTCGCGCCGGGACCAGTTTGCTCGTATGATGGTCCTCGTGCGCTCACGACAAGGTAGACACCATGCGTCCCATCGTAATCGTTCCAGCATGCACGCGTGACTTCGGCGAACACCCGTACCACGCGGCCCAGCACAAGTATTGCGACGCCGTCGTCCTGGGGGCCGATTGCGCCCCCATGATCCTGCCCTCGCTCGGGCCGGCGCTCGACCTGGAGACCATGCTGCAACTGTGCGATGGGATCATGCTCACCGGTTCGGCCTCGAACGTCCACCCCAGCTATTACTCCGAAGACGTGCTCGATCCCTCGCTGCCGCAAGACCCGGCACGCGACGAGACCACGCTGCCGCTGATCCGGGCAGCCGTGGGGCGGGGCATTCCGATCATCGCGATCTGCCGCGGTTTCCAGGAGATGAACGTGGCCCTTGGCGGCAGCCTGCACCAGGCGGTGCAGGCCGTGCCCGGCAAGTTCGACCACCGCGAAAATCCCGAACTCGGCATGGACGAACAGTACGGCGATGCCCATAAAGTCAGCATCGTGCCGGGCGGCTTCCTGCACGGCGTGCTCGGCGCCGACGAAATTCCCGTGAATTCGCTGCACGGCCAGGGCGTCAACGAACTCGCCCCCGGCCTGGTGGTCGAAGCCACCGCCGAGGACGGCCTGGTGGAAGCCTTCTCGGTCGGCGCCGCGCCTGGCTTCACGCTGGCGGTGCAATGGCACCCCGAATGGCGCATCACCCACAACCCGTATTCCATGAAGATGTTCGGCGCCTTCGGCCAGGCTTGCCGCGATTACCGCGCCAGGAAACAGGGACGCTTATGACCGCCTGCGAAAAGTGGGCGGCGCGCGCCGTCCCCTAGCTTGCCTCGTTCTCTCCTGCATTTACGTGCAGGCGTGCCCACGCGCGCCTGCGAACCGAAGCGAACAATGAGGCAATCATGGCAATCCGCGAGAACTTTTCCTATACCGATATGGACGACTGGCTCAATGCCAAGCGCGTCACCGAAATCGAATGCCTGGTCCCCGACCTGACCGGCGTCGCCCGCGGCAAGATCCTGCCGCGCGTCAAATTTACCGAAGAGCGCGGCATGCGCCTGCCGGAAGCCGTGCTCGGCATGACCGTCACCGGCAATTCGCCGACCCACGACGCCGCCTACGACAAGGCGATTTCCAGCACCGACCGCGACATGATCCTGAAGGCCGACCCGACCACCATCACCATGGTGCCGTGGGCGGTCGACCCGACGGCGCAGGTGATCCACGACTGCTATTTCGCCAGCGGCGAACTGGTCGACTTCGCGCCGCGCTCGGTGCTGCGCCGCGTGCTGAAACTCTACGAAAAGAAAGGCTGGAAGCCGCTGGTCGCGCCGGAACTCGAGTTCTACCTCACCGCCAAGAACATCGACCCCGACCTGCCACTGACCGCTCCGATCGGCCGCAGCGGGCGCTCGGAAACCAGCCGCCAGGTCTACAGCATCGACGCCGTCAACGAGTTCGACCCGCTGTTCGAGGACATCTACGATTACTGCGACATGATGAACCTCGACGTCGACACCCTGATCCATGAGATCGGCGCCGGCCAAATGGAAATCAATTTCCAGCACGGCGACCCGCTCGGGCTGGCGGATAAGGTCTTCTACTTCAAGCGCACCCTGCGCGAAGCGGCGCTGAAGCACGACATGTACGCCACCTTCATGGCCAAGCCGATGGCGGGCGAACCGGGCTCGGCCATGCACGTGCACCAGAGCGTGGTCGACGCCAAGAGCGGCCGGAATATCTTCAGCAACGACGACGGTTCCGCATCGGAGCTGTTCCACCAGTACATTGGCGGGCTGCAGCGCTACATGCCCTCGGCGATGGCGGTGGTGGCGCCCTACGTGAATTCCTACCGCCGCATCGTGCGCCACACGGCCGCACCGATCAATTTGCAGTGGGGCATCGACAACCGCACCGTCGGCTTCCGCGTGCCGGTCTCGGGCGCCCAGGACCGGCGCGTGGAAAACCGCATCATTGGCGCCGACGCCAATCCCTATCTTGCGCTGGCCGTGACCCTGGCCTGCGGCTACCTCGGCATGGTCGACGGCACCGCGCCTTCGCCGATCGTCGAAGGCAGCGCCTACAACATGCCGGTCGAGCTGCCGCAAGGCTTGCCGGAAGCCCTGAACCTGCTGCGCGGCGAAGCGGCATTGCGCGAGGTGCTGGGCGAACGCTTCATCGATGTGTATTCGGCGATCAAGGAACTCGAGCACCAGGAGTTCATGACCGTCATCAGCCCATGGGAGCGCGAACACCTGCTGTTGCACGTCTGAGAAACCAAATCAGGGATTTTCACACCAAAAGAGGTGCCATCATGGCAACCGACGACACGGCGGTGCTTGCCGCCAGCTTGAGCTCCGCGCGCGCGCCGGGCGATGAAACATTCGACACGCGCGCCATCCAGCAACGCGACGCGGCGCATTTCCTGCACCCGTTCACCGACCACGCGGCGCTGCGAAGTCACGGCGCGCGCGTGATCGTGCGCGGCCAGGGTGTCTACCTGTGGGATTCCGAGGGCCACCAGCTCATCGACGGCATGTCCGGGCTCTGGTGCGTGAATGTGGGCTATGGCCGAACGTCCATTTCCGAGGCGGTGTACCGGCAGATGGAAACCTTGCCGTTCTACAACAGCTTCTTCAACACCACCAATGTGCCGGCGGTGCAGCTGGCCACCGAGCTGGTGGCGCTGGCGCCGCCGCAGTTCAGCCATGTGTTCTTCACCGGTTCGGGCTCGGAAGCCAACGACACGGTGGTGCGCATGGTGCGGCGCTACTGGGACGTGATGGGCCAGCCGGATCGCACGGTCATCATCAGCCGCCACAACGCCTACCACGGCAGCACGGTGGCCGGGGCTTCGCTGGGCGGCATGGCCGGCATGCACGCCCAGGGCGGCTTGCCGATTCCCGGCATCGTCCACATCGGCCAGCCCAACTATGCCGAAAGCGGGCAGGGCATGAGCGAGCACGCCTTCGGCCTGCGCGCTGCCGGCTGGCTGGAAGAGCAGATCCTGGCCAGCGGGCCGGAGCGGGTCGCCGCCTTCATCGGCGAGCCGGTGCAGGGCGCGGGCGGGGTCATCATTCCACCGGAAACCTATTGGCCGGAAATCCAGCGTATCTGCGACAAGTACGGCATCCTGCTGATCGCCGACGAGGTCATCTGCGGCTTCGGGCGCCTGGGCACCATGTTCGGTTCCGAGCTGATGGGCGTGCGGCCGGACCTGATCAGCTTTGCCAAGGGCGTGACCTCGGGCTATGTGCCGCTGGGTGGGGTGTTGGTGGGCAAGCGCGTGGCGCAGGTGCTGATCGAGCGGGGCGGCGACTTCAACCACGGCTTTACCTATTCCGGCCACCCGGTGGCCTGCGCCGCGGCGCTGGAAAACCTGCGCATCCTGCGCGAGGATAAGCTGGTGGAAAAGGTGGCACTGGAAACCGGGCCGCATTTGAAGGCGGCGTTCGCCGAGCTGGCCACGCATCCGCTGGTCGGGCACGCCGAGAGTTGCGGCATGGTGGCGGGGCTGAACCTGGTGCGGCGCAAGGGAACGGGGCCTCACGATTGCGAACACTTCCCGCGCGAATTGCAGGTGGGAATGCTGTGCCGCGGGCACATGTTCGACAACGGGGTGATCATGCGCGCCGTGGGCGACCGCATGATCGTGGCGCCGCCGCTGGTGATGACGAAGGACGAGATCGACGCGATGGCCGAGCGGATCTGGGATTGCCTGGATTTGACGCTGGCGGATGTGTACGCGCGTGGGTGGATGTAGCCGATAGCGCCGGCATGCGTAGGGCGGGCGGTAACGGTTAGGCGCTGGCCACGATCGTCTTCGCCGGCTCCGTCCGGTTCTTCAGCACCTGCGGCGCCAGCGACCCCACGAACATGCCCGCAAAGCCCGCCAGCAGCCCCGCCAACTGCCCCGGGAAATGTTCGCCCAGCCCCGAGATCTGCGGGAAGAACAGGATCCACACGAACAGCCCTGCGCCGATCGAGAAGATCGCGCCCTGGGTCGTCGCGCGCTTCCAGTACAGGCCCATCACCAGCGGCACGAAGGCTGCCACCAGCGTCACCTGGTAGGCCGACGACACCAGTTCGTAGATCGAGGTGCCTTCCATGTAGATGGCGTACAGCAGCACCAGCACCGCGAAGATCACGATGGTGATGCGCATGGCCAGCAGCTGCTGGCGGTCGCTCATGCCCGGACGGATATTCTTCAGGATGTTCTCGGTGAAGCTGGTCGACGGCGCCAGCAGGGTGGCCGACGAGGTGCTCTTGATCGCCGACAGCAGGGCGCCGAAGAACAGGATCTGCATGATCAGCGGCATCTTGGTCATGACGAAGGTCGGCAGCAGTTGCTGGTAATCGTTGCGCGCGATTTCCATGGCGTTACTGCCCATCACCACCACCGCGGCGGCGACGATGAACATCGGCACGAAACCGAACAGGATGTAGCTGGCGCCGCCGATCACGGCGCCGGTGCGCGCGGTCGGCGCATCCTTGGCCGACATCACGCGCTGGAACACGTCCTGCTGCGGGATGCTGCCGAACATCATGGTGATGGCCGCGCCGATGAAGAAGATGATGTCGTTGAAGGTCGGCTCCGGCAGCAGGCGCCACAGATTGGCCTGCTGGGCCATGCCGAGCACCTTGTCGGCGCCGCCGGCGAGATCGGCCGCGAAGAAGGCGATGATCGACATGCCGACCACCAGCACGATCATCTGGATGAAGTCGGTCAGGGCCACGGCCAGGAAACCGCCCACCACCACGTAGACCAGCACGGCCAGGGTGCCGATCACCATGCCCATCGCGGGCGCCATCGCGCCGCCCGTCAGCACCGAGAACACCAGGCCCAGGGCCGTGATCTGGGCCGCGACCCAGCCGAGGTAGCTGAGGATGATGGCAACCGAGCAAAAGATCTCGATGCCCTTGCCGTAGCGCTGGCGATAGTAGTCGCCGATGGTCAGCAGGTTCAGTTTATACAGCTTGGTCGCGAAGAACAGGCCGACCAGGATCAGGCAGGTACCGGCGCCGAAGGGGTCTTCGATGATCGCGTTCAGGCCGCCCTGCACGAAGCGGGCCGGCACGCCCATCACGGTCTCGGCACCGAACCAGGTGGCAAACGTCGTCGTGATGACCATGATCAAAGGCAGGCTGCGGCCGGCAACCGCGAAGTCGCTGGTATTCTTGATGCGCGAGCCCGCCCACACGCCCAGCGCCAAGGTGCCCAGCAGGTAGATGACGACACAGGTAATCAGGGTGTAATTCATGGAAAGATGCCTCGGCAAGGGCAAGAAATTATCGGGCGGAAAATCGGCGATTATAGCGGCAGAAACTGGCAGGGGGAGCAACCCGGTCCGGATTTTCGTGGAGTTTTCTTTCATATTCGGAGGAACACTGGCATGACAACAACACCCTGGCACGAACGTGCCGCCGCGCTGGAAATCGACGGCCGTGCCTTCATCGGCGGCGAGCGGGTCCAGGCCCGCTCCGGAGAGCGTTTCGACTGCATCTCGCCGGTCGATGGCCGCAAGCTGGCCGAAGTGGCGCGCTGCGACCTGGCCGACGTCGACGCGGCAGTGGCCGCCGCGCGCGCCGCCTTCGAGGACCGGCGCTGGGCGGGAAGGGCGCCCGCCGAGCGCAAGCGCGTCCTGCTCCGCTTCGCCGACCTGATGCTGGACCACCGCGACGAGCTGGCCTTGCTGGAAACCCTGGACATGGGCAAACCCATCCGCTACAGCCGCAGCGTCGACGTACAGCTGGCCCAGAACTGCATCCGCTGGTATGGCGAGGCGGTCGACAAGCTCTACGACCAGGTCGCACCCAGCCCCGCCGACAGCCTGGCGCTCATCACGCGCGAGCCGGTCGGCGTGGTGGCCGCCGTCACACCCTGGAACTACCCGATGCTGATGGCGGCCTGGAAGCTCGGCCCGGCCCTGGCCGCCGGCAACAGCCTGGTATTGAAACCGTCGGAAAAGGCGCCGCTGACGGCCCTGCGCCTGGCCGATCTGGCGCTCGAGGCCGGCCTGCCGCCGGGCGTGTTCAACGTGCTGCCGGGATATGGCGAGGAGGCAGGCCGGGCGCTGGGCCTGCACATGGATGTCGATTGCATCGCCTTTACCGGCTCCACCCGCACCGGCAAGCAGATCGTGCAGATGGCCGGCCAGTCGAACCTGAAGCGCGCCTGGACCGAGCTGGGCGGCAAGTCCGCGAACATCGTCTGCGCCGATTGCCCGGACCTCGATGCCGCCGTGGCCGCCGCCGTCGGCTCGCTGTATTTCAACCAGGGCGAAAGCTGCAACGCACCCTCGCGCCTGTTCGTCGAGGCCTCGATCAAGGATGTGTTTTTGGAAAAGGCGCTGGCGCTGGTGCCGAACTTCGCGCCGGGCGACCCGCTCGACGAAGACACGGTGATGGGCGCCATCGTCGATGCCGCCCAGATGAAGACCGTGCTCGGCTACATCGCTTCGGGCAAGGAAGAAGGCGCGCGGCTGCTGGCGGGCGGGGAGGCGGCGCGCGTCGAATCCGGCGGGCTGTACGTCGAGCCGGCCCTGTTCGACGGCGTCGACCCGGGCATGCGTATCGCGCGCGAGGAAATCTTCGGGCCGGTGCTGTCGGTGCTCTCGTTTACCGAGCTCGACGAGGCGGTGCGCCAGGCGAACGCCACGCCTTATGGTTTGGCGGCTGCGGTCTGGACGGCCGACATGAGCAAGGCGATCCGTACCGCGCGTAACCTGCGTGCCGGTACCGTGCACGTCAACCAGTACGACAACGACGACATCACCGTCCCCTTCGGTGGTTATAAACAATCCGGAAATGGGCGTGACAAGTCGCTGCACGCCTTCGACAAGTACACCGAGCTGAAGACGACCTGGATCCAGGTCTAGCACTGGCGCGCGGCCGCGCGGGAGGCGGTGCTATATTGGCCGCCTTGCCGGCCGCACGGGGATAGCGATGAGCGAAGCGATGCACGCGTTCTTGCAGGAACACGGGATACTCGACGTGGAATGCGTGATCGCGGACATGACGGGCATTGCGCGCGGCAAGATCCTGCCCAAGGATTTGTTCCTGAAGGGCGAGCACATGCGCCTGCCGAAAAGCGTGCTCCTGAACACCGTGAATGGCGAGCAGCCGAACAACCTGCCCTATGTGGGCGCGGCCGATCCCGACATGGTCTGCGTGCCCGACGAAGCCACCCTGCGCGTGGTGCCCTGGGCCTCGGAATCGGTGGCGCTGGTGATCCACGACTGCTGCAACTTCGACGGCACCCCGGTCGAACTGGCTCCGCGCGCGGTGCTGCGGCGCGTGCTGGACAAATATGCCGAGCGCGGCTGGAAGCCGGTGGTGGCGCCCGAAATGGAGTTTTACCTCGTTGCCCGGAATACCGATCCGCACGTACCGCTGATGCCGCCGATGGGACGCAGCGGCATGACGGAACTGGGCCGCCAGTCCTACTCGATCGATGCCGTCAACGACTTCGATCCCTTCTTCCTGGAACTATCGGCCTTTTGCAAGACCCATGCGCTGGGCGTGGAAACCCTGATCCACGAGGCCGGCGCGGGCCAGATGGAAATCAATTTCACCCATGGCGACGCGCTCGAACTGGCCGACCGCGTATTCCTGTTCAAGCGCGCGGTAAGGGAGACGGCGTTGCGTCACGGCATTTTTGCCACCTTCATGGCCAAGCCCATGGAAACCGAGCCGGGCAGCGCCATGCACGTGCACCAGAGCGTGGTCGACCTGGCGAGCGGGCGGAATGTGTTTACGCGGGCGGATGGCGGGCCGAGCGACCTGTTCTTCCACTTCATCGGCGGGTTGGAAAAATACGTGCCGCCGGCGCTGCTGCTGTTCGCGCCGCACGTGAATTCCTACCGCCGCCTGTCGCGCTTCCAGTCGGCGCCGACCAACGTGCGCTGGGGCATGGATAACCGTACCTGCGGCATCCGCGTGCCGAATTCCTCGCCCGAGAACCGCCGCGTCGAGAACCGGGTGCCGGGCGTGGACGTGAATCCCTACCTGGCGATGGCGGCCACGCTCAGCTGCGGCTACCTCGGCATGGTGGAGGGTTTGAAGCCATCCGAGCCGATGGTGGACAGCGCCGAGCAGATCCACGACGACTTGCCGCGCAACCTGGAAGACGCCATCGTGCGCCTGCGCGGCTGCGAAGCGCTGTCGAACATGCTGGGGGGACTGTTCGTGCAGGCATTCTGCGAGGTGAAGGAACTCGAATTCGCGACCTTCAGCCGCGTGATCAGTTCCTGGGAGCGCGAGCACCTGATGCTGCTGGTGTAGCACTCCGTGCTCGTAGGATCAGGGCTTGGCCGCCGCCAGCGCCTGCGCGATCCAGCTATCGAACAATTGCTGGTGGTACTTGATCCAGCCCGCCACATGGCGTGCGATGTCGGCCTGCGAATTCTCGCCGGTACGCATGCGCTCGTTCTGCGCATTGATGTCGGCAATCGGCAGGCGCATGACCTCGAACAGCTTGACCGCCGCCGGGTTCTTTTCGGCCCATTCGCGGTTCACCACGATGCGGGTAGTGTTGACCGCGAAGCCATAGTCGCTGCCATCGTCGAGGCGGGTATTCTCCTTGCGTGGATTCGACGAGAACGGCACCTGCAGCCACACCACGTCCTTGCCCGGCACCAGCACCCCGCTCACCCAGTAGGGCGTCCAGGTGTAGTACAGGATCGGTTCGCCACGCCCGTAGCGGCCGATGGTATCGGCGATCAGCGCGGCATAGCTGCCCTGCACGTGCTTGACCGTCGCGCGCAGCTGGTAGCCATCCATGTGGTGCTCGATCATCGCTTCGCAGCCCCAGCCCGGATCGCAGCCGGTCAGGTCGGCCTTGCCGTCGCCGTCGTGGTCGAACAGCTTGGCCAGGCCCGGGTCGCGCAGTTGCTCGATATTCGTGATGTGGTACTTCTCGGCCGTTGCCTTGTCGATCAGGTAGCCCTGCGCGGCCGGGCCGGCGTAGGCGCCGGTGCGCAGCAGCTTGGCCGCGCCGCCGGCGTTCTCGTAATAGTCCTGGTGCAGCGGGTCCCAGTGGACTGCAAGAAAGGTCGCGTCGCCATTCGCGATCGCGATGTGCGCGGTCGGGTAGGCCACTTCCTTGATCGGCTGCGGCTCGTAGCCGAGCTTTTCCAGGGCGCTATTGACCAGCATGGTCTGGAAGGTTTCTTCGGCGACCGAGCTTTGCAGGGCCTGGACCTGGATACCCTTGCCGGGCAGGGCGGCATCCGGCGTTTGCGCCATGGCCAGGCCGGTGCCCAGGGTCAGCGCGGCAAGCGCCAGGGCCGAGAACCACTGGAAGCGGCGCTTTGTTCGATACGTGTCCTTGAAGTGTTCGGTTTGATGCATGAGATCCTTTCGTATTTTATTGAGCGGTGGCGGGCGCGGCCGGTGCGGCCGCGCCGGTGCGCGCCTGGCTGCCGCGCACCAGGCGCAGGACGAAGCCGAGCGGGCCGCTCTGGTACCAGTGGCGCACGCCGCGGCGCGGCTGGCCCATGGCCTGGGTCAGGCGGTCGAGCATGATGGCCAGCAGCACGATGCCGAGGCCGCCCACGGTGGCCAGGCCCATGTCGAGGCGGCCGATGCCGCGCAAGACCATCTGGCCGAGGCCGCCGACCGCGATCATCGAGGCGATCACCACCATCGACAGCGACAGCATCAGCGATTGGTTGATGCCGGCCATGATCGACGGCATCGCCAGCGGGAACTGCACCCGGGTAAGCAGCTGCCAGGGCGAGGCGCCGTAGGCGCGCGCCGCTTCGATCAGGTCGGGACGGACCTGGCGGATGCCGAGGTTGGTCAGGCGCACCAGCGGCGGCAGGGCGAAGATGATGGTGACGATCACGCCGGGCGCATTGCCGATACCGAACAGCATGACCACCGGCACCAAATAGACAAAGGCCGGCGTGGTCTGCATGGCGTCAAGCACCGGGCGCAGGATGCTTTGCGCGCGGTCGCTGCTGGCCAGGAAAATCCCCAGCGGCAAACCGATCGCCAGGCAAAAGGCGAGCGAGGTCAGCACCAGCGACAGCGTGACCATGGCTTCCGGCCAGACGCCCAGCATCGACACGGCCAGCAGGGCCAGCACGGTGCCGACCGCCAGCGCGCGGCTGGTGAACTGCCAGGCCAGCAGGCCGATGATGGCGATCACCACCAGCGACGGCGCGGCCAGCAGCACGTGGCTGGACGCGTTCAGCGTGGCGTCGATCGGCGCGCGCACGGCCTGGAAGAAGGGGCGGAAATGCGCGACCACCCAGCCCAGGCCCTCGTTGATCCAGGCTTGCAGCGGCAGCGAACCGTCGAGGATGCGGGCCACGTCGACGCCGGCCGCGTGCTCCGGGGACACCGCCGGCACCGCGTCGAGCCAGGAGGTATCGGACGGTGGCGCCGGCAGCCAGGGATTGACCTGGGCCGCCTGTTCGGCGACCGGCGCCGCTGCCGGCGCTGCTGTTGCATTGATGGCCGCTTCGCCGGCGCTCACGTTACTCGCATTCATGCTTGTCCTTTCTGTAGATTATTCTCGGGAATGGGCGGCGTATCGCGGTCGAGGAACTTCAGCAAGGTGGTCTTGCTGATGGCGCCGCGGAAGCCACCATTGCCCGCCACCACCGGCACCGCGTACGGCAGCTGCGCCACCTGGCCGAACAGGCCGGCAACCGGCTCGTCCGCATCGATGGTCTGCACGTCCGGCAGGAAGGCATGCGCCAGGCCCAGCGGGCCGGTATGGCCGTCGAGCGCGCTGCGCAGGGAATCGGCCGACACCACGCCGAGGAATTCGCGCCGGGGATTCACGACATAGGCGTAGGCCCGGTCCTGTTCCTCGAGCATCGACAGCGCCGCACGCGAACCGCGGGTCGGCGACTCGGACACCACGATCTGGCTCTTGCGCGCGATGTCGCCGGCCTTGAAGACGGCCGCCGCATCGACGCCGCGCACGAAGTTGCGCACGTAGTCGTTGGCCGGCTTGCGCAGGATTTCTTCCGGCGTGCCCACCTGCACCACGTGCCCATCCTTCATGATGGCGACCCGGTCGCCGATGCGCATGGCTTCGTCGAGGTCGTGCGAAATGAAGACGATGGTGCGGCGCTTGATCTGCTGCAGGCGCAGCAGTTCGGACTGCATTTCCGTGCGCATGATCGGGTCGAGCGCGGAGAACGCCTCGTCCATCAGCAGGATCGACGGATCGGATGCCAGCGCACGGGCTAGGCCCACGCGCTGCTGCATGCCGCCCGACAGTTCGTCGGGGTAGCTGGCGGCATAGGCGGCCAGACCCACCTGTTCCAGCGCCTGCCGCGCCAGCGCATGGCGCTCGGCTTTCGGGATACCGGCCAGTTCCATGCCGAAGGCGGTGTTGTCGAGCACGGTCACGTGGGGCAGCAGCGCGAACGACTGGAACACCATGCTGATGTCCTTGCGGCGCAGGGCGCGCAGCTGGGCGTCGGGCAGGGTATTGATGTCGTTGCCGTCGACCAGGATGCGGCCGGCGGTCGGTTCGACCAGGCGATTGAGCATGCGCACCATGGTCGACTTGCCCGAACCGGACAGGCCCATGATGACGAAGATTTCTCCGGCCTCGATGGTGAAGCTGGCGTCGAACACGCCGATGGTGCAGCCGGTACTGGCCAGGATGTCCTGCTTGCCGGCGCCCTGGCGGACCAGTTCCAGCGCCGCTTCGGGTTCGTCGCCGTAGACCTTGAATACATGGTCGATGATGATTTGTTTTGCCACGTTGTGGTTCTCCTTCGATCTGGCGCATGCGCGGCATGCCGCAGCCATTGGCGCCAAAGGAATGAATGGACCCGAGCCGTCGGCGATGCAAGGCACACGAGCGCACGAGCGCGCAAGCGACGGAAAGGGGCGGGACACGCATTGCCGGGGCAGATGCCGTTCAAAGGGTGTCGGTCGCGTGTTAAAAGAGGCTGGGGTTCAGGACTTTTAAGCACGCAAGGCGCTGCGCATTGGCACGGCGCCGGGAGTGTTGACGAGAAAGCAGCGTCAAACGATTACAGGTGTGGGCGCAAGGCCCGGGAATGGTTCCCCACGCATGGCAGGAAACACGATGCAGCAGGAGTCGTATTGACGACAATTGTTGTTAATTGTTGCCAATTTTAGTGCAAAATGACAATAAAGTCAATTGGCATCCCAAAATGGATGTGCTAGGAATGTGTTCCAGCGTACCAACTGCGGATACTACGTAGGGCAAGAG
>Ga0308166_1001760_pt1 | contig 21876 bp, 19 predicted proteins | sample PhyCR2_2_FD_202137 | JGI IMG/M metagenome (GOLD analysis project Ga0308166, IMG submission 202137) | Phyllosphere microbial communities from UC Gill Tract Community Farm, Albany, California, United States - DLSLCC.R2 | ecosystem: Host-associated > Plants > Phyllosphere > Unclassified | place... | reverse complement strand
GTAGGATCGAAGAATGGTTATTCGATTCTGGAATGGGTTAGCGGATGGACACCCTGCATGCAATGCGTATCTTCGTGCGAACGGTCGAACTCGGCAGTCTGTCGGCGGCGGCGCGCGAAGCTGGCACCACGCAGCCGACCGTCAGCAAACTGCTGGCGCAGCTGGAGGGGCAGCTGTGCGTACGCCTGTTCGAGCGCAGCACCCGCGGCTTGTCGCCGACCGAGCAGGGACAGCGCTTCCACGCCGATGCCAGGCTGGTGCTCGAGCAGTTCGATGCCGCGGTGAGCAGCGTGCAGGGAATGAGCGGGCAGGCCGCCGGACTCCTGCGCATCAATGCTCCGGTCGCGCTGGGGCAATACCATATCAACGCCATGGTGCAGCGCTTCCTGGCGGACCATCCCGGTATCGAGGTCGAACTGATCCTGAACGACCGCTTCGCCGACCTGGTGGAAGAGGGCATCGATGTCGCCTTCCGGCTGGGCGGCACCCTGCCGCCGGACGCCATCGGCCGTCACCTGGCCAGCGTGCCGCGCTTCCTGGTCGCCAGTCCTGCCTATCTCGCACAACGCGGCACGCCCGGCACGCCGGCCGACCTGGCCGGGCATGACGTGGTGCGCTTTGCCTGGACTCCGGGGAATACGCTGGAACTGCTGCGCGGCGCTGAACGGGTGCGGATCCAGGTGCGCGGGCGCTTTCGCGCCAACAACGCCCTGGCCATCCGCGAAGCCCTGCTGGTGGGCGCCGGCATCGGCCTGTGTCCGGAGTGGCTGGTGGCCGACCTGCTCGATCGCGACGAACTGGCGCCGGTCCTCGGCGCGTGGACGGCGCAGCCGCAGAACCTGTACCTGCTGTATCCATCACGCCTGTACCAGCCGATGCGGACAAAATTGTTCATCGATTTCGTGTCCGAGCAATTCAGCCAGCTGCGCGGCTTCGCGCGTCCGCACACGCGAACCTGACAACGAGCCATTCCGCGCATACACTAGCGCTCCGACCGTGTACAAGCGCGTACCTTCGGTCGTCCTTACCTGGCGGTGCCGGACTTTGGCTTCGTGCCCCATCCGCTGTTTTTCATACCTGTCCCCATGCAGGTCTTTTTCGGGAAGATTCATGAAGCAACCGTTTGTCCGCCTTGCCCTGACCCTGGCCTTGTGCGCCGCCGGCTTCGGCGCCGGCGCCCAGGCCGCCGATCCTTATGTGCCTACTTACACCCCGCAGGAATACGTCCAGTTCCAGCACGCCGACTGGACGAGGAACGCCACCATCTACCAGATCAACACGCGCCAGTTCACGCAGGAGGGCACGTTCAAGGCCGCCACCGCCCAGCTGCCGCGGCTGAAGGAACTGGGCGTGGACATCCTGTGGCTGATGCCGATCCACCCGATCGGGGAGCTCAAGCGCAAGGGCACGCTCGGCAGCCCGTATGCGGTGCGCGACTACCGCGCCGTCAATCCCGAGTTCGGCACGCTGCAGGACTTCCGCGCCTTTGTCGACGGCGCGCACAAGCTGGGCATGCGCGTCATCATCGACTGGGTCGGCAACCACACTTCCTGGGACAGCGTGCTGCGCACCAGCCATCCGGACTGGTACGCCAACGACAGCAGCGGCAAGCCACGCCCGACGCCCTGGTTCGACTGGGACGACATCATCGACCTCGATTACAGCAAGCCGGCCCTGCGCCGCTACATGACCGAATCGATGGTCTACTGGGTGCGCGAGACCGGCATCGACGGCTACCGCGTGGATGCCGCCGGCCTGGTGCCGCAGGACTTCTGGGACAACGCCAGCCGCGAACTGCGCGCCGTGAAGCCGGTCTTCATGCTGGCCGAATGGGAAAGCCGCGACATGCACCGCGTCGCCTTTGACGCCAGCTACGCCTGGACCTGGTGGGACGCGCTGCACGACGTCGCCAAGGGCAAGCGCGACGCCACCGGCCTGTACACCTACTACGCGTGGGGCCAGAAGTTCTACCCGCGCCAGGCCTACCGCCTGCTGTACACGACCAACCACGACAAGAATACCTGGGAAGGCACCGAGTTCGACATCTTCGGCCCGGCGGTCGATGCGGCCATCGTCTTCAGCTTCGTGAGCGAAGGCATGCCGATGATCTACAACGGCCAGGAAGCCGGCAACCGCAAGCGCCTGGAATTCTTCGAGCGCGACCCGATCGAATGGAAGCCGTCGCCGTATGCGGACCTGTACCGCAAGCTGATCGCGCTGAAGAAGTCGAATACGGCGCTGTGGAACGGCGAGTTCGGCGCGCAGATGGTGCAGGTGCCGAACGCCACGCCGAAGCAGGTCTTCAGCTTCGTGCGCGCCAACAGCAAGGACAAGGTGTTCGTGGCGCTGAACCTGTCGGGCGAGCGCGTGAAAGCCACTTTCAGCAAGGACCTGCACCACGGCAGCTACCGCGACTTCGCCACCGGCGAAACGGTGCGCGTGGACGCGGCCACCACCTTCGACATGGCGCCGTGGAGCTACAAGGTGCTGGTCAAGTAAGGCGGGCGGCCGGGCAGGGTGCTTGTGTCGCCCTGCCGTGCTACTGAACCGGGCTCGATCGCGGCCTTTGATAAAATTTTATTCATTTTATCGGAGTCATGACATGGAGCCCGCTGTGAAAAATGTAGATGTGAAAGTCACCGTCGACGTACGCGTCGACCCTGTCGGCGTCGCCGTGTTCTTTACCTCGCTGGCTGCGGCCTGGTTCCTCTTCAAGAACAACGGCAAGCGCCTGTCGTAAGCATCCTCCGGGACAGCGCTGCCTCACCTGTACTGCGCTTCCTCTTCCAGCCGCGCCAGGTAACTGCGCAGCAGCCCGGCCCGGCGCGGGCGAAAGCTCGCCCCGGCCGGCGTTACCGAACGCATCCGCTCCACACGAAACATCCGGAAATCCTCGCGCAGGCGGCAGTGCGCCAGCAGTACCAGCATGCGGTCCAGGTAGACAAGCGCCAGCGGCCAGACCGTGCGACGGGTGCTTGCGCCATCCCGGTCCGTATAGCCGATCTCCAGCGCTTCCTCGCGCCAGCAGGCCTGGCGTATCGCCTCCATGGCGCCCACGCATGGCGGCGCCGGGTCTGCCGCGTCGCTGAACCGGTGCACGCGCGACACCGCATGCAGCACGTGCTGCTGTCCCGCCGAAGGCAGGGTCGCCGCCACCTTGGCCAGGACCGCGTCCGCCGCCGCGGCCAGCGCCGGGTCGCCCATCTGGCGCACCTGCGCCAGGCCCAGGCTCAGGGCTTCGATCTCGATGCGGGTAAAGGTGCGCGGGCGCAGGCTGCCGTCGTCGACCAGGGTGTAGCCGAATCCGCGCTCGCCGCCGATGTCGGCGCCGCCCGCGCGCAGGGTGGCGATGTCGCGGTACACCGAGCGCGCCGAGACGCCGGTCTCGCGCGCAAGGGCTTCGCCGGTCACCGGGGCGGGCAGGGTGCGCAGGGCTTGCAGCAGGCGGAACAGGCGCTCGGGTCGGGACATTGCTACTGACAGGAAGTGGCAGGAGGGCTGGCTATAGTAACACCCATTGCAAGCCACTTCGCAACCTCGACTAAGGAGTCCCGCATGTCCATCCGTACCGTCACCCACCTGAACTTCCAGGGCAATGCCCGCGCCGCGCTGGCTTTCTACCATGGCGTCTTCCAGGGCGAGCAGACCCTCGTCACCTATGCCCAGGCCGGCCGGGCCGAAGACGCGTCCGACCCCGGGCACATCGTCTGGGGCCAGGTTAGCGGCGAAGATGGCATCGCCCTGATGGCCTACGACGTGCAGGCCGGCATGGACTGGCATCCCGGCGCCAACGCCTTCTTCGTCTCGCTGCGCGGCGACGATGCCGGCACGGTGCGCGGCCTGTGGGATGCACTCGCCGCCGGCGCCACGATCCTGTCGGCGCTGGCGCCCAGCCAATGGTCGCCGCTCTACGGCATGCTGCGCGACCGCTTCGGCATCACCTGGGTGGTGGACGTGTCGCTGCCTTATACGGCGCCGTAAGCCAGGGCGGGAAATGGCCCCGGGGTGGGCCCTCAGCGCAGGCTGCCTTCCTCCACCATCGTTTCCTTGGCCACTTCCGCCACCTGCCGGTCGTCCTCGGTCAGCCGCACCGTCTTCCAGCTGCCGCGCGCAAACCACGCCACCGACACCAGCGCCACGGCGACGTTCGTCACCGGGAACGACCACCACAGGCCGTCCGCGCCGAGCGTCGTATGCTTGGCCAGCACATAGGCCAGCGGGAACTGGATCATCCACTGCGACACCATCGCGATGATCATCGCACTGAGCATGTTGCCCGACGCGCGGAAGGCCGACACGATGCACAGCTGGATGCCGATGCCGCCCCAGGCCAGGCACATGATGCGGATGAAGTGGGCGCCGCCGGCGATCACCGCCGGGTCGTCCGGAATGAAGAAGCGCACCAGCCAGGGCGCGCACAGCCACGCGACGCCGCCCAGCAGCGTGAGCAGGGCAAAGCTGGCCGCCGTCCCGAGCCAGGTGATGCGCTCGGCGCGCGCCGTATTCCCGGCACCGATGTTCTGGCCGACCAGGGTCGCCACCGCCATCGCGATGCCCATCACCGGAATCGTGATCACCTGCAGGATGTTCGAGCCGACGCCGTAGGTGGCAATCGCCAGCGTGCCGAAGCTGGCCACCAGGAAGGACATCACCATCAGCCCCAGCGCGCGCGTCGACAGTTCCACCGAACCGGGCAGGCCAAGGAAGAAGGCGCGCTTCAAATACACCGGGTCGGGCCTGAAGCCGCGCCAGGAAAGGGCGATGCCGTGGCGCCCGCGCAGGAACACCAGCATGCCCAGGCCCGCCGCCAGTGCCTGCGTGACCAGGGTCGCGTAGGCCGCGCCCATCACGCCCTGGCCGGGAAGCGGCCCCCAGCCGAAGATGAACAGCGGGTCGAGCACGAAGTTCAGCAGCACGGTGCCGGCCACGATCACCAGCGGGATGCGGGTCTGGCCGACGCCGCGCATCAGCGCCTGGAACATGGCGTACATGAAGACGAACAGGATGCCCACGAACGAGACACGCAGGAAACCGAGCGCGCCGCTGTAGACTTCCGGCGCCACGCCGAGCAGGCGCAGCAGCGTCGGCGCCAGCACGAAGCCGATCGCCCCGAACACGACCGAGGTGATCACCACCATCAGCATGGTCTGCGCCGCCACGTGATTCACCATGTCCTGGCGCCCGGCGCCGACGTATTGCGCGGCCATGGTGGCGCCGGCCATCGCCAGGCCGGAGCCGAGCGCGATCACCAGGAAGGTCACCGGGAAACTGACCGAGATCGCCGCCACCGCCGACGCGCCCAGGCGCCCGACCCAGAAGGCGTCGGTCAGCTGGTAGCCAGTCTGCAGCAGGTTCGCCAGCATGATCGGAATCGCCAGCGCGACCAGCGCGCGCGGAATCGGGCCTTCGAGGAAGAGGGTCTTGCGGTCGGGTTTCATGACATCATGCTAAGCCAACAGGGCGAAGCACGATGTACGGTAGCGCCCTCAGCCCTGTCTTTGTTCCGGCAAGTGAATCGACCGCGCCAGCAGATGCCCGGCCAGCCAGCCGCCGATCAAACCGCCGATGTGGGCCGCATTGTCGGTGTGCGGATAGATGAAGCCCATCCACAAACTGAAGAGCAGGAAGGGGATCATCGACCCGCGCAGCTCCGCGACCACGGTGGGCGGCACGCCGCTGTCCTTGCGGCTCAAGAAGGCGAGCAGGCCGCCGATGATGCCGAAGATGGCGCCCGAGGCGCCGACGCTGTTCACATGTGGATTCCACAGCACGCTGGCCAGGCTGCCGGACAGGCCGGCCAGCAGGTACAGGCCGGCGAAGCGCGCGCTGCCGAAGATCCGCTCCGTGACCTGTCCCACCTGCCACAAGGCCAGCATGTTGAAGCCGATGTGCCAGATGCTCCCGTGCAGGAACATCGAGGTGAACAGGCGCCACCACTCGCCCTTCAGGGTCAGGCGGCCGTAGTTCGAGCCCCATTCAACCAGCTGCTGCGCCTGCAGGAGGGCGGAAGCCTCCGGGTTCAGCGCGAACAGCTGGCGCAGCGGCCCGTCCAGGAAGGTCTGGTAGCGCTGGCGGGCCAGCCACATCAGTACGAAGATGCCGATGTTCGCCACCAGCAGGCCCCAGATCACGGGCGTGGATGGACTCCAGTAATCGATGCGGTCGTGGAAGACCTCCTGCTCGGCATGCGCCTCGGCGTGTTCCGGCGTCTGGCGCGCGGGCAGCAGGGCGACGATGCGGTCGGCGGTGGCGGCGTCGGGCGCGCTGAAGCCGATCGTCAGGTCCTCCTTCACCCCGAGCACCGTGAAGCTGACGTCGCTGCCGCTGGCGTACACGTTGACGATATCGACCATGCGCAGGCGCTGTTCCTCGCGCAGCGGCATGCGGAACGAGCGGTGGCGGCTGCCGCGCAGGGTCACGAAGTCCTGGCCGATCTCGATCGCGCCATTGCCCCGGTACTGGAAAGGATTGGTCGGCCAGTTGGGGCCGGCCATGTAGAAACGCAGCTTGAAGACGTGCTCGCCCGGCATGCAATGGTCCCTGAATCAGCCGCGCTTGCGCTCGTGGTTCCACAGCACGTCGCTGCCGCCGGCAAAGCGGTTCAGCACGCGCGCCAGCACGAACATCAGGTCCGACAGGCGGTTCACGTATTGACGCGGCTGCGGGTTGATCGTGTCTTCCTTCGACAGGGCGACGATGGCGCGTTCGGCGCGGCGGCACACGGTGCGGCAGACGTGGGCAGTCGATGCCGCGCGCGAGCCGGCCGGCAGGATGAACTCCTTCAGGATCGGCAGGTCGGCATTGTATTGTTCCAGCAGGCCGTCGAGGCGCGCCACGTGCTCGTCCTTGATCATCTGGTAGCCGGGGATGCACAGCTCGCCGCCCAGGTCGAACAGGTCGTGCTGGATCGAGACCAGTTCCTCGCGCATCTGCGCCGGCATGTCCTCGCACAGCAGCAGGCCGACAAAGGAATTCAGCTCGTCGACTTCGCCCAGTGCGTGGATGCGCGCGCTGTCCTTGCCGGTACGGCTGCCGTCGCCGAGGCCGGTGCTGCCGTCGTCGCCGGTGCGTGTGGCGATTTTAGAAAGTCGATTGCCCATGATTATGTCCAGACCATAAAAAAAGATAGCCCGAGGATACGACAAAACGATGTGATTGTGCTTACAATCCTCGGCATGTCCGCCTCCATCCACGCTTCACCCCACGCCCCCGCCAGTGCGCCGGTAGAACGTCGCGAACAGGTCGCCGCCGCCCTGCGCGCCAGGCTGCCGGAACGCGCGGTCCTGCACGACCCCGAAGACACGCGTCCCTACGAATGCGACGGCCTGGCGGCTTACCGCCAGTTGCCGATGATCGTCACGCTGCCTTCCACCGAAGCCGAGGTGCTGGCCATCCTCGCCGTCTGCCGGGAATGGAAGGTGCCGATCGTGCCGCGCGGCGCCGGCACCGGGCTGTCGGGCGGGGCGCTGCCCATTGTCGATGGCGTGGTGGTCTCCACCGCGCGCATGAACCGCATCGTCAAGGTCGACGCTTATTCCCGCACCGCCATCGTCCAGCCGGGCGTGCGCAACCTTGCCATTTCCGAGGCCGCCGCGCAATACGGCTTGTACTACGCGCCCGATCCGTCCTCGCAGATCGCCTGCACCATCGGCGGCAACGTGGCCGAGAACTCGGGCGGCGTCCATTGCCTGAAATACGGCCTCACCGTGCACAACGTGCTGCGCGTGCGCGTGGCCACCATCGACGGCGACGTCATCGAACTCGGTGGCGAGGCGCTCGATGCACCGGGGCTGGACCTGCTGGCCGTGTTCATCGGCTCCGAGGGCATGCTCGGCATCGTGCTGGAAGTGACGGTCAAATTGGTGCCCAAGCCCGCCGCGGCCCAGGTCATCATGGCCAGTTTCGACGACGTGGTCACCGGCGGGAATGCCGTGGCCAGCGTGATCGCGGCCGGCATCATCCCGGCCGGCCTGGAGATGATGGACCGCACCTCCTCGCGCATGGTCGAACCGTTCGTGCGCGCCGGCTACGACACCGATGCGGCGGCGATCCTGCTGTGCGAGGCCGACGGCACGCCGCTCGAGGTGGCCGAGGAAATCGAGCGCATGACGGCGGTGCTGCAGGCGGCCGGCGCCAGCGCCATCGCGGTGTCGCAGACAGAAAGCGAGCGCATGCGCTTCTGGTCCGGCCGCAAGAACGCCTTCCCGGCGGCGGGGCGCATCTCGCCGGACTATTACTGCATGGACGGCACCATCCCGCGCAAGAACCTGGCCCAGGTGCTGACCGGGATCGAGGGCATGGAGACCACCTTCGGCCTGCGCTGCGCCAACGTGTTCCACGCCGGCGACGGCAATCTGCACCCGCTGATCCTGTTCGATGCCAACCAGCCGGGCGAGTTCGAGCGCGCCGAGGCCTTTGGCGCCGCGATCCTGGCGCTGTGCGTGGAAGTGGGCGGCACCATCACCGGCGAGCACGGCGTGGGCATGGAGAAGATCAATTCGATGTGCGTGCAGTTCGGGCGGCTCGAGCTCGATGCCTTCTTCGCCGTGAAACGCGCTTTCGACCCGCCCATGCTGCTCAATCCGGACAAGGCGATTCCCACCCCGCACCGCTGCGCCGAGTTCGGCAAGATGCGCGTGAGCGGCGGCGTGCTGCCTTTTCCCGATTTGCCGCGTTTTTAAGAACACATACATGATCGAGACATTCAGGGAACAGGTGCGGGCGGCCGCCGCACATGGCGGCAAGCTGCGCATCCGCGGTGGCGGCACGAAAGACTGGTACGGACAGGCGTTCGCCGGCGAGGTCCTCGACACGCGGGCGCACACCGGCATCGTCGACTACGAGCCGACGGAACTGGTGATCACGGCGCGCTGCGGCACGCCGCTTGCCGAGATCGAGGCCGTGCTGGCGCAGCAGAACCAGATGCTGGCCTTCGAGCCGCCGCATTTCGGCTCGGTTGCCACTCCTTGCGCCACCTTTGGCGGTGCGATTGCGGCCGGCCTGTCCGGCCCGCGCCGCGCCAGCGGCGGCGCCCTGCGCGACTTCGTGCTCGGCGCCCAGCTGATGGACGGGAAGGGCGAGGTGCTGCGCTTCGGCGGCCAGGTGATGAAGAACGTGGCCGGCTACGACGTCTCGCGCCTGCTGGCCGGTTCGCTCGGCACGCTCGGGCTGATCCTCGAGGCGTCGGTGAAGGTGCTGCCGCGGCCCTTCGCCGAGACCACGCTGCGCTTCGAGATGGGCGAGATCGACGCCATCCGCAAGCTGAACGAATGGGGCGGCCAGCCGCTGCCCATCTCCGCGAGTTGCTGGCACGCCGGCGTGCTGGCGCTGCGCCTGTCGGGCGCGCAGGCGGCGGTGGATGCGGCCGTGCGGTCGCTGGGCGGACAGGTGATGCCGGACTGCGCGGCCTTCTGGGCCGACGTGCGCGAACAGCGGCATGCCTTCTTTACGGGCGAAGGCGATGGCAATGCGGCGCTGTGGCGCCTGTCGGTGCCGGCGACCACCGGCGCCATCGTGTTGAAAGGCGAACAGCTGATCGAGTGGGGCGGGGCGCAGCGCTGGCTGCGTGCGCACAGCGGCGATGCCGAAGCCATCCGCCGCACGGTGGCGGCCAGCGGCGGCCACGCCACCCTGTTCCGCGGCGGCGACAAGGGCGTGGGCGTGTTCCAGCCGCTGGCGCCGGCCGTGGCGCGCATCCACGAGCGCCTGAAGGCCTCCTTCGACCCTGCGCACATCTTCAATCCGGGACGGATGTACTAATCCATGCAAACCAATCTCGCCGATTTCATCAAAGGCACGCCGGATGGCGACGAGGCCGAAGCCATCCTGCGCGCCTGCGTGCACTGCGGCTTCTGCACCGCCACCTGTCCCACCTACCAGTTGCTGGGCGACGAACTCGATGGCCCGCGCGGGCGTATCTACCTGATCAAGCAGGTGCTGGAAGGCGCCGAGCCGACGCGCAAGACCCAGCTGCACCTGGACCGCTGCCTTACCTGCCGCAACTGCGAATCGACCTGTCCCTCGGGCGTGAAGTATGGGCGCCTGGTGGACATCGGCCGCCGCGTGGTCGAGGAGCGGGTGCCGCGCACGCTGGGCAACCGCATCAAGCGCACCACGCTCAAGGAATTCCTGCCGCGCACGAACCTGTTCAAGATGGCGCACCGGGCCGGGGCGCTGGCGCGGCCGCTGCTTTCGAAGGGGCTGCAGGACAAGCTGCAGCCGGCGCCTGGCGCCGGCCGCTGGCCCACGCGCAACCATGCGCGCAAGATGCTGGTGCTTGGCGGCTGCGTGCAGCCGGCCATGGGGCCGAACATCAATGCCGCCACGGCGCGCGTGCTCGACGCCGTCGGCGTACAGCTGCTGGTGGCGCCGCAGGCCGGCTGCTGCGGCGCGGTGCGCTATCACATGAACGACCAGGCGGGCGGGCTGGACGACATGCGCCGCAACGTCGACGCCTGGTGGCCGTACGTCGAACAGGAGCAGGTGGAGGCGATCGTGATGACGGCCTCGGGCTGCGGGGTGACGGTCAAGGAATACGGCCACCTGCTGGCGCACGACCCGGCCTATGCGGCGAAAGCGGCGCGCATCGCGATGCTGACGCGCGATTTGTCCGAGATCCTGCCGCAGTTCGAGGCCCAGCTGGCGCTGCAAGTGGAGCGCAATAACGCACGGCGCGTGGCCTTCCATCCGCCGTGCACGCTGCAACATGGCCAGCAGATCCGCGGCAAGGTCGAAGGCGTGCTGCGCGCCGCCGGCATCGACGTGGTGCTGTGTGCCGACAGCCACCTGTGCTGCGGCTCAGCCGGCACCTATTCGGTCCTGCATCCCGAGATCGCGCACGCGCTCAGGGAGCGCAAGCTGGCCAACCTGGAAGCGACCGGTGCAAGCGAGATCGTCTCGGCCAACATCGGTTGCGTGAGCCACCTGCAGGCCGGCACCGGCACGCCGGTGTCGCACTGGATCGAGCTGCTGGACCGGATACTGGCCGCGCGTCCAGCGGCTACCTGAGCGCCGCCATCATTTTTCTCTTCGGCCAGCCGGTATGCCAGCCAGGCAGACATCGGTTGCGCCATCTCCTTGCGCCGGCAAGCGGCCTTCGGCAGGGCCGCGGCATGCTGCTGCGCGCCTTTTGTCATCTTCCGGAAACATTCGAGCTCCGAAGTCTGGGGTGACATGTGTACAAATCCGCGACCAGCAAGTCGACATTCCGCAATAAAACTGCATAAACATCTGCGGAAAACGAATATGTGACGGCTCTTGCCGTGGGCAAATTTTGAACAGTAACAAAATGTATCTTATATGCGACAAAAGTTGGGATATTTAGCTGCCAATAGGAAAAGAGTTTGGTTAATCCTTTGCAGCGGGGCAATGTTATGCAAAAGTGTTTATGCGCACCTTCGATGAGAACTGAGTAAAGGACTCACCGTAGGGTCGGATTATTAAAATAAGTTCAACACCTGGAGTCGTTGTGAAGCATAAAAGTACTTTGAACAAAAGCGCCATTGCCGTCGCCCTGACCATGGCTTTCCCTGCCTTTGCCATCGCGCAACAAGCCGCGACGTCGGCCGAACCTGCTGCCCAGATGCAGCGCGTGGTCGTGACCGGTTCGAGCATCAAGCGTACCGAGGCGGAAACCGCCGGCTCGGTCCAGATCCTGAACCGCGACGACATCGAGAAGACCGGCCAGATGACGGCCCTGGGCATCCTGACCAGCACCGCTTCCATCGACACCAGCCTGAACTCGGCTACCTCCAGCTCGGGCAGCTTCGCCACCGGCGCGTCGGGCGTCAGCATGCGCGGCCTGGGCAAGGTCAGCACCCTGGTGCTGGTCAACGGCCGCCGCATCGCGCAGTACGGCCTGGCCGACGGCGCACAGGAAAACTTCACCAACCTGGACGCGATCGCCAGCGACGCCATCGAGCGCATCGAGATCCTGAAGGAAGGCGCTTCGGCACGCTACGGCTCCGATGCGATTGCCGGCGTGGTCAACATCATCCTGCGCAAGGATTTTCAGGGCGCCAAGATCCGTGGCGGCTACCAGGAAGGCCAGCACTTCAAGGACAACCGCAGCCGCAACCTGTCGGCGATCGTCGGCTTCGGCGACATCGACGAGAACGGCTTCAACACCTACATCACCGCCGAGGCCTACAAGCGCGACGGTTATTCCCAGGACGACCTGAAGGAATACTACCCGGCATGGCACCGCAACACCCCGGGCCGTTCGACCTACGATGCGCCGAGCATGTACTCGCCGACCGGTAACTACTTCTTCGGCTCCAGCGACATCCGTCCGGCGCCAGGCTGCCCGGAAGGCAGCATCGACCGTGCCGATCGGAATCTGTGCAAATTCGACATCAATCCGTACACCGGCCTGACGACCGATAACAAACGTCACGCCATCGCCAGCAACACGCACTTCCGCATCGGCAAGGATATCGACGCCAACTTCGAGATCACCACTGCCGGCGCGACCAGCGACTACATCGTGGCGCCATTCGCCCTGCAGCCGACCAGCGGCTCGAGCATCTGGTACAACGTGCGCGAAGGCAAGATGGTCGGTCCGTTCTCGTATCCGAAACTGCCGGTTGGCCACCCGAGCAACCCGTACAACCAGGCAATCGAATACCGCACCCGCCTGATGGACACCGGCAATGGCTTCAACTTCAACCGCACCGAATCGGACCAGCACCGCGTCATGCTGACCCTGAGCGGCACCGTGGCCGACTGGGACTGGAATGCGGCCGGCGGCTGGATGAAATCCTCGGCAACCAAGGCTACCCGCAGCGCCAGCGCCGCAGGCTACACCAACGCCGTCCGCAACGGCACCTACAAGTTCGGCCAGCAGAACGACTACGCGCTGCTCGACTCGATGTTCCCGGTGCGTACCACCGAAGGCGAAGCCGACATCAAGTTCTTCGATGCCAGCATCACCGGCACCGTGGCACAACTGCCGGCCGGTCCTGTGCAAGTGGCATTCGGTACCGACATCCGCAAGAACGGCTACTGGATGAAGAGCTCGGAGAACGTCCTGCGCGGCGAACTGATCGGCGTGTTCGGCCTGCAGGTCGACGACTCGATCAGCCAGTACGCGCTGTTCGCCGAAGCCAACGTGCCGCTGACCAAGACTGTCTCGCTGGACGCAGCAGTGCGCGCCGACAAGAGCGAAAACGCCGACGCCCACCTGTCGCCGAAGCTCGGCCTGCGCTGGAACGCCACCGACAGCCTGCTGCTGCGCGCCACCGCAACCGGCGGCTTCCGCGCGCCGAACGTCGTCGAGACCGGTAACGGCCTGGGCCGCAGCTCGGTTGCGACGCAGGTCAACGATCCGCGCCGCTGCCCGATCGCGACCACGCTGAACAACATGATCCAGAACGCGCCTGGCGTCACCGCTTCCGACAAGGCGCAGGGCAATTCGTTCCGCAGCTCGGAGTGCTCGGCCAACCTGCCAAGCTTCGTGTCGTCGAACCCGGACCTGAAGCCGGAAACCTCGCGTTCGCTGACCGCGGGCCTGGTGTGGGAGCCGGTCAAGAACTGGACCACGGCAATCGATTACTACTTCATCGAGCGCCGCAACGAAATCGGTACCCGTTCGATCACCGACATCCTGCGTGGCGAAGCCGGCCTGCCGGAAGGCCAGCTGATCCGTATCGACAACAGCGTCGCCGACAATCAGTTCCTCGACCTGGTACGCAAATACAACCCGACCAACACCGTCAACTACGGCGGCGTCGGCCAGCTGGGCATGGTCTACAACCCATACGTCAACAGCGGCCGCACCCGTGTGTCGGGCCTCGACTTCGACGCATCGGGCCGCTTCAAGTTCTCGGGCATGGACTGGCGCCTGAAGCTGGACGGCACCTACGTCCTGAAGTACCAGAGCTACAGCGTCGGCGAAGGCAAGTATGAGCCGAACGTCGTCGGTACCTACGACTTCGGTTCGCGCATGTCGGTCAAGGCCCGCATGTACGTCAAGAGCGGCGACTTCGACAACGGCATCACCTGGAACTACGCCAGCGGCTATAGCAACAACAGCCTGCTGTCGCCGACCTGGTGCACGACCAACGGCGTCAAGGCGGCCGACATGGGCGATTGCGAACGCGTCGACCACAACACCACCGTGGACTACAACCTGACCTACTCGGGCATCCCGCACGTCAAGCTGAACCTGTATGTCTACAACGTGTTCAACGAAGCGCGTCCGATCGCTTACCGCGAAGGCTGGGCCACCACCTCGCCGCAACTGCGTACCCTCGGCGTCGCAGCGCAGTACACCTTCTAATCGGCTGAACAAACCGGTTTGACGCAAGACCAGGCTTCGGCCTGGTCTTTTTTTTCGTGTTAGCATCCGTCCCCATCCATGATCCACGGGGGACAGCAATGAGTTTCGTATTCCGCCTCGTGCGCGAAGAGGGAGGGGCCGCACCCGCCGTCGTGTTCGAGGATTCCACCAGTCCCGGCTTCGTGCCGCTGTGGGAAGAAGTCGGTGTCTACGACGCGCTTTATAACAGCGACGGCAGGCCGGCGCGCGACGTGTCGCGCCGCATCGCCTATGGGCTCGACCGCGTCAGCGAGGAAGCCGCGCTGGCGCGCCTGATCCCGTCCAGCCTGTCGATGGGCGAGGCGATCCGCTTCCTCGAGGACGTGAACCGCGCCTGCGTCATCCACGGCAGCGCGCAGATCGAAACGCGCTAGAGCGCCGCCTCAAGCGGCATTCCGCGCCGCCGCGCGGGCGTGTATGCTGCCGGGTTCTACCAACCCCAGCGATGCCGCGCGCTTCATGTCACGATCAACCATCACCATCACCGGCGAGTCGCTCGACCGCGCCCGCATCGAGCAACTGCTGCGCGAGAACGCCACGCTCGTGTTCGACGACTGCGACCTGTCCGGCGCCGACCTCTCGCGCCTGGACTTGCAGGAAACGCGCTTCCGCCATTGCCAGCTGCTCGAGACCTCGTTCTACGCCGCCAGGCTGGCGCGCAGCCAGTGGCAGCGCTGCCGCGCCGGCCATGCCGACTTCGAGTCGGCCGACCTGGTCGACGCGCGCTTCGCTTCCTGCGACCTGAACAACAGCAGCTGGCGCCGCGCCAAGCTGGCCGCGGCGAGCTTTCGCAGCTGCAAGCTGACCGGCGCCAATTTCGAGGAGGTGAGCTACCTGGGCCTTTCCTTTGAAGACACGCTGCTGGTCGGCGCCGACCTGCGCCGCATGTCGTTTCGCAAGATGCGCCTGGTCGGGCTGGACTTCGCCGATGCCGACCTGTCCGGCTGCGACTTCCGCGACGCCGTGTTCGAGGGCGGCGGCCTGCGCGATGCCCACGTCAAGGACACGCGCTTCGATGGCGCCGACCTGCGCGAGGCCGACCTGGGCGGGCTGAAACTGACGAATGCGAAGCTGTTTGCCGGCGCTACGATCTCGCCGCGCCAGGCGGCGGAACTGGTAAGGGCAATGGGACTGAACGTGGGGTGAGTGCGCCACGGCAAGCGGTGTTACTTGACATGTAAGCAAATGCCAGGGATGTAAGCGAATGTTAAAGCTGTCAACAGTCCTGTGCGCCATGCCGTTCTTGGAGGAGTGACAATCCACTGTCGACTGACAAAACAACCAAGAGGAGCTGCACCATGAAAAAAACCATCGCTACCCTGATCGCCGGTCTGTTCGCAAGCGCTGCCTTTGCCCAATCGCCAGCGACGCCCGTTGCGAAAGTCAATGCAGAGAAAATGGATGCCAAAACCGCCGTGCTGGTGGACAACAAGGATGTGAAGTCGACCGTCAAGGCGGACAGCAAGAACACCACCGTGGTTGCCCAGGCCGAGCCGCAGAGCACCAAGAAAGCCGAGAAGCCAGCCAAGTCGGACAAGCAGGCCAAGGCCAAGCACCAGGCGCACAAGGACAGCGCCAAGTCCGACAGCAACAAGGCGACGGCGTCGGGCACCACCCAGACCGACAACACGGCCACGACCGGTTCGTCGACCAATACCGCCACCGGTTCGAGCTCGACCTCGGCAACCACCCAGAGCGGCAGCGACATGGCGCCGACCCCAAGCTCGACCCCGATGACCTCGCCGGCGCCGATGACGCCGCCGACCACCACGCCGACCGAAACCGGCCTGGCGCCGGCACCAGCGTCGACCGTGCCGCCGACCAACCCGATGACCCCGATCGATACCCAGGCCGCACCTACCCCGGCAACGCCGACCACCCAGCAGTAATCCTGCCGCGCAGGAAGGAGCCCGCCTCGGCGGGCTTTTTGCCGTGCTCCTCCTTGTTCGAATCGCGCTTTGAATCGCTATTCGTTGCGCTACATCAGGCTTCGCACGCAGGTTGACGGCAAACGCGCAATATCGGTCTACCCTGAGGGTCCGCGGCATCCGCGCCGCGCTTACCTTCAGGGAGCGTTGTCATGGCTATCGAGTCGAGCGAAGAGACCGTCAACGGCAGGGACGGCAACCAGATCTTCTTCCGCAGCTGGCACCCGGCCGGCCCGCCCAGCGCCCTGGTCGTGATCTGCCATGGCGTCAACTCGCACAGCGGCCAGTACGACTGGACCGCGCGCCGCCTGGCGGAAAGCGGCTTCGTCGTCTACGCGCTCGACCTGCGCGGGCGCGGCAAGTCGAGCGGCGAGCGCTTCTATGTCGAGGACATCGAGGAATACGTGGGCGACCTTGCCACCCTGGTCGACCTGGCCAAGACGCGCGAATCGGGCCTGGCCGTGTTCCTGCTCGGCCACTCGGCCGGCGGGGTGGTGTCCTGCGTCTACACGCTCGAGCACCAGGCCGAGCTCGATGGATTGATCTGCGAAAGCTTCGCCTTCAAGGTGCCGGCGCCGGACATCGCGCTCTCGCTGATCAAGGGCCTGAGCCATATCGCGCCGCATTTCGGCGTGCTCAAGCTCCACAACGAGGATTTTTCGCGCGATCCGGAAGCGGTGCGCAAGCTCAACAGCGACCCCTTGATCGCCGGCGAAGTGCAGCCGGCCAGCACCGTGGCCGCGCTGGCACGCGCCGACGAGCGCCTGAAAAAATCCTTCAACCGGATCACGCTGCCGGTCTTCATCATGCACGGCACCGTCGACAAGGCCACCGTGCCGGCAGGCAGCCGGTTCTTCTACGAGCATGCCGGCTCGCCGGACAAGACCTTGAAAATGTACGAAGGCCATTACCACGACCTGCTCAACGATTACGGCAAGGAAGACGTGCTGGCCGACACCACGCACTGGATCCGCCAGCACCTGCCGCGCAGCGCCACGGCCGGGCCCGGCATGATGGCCTGAGGGCGCGGCGACAGCTCAAGCATTGGTAGTCGAATTACACGATTTGTCTTATCATTCCTTAAATATTCTGGAAAGCGGCGTAGTTTTGCTACTTTCTGGCCGGAAGAGAAGACAAGGAGACTACCGATGCAGCTTCGCCGCAGCGCCGCCATCCTGGCGGCATCTTTTGCACTCAGCCTGAATGCCTGGGCCCAACAAGTGATCGCCAGGGCCGCGTCCCCGGGCCAGGTGATCGATGTCGAAGTCCAGCTCGAGAATGGCGGCAAGCTCGGCTACGTCGTCAAGCGCAAGGGCAAGGAAGTCATCGGCCTGTCGCGCCTGGGCTTCAACCTGGCGAATGCGCCGAAGCTGGACGGTGGCTTTTCCCTGCTGAAGCAGGCAGCTACCCTGCATGATTCGACCTGGGAGCAGCCCTGGGGCGAGCGCCAGTTCGTGCGCAACCATTACCGCGAACTGCGCGTCGAGGTCGAGCAGAAGAACCGGGACAAGCGCCGCCTGGCCATCGTGTTCCGCATCTACGACGACGGCATCGGCTTCCGCTACGAATTCCCCGACCAGCCGCAACTGCGCGACACCGAGATCACCGACGAGCTGACCGAATTCGCGGTGGCCCAAAAGGGCACCGCCTGGTGGATCCCGGCCGGCGAGCTGCCGGGCCTGGAAGAAGAAATCCGCAAGGCGCCGCTGTCCGAGATCGGCACCGCCAACACGCCGCTCACCGTGCGCCTGGACGACGGCACCCACATTGCCTTCCACGAAGCGGCCCTGGTCGACTATGCCTCGATGTGGCTGCGCAAGGTTGACGGCCAGAAGCTGCGTGCCCAGCTGGTGAGTTCGCCGAACGGCCCGGCGGTCGTGCGCCACGGCGCCTTTACCACCCCCTGGCGCACGATGCAGATCGCCGACAACGCGGCCGGGCTGTACATGTCGGACCTGGTTCTGAACCTGAACGAGCCAAATAAACTGGGCGACGTGTCCTGGGTCAAGCCCTCGAAGTTCGTCGGCGTGTGGTGGGAAATGCACCTGCAGTCGGGCACCTGGAACGCCGGTCCGAAGCACGCCGCGAATACCGCCAACACCAAGCGCTACATCGACTTCGCCGCCAAATACGGCTTGCGCGGCGTGCTGGTCGAAGGCTGGAACAAGGGCTGGGAAAGCGACTGGGGTCATGGCGGCGCCGACTTCAGCTTCACCGAGTCGTATCCGGACTTCGATTTGCCGGGCCTGGCCGCCTATGCCAAGTCGAAGGGCGTGCGCCTGATCGGCCACCACGAGACCGGCGGCAATTTGCCATCCTACGAAAAGCAGATGGACGCGGCCTACAAGCTCTATGCCAAACACGGCGTCGACAGCGTCAAGTCGGGCTATGTGCACGATGCCGGCACCATGCAGTTCATGGGCGAGGACGGCAAGCTGCGCTACGGGAACTACGATTCGCAGCTGGGCGTGCGCCACTTCCTGAAGGCCGTCACCGAAGCGGCGAAATACCGCATCGCGGTCGACACCCACGAGCCGGTAAAGGACACCGGCCTGCGCCGCACCTACCCGAACTGGGTCTCGCGCGAAGGCGCACGCGGCGTCGAGTACAACGCCTGGGGCAATCCGCCGAACGCCGTCGACCACGAGGCCAAGCTGGTCTTCACGCGCATGCTGAGCGGACCAATGGACTACACGCCGGGCATCCTGAGCCTGGTGGGCGCGGATGGCAAGGTGTTCAACTCGACCCAGGCCAAGCAGCTGGCCAACTTCGTGGTGATCTACTCGCCGATCGCCATGGCGGCCGACCTGCCGGAAAACTACGAGAAGTACCCGGCCGCCTTCAAATTCATCCGCGACGTGCCGACCGACTGGGCCGACACCCGCGTGCTGAACGGCGCCGTCGGCGAGTACGCGACCATCGCGCGCAAGGACCGCAACTCGCAGGATTGGTACGTGGGCGCCGTGACCGACGGCGAAAAACGCACGCTGGCGCTGCCCTTGAACTTCCTGGATGCCGGCAAGCGCTACGTGGCCGAGATCTACCGCGACGGCGACGCCGCCGACTACCGCAGCGAGCGCCGCTTCGACCTGGTGGTCGAGAAGCGCACCGTGACGGCGAAGGACGTGCTGCAGCTGCAGCTGGCGCCGGGTGGCGGGCAGGCGATCCGGTTCTCGCCGGCGCGGTAACGGAGCAGGGCCTGCGGCCCGTACATCGGCTGTACGGCCTGCGGCCTTCTCGCGTGGCCTGCGCCCATGATCGTAGGGTGGGCACTCCGTGCCCACGCTGTACGCACGTGTCCGCAGTCCGCACCTTCGAGGTGTCGCCTGCACAGCATGCATCGGCCACAGTCCAAGCTTGGCGTTTCGAGTGACACGTCACCGCCAACACAAGAAGGTGGCGCACGTACCGCGTGGGCACGGAGTGCCCACCCTACGTTTGTCCGCTTTCCGTGCCACCATCGCAGCTCGATCCAGATCCCAGGAATGCCATGGCCGCAAGCATCGTTCGACATTCGATTCCCTTCTTTGCCAGCCTGCTGCTGACCGGCAGCGCACTCGCCACCAATACGAGCGCCCAGGAAGAATCCTTCGACTTCAAGTCCCTCTCGATCACACGCTTGACCCTGCCGGCCGAATCCGGCCCGCCGGTCCGTTACTATCTCTCCAAACCCGCGCACAAGTCGCCCCTGGTGCTCTACATCCAGGGTTCCGGCTGCGTGCCGCCCTTCATGGGCCTGAGCACCGATAGGCGCGCCTCGACCATCTACTCCTGGCTGCCGCTGGCGCAGCAGGGCCGCTACGCCGTCATGGCGGTCGACAAGCCCTATCAATCCGACGAACCGCAACAGGGCCAGTACGGCTCGGCCATCGGCTGCGCCGGCAGGTTCAACGAGCATTTCTCGTACGAGACCTGGCTGGCGACGCTCACACAAGCGGTGCGCCATGCCCTGGCCCGTCCCGAAGTGGACCCGCGCCGCGTGCTGGTGATCGGCATCTCCGAAGGCGCACCGATGGCGGCCGGCCTGGCGCGTGCGCTGCCGCAGGTGACCGATGTCGTGCTGCTGGGGGCGAATGGGCCGTCGCAGCTGTTCGACTTCGCCGCCAACATCCATCGCTCGAGCGACAGCGACGAGATCAAGGCATTGCGCCTGCAGGAACTGGATGCCACCTACGGCGCCATTGCCGCCGATCCGGCCAGCACCAGCAAGTTCGCCTGGGACCATCCCTACCTGCGCTGGAGCAGCTTCTTCGCCCAGTCGACGATGGACAATCTGGCGCATTCGAAGGCGCGCGTCTACATCGCCGCCGGCATGCAGGACAGCAGCGTGCCGATCCTCTCGACCGAGGCGCTCTATACCCAATTGCGCGTGCAGGGCAGGGACGTGACGATGCGGCGCGTGCCGCTGGCGGGCCACAGCCTGGTGCCGGACGGCAGGCCGATGCCGGAGGCGCAGAAGGAATACGACGCCTTCATGGCGTGGTTCGAAAAGCCTTGATGCCGCCGGCGCGGTTCAGCGCGCCAGCAACCGCTCGATGTCGTTGCGGATCTCTTGCGGCTTGGTCTTCGGCGCATAGCGCTTGAGCACCTTGCCGTCGCGCCCGACGAGGAACTTGGTGAAGTTCCACTTGACGAGACCGGTGCCCAGGATGCCGGGCGCCTCGCGTTTCAGGTGGCGGAACAGGGGATGGGCGTTGGCGCCGTTGACGTCGACCTTGGCGAACAGCGGGAAGCTGACGCCGAAGTTGCGTTCGCAGAACTGGCCGATCTCGGCTTCGGTGCCGGGTTCCTGGTTCTTGAACTGGTTGCAGGGGAAGCCCAGCACCTCGAAGCCGCGCGCGCCGAAGTCGCGGTGCAGGGTTTCGAGGCCGGCATACTGGGGCGTGAAGCCGCAGCCGCTGGCGGTGTTGACGATCAGGAGCACCTGGCCGCGGTAGCGCGACAAATCGACGGGCGTGCCGTCGAGGGCGGTGGCGGAGAAGTCGAAAACGTTCATGGCTTGATCATACCAAGACTTCCGGTATCAGGAATGTCCTGGCGCAGCCGTCCAACCAACGAATCAGACCAGCCCCAGGTGCTCGGTCCCCGCCGAGAAATCGCGGTTTTTCGCGTGCTTGGAATTGAGCTTGATGGTCAGGCGCAAGTCGTTCACCGAGTCCGCATTGCGCAGCGCGTCTTCGTGGGAGATCTTGTCCGCTTCGTAGAGGTCGAACAGCGCCTGGTCGAAGGTCTGCATGCCCAGTTCGCGCGACTTCTTCATGATCTCCTTGATCTCGTGGACCTCGCCCTTGAAGACCAGGTCCGAGATCAGCGGAGAGTTGAGCATGATCTCCATTGCCACCACGCGGCCCTTGTCTTCCTTCTTCGGGATCAGGCGCTGCGAGACCAGGCCGCGCAGGTTCAGCGAGAGGTCCATCAGCAGCTGCTGGCGCCGCTCCTCGGGGAAGAAGTTGATGATGCGGTCGAGCGCCTGGTTGGCGCTGTTGGCGTGCAGGGTGGCCAGGCACAGGTGGCCGGTTTCGGCAAAGGCGATCGCGTGTTCCATCGTTTCGCGGTCGCGGATCTCGCCGATCTGGATCACGTCCGGCGCCTGGCGCAGGGAGTTCTTCAGGGCCGCCTCGAAGCTGTCGG
>Ga0308166_1001758_pt1 | contig 21883 bp, 24 predicted proteins | sample PhyCR2_2_FD_202137 | JGI IMG/M metagenome (GOLD analysis project Ga0308166, IMG submission 202137) | Phyllosphere microbial communities from UC Gill Tract Community Farm, Albany, California, United States - DLSLCC.R2 | ecosystem: Host-associated > Plants > Phyllosphere > Unclassified | place... | reverse complement strand
TGCGGATCACTCCTGCGGATCACTCCTGCGGAGCCGGTGCCGCTGTGTCGGTCGGGATCGGCGTCGGCTCAGCCTTCTCGGCGGTGGGCACGAGGTCGGCGTAGTACGGCAGGGCGCCGTCGAGCACGGGGACCTCGGTCTTGGTGCCTGCGCCGTCGCCGGACTGGAAGTGGATCTCGATCGTGGCGCCGGGCATCGTGTCGAGCCCGTCGATGCGCAACGGCTCCTCGTCGGCGCCGAAACTGACGGTCTTGCCCGCGGGCACCGTGACGGTGAAGGGATCGAGGCCGGCGACGGTCATCGTGAGCGTGGCCTTCTCGGTGGTCGGGTTGACGACTGCGCCGATGAAGTTGCCCACGGACCCGTCTTCGTTCGCGACGATGAACGCGTTTCGCACGTCGATCGGTCCGTCGGAGTCGGAGACGTTGACGCCGTCCGAGGCCGAGTACTCGATCTTCGTCGCCTGCGGCGAGATGAACGTGCAGCCCGTCGCGCCGAGAAGAACGAGGGCGCTGATGGCGGCAGACGCAACAAGGCGCGATTTCACGGGTCCTCCTGAGGTCCGACGGGATATCCGCATCCCATTCTATGCGCATGCGAGGGGGCAGCCGAGGACGTGGGGGCGCGAACCTTAGCGCATGTCCCCTGTGGTATCCTTGAGGTTGCCGAAAGGACAAGTTTTTATGCTTTTTGAGGTTGGCGAAACTGTCGTCTATCCGCACCATGGCGCTGCGACCATCATCGAGGTCAAGGAGCGCATCATCAAGGGTGAGGCGAAGAAATACCTGAAGCTCAACGTCACGCAGGGAGACCTCATCATCGAGGTTCCTGCCGAGAACGTCGATCTTGTCGGGGTCCGCGATGTGATCGGCCGTGAGGGGCTCGACCATGTGTTCGAGGTGCTCCGCGCTCCGTTCACCGAAGAGCCCACGAACTGGTCGCGCCGTTACAAGGCGAACCTCGAGAAACTCGCCTCGGGCGATGTGATCAAGGTGAGCGAGGTCGTGCGCGACCTGTGGCGTCGGGATCAGGACCGCGGTCTGTCGGCCGGTGAGAAGCGGATGCTGGCGAAGGCTCGTCAGATCCTCATCTCCGAGCTGGCTCTCGCAGAGAAGACCGACGAAGACAAGGCGAGCGCACTGCTCGACGAGGTCCTCGCGTCCTGAGTGGATCGAGACAAGGCGGATGCTTCGGCATCCGCCTTTTTTCGTGCGCGCCGGTAACGTGAACGGGGTGAGCATGCTTCCCGTCCCTGACACCGCGATCATCGTCGTCGCCGCCGGTTCCGGCACGCGCCTGGATGCCGGAGCGCCCAAGGCGTTCGTCGGCATCGACAGCCGTTCGGTCCTCCGCCACGCACTCGAGGGCGTCTTCGCCGCCGCGCCTGCGCAGATCGTCGTCGTCGCACCTCCTGGGTTCGAGGGGGATGCCGAGACCGAGATGCGTGCCGCGGCCGGCGACCGTGCAGATCTCGGCAGCGTCGTCACCGGCGGAGACACGCGTCAGCGATCGGTGGCGGCCGGGCTCGATGCGCTGTGGGGCGACGTCACGCGCGTGCTGGTGCACGACGCGGCGCGTGCGCTGACGCCCCCCGAGGTCATCGACGCGGTCGCTGCGGCCGTCGAGGGCGAGATCGGCATCCTCCCGACGCTTCCCGTCGTCGACACCCTGAAGCGCGTGGACGGCGATGCGGTCGTCGGACCGATCGACCGCTCGGAGCTCGCCGCGGCGCAGACCCCGCAGGGCTTCCCTCGGGCGCTGCTCGAGGCCGCGTACGATGCCGCGCTCGCGTCCGGCGTCGACTACACCGACGACGCGGCCCTCTACGCGGCCGCGGGCAATCACGTCCGTCGGATCCCCGGATCGGCACGCGGCTTCAAGATCACCACCCCAGCCGACCTCGAGCGGGCCCGGCACCTCCTCGCCGCAGCTGCCGAGGCTCCAGCAGAGTCTCCCGCCGCTGCGTCGAACGCAGGGAACCGGCCACGGGTCGGACTCGGAACAGACGTTCACGGCTTCGGCGGCGACGGCGCTCTGTGGCTGGCGGGCCTCGAGTGGCCGGGGGAGCCGGCGCTGTCCGGGCACTCCGACGGCGATGCGGTCGCACATGCGATCGTGGATGCGCTGCTCGGCGCCGCGGGGCTCGGCGACATCGGCGAGCATTTCGGCACAGCCCATCCCGAGTACGCCGGTGCGCACGCCGAGGTCTTCCTCACGCGCACCAGGGAGATGCTCGATGAGGCGGGGTTCGAGATCGGCAATGTCTCTGCGCAGTTCCAGGGCAATCGACCGCGGTTCAGCAGCCGCCGAGCAGAAGCCGAGCGAGTGCTGTCAGAGGCACTGGGCGGTGCGCCCGTCTCGATCACCGCGACGACCACCGACGGACTCGGATTCGCGGGACGCGGCGAAGGGATCGCCGTCACGGCCGTCGCGATGCTGCACCCCCGCTGACACCGCGCGTCGCGCGCAGGGGAATGACTCGGCATCCGCGGTCGTTGTCGGAGTACGTCGTGCGGTCGTCGCACGACGAGGAGGAGGCATCATGAAGGTCCTGATCATCGGAGCCACCGGGCAGGTCGGTCGCACAGCCGTCGACGCGCTGGCGGGACACGAGATCGTCTCGGCGTCGCGCAGCAGCGAACCGTCGGTCGACATCACCGACTCGGCATCCGTCGAGCGGCTCTTCGCCTCGGTCGGGCAGGTCGATGCCGTGATCGTCGCTGTCGGCGAGGTGCCATTCCGTCCGCTCGGCGAACTCGGCCGCGCCGACTACGAATCGGCCTTCCGCGGCAAGGTCCTCTCGCAACTCGACGTCGTGCGGATCGGCACGTCGTACGTGCGAGACGGCGGATCGATCACGCTGACCTCCGGCATCCTCTCGCGCGAGCCCATCGCCACGGGCGCCGCGGCCTCACTCGTCAACGGAGCCGTCGACTCCTTCGTGCTCGCCGCGGCCACCGAGCTGCCGCGCGGCATCCGCATCAACGCCGTGAGCCCCTCCGTGCTCGAGGACGCCCCGTCGTATCACTCGTCATTCCCCGGTTTCGTGCCCGTGTCGTCGCATCGCGTCGGACAGGCATACGCGAAGAGCGTGCTCGGGGTGCAGACGGGGCAGGTCTTCCCCGTCGACTGAACCACGCGGGCCGGATCTGCGGATCGCGTCCCGAGACCGCACCCAGTCTTCGGAATCGGCGGCCCGGTAAGCTTGTGCGGTGACTCTCCGCCTCTACGACACCCGCGCACAGCAGCTGCGCGACTTCGTGCCTCTCGACCCCGAGAACATCACGATGTACGTGTGCGGACCCACGGTGCAGTCCGGCCCCCACATCGGGCACGTGCGGGCGGCCCTGAGCTTCGACCTCCTCCGTCGCTGGCTGACGCTTCGCTATGGCCGCGTGACTTTCGTCCGCAATGTCACGGACATCGACGACAAGGTGCTCGCGAACGCGACGGACGTCGAGCCGTGGTGGGCGCTGGCGTACCGCATGGAGCAGGAGTTCTCGGCGGCGTATGCCGGCGTCGGCATCCTTCCGCCGACCTACGAGCCGCGGGCGACCGCATCCATCCCGCAGATGCAGGAGATCATCGCCACTCTGATCGAGCGCGGTCACGCGTACCCGGCACCAGACGGCTCCGGCGATGTCTACTTCGACGTGCGCTCGTGGCCCCAGTACGGATCGCTGACGAACCAGTCGGTCGATGCCATGGAGGCGGCAGAGGACGCCGACCCGCGTGGCAAGCGCAACCCCCAGGACTTCGCTCTCTGGAAGGGCGCGAAGCTCGACGAGCAGGCGGATGCCACGTGGCAGTCGCCCTGGGGCGAAGGGCGTCCCGGCTGGCACATCGAATGCTCCGCGATGTCCAAGCGGTACCTCGGGCCGGAGTTCGACATCCACGGCGGCGGTCTCGACCTGCGCTTCCCGCATCATGAGAACGAGCTCGCCCAGTCGACCGCGGCCGGCGACGGCTTCGCGCGGTACTGGGTGCACAACGGTCTCGTGACGGTGGGCGGTCAGAAGATGTCGAAGTCCCTCGGCAACTTCACCCTCGCTCGCGATGTGCTCGCCGAGCGCGATCCGCTCGTGGTCCGCTACGCGCTCGCCGCCGCGCACTACCGCTCGAGCCTGGACCTCACAGAATCGTCCTGGGCCGAGGCCGAGGCGGCTCTGGGGCGGATCCGCTCGTTCCTGGAACGGGGAGATCGACTCGCTCCTGCTCGCTGGCAGGAGCACAAGGAGGGGCTGCCCACGCCGTTCTGGGACGCGATGAACGACGACCTCGGAGTGCCGCGCGCGCTCGCCGTGATCCATGACAGCGTTCGCGCCGGCAATGCGAGGCTGGATGCGGGGCAGTTCGAGGAGGCACGGCAGGACGTCTCCGACGTGCGCGACATGACGAACGTGCTCGGCATCAACCCCCGCTCGCGCGAATGGAGCGCCGACGGCGGTGCGCAGGCATCCGCTCTCGATGCGCTCGTGCAGACGATGATCACCCAGCGCGCGCAGGCGCGCGCTGACAAGGACTGGGCCGCGGCCGATCGCATCCGTGATGCGATCGCCGCTGCAGGAATCACGCTGGAGGACTCTCCGGCCGGAACTCATTGGAGTATCGATGGCTAAGCCACAGCGCCCCGGCGCAAGCAACGGCAAGAAGAAGGGCCCCACCAAGGGCACCGGCGGACTCGGACGCAAGTCGCTCGAGGGCCGCGGACCGACCCCGAAGGCCGAGGATCGTGCCTGGCACCCGGCCGGCAAGCGCAAGGCCGCGGCCGAGCGCTACGCAGCATCCGGCGGAAAGGGCAAGCCGGGGCAGCGTCAGACCTCCGGCGGCAACCCGAACCGCTCCGCACGCTCGAAGGACAACACCACCGAGGTCGAGGTCGTCACCGGCCGCAATTCGGTGCTCGAGGCCCTGCGCGCGAAGATCCCCGCATCGGCGTTCTACATCGCGCAGCGCGTCGAGATGGATGACCGCGTCAAGGAGATGCTGTCGATCGCCACCAATCGTGGCATCCCGGTGCTCGAGGTGACGCGTCAGGAACTCGACCGCATGGCCGGCTTCGACGGCGTGCACCAGGGTGTCGCCGTCAAGGTGCCGCCCTACGAGTATGCGCACCCGCAGGACCTGCTCGAGGCCGTCATCGACAAGGGCGAGGTTCCGCTGTTCGTCGCCCTCGACGGCATCACCGACCCCCGCAACCTCGGCGCGATCATCCGCTCGACCGGTGCGTTCGGCGGACACGGAATCATCCTGCCGCAGCGTCGTTCGGCCGGCGTGAACTCCGCGGCGTGGAAGACGAGCGCGGGAGCCGCGGCGCGTGTGCCCGTCGCCCTGGCGACCAACCTGACCACGCAGCTCAAGGAGTTCAAGAAGCAGGGCGTGTTCGTGCTCGGCCTCGACGGCGACGGCGACGTGCTGCTGCCCGAACTGCAGCTCGCCGACCGCCCCGTCGTGATCGTCACCGGCTCCGAGGGCAAGGGCCTCTCGCGCCTCGTCGCCGAGACGTGCGACCAGATCGTCTCGATCCCGATCTCGGCCGTGACCGAGTCGCTCAACGCCGGCATCGCGACCTCGGTCGCGCTCTACCAGGTGTCGTCGATCCGCAACGCGAAGAAGTAGGAGAGAAGAACATGGCTCGCATCGTCGTCCTCGGAGGAACCGGCTACGCCGGACGTCACATCGTCTCGGAGGCGGTGAGCCGCGGCCATGAGGTCGTCTCGGTGTCACGCTCGGAGCCGTCGGAACCGGTCGAGGGCGCTCGGAACGTGCAGGGTTCCGTGCTCGATCTCGCGACCCTCGGCGATGTCTTCGACGGCGCGGATGCTGTCGTGTCCGCGCTGTCTCCCCGCGGCGACATGGAGAACTCGGTGCTCGATGCGCTCAGCGGCGTCATCGACAGGCTGAGTGGCACGAAGACCCGTATCGGCGTGGTCGGCGGAGCGGGCGGCAGCCTGGTGGCACCCGGCGGCCCCCGCCTCTTCGACCTCGACTTCCCTGAGGAGTACAAGCACGAGGCGCAGGTCGGCATCGACTCTCTCGCGCTTCTCGAATCGACCGACGAGTCGCTCGACTGGTTCTTCATCCACCCGGCAGAGGTCTTCGGGCCGTGGGCCGAGGGCGAGCGTACCGGTCACTACCGTGACGGCGGTGACGTGCTCGTGCGCGACGCCGACGGCAAGTCGTACATCTCGGGTGCGGACTTCGCCATCGCCGTGGTCGACGAGGTCGAGCGCGGAGCCCATCGCCGCGCGCGCTTCACCGTCGGATACTGAATCGCCGGAGCGCGGTCACACGAGATCTCGCCAGTCGATCTCGTCTTCGTCGGTGACGTCGTCGGCGACGGGGTTCGTGCCCGTGACCACCGGAAGGCTCATGGTCTCGGTGGGCGGACCCATGATGGTCGCCTCGTCACGCCTGTGCCGCAGCACTTCGTTGATGTAGCTCGTCAGCACCTCGGCGAGCGGCACTGAGCGCCCCTGCGCCTGTGACAGGTACCAGCGGTGCTCGAGCACCTGGTGGAACACCTCGGCGGGTTCGAGCTTGGCGCGCAGCTCCCAGGGAATCGCGCGCACCACGGGCTCGAACACCCGCGTCAGCCATTCGTGCGCGTACATCTCCTCGTCGGCCCACTGCTTGGTCGACCGCGCACGAAACTCGTCGAGGTCGTTGAGCAGACGGCGCGCCTGGTTCTCCTCGACGTCGAGTCCGGTCAGGCGGATGAGGCGTCGCTGGTGGTGGCCGGCATCGACCACCTTCGGTTGGATCTCGACGACCGTGCCGTCGGAGGTCGTCGACATCGACATCTCATCGATGTCGAAGCCGAGTGCGTTGAGACGCTCGACCCGTTCGGTGATGCGCCAGGTCTCCGCCGAGGCGAAGGACTCCTGAACTGTCAGCTCCGCCCACAGCGAGCGGTAGGACGAGACGATGCCGTCGGCGATCGCGATCGCGTCGACGCCGTGCTCGAGTCGGCCGCCCGCGGCGAGATCCATGATCTCGCCGGCGATGTTCGTGCGGGCGAGATCGAGGTCGTAGGCGCGCTGGCCGTCGGTCAGACCCTCCTCGTGCAGCTCGCCTGTCTCGGCGTCGACGAGGTACGCCGCATACGCGCCGGCATCGCGCCGGAAGAGGGTGTTCGAGAGCGAGACGTCGCCCCAGTAGAACCCGACGTTGTGCAGGCGCACGAGCAGCACCGCCAGGGCATCGACGAGGCGCGTGGCGGTGTCGGGACGCAGCACCCGGGTGAAGAGGGCGCGATAGGGCATCGAGAACCGCAGGTGCGATGTCACGAGCGCGGCCGGGAGGGCTTCGCCTGAGGTATCCGTCCGCCCCGCGATCACCGCGACGCGGTCGACGCAGGGGATGTCGAGGCGCGCGAGGTTGCCGAGCATCTCGTACTCTCGCTTCGCCATCTCATCGGTCGTCTCCTTGACCGCGACGACGCGGCCGGAGAGATCGGCGAACCGCACCAGATGGCGGGAGAGGCCCTTCGGCAGCGACACGATCTGCTCGGACGGCCACTTGGCCAGTGTCGTCGACCAGGGGAGGGCGAGCAGCCCGGGGTCGATCGAGCTCGCGGTGATCCGCAGCGCATCCTGCATGGCTCTCCAGACGGTGTGGGGGAAAAGCAGAAGCGGCGCGGGTGACCGAAGTCAGCCCGCGCCGCGTCTGTGGATCCGATCAGGCGGAGACGATCGGCTTGTCGTTCAGGCGCACACCCGACTCGATGTCGAACGCGTGCACGTGGCCCGCGTTCGCCGCGAGGGTGACGGTCTCGCCGGCGTTGGGGTGGCTGCGACCGTCGACACGTGCGACCAGGTCGGCGCGCTTGCCGTTGATCTCGGTGTGACCGTAGAGGTAGCCGTCGGCGCCGAGTTCTTCGACGAGGTCGACGACGACCGAGAGGCCCTTGCCGTCGGCCGGGCCGACGGTGATGTCCTCGGGGCGCACACCCACGGTGACCTGCGAGCCGTTGGCGCGGCCCACGGTGTCACGATCGAGCGGAACGACCTCGGTGCCGAAGCGCACGCCGCCGTCAGCGAGATCTGCGCTGAACAGGTTCATGGCGGGCGAGCCGATGAAGCCGGCGACGAACACGTTCTCGGGCTTCTCGTACAGGTCGCGGGGCGACCCGACCTGCTGGAGCAGGCCGTCCTTGAGGACCGCGATGCGGTCGCCCATGGTGAGGGCCTCGGTCTGGTCGTGCGTGACGTAGACCGTGGTGACGCCCAGGCGACGCTGCAGCGACGCGATCTGCGTACGCGTCTGGACGCGGAGCTTGGCGTCGAGGTTCGACAGCGGCTCGTCCATGAGGAAGACCTGGGGCTGACGGACGATCGCGCGCCCCATCGCGACACGCTGACGCTGACCACCCGAGAGGGCCTTCGGCTTGCGGGTCAGGTACTCCTCGAGGTCGAGCAGCTTGGCGGCCTCGAGAACGCGGGTGGCGCGCTCTTCCTTGCCGACGCCGGCGATCTTGAGCGCGAAGCCCATGTTCTCGGCGACCGTCATGTGCGGGTACAGAGCGTAGTTCTGGAACACCATCGCGATGTCGCGGTCCTTCGGCGGCACGTCGGTCACGTCGCGGTCACCGATGAGGATGCGACCGGCGTTGACCTCTTCGAGGCCGGCGAGCATACGCAGCGAGGTGGACTTTCCGCAGCCGGAAGGGCCGACGAGAACGAGGAATTCGCCATCGGCGACCTCGAGGTTGAGCTTGTCGACGGCCGGGCGGGTTCCGCCGGGGTAGAGGCGGGTGGCCTCGTCGAAAGTCACAGATGCCATTGTGTTTCTCCTTCACCGGCAGGTACGTGCCGGACGATCCGTAGTGATAGAGCGGCGGAGCGATCCGCCGTGACCCCTCATTGGGTCGCGTTCAGTATGGCAGAAACCTGTCTATCTGGGTATTTCTCAGCCTGGCTGGTTAACATCGTTCTCGGCCGCTTAACGCGGCGTTCGCCGCCCGAGTGGCGTCCGGGGCCACCCTGCCCCCCTGAGACTGTCTAGAGGAACGATGTCGAGCGACGAGACGCCGAACGTCCCCAGCCCTCGCAATTCGCGTGAGGTCGTGCGGGAGAAGGCACAGAAGGTGCATGCCCAGCAGTCGAGGGCGCGCGTGATGCGACGGATCATCCTCGGCGCCATCGCCGTGGTCGCCGTCGGTGCGATCGGCACTGCGATCACCCTCGCCGTCTCTGCGCAGGTGTCGAAGCCGCAGCTCACGCCGGGCGGCATGGACGATGACGGCATCCTCGTCTCCGACATCAGCGCCACTGCCGCGTCCGAGGACGGGGTGGCTGCCCCCAGCCCTGACGAGACCGACGCCGGAGGCGAGGCGACGCCGACGCCGGTGCCGACCACCTCGAGCACGGTCGACATCCACATCTACGTCGACTATCTGTCGCCGGATGCCGGTGAGTTCGAGCGCGCGAACGCCCGCCAGCTCGTGAACTGGATCACCGAAGGCGCGGCGACCGTGACGTACCACCCGGTCGCACTGCTCACCGCCAGCTCGAACGGCACCAAGTACTCCCTGCGCTCCGCCGCGGCTGCCGCGTGCGTCGCGACGCATTCGCCCGCGCAGTTCTACGCCTTCAACCACGATCTGCTCGACGACCAGCCGGAGGTGAACACTGACGGGTTCTCCGACGCGCAGCTCGCCGACATCGCCGGCGCCGTGGGATCGGACAACGTCAAGAGCGTGCGCTCCTGCATCGAGAACCAGGACTACGTGACCTGGGCGAAGGACGCCACATCGCGTGCCCTCGAGGGCCCGCTCGTCGGCTCGGACGACCTCGTGCTGACAGCCGCTCCCATGATCGTCGTCAACGGCGAGGCCTACGTCGGTGCGCTCGACGACCCGAGCGAGTTCTCACAGTTCGTGCTGACCGTCGCCAGTGACGCGTACTACGCCACCGAGTCGCCCAGCCCGACGCCGACTCCGAGCGCCACGCCGTAGTTCTCGGCGTCCGCCACCTCTCGCTAAGCTGGGTGGCGTCGGCCGACTTGGCGCAATTGGTAGCGCACCGTACTTGTAATACGGGGGTTGCAGGTTCGAGTCCTGTAGTCGGCACCGCACGCGAAGGCCCGCATTCCTCGAGACACAGGGGTGCGGGCCTTCGTCGTGTTCGGGCGAGGATCGAGTCCGATGCAGTGCGACCCAGCCGCTGTTCGAGCGCGACTCGTCTCGCTACCCCGTGTAGTGCTCGACTCCGTCGATGGCATCCTGGATCTCCTGGTCCGTCGGAGGCGTCTGAGCAGCGTTCGCCTCGAAGATCGGCGCCGAGACTGTTCCCCCGATCGTGCACACCGATGCGGACTCTGCACCGAGCGTGCGGCTGGGGACGATCACGAGCCAGGGTGGGTCGACCTTTCGAGCTTCGATTCGCGCCTCAGCCGGGAGGAACTCCACGTCGGCGCTGTAGTAGCTTCGCGTCTTCTCCACGCACAGGTCGATGAGGGTCTCGTCGGTCAGCTGATCGCCGTCAGCCGCGGGACCGTCTGTCGGCTCCGCATCTGCTGATGCGGCCGCCGAGGCGGACGGCACCGGTGATTCTGGCTGAGGGGCTGGCGATCGCGTGCCCTCCGAGGTGCTCGAGCAGGCGGAGATCACGATGGCGAGTGCGACGACGGGGACGACGAGGAGACGATTTCGCATGGGCTCAGGCTAGACGTGTCCGCGTCTGCGGGTGTGACTCTCCGAGCGGACGGCGCGATCCCGCCGGACGAGCGCGCCTCGCACGACACACATCGTCATATGCGAAATAGTGAGCGGGGGTCATGGGTTGTGACGACTATGACTCGTATCGGACACAGTGACCTTGACGTCTTCCCCCTCTCGCTCGGCGGCAACGTGTTCGGCTGGACGGCCGACCGCGACGCATCATTCGCCGTGCTCGACGCGTTCGTCGACGGGGGAGGCGACTTCATCGACACCGCCGACGGATACAGCGCGTGGGTGCCGGGCAACTCGGGCGGCGAGAGCGAGACGATCATCGGCGAGTGGCTCGCCTCGCGCAAGCCCGAGGGCGTGGTCGTCGCCACCAAGGTGAGCCAGCATCCGGACTTCAAGGGACTCGCCGCCGCGAACGTCCGCAGGGCCGCCGAAGCATCGCTGGGCCGCCTCGGCGTCGACACGATCGACCTCTACTACGCCCACTTCGATGACGAGACCGTGCCGCTGGAAGAGACCGTCGGTGCATTCGGCCAGCTGGTCGCCGAGGGCCTGGTGCGCAACGTCGCCGTCTCGAACTACAGTGCCGACCGCATCCGCGAATGGGTCGAGATCGCGCGCCACACCGGCGTCGCCCTGCCCGTCGCCGTGCAGCCGCACTACAACCTCGTGCACCGCAACGACGTCGAGGAGACCATCATCCCGGTGGCCGAGGAGTTCGGCCTCGGCCTCGTGCCGTACTACTCGCTCGCGAGCGGGTTCCTCACCGGCAAGTACCGCTCGGCCGACACCGATGGGCAGACGTCGCCGCGCGCCTCCGGTGCCGCGAAGTACGCCACCGAAGCGGGTCTGCGCATCATCGACACGCTCGAGCAGATCGGTGATGCGCACGGTGCCTCGATCGCCGCGACCTCGCTGGCATGGCTGCGCGCCCAGCCGACGGTGGCTGCTCCGATCGCCAGCGCCCGCACCGTCGAGCAGGTGCCCGATCTCCTCGCGGGTGCCCGTCTCGAGCTCACGCCCGACGAGATCGAGACGCTCGATCGCGTGTCGGCGTGGACCCCGGCGAAGGCCTGACAGAACCCGCAGCCTGCCTTCCGGTCTACGGGCCGGAAGGCAGGGCCTCGTCGTCGATGAGTCCGAGGCGGTGGGCGAGGATGACCAGGTGGATGCGGTCGCGGGCGCCGAGCTTCGCGAGCACGCGTCCCACGTGCGTCTTCACCGTCGACTCGCTGACGAACAGCGCCTGCGCGATCTCGGCATTCGTCAGGCCGCGCGCGATCTCGAGGAACACGTCGCGCTCCCGGTCGGTGAGATCGTTCGTGGGGTCGTCGATCGCGGCCGTCGGGCGTGCGGGGAGTGCCTCCAGTGCCGGTGTGACGTGCTCGAGCAGCATTCGCGTGACCCTCGGCGCGAGTGCCGCGTCTCCTCGGTGGATCGCGCGGATGGCCGAGATCATCTCGTGTCGTTGCGCATCCTTCAGCAGGAACCCGCTGGCACCCGCGCGGATCGCCCCGAAAGCGTATTCGTCGAGGTCGAACGTGGTCAGCACCAGCACCCTCGTCTCGGGGTGCGCCCGGACGATGGCCTCGGTCGCCGCGATGCCGTCGAGTCCGGGCATCCGGATGTCCATGAGCACCAGATCGGGTTGCAGCGCGGCGGCCTGGGCGATGGCCGCGTGACCGTCCTCCGCCTCGCCGACGACGACCATGTCGGCCTCGGCTTCGAGCACCATCCGGAAGCCGAGCCGGATGAGCTGCTGGTCATCGACGAGCAGGAGCGAGATCGGGGCGGTCATGGTCTGTCCTCCAGGTCGGGCGTAATGGGGTCGCTCGGGTCGGGCGCTGTCGGAAGCTCGGCGCGCAGCCTCCATCTGCCGCCCTCCAGCGGCTCGGAGACGACGCTTCCGCCGGCGTATGCGGCGCGCTCGGCAAGACCGCGCAAGCCGAAGCCCGCCGTCCCGACCGGCCCCGCGGCGCCGTCGTTCACGACCTCGGCTGTCACCGCATCCGCCGTGTAGACGAGTCGGACGGCGATCGACGTCGCGCTCGGAGCGTGCCGCATCGCGTTGGTCACTCCCTCTTGCACGATACGCCCGACAGCGTGGGCGACGGCGGGCGAGAGATCGGCACCGCCCGAGACCGACAGCGTCACGGGATAACCGGCGCGCTGCGCGTGCGCGACGGTCTCCTGCGGAGGCGTCGGCGCCAGGGGAGCGAGAGGCAGAGGGGAGTCGTCGGCTCTCAGGACGCCGAGCATCGCGCGCATCTCGGTGAGGGCGCTGCGGGCGGTCTCCGCCGACGCCGTGGCCGCTGCCCGCGCCTGCTCGGGGTCTGATGTCGCGGCGGCTCCCTCGGACAAGGCGACGATCACCGTCAGCGAGTGCGAGACGATGTCGTGCATCTCGCGGGCGATGCGCGCGCGCTCCCCGGCGGCGGCGAGCTGCGCCTGCTGGTCGCGCTCGACGAGCAGCTGCCGAGACCGGTCGATCACGGCGGCGAGATAGCGCTTGCGGCCGCCCACGTTGACCCCGATGAGCGTGCCGATCAACCCGAGTACGAGCGACATGATGACGGCGTTCGCCGCGATCTGCAACGTGATGACGCCGGTGACCGTGAGCAGTCCGCCGAAGGCGGCGAGCGAGGCAAGGCCGATGCCGAAGCCGGTCCACGCGGCCCGCGACGAACGGTATACCGCGAGCGAGTAGCAGGTGACCAGCAGCAGCGGTGAGCCGATCGGCTGCAGCGCGAAGAGGAAGCCCGCCTCCAGCGCGAAGGATGCCACGAACGGCACGAGGGGACGGCGGCGGCGCCACAGGAGAGTCGCGCAGGCGGCGACGACGGACGCGGGAACCAGGATGGCCACCCCGATTGCGAGTGGCATCGGCAGATCGTTCGTGACCACGCCAGCGGGGACGAGAGAGAGCAGCAGGCATACCAGTGCGATCAGCACGTCGGCGACCGCCGGATGCCGCGCCCAGAAGCGTCTCAGAACCCCCGGCGGACGCGGCAGCCGCAGCGCCTCATCCTCGCGGACTGAGGTGCTGCGGCTGCGCGTTCTGCTCACCGGCCGACTCTACGCGGCTGCATGGCGGATCATCGTGATCACGCGTCGCGCGTGCGGAGCACGGCCCAGGCGGCGAGCATCCCCGCGGCGACCCAGCCGGCCAGCGTCAGGTACGCGACCGGGCCCTCGAGGGCTGCGCCCTCGGGCAGGATCGCGCTCTGCGCGGCGGCGACGGGGAGGTAGTTCGCCGCATCCATGACCCAGGTCCAGGCCTCGCCGGCGATCGCGAAGAAGCTCGCCACGATCGGCAGCACGAACAGCAGTCCCACGGTCGCGGCGATCGCTCCGGCGCCCGAGCGCAGGATGAAGCCGAACGCGACGCCGATCAGGGCGAAGACCGCCATGGCGAGCGATGAGACGACGATCGGCAGGATCGACATCGACGGGTCGCTCCAGTCGATGCTCTGATCACGCGGGGCGACGATCGCGGAGACCGCGACGGCCGCGGCGGTGAAGATCACCAGCGACGACACGAACATGAAGAGACCGATCACGGTCGCCTTGGCGGCGAGCACTGACCCGCGCTTCGGGTTGGCCGCGAGCGTCGAGCGGATCATCCCGGTCGAATACTCGCCGGTCACCGAGATCGCACCGAGGATGCCGGCGAGCAGCATCGTGAACTGGATGGGCATGACGACGGCCTGGATGGGCTCGAAGCCCGGCATGTCGACCGCCTGTGCGATGAGCACGGCGATGCCGATCGTGAGGATCGCGGCGATGCCGATCGACCACCAGGTCGAACGCAGCGTCGAGAGCTTGATCCACTCGCCGCGGACCGCCCGGACGAATGTGAGGCGTCGGCCGGTGTCGACCTGCGCGCGGGTGAGGGGCGGAGCCTGGACGGTCATGAGATCTCCTTCGTCCGGTACTCGACCGAGTCGCCGGTGAGCGCGAGGTACGCGTCTTCGAGCGATCCTGTGGTCGGGGTGAGTTCGTGCAGGGGGATGCCGCGATCCGCGGCGAGGTCGCCGATGCGCGACGCAGGCAGTCCGACGATGTCGAGAAGGTCGGGAGCAGCGCTCACGATCTCGACCGAGGGTCCGCCGACGGCAGCTGCCAGATCGGCGGCACGAGGGGTGCGCACGCGCACGGTGTTCGTCGTCCACGCGCGCACCAGCTCTTGCAGCGGAGCGTCGGCGAGCACCTGTCCGCGGCCCATCACGATGACGTGATCGGCGGTCTGCGCCATCTCGCTCATCAGGTGGCTGGACAGCAGGACGGTCCGCCCCTCTGATGCCGCGTACCGCACGAACTGGCGCACCCAGCGCACGCCCTCGGGGTCGAGGCCGTTGACCGGTTCATCGAGGATGAGGGTGTGCGGGTCGCCGAGCAGCGCGGACGCGATTCCGAGTCGCTGGCCCATGCCGAGGGAGAACTTGCCCGCCCGCTTGCGGGCGACGGGGCCGATGCCCGCGAGGTCGATGACCTCGTCGACGCGCGAGGCGGGGATGCCGTGGGTGGCAGCCATCGAGCGGAGGTGATTGCGAGCGGTACGACCCGTGTGCACCGCCTTCGCATCGAGCAGGACGCCGACCTCGGTGAGAGGCGCACGCAGTTTCCGGTACTCCCGTCCACCGACGGTCGCCGTGCCGGACGTCGGGCGGTCCAGGCCCACGATCATGCGCATCGTGGTGGACTTGCCCGCGCCGTTCGGCCCGAGAAATCCCGTGACCGTGCCCGGCTTCACCGTGAACGACACGTCCTGGACGGCTGTCTTGTCTCCGAATCTCTTCGTGAGGCCTTCTGCTGTGATCATGCCCTCGACGCTACAGACGGGGCTTACGCCCGCGCGTCCTCCCGGGGTACCGATCCGTCGAGCTCGGGGGTCATCCTCGAGGCGGATGCCCCGGGGTACCGCAGTGCCGACCCAGAACCAGCAGCCGCGGCCGATTCCTCGGTCAGCGCCGGTTCACGGAGCGGGGCGCCCGAACAGATTCGGGTCGACGGGGCGCTGCGACTTCGGGAGCTTCTCGACGACCAGCCGGTACGACTCGGTGACGAGCTCGGTCACGAGGTCTTCTTCGAGAGAAGGCCCGGGCATCAGCGTGATCCAGTGCTTCTTGTTCATGTGGTAGCCGGGCACGATGTCGGCGAACGTCTCGCGCAGCGCCACCGCGTCGTCGGGGTGCGACTTGAGCGTGATCCTGCCGGTGCCGTCGAGGGGGACCAGCAGGAACACCCGCCCTCGTACCTTGTACACGTCCCACTCGGGGCCGAACGGGTTCTCGCGCTCCGCTCCGGGCAGCTCCTCTGCGCGCTCGGTGGCGGCAGCGTTCAACTGTGTCGAGTCCATGCGCTCAGAACAGCCGATCCGCGCCCTTGTCGTCCGCGCGAGGGGCGGCCTGCACGCGTTCGTCGAGCGTCGCAGCGGCCAGCAGCGCCTCGTCGATGATCTCCTTCGTCGGCTCGGCGGTGAGCCAGTCCTCACTCAGCGAGGCGGGGATCAGCAGAGGCATCCGATCGTGGATGCCGGCGAGGTGCGGAGGAGCCGGGCGCATCACGATCGAGTAGCAGGTGAAGGACTGTCCGTCGGCTGTGCGCCCGCGCTGCGTGACGGCGGCCATGCCGAACAGCGCGCCGTCGTCGACGAGGAACTCGTGCCACACCCGCTCGGGCTTCTTCATCTCGTACCAGCTGGTCGCCGGGACGAGCGCCCTTGTCTTCAATCCGCCGGGGCGTTCCTGCAGACGCTCGGAACGGGTGTTGATCGACGGGAACTTCGAGGGCTCGCCGCCGATCAGGAACCCCCACCACGCGGGCTCGAGCACGGGCTCGAGCGCCGGAGAGACCTCGGGCTGCACCACGATCGGATTGAGGTTGCGGAGGTTCTTGCCGGTGGGACGCACGGTCTCGCGGGCGTTCTCGTGCGCCCACGCCCGAAGCCCCTCGAGCACCGCCTCGTCAGCCGCAGCGAGGAGCTCGGTGTCGGTGAACCGCGGATCCAGACCATAACTCGCGCACATGCCGACAGGGTACGCCCGGCCGCCGACATCCGCGTGCTCGGCTAGGGTCGACGGGTGACCCCGACCCGCCGACTGTCCGCGCCCGTCGCGCTCGGCGGGGCGGTGGCGATCGGCGTCATGACCGCCATCCAGGCGCGTATCAACGGCGTGCTCGGAGTCAGGGTCGACAACGGGATCGTCGCCGGCCTCATCTCGTTCGCGGTCGGGCTCGCCGCCCTGATCGTCGTGATCCTCTGCGTCCCCTCGGCCAGGCGCGGTGTCGGGCGGCTGCGCGAGGGCATCCGTGATCGCACGATCCCGTTCTGGATGCTGCTCGGCGGCGCCTGCGGGGCCCTCACGGTCTCGACACAGGGGGTCACGGCAGGCGTGCTCGGCGTCTCGCTGTTCACTGTCGGCGTCGTCGCAGGGCAGACCCTGCACGGCCTCGTGCTCGACCGCATCGGCTTCGGACCGGCCGGCGTCGTCGCCATCACCCCCGGGCGTGTGCTCGGTGGAGTGCTCGCGCTCGCCGCGGTCGGGATATCGCTCAGTGGCGACGTGCTCGCCAGGGCGCCGCTGTGGATGCTCCTGCTGCCGTTCGCCGCGGGTGTCGGCATCGCGTGGCAGGCGGCGGTCAACGGTCGTCTGGCGCAGAGAGTGCAGTCGCCCCTCTCTGCGACGCTCATGAGCTTCATCGCAGGGACGATCGCGCTGCTGGTCGCCGCGGGCATCAGCATCGCCGTGCGGGGCCTGCCGGAAGCGCCGCCCGCCGAGCCGTGGCTGTATCTCGGCGGCTTCCTGGGCTCCGCCTACATCCTGCTGGGGGCCTTCATCGTCGCGCACACGGGGGTCCTTCTGATGGGACTCGGATCCGTACTGGGACAACTCGCGACATCGGTGATCATCGACCTGGTGTGGCCCGCCGACGCGGGGCCGGCTCTCTGGCAGATCGTCGGGATGGTGGTCGTCGCCGTGGCATCCGTCATCGTCGCCCTGCCACGGCGCCGGCGGACCTGATTACTTCTTCTTCGGCTGCGGCATCCGGGTGACGAGCGCGCGGGCATCGACCGGCTTGCGCCGCCCCGGCTTCTTGCCCGTCGGCTTGCCGCCGACGTACAGCCATCCGAGCAGCTCCTCGTTCTTGCCGATGCCGTGCGCTTTGGCGACGGCCTTCGAGCGCGTGTACCCGCCGGTGCGCCACAGCACACCCCAGCCGGCCTCGTCGAGGAGCAGGCTGAGCATGTGGGCGACGCCGGAGGCGACTGCCTCCTGCTCCCAGCGGGGCACCTTGTCGCTCTTGCGATAGCTCGCGACGACGGCGATCAGCAGCGGGGCGCGGAGCGGCTTGGACGAGGGGGACTTGTCGCCCTCCGCCTTCGCGATCGCCGCTCCCAGTGCCTCGCGGTCGGACCCGCGCAGCTCGATGAGCCGCCACGGGCGCAACGATGAGTGGTCGGCGACGCGACCGGCCGCGGCGACGAGGTTCAGCAGCTCATCACGCGACGGGGCGTCGTCGGTGACCTTCGACCAGGACTGTCGTGCGCGGACGGCCTCGAGGACGTTCACGACTCTTCGGGCGTGAAGTTCAGGGCGATGGAGTTCATGCAGTAGCGGTCACCGGTGGGCGTGCCGAAGCCGTCGGGGAAGACATGGCCCAGGTGTGAGCCGCAGTTCGCACAGCGCACCTCGGTGCGCACCATGCCGAGGGTCGTGTCCTCGATGAGCTGCACCGCGTCGGGACGGATCGACTCGTAGAAGCTCGGCCATCCGCAGCCCGAGTCGAACTTCGTGCCGCTCTTGAACAGCTCGGCGCCGCATGCGCCGCAGGTGTAGAGGCCCGCGCGGCCCTCGTCGAGAAGCTCGCCCGTCCACGCGCGCTCGGTCGCGGCTTCGCGCAGCACGGCGTACTGCTCCTCGCCGAGCTCCTCGCGCCACTCTTCTTCGGTCTTGTCCACGCTGTACGACATCGGTCCTCCTGGGGGTCTGCTCCATTCTCTCGCGTTCGGCACCCCTCGGCGCCACGAGACAATGGATCCATGACGGATGCCGTTCAGCAGCGCTATGCGCGATTCGCCGAGCACGAGGCGCCGGGGCGCAGCGCCCTGTACGTCGAATGGGCGGAGGGCGTCGCGGCCGACTCCGAGGTGCAGGGCATCCTCGCGCGGATCCCGGAGAACCGACGTCAGCCGCCGCTCGTGTTCGGGGTGACGCGCATGCTGGGCGCCGGCCGCGACGGCTACGGCACCTGGCGCTCGTTCGTCGTGGCGCGCGCCGACGAGGTCGTCGCCGAGTGCTCGGTCCGGCGCCTGCAGACGAACGAGCCTCTGCGTCTCGCCCCGCTGCTTCCCGTGCTGTCGGAGATCGACGGCCCCATCGCATTGCTCGAGGTCGGTGCCGCGGCGGGGCTGTGCCTCTACCCCGACCGGTACTCATACCGGTTCGTCGATGCCGACGGGCGGCTGCGTTCGTCGCTCGACCCCGCAGACGGCCCCTCGACCGTGGTGCTCGAGAGCCGAGTGGGGGGCGGGCTTCCCCCGATGCGGATGCCGGACGTCGTATGGCGCGCCGGCATCGACCTCGCGCCGCTCGATGCCCGTGTCGACCGTGATCGGCGATGGCTCCAGGGGCTCGTGTGGCCGGGGGAGGACGGGCGGGAGCAGAGGGTGACCGCGGCGCTCGATATCGCGGCATCCGATCCGCCTCTCCTCGTCGCCGGGGACGCGATCGAGCGGATCGACGCGCTCGCCGCTGCTGCGCCGCGCGACGCCACACTCGTCGTGACGACTCCCGGCGTGCTCGTGCACATTCCCCGCGAAGCACGCGAGACCCTCGTCGACCGCATCCGAGGTCTCGACGCGCGCTGGGTGACGATCGATCCTCCTGCGCTTCTCGACGTGTGGGATCCTCCCGTCGCCGTCGAGGACTGGCCCGGTTTCGTGGTGGCGCTCGACGGCGCGGTGCGGGCGGCTGCCGACCCTCTCGGACGATGGTGGGAGTGGCGTGCCGGGATCGAGGCGGCGGCGATCTAATCTGATCCCATGCTGGGAGAGCTGAGCGAGCGGGATCGTGCGATCCTCGCCCTGGAGACGGCGTGGCCGCGACACGGCGGGGCCAAGGAAGAGATCATCCGCGCTCAGTTGGGGATGAGCTCGGCCCGCTACTACCAGCTCCTCGGGCGTCTGCTCGAATCTGAGGCCGCTCTGGAGTACGACCCCATGCTCGTTCGCCGACTGCGTCGCATCCGTGACGCGAGGTCGTTCCAGAGAGCCTCGCGAACCCCCGGTTTCGTCGGATGATGACGCGTTCCGCCACGCGCTGAGGCGCCACGGTGCGGATACTCGGGTCGGTGCCGTTAGCATCGAGGAGTGTCAAAGCCCAGCCGAGATCGATTCGACGACGTCCCCCGATCGTCCGGACGCGTCGGAGCGCATCGCGCCGAAGCCCCCGGGATGAACGGCTGGGTAGTCCTGCTCTGGTCCTTCGTCGCCGCTCTGGTCCTCATCATCGGCGGCATCTTCGGATCGCTCGTCGTGATGGGGCGCATCACCCTCTTTCCCGAGGCCGTTCCGACAGCGACTCCCACCCCGGTCGAGACCGGCGTGGTCGATGTGACGTACTCCGTGATGATCTTGAACGCGTCGCCCGATGCGGGGCTCGACGAGCAGATGAGGGACGTGCTGATCAACAACGGCTGGGCGGCTGACGTCGTCTTCGCCAGCGACAGTGCGAGCCAGGACTTCTCGACCACGACCGTGTACTACATCGCCGACGAGGACGAGCTGGCCGCCATCGGGCTCGCGAACCTGATCGGTGGAGCAGCGGTCGAGCAGAGCGACTTCTACGCCGATCTGAACGACACCGGGGCGAAGCAGCTCACCGTGGTCATCGGAGTGGACCGTTCGACGACCGCACCGGAGACCCCGGCGGAGACGCCCGCCCCGTAGACCACCGCGCACTCCCTCCGTGCGGCTTGCACTCGATGGGGTCGAGTGCCAGAATGGCGTTAGCACTCTCTCACTTTGAGTGCTAAACCCAACGTCTACGTCCAGGAGGGACGACAAAACTCATGGCAAAGATCATCGCTTTCGATGAGGAGGCCCGCCGCGGCCTCGAGCGCGGCCTCAACATTCTCGCCGACGCCGTCAAGGTGACGCTCGGCCCGCGCGGTCGCAACGTCGTGCTGGAGAAGAAGTGGGGCGCCCCCACGATCACGAACGACGGCGTGTCCATCGCCAAGGAGATCGAGCTCGACGACCCGTACGAGAAGATCGGTGCGGAACTCGTCAAGGAGGTCGCCAAGAAGACCGACGACGTCGCCGGCGACGGAACCACCACCGCCACGGTGCTCGCTCAGGCGCTCGTCCGCGAGGGGCTGCGCAATGTCGCGGCCGGCGCGGACCCCATCTCGCTCAAGCGCGGCATCGAGAAGGCCGTCGCAGCGATCACCGAGGAGCTCCTCGCCAGCGCGAAGGAGATCGACTCCAAGGAGCAGATCGCCGCGACCGCGTCGATCTCCGCCGCTGACCCCGCGATCGGCGAGCTCATCGCCGAGGCGATCGACAAGGTCGGCAAGGAAGGCGTCGTCACCGTCGAGGAGTCGCAGACCTTCGGCACCGAGCTCGAGCTCACCGAGGGCATGCGCTTCGACAAGGGCTACCTGAACCCGTACTTCGTGACGGACCCTGAGCGCCAGGAGGCGGTCTTCGAGGACGCCTACATCCTCATCGCGAACCAGAAGATCTCGAACATCAAGGACCTTCTGCCCATCGTCGACAAGGTGATCCAGGACGGCAAGGAGCTCGTCATCATCGCCGAGGACGTCGAGGGCGAGGCTCTCGCGACTCTCGTGCTCAACAAGCTCAAGGGCATCTTCAAGTCGGTCGCCGTCAAGGCTCCCGGCTTCGGCGACCGTCGCAAGGCGCAGCTGCAGGACATCGCGATCCTCACCGGTGGTCAGGTCATCACCGAAGAGGTCGGCCTGAAGCTCGAGAACGCCACGCTCGACCTGCTGGGTCGTGCACGCAAGGTCATCGTCACCAAGGACGAGACCACGATCGTCGAGGGTGCAGGCGAGGCCGACCAGATCGAGGGTCGCGTCACGCAGATCCGTCGCGAGATCGAGAACACCGACAGCGACTACGACCGCGAGAAGCTTCAGGAGCGCCTCGCCAAGCTCGCAGGTGGCGTCGCCGTCATCAAGGCG
>Ga0308166_1001756_pt1 | contig 21910 bp, 12 predicted proteins | sample PhyCR2_2_FD_202137 | JGI IMG/M metagenome (GOLD analysis project Ga0308166, IMG submission 202137) | Phyllosphere microbial communities from UC Gill Tract Community Farm, Albany, California, United States - DLSLCC.R2 | ecosystem: Host-associated > Plants > Phyllosphere > Unclassified | place... | reverse complement strand
TTGCCGTCCGGTTGCGCATCTGCATCCGGACGGCCGGTCCCGGCAAACGCATCACCGCCGGGCCGGATCGTGATTGATCGGCGTGCGGCCTGCCCCCTATTCGTGCGGCCGGGTTCGCCTCGGCGGGCTACCATGGAGCAGTCGCCGCTTTAACGAGGACCCTCCATGAACCATCGTCTCGCTCCTACCCTGCTCAAGGGCTCCCTGCTCGCCACCGCCGTCGCCGTGCTCGGCATGAAGGCCTATGCCGCCGGCAAGGCTGCCGCCAGCGACCTGGAACCCGTTCGCAGCCTGGACCTGGAACGCTACCTGGGCACCTGGTACGAGATTGCCCGCTACCCCAACCGCTTCGAACGCAAATGCGCCGGCTTCACCACCGCCACCTACAGCGCCAGGCCGGACGGCCGGATCAAGGTGGAGAACCGCTGCCGCCTGGAAGACGGCAGCACCGACGTCGCGCAGGGCGTGGCGCGCCGCTGCGGCCCGCCCGGCTCGCCGCGCCTGAAGGTGCGCTTCGCCCCGGCCTTGCTGTCCTTCCTGCCGCCGGTATGGGGCGACTACTGGGTGATCGACATCGACCGCAACTACGGGCTGGCCGCCGTCAGCGAGCCGGGCCGCGATTACCTGTGGATCCTGTCGCGCACGCCGCAAGTGGAAAAGCGCGCGCTCGACGCCTTGCTGGCGCGCCTGTCGGGCCAGGGTTTCGATCTACGCAAGCTGGTGTACACGCCGCAGGCCTGAGAGTGGCCACCGGCAGTGCCACCTGGCGTGCCGACTGCGCCTCAACCATTCGAAACCGTGATACCTGCAATTGGAAATGTGAATTAGGAATTCTGCTGTGCAGCAGCCAGAATAGGCTTTCAGTATTTCCGCCTTTCTCCACGGCGGCGCCCGGCATGAACGATTGCAGCAGCACCCTGTCTCCCTATTCACTCGAGAGGGCGGCATGATCGTCCGCGACCGCCCCAACGGCCTGCGCCTCTTCCTCACCATGCGCGGCTCGATTTTGCCGAGTATCTGGAAAAGCCTGTTCATCACCACCCTGCTCGCGGTGATCGTCACCTGGACCCATGGCCAGCTGTGGCAGTACAAGGTGCACGTGACCATCATCCCCTTCACGCTGATGGGCCTGCCGCTGGCGATCTTCCTCGGTTTCCGCAACAACTCGGCCTACGACCGCTACTGGGAAGGCCGCAAGCTGTGGGGCGAACTGGTGCTGCGCAGCCGGAATTTTGCGCGCGAGGTGCTGAGCCTGGTGGACACGGCGCCCGGCCACGAGCACATCCGCGACCGCATGATCCGGCGCGCCATCGCCTTTGCCCACGCGCTGCGCCACAACCTGCGCCGCAGCGACCCGGGCGAGGACGTGGCGGCCCACCTGACCGAGGCCGAATGGGCCGTGCTGCGCCACCGTCCCCACCTCGGCAACGCCATCATGCTCGAGATGGGCGCCGACCTGGCGCGCTGCCGCCACGCCGGCATGCTCGACAGCATCCGCGCCACCACGCTCGACGCCACCGTCTCGGCCATGGTCGCCACCGGCGCCTCGTGCGAGCGCATCAAGAATACCCCGGTGCCGTTTTCGTACACGCTGCTGCTGCACCGCACCGCCTACCTGTACTGCTTCCTGCTGCCCTTCGGCCTGGTCGATTCGATCGGCTACCTCACGCCGCTGGTGGTGGCGATCGTCGCCTACACCTTCTATGGCCTGGACGCGCTGGGCGACGAGATCGAGGAACCGTTCGGCGTGTCGCCGAACGACCTGCCGCTCGACGCCATCTGCCGCGCCATCGAAATCGACCTGCGCGATGCGCTCGGCGACCCCGACCTGCCGCCGCCTCTGCTGCCGGTTAACAACTGGCTGCGCTAAGCGGCCCTTCAAGCAACCCTAGCAAGAAGATCCACCATGAACGACGACTACCAGGACCGAATCGGCTGTCCCCTGCTGCGCGAACGCATCACCTCCGCAGCCGAGGCCGCCACCCATATCCGCGACGGCATGACCGTCGGCATGAGCGGCTTCACCCGCGCCGGCGACGTCAAGCTGGTGCCGGCCGCGCTGGCCGAACGCGCCCGCCGCGAGCCGCTGCGCATCACCCTGCTCACCGGCGCCTCGCTCGGCAACGACACCGACAAACTGCTCACCGAAGCCCACGCGCTGGCGCGGCGCGCACCCTTCCAGGTCGACCCGGTGCTGCGCGCGGCGATCAACCGCGGCGAAGTGATGTACATCGACCAGCACCTGTCCGAGACCGTCGAGGTGCTGCGCTCCGGCCACCTGGGGCCGGTGGACGTGGCGGTGATCGAAGCGGTGCGCATCCTGGAGTCGGGCGCCATCGTGCCCACGACCTCGGTCGGCAACAGCGCCAGTTTCGCCATCCTGGCCGACAAGGTGATCGTCGAGATCAACCTGGCGCAGCCGCAGGCGCTCGAGGGCCTGCACGACATCTGGATTCCCAAGAAGCGCCCGATGCGCGAGCCGATCCCGCTGATGCACGCCGAAGACCGCGTCGGCACCACGGCCATCGCCATCCCGCCCGAGAAGATCGCCGCCATCGTGCTCACCAACCAGCCCGACAGCACCTCGAGCGTGCTGCCGCCCGATGCCGAGACGGCCGCCATCGCGCGCCACCTGGTCGAGTTCTTCGGCCGCGAGATCGCGGCCGGGCGCCTGAGCAACAGCCTGCTGCCGCTGCAGGCCGGCATCGGCACCATCGCCAACGCCGTCATGGCCGGCTTCGTCGACAGCCCCTTCGAGAACCTCACCATGTACTCGGAGGTGCTGCAGGATTCCACCTTCGATTTGTTCGACGCCGGCAAGCTCGCATTCGCCTCCGGTTCCTCGATCACGCTGTCGCCCGAAAAGAGCCGGCAGGTGTTCGGCGAACTCGAACGCTATGCCGACAAGCTGGTGCTGCGCCCGCAGGAAGTGTCGAACCATCCGGAAGTGATCCGCCGCCTCGGCATCATCGCCATCAACACGGCGCTGGAAGCCGACATCTACGGCAACGTCAACTCGACCCACGTGGGCGGCACCCACATGATGAACGGGATCGGCGGCTCGGGCGACTTCGCGCGCAACGCGTATTTGTCGATCTTCGCCACCAAGTCCACGGCCAAGGGCGGCAAGGTATCCTCGATCGTGCCGATGGTCTCGCACGTCGACCACACCGAGCACGACGTCGACATCATCGTCACCGAGCAGGGCCTGGCCGATTTGCGCGGCCTGGCGCCGCGCGAGCGCGCCACCGTCATCATCGCCAATTGCGTGCCGGCGCCCTACCAGGACATGCTGCGCGACTACGTGCGCGAAGCCCAAGGGCGCGGCGGCCAGACCCCGCACGTGCTGGAGCAAGCGTTCGCCTGGCACGAGCGTTACCGCCGCACCGGCTCGATGCTGCCCGAAGCGTCGTGAGCATGCGCTTCGCATAGGAGCGCTGTTTAATTGTTAAAAAAACGTGGACATTGCGCCACGTTTTTTATTAATTGCTTGCAGGAAATATAAGTCTGGGCCAGTTTGCCGGCAAAACCTGCGAAAATTCCCGGACTTTCCACACGGCAATTCCAAACCGCCGCGCGGGGCTTTTTATTTCCTGACCCAAGACTCCCCATGAAACTCGATAATCTCAGAATACGTACGCTCCTCATGACCGGTTTCGGCGCGATCCTGGCCGTGATGGTGATCCTCGTCGGCCTGGGCATCGGCCAGATGAACAAGGCGGATGCGCTGACCAAGAAGCTGACCGAGGAAAGCTTCAACCGCGCCTCGATGCTGCAGGAATGGAAGGCCATCATCGACACCAACGCCGCGCGCACCCTGGCCGCGATCAAGCTGGCCGACGAAGCCGACGCCAAGTTCTTCCTCGACGCCATCAGCGTGTCGTCGAAGCGCTCGGACGTGCTGCGCGAAGACATCATGAAAAGCCTCGAAGGCGACCCGCAGGCGCAGGCCCTGTTCGCCAGCGTCGACAAGGAACGCGACGCCTACCGCGTGGCGCGCAAGTCGGCACTGGCGAAAAAGGAAGCCGGCGACCTGGAAGGCGTGCGCCGCTTCCTCGACACCGAGATGGTGCCGCGCGTGCAGTCGTACAGCGCCAGCCTGAACGCCATGGTGAAGTACCAGCAGGACGCCGTCGAAGCCGACTCGAAACGTATCGAGGCCGAATTCGCGGCCAGCCTGCGTTTGCAGATCGGCCTGGCGATCGCCGCCGTACTGGCCGGCGCCGGCTTCGCCTGGTGGATCGGCCGCCGCATCTCGGCGCCGCTGGACGCCGCGGTGAGCGTGGCCCTGACCGTGGCCAAGGGCGACCTGACCAGCCGCATCGAGGCGCAAGGCAGCAACGAAACCGGCGCGCTGATGGGCGCCCTGCGCGACATGAACGCCAACCTGGTCGACATCGTCAGCCAGGTACGCGCCGGCACCGGCACCATCGCCGAAGCCGCCGACCAGATCTCGGCCGGCAACCTGGAACTGTCCTCGCGTACCGAGCAGCAGGCAAGCTCGCTGGAAGAAACCGCCTCGTCGATGGAAGAACTGACCTCGACCGTGCGCCAGAACGCCGACAACGCCCGCGAAGCCAACGCCCTGGCGCAGACCGCCTCGCAGGTGGCCGGCCGCGGCGGCGAGACCGTCGGCCGCGTGGTGCAGACCATGGACGCGATCACCGAATCGTCGAAGAAGATCGTCGACATCATCGGCGTCATCGACGGCATCGCCTTCCAGACCAACATCCTGGCGCTGAACGCGGCAGTCGAGGCCGCCCGTGCCGGCGAACAGGGCCGCGGCTTCGCGGTCGTGGCCTCCGAAGTGCGCAACCTGGCCCAGCGTTCGGCCGGTGCGGCCAAGGAGATCAAGGAACTGATCGGCAACTCGGTCGACAAGGTCGAGGAAGGCAGCCGCCTGGTGTCGGACGCCGGCACGACGATGCAGGAAATCGTCGACAGCATCGGCCGCGTGACCGCCATCATGTCGCAGATCGCCATGGCCAGCGTCGAGCAGTCCTCGGGCATCGAGCAGGTCAACCAGGCCATCACCCAGATGGACCAGGTGACCCAGCAGAACGCGGCCCTGGTGGAAGAAGCGGCCGCCGCGTCGGACGCGATGCGCGAACAGGCGCAGGCGCTGGCGGCGCTGGTGTCGACCTTCCGCTTCGAAGAGCGCGCCGTGCAGGCCGCGGTGCACTCGCTGCGCGCCCCGGCGCGTACCCTGGCGCTGCAGGCGTAAACGTTTTGCCGGCACCGGCGCGGCCGGTGCACCCTTCCAGCGCCGGGCGATGCCCGGCGTTTTTTTTGTCGAGGTCCCAGGATCGTCACCGTTCGGTGTCGGCTTCGACGTAGGTGGGCACGGCGTGCCCACGCGTTACGTGCGTATCGGTCGGCCTGCAACCGTGATGATTCGCCCCGAAACGTCACCACCTATGGACACGTTCGCAAGACGCTGTCTGCATTGCCGACAATGCTCATCGTCCCGCGCAGGCACGGCGTACCTTTCGCGGCCTGGCCCACCCTGCGTGTATACTCTTCGCTTTGCTCCTTCTCCGTTCCCATGTCCCTGCCTCCCTGCCCCAGCTGCCAGTCCGCCTACACCTACGAAGACGGCGCCAACCTCGTCTGCCCCGAATGCGGCCATGAATGGTCGGCCCAATCCGCCGCGGGCAACGCCGAGAGCGCACGCGTCTGGCGCGATGCCTCCGGCAACCTGCTGCAGGACGGCGACACCGTTACCGTCATCAAGGACCTGAAGCCGAAGGGTTCGGGCGGCGTCATCAAGCAGGGCACCAAGGTCAAGAACATCCGCTTGGTCGATGCAGACCACGATATCGATTGCAAGATCGATGGCTTCGGCGCCATGAGTTTGAAGACCGAATTCGTGCGCAAGGTATAAAGAAAGCGTTCGCGGGACGCTGTTTGCACCGCTAACGATGATCATCGTTCCGCGTGGGCACGGGGTGCCCACCCTACGGACGGCGACACCGTTACCGTCATCAAGGACCTGAAGCCGAAGGGTTCGGGCGGCGTCATCAAGCAGGGCACCAAGGTCAAGAACATCCGCTTGGTCGATGCAGACCACGATATCGATTGCAAGATCGATGGCTTCGGCGCCATGAGTCTGAAGACCGAATTTGTGCGCAAGGTATAAAAAAAGCGGCCATCACGGCCGCTTTGCATATCTCCCGGGAGATCAGAACCCCGCCTCGCGCCTGAGCAGCGCCGCCAGCGAGCGCACGAAGCGCGCGCCCGGCGCTTCCCATGCGCCGTCGATCACCACCTTGCCGCGCCAGGCACGCCCTGCCAGCGCGCCGGCCGGGTCTTCCACCTTGAAGCTGACCCGGTACACCGCATGCTCCGGATACCAGGCGCCGTTGCGTTCGCGCGCCTGCACCGGCCCGCCCTGCGCCGTCGCCCACTGCGCGGCCCACGGACCGCCCGGCAGCACGCGGGTGGCGTCGCGGTCGATGTTGGCCACCGTCAGGCGCAGCACCGGACCGGACAGGCCCTCGGGATAGAAGTGGGCGCTGTCGCCCACCGCCACGCGGCGCACGGTTTCCTCGTCCAGGTAGCTGCTCGCCTCGTGCGCGCCTTCGCCCACCAGCACCGCCACCCGCTCGTTGCGGCCGACCCAGACGCCCGGCGCCAGTTCCGGCTCGACGTCGCGCAGCACGCCGGCAAACGGCGCGCGCGGGGCATAGCGCGCTTCCTCTTCGCCCAACAGCGCCAGCTGGGCTTCCAGCGTGGCCAGTTGCTCGCGCAGCACGGCGCTCTGGGCGCGCTGCTCGGCGTCGAAGCCGGAAGCGCCGATCTGCCAGCGCAGGCGCTCGGCCTGGGCATCCAGGGCTTCGCGGCGGCTGCCGGTTTCCGGCGCGGCAAAGCGCATCAGCGGCTGGCCGGCGGCCACGCGCGCGCCTTCCTTGAATGGCAAGGCAGTTACCTGCGCATGCTCGGGCGCGTGCACCGGGAATACCTGGCTCGGACGCAGCAGCGCGCCCGACTGCACGCGCGTCGGCCACGGCACCAGGGCCAGCAGCACCAGGGCCACCAGCACGAGCAGGCTGGTGCGCGCGCGTCCGCTCTGTTTCAGGCGCGGGGCCAGGCTGCGCCAGACCTTGATTTCATTGGCAATGGGGCGAATCACGAACCAGCTCATCTCGATACAGAACAACAGGATGCCAAGGAGTTTGATGAAGAAGTGGTAGACCAGCACGGCGATGCCGAGGAAAAGTACCAGGCGATAGATCCAGACCGACCAGGCAAAGGCGATCAGGCCCCAGTGCCGGCGGCGCGGGAAATACTCGGGTGGCGGCTCGCCCAGCGCGAACAGGCGCTCGCGCAGGTCCCAGCGTGCCAGCGCAAAGGCGCGTGCATGCAGGTTCGGCATGTCGAGCCAGTCCGACAGTACGAAGTAGCCGTCGAAGCGCATGAAGGGGCTGGCGTTGATCGCCAGGGTCGCGATCCAGGTCGTGGTCGCGAGCGGAAAGGCCATCGAGCGCAGCAGCCCGTCGGGCAGCAGGGTCCAGGCCAGCGTGGCCCAGACCGCGATCATGAGTTCGGTGCGCACGCCGGCGGCGGCCACGCCCAGGCGCTTGCGCTTGTCGGGCAGGCGCCAGACGTCGTTGGTGTCGGTATAGGGCACGGGCCAGAGCACCAGGAAGGCCAGGCCCATGGTCGGCACGCGGCAGCCGTGGCGCTTGGCCGTCAGGGCATGCCCCAGCTCGTGCGCGCATTTCACGAAGGTGAGCGCCAGCGCATAGGCCAGGATGCCGCCCGGCGTGAACGAATCGGCCAGCGTGCTGCGGAACACGTCCCACTGGCGCCAGACCAGCACGCCGCCGACCAGCAGGGCCAGCAGCGTCAGGCGCAGGAAGCCCCTTGAGAACAGCCAGTCGAAGGACGGCGCGACGCGCGTCAGCCAGCCGTCCGGCTTGACCAGGGAGATGCGGAAGAACAGGTAGCCGTGCAGCAGGCGCGTGGCCAGGCTGCCGGTGGCCGCCTTGTGGCGCTCGGCCAGCGCGCGGCTGGACGCCAGCGCGTCCGGGCGCAGCAGCTGGTTCTCCTGCAGGAAGTGGAGCACGGCGGCCACGTCCTCGAGGGTGGCGTTCAGCGCCGTTTCCTCGTCCACGGCGCGGGCGATGGCGTCGGGCGCGTCCAGCTCCCAGCGGCGCAGGATTTCAAAGGTCATCCAGTCGATGCGGAAGAAGCCGTTGCGTACCGGGTCTTCCAGGGTCCAGCTGGGCTCGCCGCTGGCGAGGGCCGGCCCCGGATGCAGGTTCAGTTCCTCGCGCAGCGCGGGCAGCCTGAACACGGCGGGTGGGGCCGCGGGCCTGGACGAACCCGTGGCCGAAGAAGTCAGTGCCGCAGCTTCCATGATTTACCGGCCCAGCGTCTGGCGGATCGTCGCCAGCGGGCGGCGCAGCATCCAGTAGGCCATCGGCACCCAGGCGCCGGACAGCTTGGCCGTGCCCTTCAGGCCGACGCGCGCCGTCGTGGTGTCGACCAGCCTGGCGCGCACGCGGTAGGCATAGCTGCCGTCCGGACGCGGCTGGGCCTCGTAGCCGACGTAGCGCACCGTGGCCGCGACCGGATCGAGCGGATTGGAAGCCAGGTAGAGGGTGATGCCGGCGCCCGGCGCGAGCGGGATCGCGTCGCCCAGCGGCAGCCAGGCCTCGACCTCGACGTCGCCCGGCGCGGCGATGCGCATCACGCGCTCGCCGGTGGCGACCGGACGGCCGATCCATTCGCTGGGGTCGTCGAACAGGGCGATGCCGTCGCGCGGCGCCAGTACGCGCGCGCGTTCCGACTGCCCCTGCAGGAAGCCGGTCTCGGCGCGGCGCTCCTCGATCTTGCCCTGCAGGGTGGCCAGCATGCCTTTCGACTTGCCGTCGTTCAGGGCCTGTTGCAGGGCTTGCCGGTACTCGGCTTCGGCCGTGGCCAGGGCCTGCTCGGCCACCGCGGCGCGGCTGGCCAGCTGGGCCTGGTCGAAGTCGAACAGCGGGTCGCCCTTCTTGACGACCTGATTCGGCTTGACGTGGAAGCTGTCGATCACGCCCTCGAGCGGCGCGCGCACCGCGGCCGGGTTGGCCGGCACCAGTTCGCCCGGCGCCAGGATGCTCAGGCGTACCGGGCAGCACAGCACCAGCAGCGCCGCGATGCCGGCCTGCACCGCGCGCCGGCGCCACCACGGTAGCTTTGCAACGCGCTCGTGCTCGCGGCGCAGGCGCAGGCGCGCCAGCAGCGCGCCCGGCGTGTAGCGCGGCGCGGCCGGACGCGCCAGCCAGGCATGGCGCAGGATGTCGGCCCATTCGGCCAGCAGGGCCTGCTCATCCTCGCGCCAGGGCGTCTCGCGCGCCAGCAGCAGGCCGCCGGGCGCAATGTGGTGCAGCGGGTCGCCCGCCAGCGGCAGCCACAGGGCATAGGCCGGCAGCCATTCGGCCCACTCGGCGCCCTGCCCGCCCGGCGCATCGAGCGCCGAGACCATCGCCGGGCCGGCCTCGCCCAGCGCCACGCACAGCTTTTCCAGCCACTGCACGTAAGGCGCGTTCGCCTCGATCTGGACCACGCCCGAGAGTGCGCACACGCCGCGGTCGGCGAACCACAGCGCCGCCTGGCGGTAAGGCGCCAGCGCGTGGCTGCCGTTCACCGCCAGGAAGTCGAGTTCGACCGCATCCTGCACGTGGCGCGCGCGGTGCGCCAGGTCGACCAGCGCCGCCAGCGGATCGTGGGCCTTGTCCATCCTGTCCATCACATTGCTCCGATTACTCCAGCTAACTTCAGCCTACCGCAACGAGGCGTCATGGGCGGCCGCGCAGCGTTGCCGCCTTGCCCTGGCCGGCCTTGTTCAGGCGCTCCGTCAAGCCCGCCTTGCCGCTCGCCGCTGCATTGCCTGCGTCGCCACCGTTCGCGCGCACTTCGCCCACGTTGATGCGGAACAGGGCCACCGCTTCGCGGCCGTTCAGGTCGCGGGCGATCAGCTTGATCTTCAGTTCGCCGTTCAGGCCCTTCGGCACCTCGCCGGTGAACTGGCCGGTCTGGCCGTTGAACTGGACCCAGGTCGGCAGCGGACGGCCATCCTGCAGCACCGCGGCCAGGCGCACGATGGCCTTGGGCTGGGTGTGGGCAAAGGCGTCGGCCGGCACCGTCATCGACAGGCGCGTGCCGGCGTCGACGAACTGGTCGGGCACGCCCTGGAACAGCACCAGCGCCGGTTCCTCGGCTTTCGCCACCACCGTGCGGAAGCCTTCCGAACGGGTGTAGACGTCCGACAGCTCGGCCGCGCCGCGCAGTGCGTCGACGAAGTCCGGCGCCGCCGAGCGCACGCCGAAGCCGCCGCCGAGCAGCATCGAATCGCCGCCCACCACGCTGCCCGGCGCCACCGCGTCGCGCACCAGCATCGGCGGCGCCGGCTCGGCCACCGGCGTCGGCGCCGGCATGGCAGGCGCGAACACCGGGGTGACCACGGCCGGCGGCGGCGGCGGCGGCGTCACCACCGGCGCGCTGACGCTGACCACGCCGGCGGCGTCGCCGTTGCGGCTGTTGCCGGCGGCGTCGGTCACGGTGGCGATGACGTCGTAGCTGCGGCCTTCGAGCAGCGGCGCCGACGGCTGGGACGTGGACAGGTCCAGGCTCCAGCGGCCGTCCTGCACCGGCACGATGTAGGACTGGCCGTTCACGTTCACGGTCAGGGTTTCGCCCGGACGCACCACGGCCGATCCGGTGAGGGTCGGCGTGGTGCTGCTGGTGCTGATGCTGTCCACGGTCGGTGCGCTCGGCGCTTCGCGGTCGAGCGTGACGGTGCGCGTGGTTTCCGGACCCGACAGGCCGGCCACAGTGTTGGTCACGCGGGTGACGATGGTCCAGTCGGCATTATGGGCGCCGTTGTCCTGGGCCTGCCAGTTGCCGCCGTTGACCGTCGCCGTGGTCCAGCTGGCGCCGCCGTCAAAGGAGACCTGCAGCACTTCGTTGCGGCCGAGCGGCGCATCGATGCGGCCGCTGACGGTGCGTCCCGCGGCGCCGTCGGCGGTAATGAAGTCGTTCGGCGAGCTGCCGGTGTCGCGCGTCATCAGGTCGATGCTCGCGTGCTGGCCCGGCACGGCCGGATTGCCGACCGTGATCGTCACCTTGGCCGTCGCGTCCAGCGCGCCGTCGCTGCCGCGCAGCACCACCTCGATCGTGCCGAGCGCGCCGGCCGGCGGCGTGCCGGTGAAGGTCAGCGTGGCCGGGTCGAAGCGCAGCCAGGACGGCAGTTCGGCGCCGCCCGGCAGGGTTGCGGTATAGGTGAGCGTAGCGCTGTCGACGTCGGTGAACAGCGCCACGCTCAGCGGCGGCATCGGCAGGCCGACGGTCGCGTTGCCGCGCACGTCGGGGCCGGCGACCGGCGCGTCGTTCACCGGGGTCACCGTGATCTCGACGGTATAGGTATTGCTGCCGCCCTGGCCGTCGCTGACGGTATAGGTGAAGCGGTCCTGGCCGTTGTAGTCGGCGGCCGGAGTATAGGTGTAGCGGCCGTCGGCGCCGATGGCGACGCTGCCGTGCTGCGCCTGCTGGGCCAGCGCATACGAGACCGGGTCGCGATCGAAGTCGGTGGCCAGCGGCAGGCGGCCTGCGTGCGCCTGGTCTTCGGCCGTCACGAAGGCGTCGTTGGCGGCGAGCGGCGCATCGTTGACCGGGTTCACCGTGATGGCGACCGTGTAGACGTTGTTGCCGCCCTGGCCGTCGCTGACGCGGTAGGTGAAGCTGTCGCTGCCGTTGAAGTCGAGTGCCGGGGTGTACACGTAGCGGCCGTCGCGGTCGACCGTGACCTGGCCGTGCGCCGGGCCGCGCGCCAGCGCGTAGCCGACCGGGTCGTTGTCGGCGTCGGTCGCGCGCGGCAGCCGGCCCTGGTACGCGGTGTCTTCCTGGGTCGCGATGGCGACGTCGCCCGCCACCGGCGCGTCGTTGACCGGGTCGATGACGATGGTGACCGTGTACTCGGTGCTGTCCCTGCCGTCGCTGACGCGGTAGGTGAAGCTGTCGCTGCCGTTCGCGTTCGCATGCGGGGTGTAGGTGTAGCGGCCGTCGCTGCCCAGCACCAGTTCGCCCTTGGCCGGGCCGGTGCCCACCGCGTAGCTCACCGGATCGCCTTCGGCATCCACGGCGACCGGCAGGCGGCCGCTGGCGACCGTGTCTTCCGGGGTGCGGATGGTGGCGGGGCCGGCCACCGGGGCGTCGTTCGCCGGCGTGACGGTGATGTCGACTCGGTGCAGGCTGTAGCCGCCGCGGCCATCCTCGATCGAATAGGTGAAGCTGTCGGAACCGAAGAAGTTCGCGGCCGGGGTGTAGACGTAGCTGCCGTTCGGGGCGATCTCGACGCTGCCGTGCTGCGGCGGCGAGACCTGGAAGTATTCCGCGCGGTCGCCGTCCGGGTCGGTATAGCCGGGCAGCTGGCCGCGCAGGACCGTGTCTTCCGCGGTCGTGGCGCGGGCGTCGGCGGCCACCGGCGACTCGTTCAGGTCTGCAACAAGCACCGTCACGGTGCGCGTGCTGGCATTGCCCGTTTCGTCGCGCGCCACCACCGTGAAGGTGTAGCTCGGCTTGGCTTCGAAGTCGAGGTTGCCGTTCTTCAGGGTGACGGCGCCGCTGGCGCTGTCGATCTGCAGCAGGGCCGCGTCGCCGCTGTCGTCCAGCGCGTAGCCGACCACGCGGTTCGTGAAGTCGACGTTGTCGACGGCCTGCGCGGTGTACAGCAGGTTCTGGTTCTCGTTCGCGCTGGCGCTCGTGCCCGAGGTAAAGGCCGGGGCCACTTCGTCGAGGTTGGCGACGGTAACGCTCACCTGCTGTTCGCGCGCGTTGCCGCTGGCATCGAGGGCGACCACGGTGAAGCTGTATTCGCGCTTGCCCTCGAAGTCGAGGTTGCCCTCCTTCAGGGTCACGGCGCCGCTGCCGGCGTCGATCTGCAGCAGGCCGGCATCGGCGCCGGCTGCCAGCGCGTAGCGCACGCTGCCGTCGGTCGACTCGATGCTGTCGGAGGCCTGCGCGGTGTACAGCAGGTTCTGGTTTTCGTTCACGCGGGCGGTGGCGCCGGAAGTGAAGACCGGCGCCACGTCGTCGAGGTCGGTCACGGTCACGACCACCGCCTTCTGGGTGGCGTTGCCGCTGGCATCGACGGCGCGCACGGTGAAGCTGTATTCCGTCTTGCCGCCGAAGTCGAGGTTGCCATCCTTCAGGGTCACGGCGCCGCTGGCGCTGTCGATCTGCAGCAGGGCCGCATCGCCGCCCGCTTCCAGCGCATAGCGCACCACGCCGTCCGTGTAGTCGACGGCATCGACGGCCTGGGCCGTGTACAGCAGGTTCTGGTTTTCGTTGGCGCCGGCGCTGGCCGGCGAAGTAAAGGCCGGGCCGACTTCGTCGATGTTCGACACCGTCACGGCGACCGTCTTCACGGTGCCGTTGCCGCTCTCGTCGGAGGCGCGCACGGTGAAACTGTAGTCGCGCTTGCCCTCGAAATCGAGGTTGCCGTCTTTCAGGGTCACGGCGCCGCTGATGGCGTCGATCTGCAGCAGGGCCGCGTCGCCGCCGGCTTCCAGGGTATAGCGCACCGCGCCGTTGGTGTAGTCGATGCTGTCGTTCGCCTGGGCGGTGTACACCAGGTTCTGGTTTTCCGCCGCGGTGGCGCTGGCGCCCGAGGTAAAGGCCGGCGCCACTTCGTCGACGTTGCCGACGTTGACGGTGACGGTCTGCTGGCGCGTGTTGCCGCTCGCGTCGGTCGCCTGGACGATGAAGCTGTAGCTGGACTTGGTTTCGAAATCGAGGTTGCCCGTGGCCAGGGTCACGGCGCCGGTCGTGCCGTCGATGCGCACCCGGGCGGCATCCTCGCCGCCCGCCAGCGCGTAGGTGACGGCGCCATTCGTGAACTCGATGCTGTCGAACGCCTGGGCGGTGTACAGCAGGTTCTGGTTTTCCGGCGCGCTGGCGACGGTGGGCGAACCGAACACGGGCGCGGTGTCGTCGAGGTTGGTAATGTTCAGGGTGACGTCGCGCGCGACCGACCAGTTGCCGGCCAGGTCGCGTGCCTGCACGCTGTAGGTGCCGTTCGGCGCCGCCTCGAAGTCGTTGCTGGCGCTCGCCACGCCGGTCGCGGTCATGCGGATCGTGCCGTCCGCCTGGATGCGGAAGCGGTTGTCGATGCTGCGGTCGGTCTGGGTGTCGGCGAAACGGAAACCGGTGACGCCGATATTGTCGCTTGCCGCCACCCGGCCGATGATGGCGTCGGTGACGCGGTTCTCGGCGTAGTCGAAGCGCTGGCCGGCCGGTACGACCGGGACCGTGGTGTCGTCGACGAAGTCGATCACCAGGTCGCTGCGCGAGGCGCCGGTCACGGCGCCGGCATTCCCGGTCGCGAAGGCGGCGTTGCCGAAGACGACGCCGAAGTTGGTGACGTCGTTGATGTTCGCGTGGGCGGCCGCATTGCCCGTGAAGCTCAGGAGCGCCGTGCTGGCGCCCGTGCGCACCACGCTGGCCTGCAGGCCTGACGGCAGGTTGTTGTAGTTCACGCCTGCCAGCGCCTGGCCGTTGGTGCCGCTGAAGGTGCCGTTGTTCAGTGTGATGGTGGCGCTGGTCGTGATGCTGCCGTCGCCGCTGGCCGACTCGTTGAAGGTGGTGGCGCTGTAGACCAGGTTGGGGGCCGGGCTGCCGATGATGTTCGTGTCGCCGCTCCAGGGGCGGATCTTGAACTCGAGCGAGTACCAGGCGGTCGCGTTGCTGAAGGTGGAGCCCTGGTAGCCGTTGGCGCCGCTGCGGATCTGGATCGAGCTGGCCGAATCGTAGTACACCTGCACGCGGTAGGCGTCTTCGTAGAGCTGGCCCTGGTAGTTGATCGGCGTGGCGGTGTCGTACTCGAAGCTGACCGAACCGTCGCCACCGACGACCGTCTTCAGTTGGGTGGTCTTCGACAGCTCGTAGCGCGCGAAGCCCTTGAATTCCTGGAACTGGCGGTCGTTGCCGCCGCCGGCGCTGTCGATGTCGTACGAATTGACGACGAAGTTCTGCAGCGTGACCGCGGTGGTGGTGCCGGCCAGGACGAAGTCGAACTTGAAGGTCGAGCTGCCGCCGGCGCTCAGCACGGTCGTGTTCGGCTGGAAGAACTTGGCGGCTTCCGCGGTATTGCTAGGCTGGGTGGTCGAGTCGTAGGTCGAGATGGTGGCGCGGTCGAGCGTGGTGGTGACGATCGCGTCGATCGCCTGGCCGCCGATGGTGATCACGTTTGTGAAGCGCATCACGTCGCCGCTCAGCTTGCCGGTCGAACCGTTCGTTTCCGCCACCACGGTGGTGAACGAGAGCTGCTCGCGGTTGGCGTTGAACACGGTGTTCGCCAGCTCGCCCTGCCAGCCGGCGCTGTCGAAGGCACGCTCGGCGGTCTCGATGCTGCCGCTGTGCGCTTCCAGGGTCCAGTTGCCGAAGCCGGACGAACCGGTGGTGTCCGTGGAGGCGGCGACGTCGGCGCCGGTATGGCGAGCCAGGCGCTCCAGGAAATCGCCGCCGGCGCCGTTGGTGCCGCCCGCCACGTCGCAGCCGTACAGCAGCAGGTCGCCGTCGGCAGACAGCGACTGCCCGAGCTGGGCCAGCTGGCCGGCCATGGCATCGATGTTGCTCACCGACAGGCGGGTGCTGCCCAGGTCGACCTGGCCGTTGGCGCCGTGGGTCACCAGGTGGATGGCGTCGACCTGGCGGCCCTGCAGGGCCGCGATCATCTGCTGCAGGCCGTCCTGCGTGTGGTCCAGCACCACCACCTCGGCGCCCTGGCGCGCGCTCTCGGCCAGCTTCAGGTAGTCGGGCAGGTTGTCCTCGATGAAGACCACTTCGCGCTTGACTTCCGCCTGCACGTTGCGTGCGGACGGGGCGGCCAGCGCCGCCGGCGCCAGGTTGCGCTCGCCTTCGCCCGCGTGCCCGCGCGCGGCGTCGGCCGCCGCCGGGGTGGCATCGGCCGCGGCGCGCACCACCGCATCCACGGTGGCGCCGTCGAACATCACGCGCTGTTCCAGCGCCAGCGGCGCAGGGGCACGGCGTTGCAATGGGCGTCGCGCCGGACGGGCGGCGTTTTCCTGCGAAGTCGGGTCGAGGGCGAAAGGAAGCGGACGGAGATTGTTCATGGCAGGACGTAGTGGATTCTGGACTGGTGCTTTATCTTTTTGTTTATTGGCCGGCCGGCGCGCCGATGGCGACGCGCCCGCTCATCCCGGCGATCAGCTCCGGGAACTTGCCGGCGATCGCGGCCGACAGCTTGACCGACTGGCTGACCGGATCGACGCGCGCGCCGATGCGCTGCACCTTGGCCGGGTAGCTCTTGCCGGTTTCGTCGATCTGGACCTGGAAGGCATGGCCGGGTTTCAGCCAGGCCAGCCAGCGCGAGGGCACGATGAATTCGAGTTCGAGGACCGAGTCGTCGAGGATTTCCAGCAGCGGCTGGCCGGCCTGCACGTACTGCTGCTCGCGCACCTTCTGCTCGGCCACGCGGCCGGCAAACGGCGCGGCGATCGCGCATTTCGACAGCAGCACGCTGTTGGCGGCGACGTCGGCCTTGGCCTTGCCGACTTCGGCTTCCGAGACTTCGAGTTCCACCTTGCCGACCGAGCGCAGTTCTTCCAGGCGCTTGTTGGCGCTGAAGGTACGCTCGGCGCCGGCCAGCACGGCCTTCGCCTTTTGCAGCTGCGCCTGCTGCAGCGAGCAGTCGAAGGCGACCAGGGTCTGGCCGGCGCGGAAGCTGGCGCCCTCGGCCACCGCGACGCGGCTGACCTTGGCGCCGATCTCGGCGGCGATGGTGGTATAGCGGCGCGGCGACAGCTGGGCGCGGATATCCTGCTTTTCCAGCGCGGGACGCGCCGGCGCCTTGGCCGGCGCCGGCACTGCCGGCGCGGCAGCGGCCAGGTTGAAACTTGTCGCGGCGAGCAGCGCAAGGGTTGCTTGCGCCACCACGCGAGTGGCGGTGTGCATGACTTCTCCGGTTTATTTGGTGGCGGCAGGGGCGGCCGCGGCCGGCTTGGCGAGGGCCTGGCTCCAGTTGCGCATCGCGTTGCCGACTTCGCCGGTCAGCTGCTCGAGCGAGAGTTCGCTGACGCTGCCGAGCACCGGCTCCAGGCCGACGGTGGCCTGCAGGCGGCTGCCCGCGCTTTGCAGCTGGGCCAGCGACTGGTAGCGGCGCAGCAGCGACAGGATGGCGGTGGTGCCGTTGGCAACCTGTTCCAGCTTGCTCTGCGCCTCGGCCGCCTCGCGGTTCTTGACGTGCTCGGCGATCTTGGCGTCGGCCTGCCAGATCTGGTCGGCGCGCAGGTACTGGCGGTAGGCGATCTGGTATTGCAGGCGCGCCAGGTGGACTTGCGTGATGACGGTCATCTGGGAAGCGATGCGACGCTGGTCGGACAGCTTGACGCCGGCTTCGGCCAGGCGCTTCTGGGCCGGACCGGTGAACAGGTTCATCAGGTTGTACGACAGGTGCACGCCGGCTTCGTTCCAGCGGTTGTTGATCAGGTATTTGTCGGCGTCGTAGCGCAGGTCGTAGTTGAACGACAGGTTCGGGAACAGGCGCACCATGGTGCGGCGCGTTTCGTCGAGCGCGATGCGGGTGTTGTAGAAGTGTTCGCGCAGGTCGGCGTTCTGGGTCACCGCCAGTTCTTCCATGCGGCTGGCCGGCACTTCGAGCATGGTCGGGTCGGCGCTGTCGGCCGGCTCCACCACCTCGAACTGGGTATCCTGGGGCACGTTGATCAGGGCTGCCAGTTCGATGCGGCCGCTGGCCAGTTCCTGCTCGATGCTTTCCAGCAGGCGCAGGTTTTCCAGCAGCTGGCGCTGGTAGCGCAGGGTGTCGACCGGCGAGCGCAGGCGCTCGGCCTCGACCTTGCGCGCATCCTTCAGCGCGGCTTCGGCCAGGTCGATGGTGCCGCGCACTTCGTCGCGCAGCTTTTGCGCGCTGACGGTGCGCCAGAAGGCCGAACGCACGTCCTGGACCAGCACGTGCATGGCCTTGCGGCGGCGCTCGGCGGCAATGCCCACGCGGCTGGCCGCCTGCTTGGCGCCGTAATAGGACAGGCCGAAGTCGAGCATGTTCCAGGTGGTGCCCAGGCTGTAGGCCGGACGGCTGCGGTCGGTCGAGATGTAGGGATTGGCCAGCGACGGCAGGCCGGTGACCGAGTCTTCGCTGCGCGTAACCAGGTCGGAATCGCGCCAGGTGTAGCCGGCATTCGCCATCACGCGCGGCAACATGTCCAGGTTCGCGGTGTCGAGCTGGTTCATGGCCAGCGCTTCTTCCATCAGGCGCGTGCGGCGATCCAGGTTGTATTTCAGGGCGCGCGCGACGGCTTCGTCCATCGACAGCTTGCCGGCAAGCGGCGGCACGTCGGCAAAGGCGGCTTGGCGGTCGGCGGCAGCCTGCTGGCGCACGTCGGTATCGGTGAGCGGCTGGACCTTGACGGTGCCGCAGGCGCTGAGCAGCATCGCTGCGGCGGCAATCGCGCTCAGGGTGGTCAGTTTGCGGGGCGTGGCGAACGGAATACGTGGGAGGCTGGACATGTCGTGATCAAAAAGGCAACCCCATATCAGGTCGCACGATGCGGCCCGGGCATGGTTTGCGGATGGGAAAAATGAATGACAGATAGCAATTTTAAGGGATCGTTGTAACAAATTGGCGATACCTCGCGGTAACACTCAGGTATTGTGGTGATGGCGCGACAGTTTCCCTGCGGATAGGGTCTTGGCAGAAGCTATCAAAAACACATGAAAGCACGAAATTTGTGCTTGAAAATTTAACAAGTTAAGGATGAGTGCGCAAAAAAAACACCAGCCCGCAGGCTGGTGTCGTATGGGTGGGCTGCCCGCCCGGGCAGCCCTGTTCCGGCTGAATCCGCGTTTTTTAGTAACCGCGTCCGGCGGTGCCGCCGCCGGTACCGGTGCTGGTGCCCGAGGTGCCCGAGGTGCCGGTCGTGCCGCTGGTGCCGGTGGTACCCGAGGTGCCCGAGGTACCGGACGTGCCCGAGGCGCCGCTGGTGCCCATCGAACCCGAGGCGCCGCTGGTGCCCATCGAACCGCTGGTGCCGCTGGTGCCCATGGAGCCGCTGGTGCCGCTGGTGCCCATCGAACCGCTGGTGCCGCTCGTGCCCATCGAGCCACTGGTGCCGCTGCTGCCGCTGGTGCCCATCGAGTTGTCCAGGGTGCCGCCGCTGCTGGTACCCATCGAGCCGCTGCTGGTGCCCATCGAGCCGCTGCTGCCCGAGGAACCGGTGCTGCCCGACGCGCCGCTGGTGCCCGACGAGCCGCTGCCCGAGCCGCCCGTGTTGCTGCTGCCGCTGGTACCCATCGAGCCGCTGCCCGAGGTGCCGGTGCCGCCGCCGGTGCTGCCGCTGGTGCCGCTGCCCGAGGAGCCCGACGAGGAACCCGAGGTCGCGCCGGCGCTGCCGCTGGTACCGCTGGAGCTGCTGTGTTTCTTCTGCTTCTTGCCGGAGTGCTTGCTGCTGTCCGAACCCGAACGCTGGTCGCTCGATGCGGAGGAACCGCGCGATTGCGAGCTGGCCTGGTCGGTGCTGCTGCCAGCGGTGCTGCTCGATTGAGCGTGCGCGCTGAACGAGGTTGCCATGGCTGCGGCGACGGAGGCGCCGAGCAGGCCTTTCAACAGTTTATGCATTTTCATGTCAATCTCCTAATGTATTGGGGGCTTAATTCCTCAACAATATCAATGACATAATTGAGGAGGCCGAGTCTACGGAGGTCGACACGGGAGGGGCGCGCGGTAGCCTCCCGGAAAGTCGAGAACGCTGTCGTCAGGGGGCGGCGGCGGCGGTTTTCCCGGCCTGCGCCGGCACCCCCGCCGCCGTCGCCGCCAGGGTGCCGAGCTGGGTGTACAGCGGCAGCACGTTCGCCTTGTCGTCGGGATAAACGCGGTTCGAGAGCAGCACATAGAAGCTGCGCGAGCCCGGATCGATCCACAGGACGCAGCCGGTGAACCCGGTGTGGCCGAAGCTGCCGACCGGATAGCGCGCGCCGCGCGGACGCAGGGCATACGGCGAATCGATGTCCATGCCGAGGCCGCGCAACGCGGCGATGCCGGGCGGGCTTTGCACGGTGGTGAGCAGGCGCACGCTGTCCGGCCGCAGGATGCGCACGCCGTCCAGTTCGCCGCCTCCGAGCAGCATGCGGGCGAAGCGGGCGACGTCGCGGACGGTGGTGAACACGCCGGCCGAGCCGGCCACCCCGCCGATGCGGCGCACCGTCGGGTCGTGCACCACGCCCTGCAGCAGGCCGCCGGCCGCGTCGCCATGCAGGCTGGCGCCGGCATCGGCCGCGATGCGCTGGGTCGGCGCGATGGCGCTGCGGTCGACATGGCGCAGCGGCAGGTAAGCGCTGGCGCGCATGCCCAGCGGCGCGAAGATGCGCTCGTGGGCGAACACGTCCAGCGGCTGGCCCGACACCTTGCGCACCAATTGGCCGAGCAGGATGTAGTTGATGTCCGAATAGCGGAAGAAGGTCCCGGGCGCATGCGTGACCGTCTGCGCGCAGGCCAGCGCGTGGGCGGCCTCGTCGCCGCTCCAGGCCGGCTTTGCCGGCAGGCCCGCCGCCAGACCCGAGGTATGGGTCAGCAGGTGGCGGATCGTGATCGCATCCTTGCCGCCACCCGCGCACTCCGGAAAATAGTCGACCAGCTTCGCGTCGAGGCTGAGCTTGCCGTCCTCGGCCAGCAGCAGCACGGCGGGCGCGGTGGACAGCACCTTGCTCAGCGAGGCGGCGTCGAACACGGTGTCCGGCGTCACCGCGGCGGCATCCGGCTCGTAGCTGAATCGGCCATAGGCCTGCTCGTACACGTCGCCGCCGCGCTCCAGGTGAAAGACCGCGCCCGGCAGGCGGCGTTCGGCAATCGCCGCGCCGATGGCGCTGTCGATGGCGGCAAGCGGCGCACGCGCCAGGCCCTCCTGGCTCGCCTGCACGGCCGGCGCCGTGTTCGAAGGCACGCCGGCGCAGCCGGCCAGCAAGACGAGGCAGGCGCCGACGATGCTGGCCTGGCGCCGCGACAGATAAGGGGAAAGGCGGAAAATATTCAGGCGCATGGGAATCCTGGAAAAAGGAGCGGCACGGACCGCGCGCCGGCCCGGCGCGGGCGGACGCAACAGCGTTAAATAGAAGGCAAGCATTATCCGTGGATCAATTCGCTGGTCAATCTTTACACCAGCCGTAAGACGCCCCGCGCGCCCCGGACGGCGGCCGTTTTTATGACCCGGGCAGCGAGAAAAAATCCTTCGGCGTATGATGCGGCTCATGATTCCCTTCTCCATACTCGACCTCTCGCCCATCGCCGAAGGCAGCGATGCGCGCGCTTCTTTCCACAATTCCCTCGACCTCGCCCAGCACGGCGAACGCTGGGGATTCAACCGCTTCTGGCTCGCGGAACACCACGGCATGCCGGGCATCGCCAGCGCCGCCACCTCGGTGCTGATGAGCTATGTCGCGGCCGGTACCTCGACCATCCGCATCGGCGCCGGCGGCATCATGCTGCCGAACCACTCGCCGCTGGTGATCGCGGAACAGTTCGGCACCCTGGAGTCGCTGTTCCCGGGGCGGATCGACCTGGGCCTGGGCCGCGCGCCGGGTTCCGACCACGTGACGGCGCGCGCCCTGCGCCGCAACCTGGCCTCGGACGCCGACGAGTTCCCACAGGACGTCGTCGAATTGATGGATTACTTCAAGGATTCGCCACGCCGCCAGGTCAAGGCGATCCCAGGCGCCGGCCTGGATGTGCCGCTGTGGATCCTCGGCTCCAGCCTGTTCGGCGCCCAGCTGGCCGCCGCGCTCGGCCTGCCCTACGCATTCGCCTCGCACTTCGCGCCGCAGATGATGATGCAGGCCATCGAACTCTACCGCGCCAACTTCCGGCCGTCGGCCCAGCTCGACAAACCGTACGTGA
>Ga0308166_1001749_pt1 | contig 21954 bp, 17 predicted proteins | sample PhyCR2_2_FD_202137 | JGI IMG/M metagenome (GOLD analysis project Ga0308166, IMG submission 202137) | Phyllosphere microbial communities from UC Gill Tract Community Farm, Albany, California, United States - DLSLCC.R2 | ecosystem: Host-associated > Plants > Phyllosphere > Unclassified | place... | reverse complement strand
CAGCACCGCGCCGGCATCGATGCCGTGGGTGACTTCGGCCATGCCTTCGTCCTCGTTGCGCATGCCGAGCTGCACCGGCTGGGCCACGACCTTGCCGTCGGCGACGCGGTAGACCACGTCGCGCCCGCCATCCTTGCGCAGGGCGGCCAGCGGCACGACAGGACGCGCCTCGGACTTGTCGGTGGTGATCTGGCCCTTCGCGAACATCCCGGCGCGCAGCGCGCCGTCGTTGTTGGCGACGCTGATATACACCAGCATCGCGCGCGAACCGGCCTCGGTGGCCGGGTTGATGCGCGCCACCTTGCCGCTGAAGTCGCGCGCGTCGAAACCGTCGACGCGGAAGTGCACGTCCTGGCCGACCTGGATGCGCGGGATGTCGGACGCCGGCACCTGGGCGTCGAGCGTCAGGTGCTGCAGGTCGACGATGGCCATCACCGGGCTGTCCGGCGACAGCTTCTCGCCGGCCTGCACGAAGCGCTTGCTGACCACGCCCGACAGCGGCGCGCGGATCACGGTGTCGTTCAGGGCGATGCGGGCCAGGTCGAGCTGGGCGCGCGCGGCATCCACCGCGGCCTGGGCCAGTTCGACGCTGTTGCGCGTGGTGTCGAAGGAATTCTGCGAGATGTAGTTCTGCTTCAGCAGGGCCTGGCTGTTGGCCTCGTTCTTGGTCGCCAGCGCCAGGCGCGCGTTGGCCTCCTTCAGCGCCGCCGCGTACTGCGCCACGCGGGCGCGCGCGTCGGCGTCGTCCAGGCGCGCGATCACCTGGCCGGCGCTCACGTTCATGCCTTCGCGCAGGCCGGTTTCCAGCACCACGCCCGAGACCTTGGATTTCACCGTGGCCTGGGCCAGCGGCGCCAGCGATCCGGAGAGCGGCAGGCGGCGCGCCAGTTCGCGCGACTCGACCGTGACCACGTCGCTGTGCGCCAGCTCGAACACGGTGGGCTTGGCTTCGGCCTTGGGTGCGGGGGCGGGCGCGGCCGGCTTGCCCTGGAAGGCGTACCAGCCGCCGGCAACGGCGACCGCCAGCGCCAGCGCGATCGCCGGTGTGCGCCAGCGGCGCTTGGTGGAAAGGGGGATCGCAGGGCTAAGCGGCAAGGTCTCGATTTTCATGGCGGCCGTTGTTCGAATTGTTGGAATGCACGGAAAGAGCGGTTGCGCCCGTGCTCCGCCTTTTCCGGGAAAGCGGAGCTACCGGCGCATGGTCGAGACTATAGAAATTGGCAACATCCGCCGCCATCGGAATGCGACAAGCGGCCGAATCCGGACGATGAAGTGCAGAAAAGCGGGACGGAACGCGCCCCTGCGTAGGTAGGCGTTCGGATCGTGGCTAGATGCCGGCGTCGCGCAGGCAGTGGCTTTCGTCGAACAGGCGGATGCGCGCCAGCACCTGGCCGTGGTCCGAGGCTTGCGGCAGGGCCAGGTCGAGGTGGTCGTTCAGGTAGAGCACCTCGACCACCTCGCCGATGGCGTCCGGCAGGGCGGCATTGAATTCTTCCGACACCAGGATGTGGTCGATGGTCGAGTAATGGCCTTCATGCACACAGGAGAAACCCATGTGGCGCGCATGGTCGACGCGGCGCTGGACCTCGTTGGCGTCGTACAGGCGGTCTGCCATCGGCGCGCCGGCGCCGAGCACGATGCCGGTGGTGACCGAATCGGCGACGTCGTTGAAGTCGCCCAGCACCACGCGCGGGCGGCGATTCGCGCGGCCCATTTCGGTGAGCAGCACGCGCAGGGCGGCGGCCTCGGTGCCGCGCCGGATCAGGGAGCGCAGGCAGGCGAGGGCGTACAGGGCCGGGTCTTCGCCGGTGTCGCCGGTGCGGTAGTCGGGGCGGCGCGACTTCAGGTGCACCACGATCACGTCGACCGAGACGTCGGGCGACACCTGCACGATGGCGTGCAGCGGCGCGCGGGTGAAGCGGGCGGCGTCGCGGCTGCCCTGGGGCAGCTCGATCCCGCGCGGGAAGTCGCGCAGGGGCTGGGCCGGCACCACCAGCGGCAGGCGCGATACCAGGGCCACGCTCGGCGTCAGGCGCATGGCCGCCGGGTCGGGGTCGAAGCCGGCATGGAAGGCTTCGCGGTAGCGCCGCGTGCGCGCCAGCACTTCCTTCAGCGTGCTTTGCGAAAAAATTTCCTGGAAGCCGATGACGTCGGCATCGAGCAGGTCGATCTGGTGCGCCGTCCAGTTCAGCTTGGCCTCGTATTCTTCCTGGGTCGTCGGCAACAGATTGTCGTAGAGCTTCACGCCCGGCGGCGCCAGGTTGCAGACGTTGAAGGTCGCAAATCGTAGCTCTTGTTGTATCGGTTGCTGCATAATAGAAACCCCTTTATTCCAGTGATTAGCGTATCACGCATGGCCAAGAAAGAGCACGTCTCAGAAACGCCCGCCACCGCCTGGCTGCGCAAGCACGCCGTGGCATTTTCCGAGCATCCCTACGCCTACGAGGAACACGGCGGCACGGCGGTATCCTCGCGCGAACTGGGCGTGCCCGAACACGATGTCATCAAGACGCTGGTGATGCAGGACGAGGCGGCCCGGCCGCTGATCGTGCTGATGCACGGCGACTGCAAGGTCTCCACGAAAAACCTGGCGCGCGCGATCGGCTGCAAGTCGGTGGAACCATGCAAGCCGGAGGTGGCGCAGCGCCATTCGGGCTTCCTGGTGGGCGGCACCTCGCCCTTCGGCACGAAAAAGGCGATGCCGGTCTACGTGGAGGAGAGCGTCCTCGCGCTGGAAAAAATCTACATCAATGGCGGCCGGCGCGGCTACCTGGTCGGCATCGCGCCGCGGGTGCTGACCGATGTGCTCGGCGCGAAGCCGGTGCAATGTGCGTTGTCCGACTGACTATCGCCGCCTGTCCGGCTAGTGTATATTCACGCTCGCTTTACTTGTAGGAAAATAACAGAGAGACAACATGAATACACTGATCGCCGTCATCGCCGCCTACCTGATCGGCTCGATTTCCTTTGCCGTGGTGATGAGCCGCGTATTCGGCCTGTCCGACCCGCGCACCTATGGCTCGAAAAACCCGGGCGCCACCAACGTGCTGCGCAGCGGCAGCAAAAAGGCGGCCATCGCCACCCTGGTCGGCGACGGCGCCAAGGGCTGGCTGGCCGTGTTCCTGGCGGTGCACTTCGGCGCCGACTTCGGCATCGACGAGACCGGGATTGCGCTGGTCTCGATCGCGGTCTTCCTCGGCCACCTGTGGCCGGTGTTCTTCCGCTTCGTCGGCGGCAAGGGCGTGGCCACCGCCCTCGGCGTGCTGCTCGGCCTGAACGTCTGGCTCGGCCTGGCGACCCTGGTCACCTGGCTGGTGGTGGCGTATGCCTTCCGCTATTCCTCGCTGGCGGCGCTGATCGCGGCGGTGTTTGCACCGTTCTACTACGGCTTGCTGTTCGGCGTGGATGCCATCCTGTTCGCGGTGGTGGCGATGAGCTCGCTGCTGCTGTACCGCCACGCCACCAACATCGGCAACCTGATCGCCGGCAAGGAATCGCGCATCGGCAGCAAGGCGGCGGGCGCCAAGAAGAAGTAAGCTTGCATGCGACAAGCTTGAAACTCTCGCAAGCATGCCCATATGGGTGGACAGCCGGCGCATCCTGCGCCGGTATTCATTTCAGGAAGGCGGTGTCGCGTGAGCAAGCAATTGAGGATTGATTTCGTATCGGACGTGTCGTGCCCGTGGTGCGCGATCGGCCTCAAGTCGCTGGAGCAGGCCATCGGGCGCGTGGCGCCGGACGTCACTGTCGACCTGCACTTCCAGCCCTTCGAGCTGAACCCGGACATGGCGCCGGAAGGCCAGGACATCGTCGAGCACATCACCGAGAAGTATGGCGCCCCGCTCGAGCAGCAGATCCAGTCACGCGAACAGATTCGCCAGCGCGGCGAAGCGGTCGGCTTCACCTTCGACATGGCGCGCCGCGGCCGCATCTACAACACCTTCGACGCCCACCGCCTGCTGCACTGGGCCGAAGAACAGGGCCGCCAGCACGCGCTGAAGCTGGCGCTGTTCGAAGCCTATTTCACCCACTGCGAAGACCCGAGCTCGCGCGAGCTGCTGGTGCGCGTGGCGGGGCAGGTGGGGCTGGACACGGCCGAGGCCCAGCGCGTGCTGGAATCGGGCGAGTATGCCGACGAGGTACGCGAGACCGAGCACTTCTTCCAGAAGGCGGGGATTCGTTCGGTGCCGGCGATTATCATCAACCAGCGTCACCTGATTTCGGGTGGACAGCCGCCGGAGGTGTTCGAGCGGGCCTTGCGCGAGATTGCGGCGCAGGGGCAGCAGGCGCTCGGTTGATGGTTGGCTGATCTTCGGCTGAGGTCGGGCTGATCTTCCGGATGCGCCGCGGGGCGGCTGGTGTTGCGGTGCAAACGAAGCCAACGCGGCGGCGCGTTCCGCGTGGGCACAGCGTGCCCACCCTACGTAGGCAAGCAGAGTTAGCCGTACCATTGTAAGGTGGGCACCCCGTGCCCACGCGAACGCCCGCATCCTGTTGGCTCCAAGGTGATCGAACCGCCGGCATCTCACCACCGCATCGGAAGACCACCCGCCAACCTATCACACCAAATCCAGCACAACCGGCTGATGATCCGACGCCGGCGTCTCCGACAGCACCTCCACCTCCGCCACCCGCGCCACCAAATCCTCGGTCACGAAAAAATAATCGTAGCAATCCGGCTTCTCCGGCCACGCATACCCATGCAGCCCCGCGGTCGGCGCGCGCGCATGGTCCGGATGCCTGGCCCTCCACGCATCCACCAGCGCCAGTTCGCCCGACAAGGGCGGCGCCAGCAGCGCCTCGTATTCCTCCGACCCCGGCTGCAAATTGAAGTCCCCGCAATAGATCGCCGATGCCGGCAATTCGCCGAGCTGGAAGGGCGCATCCATCTGCGGATTCGGTACAAAGGCGCGCGCCCGCGCACAGGCCTGCGCATGCAGTTCGCGCAGACGCCCGACCTGGGCTCCGCGCTGCAGCCGCGAATAATATTCAAGGTGCGTCGTCACCAGCCGCAGCTTGCCGCGCGGCGTGTCGAGCACGACCTCGATCGCGCCACGCGGCATGCCCGGCGAGACCGGGTCGAACGGCCACGGCAGCAGATGCCGGTGGGCCTGGGTAATGCGGTACTTGGACAGGATCAGGTTGCCGAACAGGCGGGGAACATTGTTGCGGTAGATTTCGCTCGGTGCGTACTCGATGGCGTGGTAGCCGCCAAAGGCGCCGGACAACTGCTTGAACTGGTTTGCCGTGGCGCTGCCTTCGAGTTCAGGGTGATTGGCAGCTACTTCTTGCAGGCAGATGACGTCCGGATTTAACTTGCGCAGCACATCGATGATTGCGTGGATACGGATGCGCCCGTCCCTTCCACAGCCCCAATGGATGTTCCAGCTCACAACGCGCATGTAGGACCTCCGAAAACTGAACCGTCAAAGTGTGCCATTCTTTGGCGCACGGCGGTCACACGGTAGGATCAGTGTCAGCGTTGCAAGTTCACCCGGACACGGTGATGAATCAGGCCGCTTCCAGCTCGTCCAAAGGCCAGCGCGGGCGCACATTGAAGGCGTAGTCGCGCACGGCCAGGTTCGGGTTCTTTTCCAGGCGCATGGCGCCGGCAAAGGCGATCATTGCGCCATTGTCGGTGCAGAATTCCAGCTCCGGATAGAACACGCGGAACTTGCGCTTGGCCGCCGCCGCATCCAGGGCCGCGCGCAACTGCTTGTTGGCGCCGACGCCGCCGGCGATCACCAGGCGCTTGAGGCCCGTATGGCGCAGGGCGTTCACGCATTTTGCCACCAGCACGTCGACGATGGCATCGACAAAGCCGCGCGCGATGTTCGCCTTGTCCTGCTCGCAGATATTCGCGATCACCTTTTCGTCGTGGTTCTTCACCACGGTCAGCACCGCCGTCTTCAGGCCCGAGAAGCTGAAGTTGAAATCCTTCGAGTGCAGCATCGGGCGCGGCAGGGTATAGGCGTTCGGATCGCCGAATTCCGCCAGGCGCGAGATCGCCGGCCCGCCCGGGTAGCCCAGGCCGAGCAGCTTGGCCGACTTGTCGAAGGCCTCGCCGGCGGCGTCGTCGAGGGTTTCGCCCAGCAGCGTGTAGCGGCCGACGCCGTCGACCCGCATCAGCTGGGTGTGGCCGCCCGAGACCAGCAGGGCGATGAAGGGAAAGTCCGGCCGCTCGCTGGCCAGCAGCGGCGACAGCAGGTGGCCCTCGAGGTGGTGCACGCCCAGCACCGGCTTGTCCAGCGCCAGGCCGAGGCTGCAGGCCACCGAGGAGCCGACCAGCAGCGCGCCGGCCAGGCCGGGGCCCTGGGTATAGGCGATGGCGTCGATGTCGGCCTTGGCGATGCCGGCTTTGGTCAAGGTTTGTTCGAGCAGCGGCAGGGCGCGGCGGATATGGTCGCGCGACGCCAGTTCCGGCACCACGCCGCCGTATTCTTCGTGCATGGCCACCTGCGAATGCAGGGCATGGGACAGCAGGCCGCGCTCGGTATCGTACAGAGCCAGGCCGGTTTCATCGCAGGAGGATTCGACGCCGAGAACAATCATGGGAACAGAGGGGAGGGGGAAGCGGAATCCGACATTGTAAATCAGTCGGAGACATAGCGTGGGCGGGACATTCCGGGAAAACCGGATGGTCCCGCCCACGCGGGTAGATCGCAATGCGGTGCGATCATGGACGCTGGAGGAGTTCCTTGTGCGCGCTGCGCAGCATCGCCACCGTATCTTCCCAGCCGATGCAGCCATCGGTCACCGAGCAGCCGTACTTCAACTGCGACAGGTCCGACGGAATCGGCTGGTTGCCGGCCACGATGTTCGATTCGATCATCACGCCCACCAGCGAGCGGTTGCCGTGCTTGATCTGCTGGATCACGTCGGACATCACCAGCGGCTGCAGTTCCGGCTTCTTGTAGCTGTTCGCGTGCGAGCAGTCGACCACCAGGTTGGCCGGCAGCTTGGCCTTGGTCAGCGCCTGCTCGGCGATCGTCACCGACACCGAATCGTAGTTCGGCCGATCGCCGCCCCCGCGCAGCACCACGTGCCCGTAGGCGTTGCCGCGGGTACGCACGATCGACACCGTGCCCTTGTCGTTGATGCCCAAAAACGCATGCGGATTCGCCGACGACAGCACCGCATTGATCGCGATGCTCACGTCGCCGTCGGTGCCATTTTTAAAGCCGACCGGCGTCGACAGGCCCGAGGACATTTCGCGGTGGGTCTGCGATTCGGTGGTCCGGGCCCCAATGGCGGTCCAGGCAATCAAATCGCCCAGGTATTGCGGCGAAATCGGATCGAGCGCCTCGGTGGCGGTCGGCAAGCCGAGTTCGCACACGTCCAGCAGGAACTGGCGCGCGCGTTCCATGCCGACGTCGACCTGGAAGGAGTCGTCCATGAACGGATCGTTGATATAGCCCTTCCAGCCGGTGGTGGTGCGCGGCTTTTCGAAATACACCCGCATCACCAGCAGCATCGTGTCGGCCACTTCTTCCTGCAGGGCTTTCAGGCGCCGCGCATAATCCAGGCCCGCTTCCGGATCGTGGATCGAGCAGGGGCCGACGACCACGAACAAACGCTTGTCCTTGCGGTCGAGGATGTCGCGCAAGGCGGCGCGTCCGGCCATGACGGTGGTGAAGGCGCGCTCGGTCAGCGGCAGCTTGGCGTGCAGCTCGGTCGGCGTCGGCATGCGCGCGAACGAGGTAACGTTGGTATTTTCGATATCGGGTGTGATCTGCATGGTGCGTCCGTGGGGCAAAAGTCGGATCGGCCAGTGTAGCGCCAAAAATGCATTGGTGCAGCAGACCGCGCAAAAGCCGGTCGGCGCCGCAACGGTGTAAAGTTATGCGATGCAAACACACAACGACCCCAACGCGCCGTTTTTGGCCGCCCGCTTCATCAAGGAGATCGGCCGCGGCGTCAAAGGTGCGCGCAGCATGTCGCGCGAGGACGCGGCTTCCCTGTACGGCGCCATGCTCGATGGCCGCGTGTCCGACCTCGAACTCGGCGGCATCCTGCTGGCCATGCGCATCAAGGGCGAATCCGTCGACGAACTGGCCGGTTTCATGGACGCCGCCGAGCGCTCCTTCGCGCCGCTGCCCAGCCCCGCCGGCGACTTCGCCCCGGTGCTCATCCCCAGCTACAACGGCGCGCGCAAGCTGGCCAACCTGACGCCCCTGCTGGCCCTGCTGCTGGCGCGCGAAGGCGTGCCGACCCTGGTGCATGGCGTGCGCAGCGATCCGGGCCGCGTGACCAGCGCCGAGATCCTGGGCGAGATGGGCCTGGCCGAAGCCGGCTCCAGCGCCGATTTGCAGGACGCCTTTGCGGCGCGCCGCCCGGCTTTCATGCCGATCGAGACCCTGGCGCCCGCGCTGGCCCATCAATTGTCGCTGCGCCGCATCCTCGGCGTGCGCAATTCCACCCATACCCTGGTCAAGATCCTGCAGCCCTTCGAAGGCCCGGCGCTGCGGCTGGTGTCCTATACCCACCCCGAATACCTGGAAACCCTGGCCGAATACTTCACCACGGCTGCCCCGCACGCGCGCGGCGACGCCTTCCTGATGCGCGGCACCGAAGGGGAGACGGTGGCCAATCCGCACCGGGCCCAGCAGATCGACTGGTTCCACGCCGGCACCCGCACCCTGCTGGTCGAACGCGATGCGCCGACCGACGACTTGTCGGACGTGCCGGAAGCGCGCGATGCCGCCGCCACCGCGAGCTGGATCGCGGCCGCCCTGCGTGGCGAGGTGCCGGTGCCGCGTTCGATCCTGAACCAGGTGGCGCAATGCGTGCGCGCTGCCCGCGCCCTGAGAAGCTAAACGCAAGAAGCTGAACCCAGGAAGTTGAGCCCGTGATGATGCCTTGGCAAGAACGTCGCGTCAGCGCGGCGTTTTTGCCGCCGGCGCTCGGCTTTGCCGCCGCAAGGCGGTAAAATGGCCGGTTTGGCGATTCGCTTTGAAGGGCACGGCAGCAGCATGGCAAAACAATTCGATGTAGTGGTAATCGGCGCGGGCGCGGCCGGGATGATGGCTGCGGCCGTGGCCGGCCAGCGCGGCAAGCGCGTGGTGCTGATCGACCACGCCGAGAAACTCGCGGAAAAGATCCGCATTTCCGGCGGCGGGCGCTGCAATTTCACCAACGTGCATGCCTCGCACCAGAACTACCTGTCCGAGAATCCGCATTTCTGCAAAAGCGCACTGTCGCGTTATACCGCGCAGGATTTCATCGCGCTCGTCAAGAAATACCGCATCGCCCACCACGAGAAGCACCGCGGCCAGCTGTTCTGCACCGAATCGGCCGAGCAGATCATCGACATGCTGAAGTCCGAATGCCTGAAAGGCGAGGTCGCCTGGCGCATGCCGTGCAAGATCGCATCGGTCGAGAAATTCGACGAGGGCTTCCTGATTGCCACCGACCATGGCGACATCGAAGCGGCCAGCGTGATCATTGCCACCGGTGGGCTGTCGATCCCGAAGATCGGCGCCACCGATTTCGGCTACCGCATCGCCAGCCAGTTCGATTTGAAGATGGTCGAGCCGCGACCCGGCCTGGTGCCGCTGACCTTCGACGGCCCGAGCTGGGCGCCGTTCGCGCCGCTGGCCGGCATCGCGCTGGAAGTGGAGGTGTCGACCGGTTCCGGCAAAGGGAAGGGCGCCAGGAAGGGCCACTTCCGCGAAGACCTGCTGTTCACCCACCGCGGCCTGTCGGGTCCGGCGATCCTGCAGATTTCCAGCTACTGGCAACCCGGCACGCCGATCGTGCTGAACCTGCTGCCGGAAATGGACGTGGCCGAAGAACTGATCGGCTCGAAGACCACGGTCAAGAAACAGCTGGGCAATGTCCTGTCGCAATGGCTGCCCGCGCGCCTGGCCGAAGGCCTGCTGCTCGCCAACGGCTTCGCCCCGGACGCCCGCCTGGCCGACATGGCCGACGCCAAGCTGCGCAAGCTCGGCGATGCCATCAACCGCTGGGCCATCGTCCCCACCGGCTCGGAAGGCTACCGCAAGGCCGAAGTGACTCTGGGCGGTGTCGATACGCGCGAACTGTCCCAGCAAACCATGATGGCCAATAAAGTGCCCGGCCTGTACTTCATCGGCGAATCCGTCGACGTCACCGGCTGGCTCGGCGGCTACAACTTCCAGTGGGCCTGGGCCTCCGGCTTCGTTGCCGGCCAGAGCGTATAAACAACGTTTCGGTTTTCGTTTGACAACGGCTCGGAACACTTCCCCTAGGGTGGGCAGTGGTGCTGGCATTTAGCCAGCCCCACTGCCCACGCGGACTCAACAATCCAATAACGGAACAGGCAACAGCCCCATTACCAGCAGGCCATCCACACCATGTAGCAAATTGAGCACAACAACGTAATCTCTTCCACTACTTGTCAAAAGCTGCTAGAATTTCGTTCTTCCCTAAATCCAACGGTTTGATTTTTACATGACCACTATCCGCCTTAAAGAAAACGAGCCGTTCGAAGTCGCTATGCGTCGCTTCAAGCGCACTATCGAAAAAACCGGTCTGCTGACGGAACTGCGCGCACGCGAGTTCTACGAAAAGCCAACTGCAGAGCGCAAGCGCAAGCTGGCCGCTGCCGTGAAGCGTCACTACAAGCGCATCCGCAGCCAGCAACTGCCTAAGAAACTGTACTAAGACTGTCCAGCTGGCCACGATCCGGTGACGCAGGCCTCGCCCGTCCCGGTAGCCGCGAAAGTCTCTTGAACCCGCCCTGGTTGTGACCGCGGCGGGTTTTGTTGTTTGCACCGCACATTATTCGAGGATGCCATGAGCCTGAAAGAACAAATCACCAACGACATGAAAGCCGCGATGCGCGCCAAGGAAGCCGGGAAGCTGGCCACCATCCGCCTGATCCTGGCCGAAATCAAGCGCAAGGAAGTCGACGAGCAGATCGAAGTGAACGAGCAGCAAACCGTCGCCATCGTCGAAAAGATGATCAAGCAGCGCAAGGACTCGATCACCCAGTTCGAAGCCGGCAACCGCCAGGACCTGGCCGACATCGAAAAGGCCGAGCTCGAAGTGCTGGCCGCCTACATGCCGGCCGGCCTGTCGGACGAGGAAATCGCCGCCGAAGTCGCCGCCGCCGTGGCCGCCTCGGGCGCCGCCGGTCCGCAGGACATGGGCAAGGTCATGGGCATCGTCAAGCCGAAGCTGGCTGGCCGCGCCGACATGACTGTTGTATCGAACCTCGTCAAAAAAGCGCTGTCTGGTGCCTGATGTACCACAAAGGGGCCCCGAGCGGCCCCGGCTTGTTGCAAATCAACTTGTAGCGAGCGCTGCGGTATAGTCTGACCTGAGACAAACACTGTGAACACCAAGTGATTCCGCAATCATTCATTACCGATCTGCTCAACCGTGTCGACATCGTCGATGTGGTTGGGCGCTACGTCCAGCTGAAAAAGGGCGGCGCCAATTTCATGGGGCTGTGTCCTTTCCATAGCGAAAAGTCCCCCAGCTTCACCGTCAGCCCCACCAAGCAGTTCTACCACTGCTTCGGCTGCGGCGCCCATGGCACCGCGATCGGCTTCCTGATCGAATACTCGGGCATGGGCTTCGTCGATGCGGTGAAGGACCTGGCCCAGAACGTCGGCATGATCGTGCCCGACGCCGACGACAGGATTCCGCCGCAACAGCGCGCCGCCCAGCAAGCGCAATCGCTGGCGATGACCGACGCCCTGACGCAAGCCTGCGACTATTACCGCGCGCAATTGCGCCAGGCCCCGAATGCGATCAATTACCTGAAGAACCGCGGCCTGACCGGGGAGATTGCCGCCCGCTTCGGCATGGGCTATGCCCCGTCCGGCTGGGACAACCTGCGCAGCGTGTTCAAGGACTACGACGCCCTGGCCCTGGTCGAGTCGGGACTGGTGATCGACAAGGTCGACGAAGACGGCAGCAACAAGAAACGCTACGACCGCTTCCGCGAGCGCGTGATGTTCCCGATCCGTAACACCAAAGGGCAGGTGATCGGCTTCGGTGGCCGCGTGCTCGACGGCGGCGAACCGAAATACCTGAACTCGCCGGAAACCCCGCTGTTCCAGAAAGGCCTGGAACTGTACGGCCTGTTCGAGGCGAGGCAAGCCATTCGCGATGCCGGCTACGTGCTGGTGACGGAAGGCTACATGGACGTGGTCGCACTGGCCCAGCTCGGCTTCCCGCAAGCCGTGGCCACCCTTGGCACTGCCTGCACCAGCACCCACGTGCAAAAGCTGCTGCGCCAGACCGACAACGTCATCTTCAGTTTCGACGGTGACAAGGCCGGCCGCCGCGCCGCCCGCCGCGCGCTGGAAGCTTGCCTGCCGCAAGTGAGCGACAACAAGACCATCCAGTTCCTGTTCCTGCCGCAAGAGCACGACCCGGACAGCTATGTGCGCGAATTCGGTGCCGATGCCTTTGCCCAGGAAATTGCCGAGGCCATGCCGCTGTCGCAATTCCTGATCCGCGAAGTGACGGGCGAACACGACCTGTCCACGCCGGAAGGCCGCGCCAAGACCCAGTTCGATGCGAAACCGATGCTGCAGGCCATGACGCCCTCGAGCCTGCGCCTGCAGATCGTGCGCATGCTGGCCAGCCTGACCGAATCGACGCCGGCCGAGATCGAAACGCTGTTCGAATTGTCCAAGCCGGTGTCGGTAGTGCGCAGGGCGCCGCCGCGCCAGGGCCGTCCGGAGCCTGTCGGACTGGAATTGCAGATGCTGCGCATCCTGGTGGCGCATCCGTCGCTGTCGCTGGTCCTGGACGACAGCGCGTTGCAGGCCTTCGATTACTTCGGCCAGGAAAGCGCGGATGCGCTGCGCCACCTGGTGGAAATGGCCCAGGCGCTGGGCGAATACGGCACCTTTGCCGCGCTGTCCCAGCAGTTGAAAGAATTGACGGGCGAGTACGACCGTATCATCGCGGAAATCGCATCGGAACCCGAATCGGATAGCGAATCGGATCGTGTCTGGCTGATAAGTGCTGTGAGGCAAATCAAGATGGATGCCCTGAAGCAGGAGTTGAACCAGTTGTTTTCTTCCGGTCTGACCCCAGATCAGGTAAGTGCTCGCTATCGCGAAATCACAGCCCAGCAGCAGCTCTTGGCCAAGGAGGCGGAAGCAGCCATGTCGCCCCGTTGACCTTCCTGCACGCGTCGGCAACTGTTGCCTTGATGGCACGGTTTGTATCTGGAAAATTAAGGGGTGCGTGCTATAATAAAACGCTAACTATTGCAACCTTTGAAACGATTTTCGTGTCAAAAGCGGCGTGGAGTTTCCGTTAGCGAAGCAGTGTTGTACGCTGTTTGCAGGGTGTTGTAAGGTAATAAAACTTTATCTTTAACCATCGTAAAGTTCGTCGTTGTGACATCGAAAGCGCCTGTGCCAACCAAGAAACCCGAACCCAAAGTGGCTGCCAAACCCACCAGAGCGTCCGCCAAGGCGGACAACGCGCAAGACAAGGCGGACGTTCGTACGAGCGCCGCGCCTGTCGTCAGCCAGACCACCGATGCCGCCACCCTGGCCGCCATCGACACGTCGGGCTACGTGCTGCCGACCGTCAAGGTACCCGGGCGGCGCGGGCGCAAGCCAAAGGAATTCACGCCCGAGAACGATGAGGTCGCCGCGCTGAATGCCGTCGAACGTGCCGAACTGAAGGCCGTCGACAAGGCCAAGGCCAAGGACCGCAAGGCCAAAGAAAAAGCCTTGCTGAAAGACGCGTTCTCCTCCGACACCGAAGCGAGCGAAGAAGAACTCGAGATCCGCCGCCAGAAGCTCAAGGCGCTGATCAAGTCCGGCAAGGAACGCGGCTTCCTGACCTACTCGGAAATCAACGACCACCTGCCCGACAACATCGTCGACCCGGAAGCGATCGAAGGCATCATCGGCACGTTCAACGACATGGGCATTGCCGTGTACGAACACGCGCCCGATGCCGAAACGCTGCTGCTGTCCGATAACGTCGCCACCGTCACCAGCGACGACGAAGCCGAAGCGGCCGCCGAGGCGGCGCTGTCGACCGTTGACTCCGACTTCGGCCGTACCACCGACCCGGTCCGCATGTACATGCGCGAAATGGGCTCGGTCGAGCTGCTGACGCGCGAAGGCGAAATCGAAATCGCCAAGCGTATCGAAGACGGCCTGCGCGACATGATCCAGGCGATTTCCGCCTGCCCGGTGACGATCGCCGAAATCATCTCCGCCGCCAACCGCATCGAAGCCGACGAGATCAAGATCGACGAAATCGTCGACGGCATGGTCGACCCGGAAGATCCGGAAGAAACCTCGCCGAGCGCCGTCGGCCCGAGCAACAGCGACAGCGACGAGGACGAGGAAGAAGAAGCCGAGGACGAAGCGGAGGAAGAGGAAGAAGAAGCCTCCGCCAGCACCGGCGCGGCCGGCTATTCCGCCGAGCAGCTCGAAGCCCTCAAAGCCTCGGCCCTGGAAAAATTCGGCCACATCGAACAGCAGTTCGACAAGATGCGCAAGGCCTACGAGAAGGAAGGCTACAACTCCAAGGCCTACGTCAAGGCGCAGGAAGCCATCTCGAACGAACTGCTGGGTATCCGCTTCACGGCCAAGGTCGTCGAAAAGCTGTGCGATACGCTGCGCGGCCAGGTCGACGAGGTGCGCCACATCGAGAAACAGATCCTGGACGTGGCCGTGAACCGCTGCGGCATGCCGCGTGCCCACTTCATCAAGGTCTTCCCGGGCAACGAGACGAACCTGGAATGGGTCGACGGCGAAGTGAACGCCGGCCACGCCTACAGCGCCATCCTTGGCCGCAACATCCCGACGATCAAGGAACTGCAGCAACGCCTGATCGACCTGCAGGCGCGCGTCGTGCTGCCGCTGCCGGACCTGCGCAACATCAACCGCCAGATGGCCGCCGGTGAAATGAAGGCCCGCAAGGCCAAGCGCGAAATGACCGAGGCCAACTTGCGCCTGGTGATCTCGATCGCCAAGAAGTACACGAACCGCGGCCTGCAGTTCCTCGACCTGATCCAGGAAGGCAACATCGGCCTGATGAAGGCGGTGGACAAGTTCGAGTACCGCCGCGGCTACAAGTTCTCGACGTATGCGACGTGGTGGATCCGCCAGGCCATCACCCGCTCGATCGCCGACCAGGCGCGCACCATCCGTATTCCGGTGCACATGATCGAGACCATCAACAAGATGAACCGCATCTCGCGCCAGATCCTGCAAGAAACGGGCGCCGAGCCGGATCCGGCAACGCTCGCGATCAAGATGGAAATGCCGGAAGACAAAATCCGGAAGATCATGAAGATCGCGAAAGAGCCGATTTCGATGGAAACGCCGATCGGTGACGACGACGATTCGCATCTGGGCGACTTCATCGAGGACAACAACACGCTGGCGCCGTCGGACGCGGCCCTGCATGCCTCGATGCGCGGTGTGGTGAAGGACGTGCTGGACTCGCTGACCCCGCGCGAAGCCAAGGTGCTGCGCATGCGCTTCGGTATCGAGATGTCGACCGACCACACGCTGGAAGAGGTGGGCAAGCAGTTCGACGTGACCCGCGAGCGGATTCGCCAGATCGAGGCCAAGGCGCTGCGCAAGCTGCGTCACCCCTCGCGCTCGGACAAGCTGAAGAGCTTCCTGGAGGGGAGCAGCTGATTGTTGGCTGCCGATCCACTGAAAGCTTGACGGCTCTAGTGTAAAAGCAATATCCTCTCGCCACTCTGCTTCACGGTTCCGCGCCGTTGGAGCGAGTGGCGAGATTCTTTCCAGCCACTGTCCCGATTTCTGGGCCTCTAGCTCATGCCTGGTTAGAGCAGCGGACTCATAATCCGTTGGTGCCCGGTTCGACTCCGGGGAGGCCTACCAATATGACAAAGGCTTACGCGCATGCCTTGCGTAAGCCTTTTCATTTTCCGATCCTGTCCTGTCCTGTCCCAAGACCGCATGTCGGCCTTACTCCCCGGCTTTACTCCCGTGCAGTGCAGGGCTTTTCGATCACGGAATAAAAATACTTCAACACTGCATCGCGCGTCGCTGGGTCGCTTTTCTTGAAAGTGCCAACCACATCGTCCCAACGATACACCGAGTTGTACTGCTGGCAGCCATTGCCCATGTCACGTGTGCCGTCGTACGACCCACCCGCATACAGTCCCAGGACAAAGGGCGCGCCTCCCTGTCGTGGAAACACCAGCCGGATATCGGTCAGGTCGACACGGAAGGTTGGCCAGGTGTCATGGTCTTCCAACTCCCATCCTTTCTTGCCGTTGAAAACAGGCTTCCAGCCGCGCGCCTGACCCAACACCATCAACTCATCCAGCTCATAGGCATTCATGTTGGAATTCAGAGGGTAATGGACGCCCAGGGCGTAATCGCACCAGCCATCCCCATTGAAATCCGCCCTGATTTCGGTTGGCCGCTCTTGCTTGAAGTCGGCACCAAGTTTCGGTCGTTTCGCTTCAGGCATCATGCATTGCGGCGCATCAGGGCGCAGGTCAAGGGGGTATGGCTCTGCAGCATACACGTTTGAAAAAGCCAACATCGTCACGCCACTCATGATCGCCAACGCTTGAATACGCTTCATGTGCCAGGGAAGGTAATGTGGTGACGTAATTGTCTGGTTGCCATCAGAGGCAAGTTTTATTTTTTTACGCTGCAAGGCTTGTCCACGGTCGAGTAGAAGTACTTCAGTACCGCATCACGTGTTGCATCATCGGTTTTTCTGAAGGTGCCAACCTTATCGTCCCAGCGATGCACGGATTGGTATCGATAGCAGTGCTTCCCCATGTTGCGCTTTCCTTCGTCAGGGTCCCCCGTATATAGCCCCAGCACGAATGGCGCACCCGATTGCTTCGGAAAAAGCAACCTGATATCGGTCAGGTCGACACGGTCTGTTGGCCAAGTCTGATGCTCATATCCATCCGCATCCAGTTCCCATCCTTTTTTTCCGTTGAATACCGGTTTCCAGCCATGGGCCCTCCCCAGTGCCATGAGTTGGTCAAGACGGTATGAATTCATCTGCGAATTACGCGGATAGGGTACGGCCAATGCATAGTCGCACCAGCCGTCGCCATTGAAATCGGCTTTGATTTCGGTCGGCATGTCGTTCGCAAAATCAACGCTGAGCTTGGGGAGCTTGGCTTTTGGCATCTTGCATTGTGGCGTATCGGGCCGCAGCGCTAAGTCAGCATGCGCTGCGGCTTGCACGCATGGGGCCGCGCACAGCAGGTACGCTAAGGCGACGGAGAGTGCTGGAAAATATTTCATCCGTTATTTCAAATTTAGTGGGTCGATTCGAAGACGTTTGAGTCCGCATCGCTAACTCAACAGCAGGGCAAAAACGGTTTTCGGCAGAATGAAGGCACTGGTTTTTAGCCAAGCCACTATAACGTGGAAAGTTGCCTTAAAATTCACGCTTTTTCACAAATAAGTAAGACTATTGCAATCATGCGGGACTGCAGATGGCGGGCGATACGCGCCTGCCATTTCCCGTCATGCGGCCCGCCTATTGCCGAACCGGCGTGCTCACCTCACGCGCCTGCGCCGCCGCTACCGCGTCCTCCCCCTCCACCGCATCGAGCACCGGCGCCGCCAGCCCGTGCGGCCGGATCAGATCCAGCCTCACCGCATACTGCACGCCATTGCGATAGGCATTCGCCGCGATCTGCCCCGCGTCGTTGATTGCCTGCGGCGAATAGATATCCCACCCCAGCCGCCGGTCGATCAGCGCGTTCAGGCTTTCCATGCGCCGCCCGCGCCAGATGAAGCCCGACAGGTGATCGCTGGCCCCGACGACATGCCCGTGGTTGTTGATCCCCGTGCCTGTGCTGGAGCGGCCCGCGACCGGCCCCCGGCCGTCGATATTGATCAGCCGTCCGTTGCTGTACACGAAGGCCACCCGGTCGCGGAAACCTTCCGGCAGCGACATGTAGCCCGTGACCTGGCCGCGCTCGTTGATCGCTTCCGCGCCGTTCGGCGTAAAGCCGAAGTCGCCCAGGTCGCGCATGACGCCGGCGGTCCAGGCAAAGGCGCGCAGCGGCTGGTCGGGGAAGGTCAGCGGACCGGATTCGCCGACGACCTGCTTGCGGTTGTTGATCGCCAGCGCGTGGTTCAGCGTCGCCGGCGCGGCCGACAAGCTGCCGAGGTCGCGGAACTGCCCGCCCGGGGTGCGCAGGAAGCTGCGCTCGCCGGCGGATTGGGGCAGGAAGACCTTCGCCGTCGCATAGCCGGCGTTGTTGATGTCGGTGTAGGTTGTCCGCGCGTTAGCCGGAACACCGCTGACGGCGCCGATGTCGCGCTGCCGGCCCTGGTAGTAGATGTAGCCGCGCTGGCGGCCATTGGCGCTGGTCCAGTTGCCGAGGATCTGGCCTTTGTCGTTGATGGCCGCGGCGGTGCTCGACCCGCCGCCCAGCGTGCCCAGCGTACTCAGGCCATTGCCGCGGTTGACGAAGCCGCGCGAGGGGGAACTGCCCGGCGCGCCGAGGTAATAGGTGCCGACCACGACGCCGGCCGCGTTGATGTCGTTGGCGTAGCTGTTGGCCGGCCCGACGACCGTGACGCGGTATTCGGGATAGCCGGGGCCGGCATGTGCCGCCGACAGGGCGAACGACAACAGCAGCAGGGAAAGGCGATACGGTGTGCGCATGACGATCTCCGAGGAAAGGCAGGACGAGTGAATGCCGGCAAGCTGCTTCGCAAGAAATAATCCTTTGAGAAACAAATACTTGGAAGGCGTTACCGAACCCTCGATCACACTACGCCATCGCTGCCGAGGCGGTTTGGCGCCGCACAATCCGGCACCGGCGCGGGCCATCGGCGCGGGGCCAGAGCCGCGCGGGCCGGGATGCCGGAAACGCAACGCACGACCTTGCTCGCCCGTATCCGTTTGCCTAGACTGATTGGAGCCCCTCCAGCCACACCCCGCATAACGACGCATGCGCGCCCCGGCGCAGCAGCGCAAGACGGCCTGACACCGACGAACCCTTCGCCGGCCAGGCCCTCCTGTTGTTTGCCACCGCAACCACGAAGGAGGGAATCATGCTCAGTCACATGGAAAGGGTCGGCCGGGTGCGCACCATGCTGCGCCAGGTCTCGCCCGGCGACGATCTCGACTCGCTGCCGATCCCGCCGCCCGGGCAGGCCGGCGACCTCAAGCCGATGGACGTGTCCGGCGACCACCGTCCCGGCGCCGTCCCGCAGTTCGGCTACAACGACGCGCTCGAGGGGATACGCAAGCTGAAGGAACAGCGCGACGACCAGGTCAGCCCCGCCGAGCTGTTCGGCGTCGAGGCCATCGTGCTGGCCCACGACCGGCCGGCCGTGTTCGTGCGCGCCGGCACCTACGACCACCTGGGCGGCGTCTGGGGCGAGCTCGATACGAAGGAGATGCGCAACCGCATCGATCCGCTGCTGGGCGCGGTCGGCCGCATCGAGTTGCCGAACATGTTCACGGTGCCGTATGGCGGCACCGGCTTCCTGGTCGGCCCGCAATTGTTGATGACCAACCGCCACGTGGCGCGCCTGTTTGCCGAAGGCCTGGGTGTCGAGGGATTGTTCTACCGTCCGGGCGACGCCCTGGTCGACTTCGAATGCCAGGTCGACAGCGACCCGGCCCAGGCCACGCCCATCACGGTCGAGCGTGTGCTGATGATCCATCCCTACTGGGACATGGCCTTGCTGCAGGTGAGCGGCTTGCCGTCCTCGGCCCAGCCCCTGACGCTGTCGGTGCGCGCACCCGAGGACCTGGTCAACCGCGACATGGTGGCGGTCGGCTATCCGGCGCGCGACGACCGCAGCGACCTGGCCCTGCAGGACCGCATCTTCGGCGGCGTGTACAACGTCAAGCGCCTGCAGCCGGGCAAGATCCGGCGCCGTACCCGCGTGCGCAGCTTCGAGAACGAGGTCAATGCGATGGTGCACGACAGTTCGACCCTGGGCGGTAATTCGGGCTCGGCCGTGATCGACGTGTCCAGCGGCCACGTGATCGGCCTGCATTTCGCCGGCGAATACCTGAAGGCGAACTACGCCGTGCCCAGCCACGAGCTGGCGCGCGACGCCCGCGTGCTCGACGCCGGCGTGCAGTTCGACGGCCGCATCGGCGTCACCGACCTCTGGCAGCCGGCCTGGATCTTCGCCGATGGCCGCCGGTCCGCGGGCCGGATGTTCGAGGCTTCGCAGGGGCAACAGGCGGCGCGCCCGGCCGTCTCCATCGCCCCGCCGGCCACGGGCGAGAGCGGTGCGCTGCACATCCCGATCAACCTGCGCATCACGGTCGACGTCGAAGGGGTACCGCGCGCCGGCCTGGTCACCGACGAACGCATTGCGGACGAACGCAGCGCGGCCGCGCGGCCCCGTGCGCGCGGGCGCGTCTCGATGCGCGAACTGACCGACATGATGCGCGACCCGGGCATCGACGAGGCCGCACTGCGCCCGTATTTCACCGGGGCGCCCGAGCTGGCGAAACCTTTTGCGCCGGGCATCATCCCGAACCCGGAACTGGTCGACGTCGCCGCGCCGCGCGACATCGTCGAAGGGGCGATGGCCATGTCCTGGGCGAATGGCCTGAGCCGCATGCGGCGCCAGGCGGCCTTCCAGGCGCGCATCGCGGCCGGCGACCGCAAGCCGGTGCTGGTGTCCGAGGGCGATTCCTGGTTCCAGTTCCCGGTGCTGCTGTCCGACGTGATCGACCACCTGGCCGGCGACTTCAATGTCTGGAGCGTCGACTCGGCCGGCGACACGCTGCAGAACATGGTGCTCGATTCCGCCGAGTACATGCAGGCGCTGCGCAGGAACGCCGGCAAGGTGCAGGCCTTCCTGTTCTCCGGCGGCGGCAACGACATCGTCGGCGAGGATGGGCGCGGCAAGTCGGTGGTCGCCCAGCTCGTCAAGCGCTTCCAGGCCGGGCAGCCGGTCGGCTGGTACCTCGATACGCCGGCGGTCGAGCAGAAGCTGCGCTTCGTCGAGGATTGCTACCGCCGCGTGCTGGACAACGTGGCGCGCGAATTCCCGGCGCTGCCGGTGGTCTGCCACGGCTACGACTACGCGCTGCCGGGCGGCGGGCCGGGCGAGACGCGCCATCCGGGCTGGGCGGCGGTCGACAAATGGCTGGGGCGGCCGCTGCGCGAGGAGCTCGGCATCGAGGATCCGGGCCTGCAGCGCGCCATCGTGCACGCGCTGATCGACCGCCTGAACCTGGTCTTGCAGCGTTTGTGCGGCGCCAGCCATCCGGGCGGGCTGTTCAGGAATGCCTGGCACGTCGACCTGCGCGGCACCGTGGGCGCGCGCTGGGCCGACGAACTGCATCCGACCGACGATGGCTTTGCCTCGGTGAGCGGGCTGTTCGGGGATGCGCTGCGCCAGGCCCTGCGCCTGCCGCAGGAGAGCGTGACGGCGGACATGCGGGCCGAAGCGCCCACGCCGAACCTGGGCGACGATAGCGGCGAGCAGGCGCCGGATGCCGTCCAGGATACCGCGCCGGGACTGGCGCCGCTGTCCTCGTCGTACATCGACTCGGCCCGCCCCTGGCGCCTGGCCAGGGCGATCACGGCCTTGCGCGAGGAGGTGAACCGGCAGGCGCCGAACCGCAGCAAGGCGAGCGACGGCACGATCGGCGACGCCGCTCACCGCACGCGCGACTCCGACCACAATCCCTGGATCGAGGACGGCAGCACCGGCGTGGTGTCGGCGATCGACATCACCGACGACAGCGCGGGCGGCTGCAGCGCCGAGACGCTGGCGCAGTCGCTGCAGTCGGGGCGCGATGCGCGGGTGAAATACGTGATCTGGAACCGGCGCATCATGAGTTCGTATGCGCACCACGGCACCGCGCCCTGGGTCTGGCGCAGCTACGGCGGCGCGAATCCGCATACGAAGCACATCCACATTTCGCTCAATTCAAGGAAGGACGACTACGATTCGACGGCGCCGTGGCGGATCTCGGTGTGAAAGAGGTGGGTGGACGCATACTATTGCCGTCCACCCTACGTGCTTATCA
>Ga0308166_1001743_pt1 | contig 22011 bp, 17 predicted proteins | sample PhyCR2_2_FD_202137 | JGI IMG/M metagenome (GOLD analysis project Ga0308166, IMG submission 202137) | Phyllosphere microbial communities from UC Gill Tract Community Farm, Albany, California, United States - DLSLCC.R2 | ecosystem: Host-associated > Plants > Phyllosphere > Unclassified | place... | reverse complement strand
CCCGCTCGGCCGCGCGGCGCGCATCGTCGAGGGCACGCTGGCGCTCGGCCTGCTGAGCCTGCGATTGTTCCTGCAGTTTTTGCCGGGCCAGCTGCTCGGCGCGGCGCGCGGCCTGCGCGGTTTCCTCTTCACGCTCCCGCGCCTGCTGTTCGGCCAGGCGGCGCGCCGCGTCGGCCTGCTGCTGGCGTTCCAGTGCCAGGCGCCGGGCTTCCTCCTCGGCGGCACGGCGCGCGCTGGCGAGCTCGGCCTCGCGAGCGCGCCGCTCGTCGTCGATCCGCTGCCGGGCCAGGGCGCGTTCGCGCTCCTCCTCCTCCTCCTCGCGCTGGCGGACCTGGGCGCGTTCGCGCCTCTGCGCCTCCTCTTCCTCCTCGATCCGCTGCTGCGCCAGCACGCGCTCGCGCTGCAGTGCCTCGACGCGCTGCCGCTCGGCCAGCGCCTGCTGTTCCACATGTACCCGGGCCGCTTCCTGCTGCCGCTGCGCGGCCAGTTGGCGCTCGCTCGCCTGGATTGCTTCCTGCTCGCGCCGCGCCTGCTCCAGGCGCTGTTCTGCGGCCGCGCGCGCGCTGTCCTCGGCCGCGCGCTGCGCCAGGCGGCGCGCTTCGTCGGCGCGCTGGCGCCGCTGCGCATCGAGTGCCTCCGCACGCAGCCGGTCCTGCCGGCGCTCCTCCTGCATCCTGCGCTCGTCGGCCAGCCTTGCCTCCTGCTCGGCCGCCAGGCGCGCCGCGGCAAGTCTTTCCTCCTCCTCGCGCGCCAGGCGCTGCGCCTCTTCGGCGGCCAGGCGCTCTTCTTCCTGCCGGCGCAGGGCGTCGGCGGTGGCGTCAGGGACGGCGGACGGCGTGGCGTCCTGGACAGGCGCCTGCTTGTCGGGCTCGGCCTGGGCCAGCTCAGGCGCCAACTCCGGCACCAACTCCGGCACCGGATCAGGCGATTCGTCGGGAACCAGTTCGGGAGGCGGCAACCGGAATGCTGAATCGGCGTCGTCCAGGCTGGCGATGACGGGCGTCTCCAGGGCCGGTTGCAAAGGCGGCGGACCAGGCCGCGGGCGGCGGCGCCTGGCCAGTTGCCGCGCGGGTGTGGCCGGGGCCGGCGGCGGGGCCAGTGGCACCGGGTCGCGCAGCTGAAAGCCGGATACCGGCGCCCGCGGGGCCGGCGCCGCGGCAAGCGGCGGTGGCGCCGTGGACGCCGGCGCGGGCACGGGCACGGGCGCGCGTCCCGGCGGAGGAGAGTCGGGAAGGGATACGGGAGGGCCGTCGACGGCGGGCAGCGACGGCGGCGGCAAGGGTGCCAGCGTGACCGTGACCGGCCCCGCGCTTCCTGTTTCCATGCCCGGCACGCCGAACCGGATCGCGAGGATCAGTGCGTGCACCAGCAGCGACAACCCGAGGCCGGCCAGCATCCGGCGGTTGGCGAGATCGGAAGCACGGGGTGCGGAGGCGGCGTGGGGCATGCGCAGGGGCGGAATGGTTGAGTTCACAGCTTAACGTTTACTTAAGGAATACTGCGCACGCTAGCATTCCATGGCTGCGTGGACAATACTGGAACCAGGTTGGCGACGACGGAGGCACTACATGCACCCAGGGTTCATTTTCGCGACAGGCATCGAGAACAGCAATCCCACCATCAACGGTGGCCGCACCCGGATGGACGAGCTCGAGAAATGCGGCCACTACCGGCACTGGCAGCTCGACTTCGACCTGGTACAGGAACTCGGCCTGCGCGTGCTGCGCTACGGCCCTCCCCTGCACCGCTGCTATCTCGGCCCTGGTCGCTATGACTGGGAATTCGCCGACCTCACCTTCACCGACCTGCGGCGCCGGAACATCGCCCCGATCGTCGACCTCTGCCACTTCGGCGTGCCCGACTGGATCGGCAATTTCCAGAATCCCGACTTCCCCGAACTGTTCGCGGCCTATGCCGGCGCCTTTGCGCAGCGCTATCCCTGGGTGCAGATGTACACGCCGATCAACGAGATGTGGATCTGCGCCGTGTTCTCGACGCTGTACGGATGGTGGAACGAGCAGATGCGCACCGACGCCGCCTTCGTCACCGCCATCAAGCACGTGGTCAAGGCCAACATCCTGGCCATGCACGCGATCCTGAAGGTGCGTCCGGATGCCCTCTTCATCCAGAGCGAATCGACCGAATACTTCCATGCCGAGGCCCCCGACGCCATCGGTGCGGCCGAGGTCAACAATGCACGCCGCTTCCTGGCGCTCGACCTGAACTACGGCCGCCGGGTCGACTCCGAGATGTACGAATACCTGCTGGACAACGGGATGTCGCGCGAGGAATACCACTTCTTCCTCCAGCATAACCTGAAGCACCACTGCATCATGGGGAACGATTATTACCAGACCAACGAGCATTACGTGTCAGCCGACGGCATGACGCGCGCCGCCGGCGAGATCTTCGGCTACGCGGTCATCACCCACCAGTACTACAACCGCTACCGCCTGCCGGTGATGCACACCGAAACCAACCTGTGCCAGGGCCCGGCAGGCGACGAAGCCGTGTACTGGCTGAAGAAGGAATGGGCCAACGTGCTGCGGGTCAGGAACAACGGCGTGCCGCTGATCGGCTTCACCTGGTATTCGCTGACCGACCAGGTCGACTGGGACAGCGCGCTACGGGAAGACAACGGCAACGTGAACGCCCTCGGCCTGTTCGACCTCGACCGCAAGATCCGTCCGGTGGGCGTGGCCTACCGCGAGCTGGTGCGGGCCTGGGAAACCATCCTGCCGACCAAGAGCATCTGCCTGCAGGTGCCGGTGGTGATGCCGCACGAGTACGACACCGAGCTGTCGACCATCGACCCGGAGTCGCCGATCGGCGGCAGCCTGCTGGGCCAGTGACCGGGCTCAGCGGAGGGGCCGGGTAAAGCGCTCAGTGAGCGGGCGCTCAGCGCTGGCGCGGCGTGAAGGTATAGCTTTCGCCGTGCTCGAGGTAGACGACGCCCTCTTCCAGCCCGGCCGCCTTGACCTCGCGTGCGAAATCGGCGAGCGGCGACTTGAACACGTCGTAGTCGTTGTAATGGATCGGGATCGCTTTCTTCGGCCGGATGATCTGCAGCATCTGCACGCCGTCCTTGCCGTCCATCGTCACCTTGAACACGCCGAGGATGCGGGTGCCGCCCAGGTGCAGCAGGGCCAGGTCGATGCCCGGGAAACGCTGCGGGATGGTCTGGATGTCGTCGTAGACCAGGGTATCGCCGCTGATGTACATGCGGTAGTCCGGCGTGTCGGCATTCGCACCGAAATCGAGCACGCTGCCCATCACCTTCGGCAGCAGTACCGAGACCCCGGCCGCGCCATGCCGGCCGGGCGTGGACGTGATGCGCACACGGGCGTCGCCCTTGGTGACCTCGAGCCGGTCCCAGACGCTCAGCGCGAAACGCTGGGTGAAGCCGAGGCGCTTGAGCGCCTCGCTGGCTTCCTTGTTGGTGACGATCGGCGTGTTGCGCGGCAGTTTTTCCTGGACCAGCTTGTCGAAGTGGTCGTCGTGCATGTGCGACAGGATCACCAGGTCGATGGGAGGCAGCTTGTCGAAATCGATGGCCGGATTCGTGCGCCGCTGCGAGGTGAGGCCGTAGCCGAGGTGCACGTGCTCGCCCTTGTGCAGGAAGTTCGGGTCGGTCATGATGGTCAGGCCGCGGTAACGGATCAGCACCGTGGCGGTGCCGATGAACTGCACGTTGCCGTCCGGTTCCCTGGCCGCGGCCGGGTCGCCCGCCGCCAGCTTCAGCGTATAGGTGTCGGCGGCCGCGGATTCCTGGGCGAACGCAGCGCCGGCCAAGCCCCAGCTGAGGACGAGGGACAGCAAGGCACTTCCGAACACGCGGCAAAAAGACATACACACTCCATAATGGCCGAACCACCCATGGGTTCGCGATGTCGGAACGCTATCACGAAGCCCAGCGGCACGGCGTCTCTTTGCAAACAGACAATTCCAACGGCGCCGCGGCACCCGCGATGCACGCAAAGTTGCCGCACGTGCAAAGCTCGGCGATACTTGCAAGGTTTGACATTTCATTCACCCGGATTCCTCGTCTTTACGGACCACTTATGCCAATGACCCGACGCCGCCTTTCCCGCGCTGTCATGCTTGCCAGCCTCTCGCTTTCCGTTTCCCTCTCCGCCCCGCTCGCCTGCGCCGCCGGCCCCGCTGCTACTGGTGCTGCCGCGCCGATCCTGGACCGCATCTCGGCCACGGCGATGCGCGGCAACCTCGCCTTTTTGGCCTCGGACGCGCTCGAAGGACGCGGCACGCCCTCGCGCGGGCTCGACATCGCGGCCGAGTTCATCGCCTCGCAATTCCGCGCCGCCGGCCTGGAACCGCTGGGCGACGAGCCCTACTTCCAGACCGCCGACTGGAACAAGATCAACCCGCGCCGTGACAAGAACGCCGCTCCGGCGGCGCCGGCCAAGGTGCGCAACGTGGTCGGCATCCTGCGCGGTTCGGACCCGGTACTGAAGGACACCTACATCCTGGTAACGGCCCACTACGACCACGTGGGAACCAAGCCCGGCGAAGGCGACGGCATCTTCAACGGCGCCAACGACGACGGCAGCGGCACGGTATCGGTGATCGAACTGGCCAAGGCCTTTGCCGCCAACAAGGAACGCCCGAAGCGCAGCATCGTCTTCATGACGGTGTTCGGCGAGGAGCACGGCCTGGTCGGCTCGCGCTACTACGGCGCCAATCCGCTGGTGCCGATCGAGAAGACGGTGGCCGGCATCAACCTCGAACAGGTCGGCCGCACCGACGACAGCGAAGGCCCGCAGCAACGCGCCTTTGCCGTTACCGGGTATGACTTCTCGGACGTCGGCGAGATCCTGAAAAAGGCGGGCGACCAGACCGGCATCAAGGTCTGGAAGCATCCGGTGAACAGCGACAAGTATTTCGCCCACAGCGACAACCAGGCGCTGGCCGACCAGGGCATCCCGGCGCACACGGTGAGCGTGGCCTATGCCTTCCCGGATTACCACGGCGCGGGCGATCACTGGGACAAGATCGACTACGAGAACATGGCGGCGGTCGACCGCACGGTGGCGCTGGCAATCTGGAACATCGCCAACAGCAGCGAAGCGCCGAAGTGGAGCAGGACGAATGCGAAGGCGGCGAAGTACCTGGGCGTCCAGGAAGGGCGCCGCTGACCGGCCACGCCATGCAGCGCCGGACGGCAATGGCGTCCGGCCTGCGTGCGCATCGTCCCGCGCGGCACGGCGATCGGCAAGTCGAAAGGGAAACGGTGTCTTGGCCTGCCCAGCTGGGTTCGAACCAGCGACCCTCAGCTTAGAAGGCTGATGCTCTATCCAACTGAGCTATGGGCAGTCAGTGTCCGGCAGAATAGCCGGAAGAATTGAAAACGGGCCGTCATGACGACGGCCCGCTGGTAAACCTTGGTCGGAGTACAAGGATTCGAACCTTGGACCCCCTGGTCCCAAACCAGGTGCGCTACCGGGCTGCGCTACACTCCGATGGCAATCATCATACTCGCCGCCAGGAGGCGCGTCAATGCGCGACCCGATTGCCCGCCATGTTGCCTTACGCGGCCAGCTTGTCGGCGATCCTGCGCGCCATGCTTTCGGCCTGCTCGGCTTCCTTCGCCTCGACCATCACGCGGATCAGCGGCTCGGTGCCGGACGCACGGATCAGCACGCGGCCGGCGTTGCCCAGTTCGCGCTCGACGGCTTCCTTTTCCGCCACCAGGTTCGCGTCCTGGGTCCAGTCGAAGCCGGCCGGCACTTTCTTGTTGATCAGGGTCTGCGGATACAGCTTGAGCTCGCTGCAGCATTCCTGCAGCGACTTGCCGCTGCGCTTAAGCGCCGACAGCACTTGCAGGGCCGAGACGATGCCGTCGCCGGTGGTGTGCTTGTCCAGGGCCAGCAAATGGCCCGAACCTTCGCCGCCGAGGATCCAGCCGCGTTCCTGCATCACTTCCAGCACGTAGCGGTCGCCGACCTTGGCGCGTGCGAAGCCGATGCCCATCTGCTTGAACGCGACTTCGAGCGCCATGTTGGTCATCAGGGTGCCGACGGCGCCCGCCACCGGGCCGGTGGCCATGCGGTCGCGCACCATCAGGTACAGTAGTTCGTCGCCGTTGTAGACGCGGCCGGTGGCGTCGACCATGATCAGGCGGTCGGCGTCGCCGTCCAGCGCGATGCCGAGGTCGGCCTTGTTGTCGACCACGGCCTGCGACAGCGCCTTCGGTGCGGTGGCGCCGAAGCCGGCGTTGATGTTGAAGCCGTCCGGGGTGGCGCCGATCGAGACCACTTCCGCTCCCAGTTCGTGGAACACGTGCGGGGCGATGTTGTAGGCGGCGCCGTGGGCGCTGTCGACCACGATCTTCAGGCCGCGCAGGTCCAGTTCGTTCGGGAAGGTGCTCTTGCAGAACTCGATATAACGGCCTTGCGCATCGCGCAGGCGGGTTGCGCGCCCCAGCTTGTCGGACGATACGCAGTCCATCGGCTGGTCGATCGCTTCCTCGATCGACAGTTCGACACTGTCCGGTAGCTTGGTACCGTGTTCCGAGAAGAACTTGATACCGTTATCCTGGAAGGGGTTGTGCGAGGCCGAGATCACGACGCCGGCCTGCAGGCGCAGTGCGCGCGTGAGGTAGGCGATCGCCGGCGTCGGCATCGGACCGGCCAGCATCACGTCGACGCCGGCGGCCGAGAAGCCCGCCTCCAGTGCCGCTTCCAGCATGTAGCCGGAAATACGGGTGTCCTTGCCGATCAACACGGTGGGACGGGTTGCCGTGGCATTGTCCTTGGCCAGCACCTTGCCGGCTGCGTAGCCGAGGCGCATCACGAAGTCGGGGGTGATCGGCGCGACGCCAACCTCGCCACGAACGCCATCGGTACCAAAATATTTCCGTGCCATGCTCTTCTCTTTCTTGTCAGGTCAATCGATGGTCGCCGCGCGCCATACCTTGAGCGCGTCGACCGTTTCTGCAACATCATGCACTCTTACAATTTTAGCGCCCTGCGCGACCGCAGCCAACGCGCCTGCCAGGCTGCCGGCCAGGCGGGCCTCGACCGGACGCCCGGTGACGGCGCCGATCATCGACTTGCGCGACAGCCCGATCAGCACCGGCAGGCCGAGCTCGTCGGCTATGCGCTGCGTGCTCCGCAGCAGCGTGTAGTTGTGCTCCACGGTCTTGCCGAAGCCCAGGCCCGGGTCGACGCAGATGCGCTCGCGGTCGACGCCGGCCGCGACCAGGGCATGCGTGCGTTCGCGCAGGAAGGCGATCACTTCCGCCACCACGTCGGCGTATTCCGGCTGGGCCTGCATATCCTGGGGCGTGCCCTGCATGTGCATGACGCACAGGCCGCAATCGCCCTTGACCACGGCCTCGACGGCGCCGGGCGCACGGAAGCCATTGATGTCGTTGATCATGTCGGCGCCGGCGATGATGGCTTCGCGCATCACTTCCGGCTTGCAGGTATCGACCGACAAGGCCTTGCCGATTTCCTGCAGCGCATACAGGGCCGGCATCACGCGCGCCAGTTCGTCGGCGACGGGTACGCTAGGCGAGCCCGGGCGCGTGGACTCGCCGCCGATGTCGATCAGGTCGACACCGCTGGCCACCATTTCCTCGGCGCGCGAGATGGCGAACTCGAGGGAATGATACCGACCGCCGTCGGAAAAGGAATCGGGGGTGACGTTCAGGACGCCCATGACGAGGGGACGGCGCCCCAGCTCGAAACGGAAGCGGCCGCACTGCAGGAATTGACGCATAAAGGAAAGTACGGAGTGTTAACGAGCAAAAGGCATCCAGGGATGCCTTTTGCCGGGGTGTGTTTCTAGACGATCAAGACGCGCCGATCAAGCCGGTGCCGGTGCGTTGGTGGCAACGCCGCCCGAACCGCTGTCGCCAGGCGGCTGGCGCTTGGTCAGCACGCTGGTCTTCGGCGGATGCGGCTCGCGGCCGGCCATGATGTCGTTGATCTGCTCGGCGTCGATGGTTTCCCAGTCGAGCAGCGCCTTGGTCATCATTTCGACCTTGTCGCGGTTCTCTTCCAGCAGGCGGCGTGCCAGTGCGTACTGGGTGTCGAGGATGGCGCGGATCTCGGCGTCGACCTTTTGCTGGGTCGCTTCGGAAATGGTCTTGGTGGCGCCACCGAAGAAGCCTTCGTTCTCGCTGTCTTCGTAGACCATCACGCCCATGCTTTCCGACATGCCGAAACGGGTGACCATCGAGCGCGCCAGCTTGGTCGCACGCGAGAAGTCGTTCGAGGCGCCGGTCGACATCTGGCCGACGAAGATCTCTTCGGCGATACGGCCACCGAACAGGATGGAAATTTCTTCCAGCATCTTGTCTTTGTAGCCGGACAGCGCATCGTGCTCAGGCAACTGCCAGGTCAGGCCGAGGGCGTAGCCGCGCGGCATGATCGTGACCTTGTGCACCGGATCAGCCTTCGGCAGCAGCTTGGCGATGACCGCGTGGCCCGACTCGTGGTAAGCCGTGTTGCGGCGTTCCTCTTCGCGCATGACCATCGACTTGCGCTCCGGACCCATGTAGATCTTGTCCTTGGCATCCTCGAAGTCGAGCATTTCCACCAGGCGCTTGTTGCGGCGCGCGGCGAACAGCGCGGCCTCGTTCACCAGGTTGGCCAGGTCGGCGCCCGAGAAGCCCGGGGTGCCGCGCGCCAGGATGTCGGCCTTGACGTCGGCGCCGATCGGCACCTTGCGCATGTGCACGTTCAGGATCTGCTCGCGGCCGCGGATATCCGGCAGGCCCACCATCACCTGGCGGTCGAAACGGCCCGGACGCAGCAGCGCCTTGTCGAGCACGTCGGCACGGTTGGTGGCGGCGATCACGATGACGCCCGAGGTGGCCTCGAAGCCGTCCATCTCGACCAGCAGCTGGTTCAGGGTCTGTTCGCGTTCGTCGTTGCCGCCTCCCATGCCGGCGCCACGGTGACGGCCGACCGCGTCGATCTCGTCGATGAAGATGATGCAAGGCGAATGCTTCTTCGCGTTCTCGAACATGTCGCGCACGCGGGAGGCACCCACGCCGACGAACATCTCGACGAAGTCGGAGCCCGAGATCGAGAAGAACGGCACCTTCGCTTCGCCGGCGATGGCGCGCGCCAGCAGGGTTTTACCGGTGCCCGGAGGACCGACCATCAGCACGCCGCGCGGAATGCGGCCGCCCAGCTTCTGGAACTTGGTCGGGTCTTTCAGGAAGTCGACGATCTCGCTGACTTCTTCCTTCGCTTCGTCGCAACCGGCGACGTCGGCGAAGGTGACGCTGTTGTTGGTTTCATCCAGCATGCGCGCCTTCGACTTGCCGAACGAGAACGCCCCGCCCTTGCCGCCGCCCTGCATCTGGCGCATGAAGAAGACCCAGACGCCGATCAGCAGCAGCATCGGGAACCAGGAAATGAAGACTTGCTGCAGGAACGACGGTTCCTCCGGCGGCTTGACGTCGAAGCGCACGCCGTTCTCGCGCAGGTCGCCGATCAGGCCGCGGTCGAGGATGGTCGCGGTGGCGCGCACCTTGGTGTCGTCGGAACGGGTGGCAGTAATGTTCTGGCCTTCGATCACGACGTCCTTGATGCGGCGCGCCTTCACATCGTCGAGCAGCTCGGAATAAGCGATGGTCTTGCTGCCACCGGCCGGGCTGTGATTGTCGAACTGCTTGAACAGCATGAACAACAGCAGTGCGACGACCACCCAGATGGCGGATTTGGAAAACATATTATTCACGAAAACTCCTCCGATGCGATCCGCACCATTACCAGTGAGATTGCCGATTTTACTCGCAATAGACTTGCTGTGCTACGAGGCCGCGCCACGCGCCATGCCTCATCATGCCATATTGCCACTTTTTTCAATTCCGTGCGGCACGCCTCGTTTATCGGGGCCTGCCGAACGGAACGTCACGGCGTGCATGTGTGGCTGCGATTTCAAATATCAAGGGCCTGATCGCCTGCGGCCCCGGATTTATATTCCACTGGATTCTTCAGACCGCGTCCGAGCAGGAAGATTTCCGAAGACTTGTCGCGGCTTGCCTTGGGCTTGATTTGCTTGACGGTCTTGAACTCGGTACGGAACTTCTCGACGATCTGGGTGAAGCCCATGTCCTTGAAGCACTTCACCAACAATGCGCCGCCCGGCTTCAGATGCATTTGAGAAAACTCAATCGCGAGATCGATCAGGTGCTCCATGCGGGCGGCGTCGGCCGTGGGAATCCCCGACAGGTTCGGGGCCATGTCGGAGAGCACGAGATCGGTCTTGCGGCCTTCCAGCACCTCGGCTAGTTGGTCCAATACAACATCCTCACGGAAGTCGCCCTGGATGTAATGGACGTCGGCAATCGGTTCCATCGGCAGGATATCCAGGCCGATGATGGTGCCGTTGATGCCGCCGCCTTCCTTGCCGGCCAGCTTGCGCCGGGTGTACTGCGCCCAGCTGCCGGGGGTGCAGCCGAGGTCGACGATCACCTGCCCCGACTTGATGAGTTTTTCGCTTTCGTCGATTTCCTTGAGCTTGAAAGCGGCGCGGGCGCGGTAGCCTTCTTTCTGCGCCAGCTTGACGTAGGGGTCGTTAATGTGGTCGTGCAACCAGTTTTTGTTTAATTTGTTCTTGGCCATTCGCGTAGAATACTGCTTTTATAGGTACATCCAAAAATTATTATGCTTAAACTCACTCCGGCCGAGCGCAGCGCGCTGCGTGCGGAAGCCCACGGGCTCAACCCAGTTGTCATGGTCGGCGAAGCTGGCCTGACCGAGTCCGTCATGAAGGAAATCGCCGCCAGCCTCGACGCCCACGGCCTGATCAAGGTCCGCGTCTTCGGCGACGACCGCGAAGCCCGCGTCGCCATGTACGAGCAGATCAGCGCAGAACTCGACGCCGCCCAGGTCCAGCACATCGGCAAGCTGCTGGTGTTCTACCGCCCGAAGAAAGAAGCCGTCAAGGAACGCAGCGCCAAGGCCGGCAAGGGCATGCGCGAAGTCACCATCGTCAAGGCCAGCGCCAGCGGCACCAAGAAGCCGAGCGTCACCAAGGTTATGCTCAAGGGTAATGAGCGCGTGACTGCCGGCGGCAACATCAAGCGCGCCAAGCCGCGCCAGACCAGCAGCAAGAAAAATGCGCTGAACAAGTAAAAAAGAAACCGGGGATTCCCCGGTTTTTTTTCGTCGGTGGCGATTGCGCGCAGGGTGGTCGGGTCAGCGGCTCTTCAGCAGCAGCACTGCCGCCAGCACGCTCTCGATCAGGTGAAACAGCTGCGACACGCCGTGCATGACCGCGAACGTCGTCCATTCGGGCGAAGCGCGGATGCCGGCCGGTCCCGCTGCTTCGCGCAGCGCCGCCATCGCCGGCTGCAAGCCGACCGACATCACCAGCGCGCAGGCCAGCATCGCCAGCACCAGCAGGTTCAGGAAACGCCGGCGCCCCGCTTCCAGGTCGCCCGAGAAGCGCACCAGCACCAGCATCAGCGCCGCGCAGGCAAGACTGATCCAGGCCAGCCGGTGCAGGAAGGAACCGACGATGTCGCCGGCGATCGTTCCCGACGCCGCCGAGAACACGGCCGGCGCCGCCACGTAGCCCAGCACCCAGAGGGAGCCGGCCCACAGGGCGGCCACCAGCAGGCGCAGGCCCGGCAGGCGCGTCGAGAAAGCCGCCATCAGACGTAGCGCACTTCCAGGATTTCGTATTCGCGCGGGCCGGACGGCGCCTGCACTTCGACCACGTCGCCGGCGAACTTGCCGATCAGGGCGCGCGCGATCGGCGAGGTGACCGAGACTTTATTCAGTTTGATGTCGGCTTCGTCGAGGCCGACGATCTGGTAGCTCACCTTCTGGCCGTTTTCCAGGTCTTCCAGGTCGACGGTGGAGGCGAACACCACGCGGCCTTCGGCATCGAGCGTGGCCGGGTCGATGATCTGGGCGGCACTCAGCTTGCCTTCGAGTTCGGCGATGCGGCCTTCGACAAAGGCCTGGCGCTCCTTGGCGGCGTCGTACTCGGCGTTTTCCGACAGGTCGCCGTGCGAGCGCGCTTCGGCGATCGCGTCGATGACGATGCGGCGCTCCTTGGTCTTGAGCTGATGCAGTTCCTCCTTCAGGAGTTCGGCGCCGTATTTGGTGAGCGGTACGGAAGTATTCATAGATCTGTCGCTTCTGCTGATGTTTGTGGACGTACAAGTGAAAACCACAGAGGCGCGCGACGCAAGCCGCGCGAACTCTGTGGTTTGACGGTACTCTCAGTACTGCTGATTCGTGCTTAGTTTAAGGTGTTATGCAGACCTTGTAAATCGTAGACCTTCAGTTCGCTCAGGTGACGCATGCCCTGGATCGCCGCTTCCGCGCCGGCGATCGTGGTGTAGGTCACCGCGCGCGCCGCCAGCGCCGAGGTGCGGATGGTGCGCGAGTCGGAAATCGCGCTGCGCTTTTCCTCGACCGTGTTGATGACCATCTCGATCTCGTGGTTCTTGATCATGTCGACCACGTGCGGACGGCCTTCGATCACCTTGTTCACCGCGGTCACCGGCAGGCCGGCGGCCGCGATCACGGCGGCGGTGCCCTTGGTGGCCACCAGCGAGAAGCCCAGCGACACCAGGTCGCGCGCCACTTTTACCGCGCGCGGCTTGTCCGAGCCCTTCACCGACAGGAAGACCTTGCCCGACTCCGGCAGCTTGATGCCGGCGCCCAGCTGCGACTTGACGAAAGCTTCGCCGAAGGTCTCGCCCACGCCCATCACCTCGCCGGTCGACTTCATTTCCGGTCCGAGGATGGTGTCGACGCCCGGGAACTTCACGAACGGGAACACGGCTTCCTTGACGCTGTAGAACGGCGGCACCACTTCTTTCGTGATGCCCTGCTCGGCCAGCGTCTGGCCGACCATGCAGCGCGCCGCCACCTTGGCCAACTGGATGCCGGTGGCTTTCGACACGAACGGCACGGTACGCGAGGCACGCGGGTTCACTTCCAGCACGAACACGGTGTCGACCACCTTGCCGTCGACTTCCGACTGCTGGATCGCGAACTGCACGTTCATCAGGCCGACCACGTTCAGGCCTTTCGCCATCAGCGCGGTCTGGCGCTTCAGTTCATCGATGGTCTCCTGCGACAGCGAGTACGGCGGCAGCGAGCAGGCCGAGTCGCCCGAGTGCACGCCGGCCTGTTCGATGTGTTCCATCACGCCGCCGATGAAGGTGGTCTCGCCGTCCGAGATGCAGTCGACGTCGACTTCGATGGCGTCGTTCAGGAAGCGGTCCAGCAGCACCGGCGAATCGTTCGACACCTTTACCGCTTCGCGCATGTAGCGCTCGAGGTCGCGCTGCTCGTGCACGATCTCCATGGCGCGGCCGCCCAGCACGTACGAAGGACGCACGACCAGCGGGTAGCCGATTTCGGTGGCCAGGGCCAGGGCTTCGGTTTCGGTGCGCGCGGTGCGGTTCGGCGGCTGGCGCAGGCCCAGGTCTTGCAGCAGCTTCTGGAAGCGCTCGCGGTCTTCGGCGGCATCGATCATGTCCGGCGAGGTGCCGACGATCGGCACGCCGTTGGCCTCGAGGTCGAGCGCCAGCTTCAGAGGCGTTTGACCGCCGTACTGCACGATCACGCCGACCGGCTTTTCGAGGTCGACGATTTCCAGCACGTCTTCCAGCGTCAGCGACTCGAAGTACAGGCGGTCCGAGGTATCGTAGTCGGTCGACACGGTCTCCGGGTTGCAGTTGACCATGATGGTCTCGTAGCCGTCTTCGCGCATCGCCAGCGCCGCATGCACGCAGCAGTAGTCGAACTCGATGCCCTGGCCGATGCGGTTCGGGCCACCGCCCAGCACCATGATCTTCTTCTTGTCGGTCGGCGCCGCTTCGCATTCCTCGTCATAGGTCGAGTACATGTAGGCGGTGTCGGTCGAGAACTCGGCCGCGCAGGTGTCGACGCGCTTGTACACCGGGCGGATGCCCAGCGCATGACGGCGCTCGCGCACCGCGGCCTGCGTGGTGTGCATCAGGAAGGCCATGCGCGCGTCCGAGAAGCCCTTTTGCTTGAGCTTGTACAGGGTCGGTTTGTCGAGCGACTCCAGCTTCTGGTGGTCGAGCCAGAGTTCGATGTCGACGATTTCCTTGATCTGGATGAGGAACCACGGATCGATCTTGGTCAACCCGTGCACTTCTTCCAGCGTGAAGCCCTGGGCGAATGCGTCGCCCACGTACCAGATGCGTTCCGGGCCAGGCTCGCCGAGTTCCTCCTCGATGACTTCGCGGTCGCGCGTCTTTTCGTTCAGGCCGTCGACGCCCACTTCCAGGCCACGCAGGGCCTTCTGGAAGGATTCCTGGAAGGTGCGGCCCATGGCCATCACTTCGCCCACCGATTTCATCTGGGTGGTCAGGTGCTTGTCGGCCGCCGGGAATTTTTCAAAGGCGAAGCGCGGGATCTTGGTCACGACGTAGTCGATCGACGGCTCGAACGAGGCCGGGGTCGCGCCGCCGGTGATCTCGTTGCGCAGTTCGTCCAGCGTGAAGCCGACCGCCAGCTTGGCCGCCACTTTCGCGATCGGGAAGCCGGTCGCCTTCGAGGCCAGTGCCGACGAACGCGAGACGCGCGGGTTCATCTCGATGACGATCATGCGGCCGTCTTGCGGGTTGATCGCGAACTGCACGTTCGAGCCGCCGGTGTCGACGCCGATCTCGCGCAGCACGTTGATCGACGCGTTGCGCATGATCTGGTATTCCTTGTCGGTCAGCGTCTGCGCCGGCGCGACCGTGATCGAGTCGCCGGTGTGCACGCCCATCGGATCCAGATTCTCGATCGAGCAGATGATGATGCAGTTGTCGGCCTTGTCGCGCACGACTTCCATCTCGTACTCTTTCCAGCCCAGCAGCGACTCCTCGATCAGCAGTTCCGAGGTCGGCGAGGCTTCCAGGCCGCGCTTGCAGATCGACTCGAATTCTTCTTCGTTGTAGGCGATGCCGCCGCCCGAACCGCCCATGGTGAAGGACGGACGGATGATGGTCGGGAAGCCGAGTTCGCGCTGCACGGCGCGCGCTTCGTCCATCGAGTGCGCCACGCCCGAGCGTGCCGAACCCAGGCCGATCTTGGTCATCGCGTCCTTGAACTTGGAGCGGTCCTCGGCCTTGTCGATGGCTTCCGGCGAGGCGCCGATCAGTTCGACGTTGTACTTTTCCAGGATGCCGTGGCGGTGCAAATCGAGCGCGCAGTTCAGCGCGGTCTGGCCACCCATGGTCGGCAGGATCGCGTCCGGCTTTTCCTTGGCGATGATGCGCTCGACGACCTTCCAGGTGATCGGCTCGATGTAGGTGACGTCGGCCATCTCCGGGTCGGTCATGATGGTCGCCGGGTTGCTGTTGACCAGGATGACCTTGTAGCCTTCGTCGCGCAGGGCCTTGCAGGCCTGGGCGCCGGAATAGTCGAACTCCGCGGCCTGGCCGATGACGATCGGGCCGGCGCCGATGATCAGGATGCTTTTAATGTCACTACGTTTTGGCATGTTATTTTTTCTCCTGCGCTTGCATCAGGCCGATGAAGCGGTCGAACAGATAGGCAACGTCGGTCGGGCCTGGCGACGCTTCAGGGTGGCCCTGGAAGCAGAAGGCCGGCTTGTCGGTGCGGGCAAAGCCCTGCAGCGAACCGTCGAACAGCGACACGTGGGTCACGCGGCAGTTCTCCGGCAGCGTTTCCGGGTCGACCGCGAAGCCGTGGTTTTGCGAGGTGATCAGGACCTTCTTCGAATCCAGGTCCTGCACCGGGTGATTCGCGCCGTGGTGGCCGAACTTCATCTTCATGGTCTTGGCGCCCGAGGCGAGCGCCATGATCTGGTGGCCGAGGCAGATGCCGAAGGTCGGGATGCCCTGCTCGATCAGTTCCGCGGTGGCCTTGATGGCGTAGTCGCAGGGCTCCGGATCGCCGGGGCCGTTGGCCAGGAAGATGCCGTCCGGGTTCAGCGCCAGCGCGTCCTGGGCGGTCGATTCCGCCGGCAGGACCGTGACCTTGCAGCCGCGCTCGGCCAGCATGCGCAGGATGTTGCGCTTGACGCCGTAGTCGAAGGCGACCACGTGGTATTGGGGGTTGTCCTGCTTGCCGAAGCCGCTGCCGAGTTTCCACTCGGTTTCGGTGAAGACATAAGGTTCCTTGACGGACACCACCTTCGCCAGGTCCATGCCGGCCAGGCCGGGGAAGGAACGGGCCAGTTCCAGCGCCTGCGCTTCCGAAGGCTGGTTGCCCTGGGTGCCGGTGAGGATGGCGCCGGCCTGGGCGCCCTTTTCGCGCAGCAGGCGGGTCAGCTTGCGGGTGTCGATGCCCGAGATGGCCACGACATTTTCTGCCTTCAGGTAGTCCGACAGCGATTGGGTGGAACGGAAGTTCGATGCCAGCAGCGGCAGGTCGCGGATGATCAGGCCTGCGGCGTGGACTTTACCGGCTTCGACGTCGGCGCCGTTGACGCCGTAGTTGCCGATGTGCGGGTACGTCAGCGTGACGATCTGACGCGAGTAGCTGGGGTCGGTCAGGATTTCCTGGTAGCCAGTGATCGCGGTATTGAAGACCACTTCACCGGTCGTGTGGCCGGCGGCACCAATGGAAACACCTTTGAAAATCGTTCCGTCTGCGAGGGCCAGGATGGCCGGGACGGCTGGGCCAGAAAAAAATGGCGGCAAGGGTAACTCCCAATAAAGTTACCGTAGCGGCGCCACGTCAGACCGACACCCAAAAACCACGGACGCAAGGCTGCGGATCCGAGTTCGGAGGTCGTTTGGAATGAGGAATGGAAGCTAGGCGCTACGGCAAGTAAGTAGAATGGTTAAACCCCCAAATTATAGCGCGCTTCGAGGGTATCGGCAATGTGCCCGCGGTTTGATTTCGTGGGAAATGCGTGTTTTTACTTACTGTCGAGCGGGGGTTTCCGGATGCTCATCGTGGGGTGGACGGCGCGCCGATTCGATACTTCACATGGAGCCGCCCACCCTACGATCAGCCGACCAGCGCCGCGATACCGGCCTTGGCGATTTGCGCATCCTGGTCCGACTTCACGCCCGACACGCCCACCGCGCCGACCACGTGGCCATCGGCGATGACCGGCACCCCGCCTTCGAGCATGCCCTCGATTTCCGGCGCCGACAGGAAGGACATGCGGCCGCCGTTGATGACGTCCTCGTAGATCTTCGATTCGCGGCGGCCGAGGGCGGCGGTCTTGGCCTTGGCCGGCGAGATATGCGACGACACCGGCGGCGCGCCGTCCAGGCGTTGCAGCCACAGCAGGTGGCCGCCGTCGTCGACGATCGAGATCGTCACGGCCCAGTTGTTTTTCAGTGCCTCGGCTTCGGCCGCGGCGGCGATGATTTTCACGTCTTCCAGGGTCAGGAATGGCTTGGTTTTCATATCGTTTTCCTTGTTGAAACTGTTTTGATCGTTATGGCTGCTGTTGCCTGGCCTTCAGCTTGGCCTTGAGTTGCGGCATGACGGCGGCAGCGGCCTGCTCGCCCGCCAGGATCGCCAGGTTACGTCCGGCAAAGTCGGCGCTGCCCATCTTGCCCAGCGCCGGGGTGATGACGACGTCGGCATCCTTCAGCTCGTACGAATTGATGCGCTGGCCCATGATGCTGAAGGTCTGCAGCAGGACGTCGACCGAGCTGGCCGTGGCCTGCGAATCGGCCTGGGTCGAGATGTTCACCGCGATGATGAAGTCGGCGCCCATCTCGCGCGTGTACTTCACCGGCACCGGGGCCACCAGGCCGCCGTCGACATAGGTCTTGTTGCCGATCTTGACCGGCTGGAACACGCTCGGCACCGACGACGAGGCGCGCACGGCCAGGCCGGTATTGCCCTTGTTGAAGAGGATGGATTCGCCCGTCCTGAGGTCGGTGGCCACGGCGCCGAAGCGCTTTTTCAGGCGTTCCATCGGCACGTTGCCCACGGCCTTGTTGACGTAGTTCTGCAGGGCCTCGCCCTTCAGCACGCCCGGCGACTTCGAGAACAGCGGCAAGGCCCAGTCGGAGATCGTGGCCTCGTCCATGCTCATCGCGGTGCGCTGCAGGGTAAAGCCGTCCAGGCCCGAGGCGTACAGGGCGCCGACCACCGAGCCGGCGCTGGTGCCGACCACGATCTCGGGATGGATGCCCTGGGCTTCCAGGGCCTTGATCACGCCGATGTGGGCGAAGCCGCGCGCGGCGCCGCCGCCCAGGGCCAGGCCGATGCGGATTTTCTTCGGGGGCGCCGGGGTGGCGACCACGGCGGGAGTGGGAGCGACCGGCGGCGGGGTGCTGCCGCAGCCGGCCAATGCAAGCGCGCCGAGCGCGATGAGAGTGGTGCGTCGAGAGAACATGTGCGGGTCGAGAAGGACAATTCTCGATTGTACCGCGCAATGTGGGGCGGTGGATGAGGCGGGGCTGAGGGCGGCTGTCCGCTTCGCGCAGGTGGGTTCGAGAACCCACCCTACCCCGGCAGCGAGGTATTCGGCAAGGAAGCGGTGAAGGTACTCCCCTCCCCCGGCTTCGAGCAGATCTTCACCCGGCCGCCATGGCGCAGCAGCACGTGCTTGACGATCGCCAGCCCCAGCCCGGTGCCCTGGGTCTCGCGCGAGCGGCTCTTGTCGACCCGGTAGAAACGCTCGGTCAGGCGCGAGATGTGCTGGGCGTCGATGCCGATGCCGCTGTCCTTCACCGAGAACTGCAGGTCATCCTCGCCGCGTTTCCACGACAGTTCGATGCGCCCGCCCTGCGGCGAATAGCGCACCGCGTTCGAGGCCAGGTTGGCAAAGGCGCTGCGCAGTTCTTCCACGCTGCCCATCACGTCCGGCCCGTCGACCGACACCGCGATCTCGTGGCGCCCGCCCGACAGCGCACGCGCCTCCGCAGCCACCGACTCCACCAGGGCCGCGATATCGACCCGCTCGCGGCGCAGCGGGAATTCGTCCGACTCCAGCCGCGACAGGGTCAGCATGTCCTCGATCAGGCGCTGCATGCGGCCGCCCTGCTCGGTCATCAGCTTCAGGTGGGCCGAACGCGTGGCCGTGTCCATGCAGGGATCGGACATGGCGATTTCCAGGAAGCCGACGATCACGGTCAGCGGCGTGCGCAGCTCGTGCGAGGCGTTGGCGATGAAGTCGCGCCGCATCGCCTCGATGCGCTCGGTATCGGTGGCGTCGTGGGTGACCAGGATCTGGCGCCGGTTTTCGAAGGGGATGATGCGGCACTCGATCTTGCGGCCCCGGAAGGACAGGGTCAGCGGCTGCTCGTAGCGCCCCAGGATGATGTAGTCGATGAAGTCCGGATGGCGCACCAGGTTGGTCACCCTCAAACCCTTGTCGCGCTCCAGCGTCAGGCCCAGGTGGCGCTCGGCGGCCGGGTTGCACCACTCCAGGAACAGCACGTCGTCCATGATCGCCACGCCTTCCGGCAGCAGGCTCATGGCCTGGCGGAAGCGCGCCAGCCATTCGGCCAGTTCGCTCTGGTGGCGCTCGTCCTCGCGGCGCAGGCGGTACAGGCGGGCGAAGACGTCGGTCCAGGCGCCCCAGCCGTCGGGCAGCTTGCTCGACTGCGGGTCGTCCAGCCAGCTGCCGAGCTGCTGCAGGTAGCGCAGCTGCGACACCAGCACGACGATCATGCCCAGCAGCGCGGCCACCAGGCCGGCCACCAGCCCGCCCATCCACCAGATCACGCCGGCGGCAACGAAGAGGGACGCCAGGCGCAACAGCGCCGGCACCCAGAACAGCAATGTGGGATTCATCTGGCCTTGAGGGAAGCGTTATTTTTCCGAGAGCATATACCCGACGCTGCGCACCGTGCGGATCAGCCCCTCGGCGCCCTTCAGGGCTTTGCGCAGGCGCAGCACGTGGACGTCGACCGTGCGCTCCTCGATCACGGCGTGGTCGCCCCACACCTTGTCGAGCAGCTGGGCGCGCGAAAACACGCGCTCGCGGTGCGCCAGCAGGAATTTCAACAGCTTGTATTCGGCGTTGCCGATGTCGATCTGGCTGCCCTCGATGCTGACGGTGCAGCTGGCCGGATCGAGCACCACGCTGCCGGCGCGCAGCGGCGCCTCGGCCAGGTGCGGGCTTTTCCGGCGCAGCAGCGCGCGCGAGCGGGCCAGCAGTTCGCGCGGCGAGAACGGCTTGGTCACGTAGTCGTCGGCGCCCGTGTTCAGGCCGGCCAGCTTGTCTTCTTCCATGCTCTTCGCGGTCAGCATGATGACCGGGATGTCCTGGAAGTCGCGATCGCCGCGCAGCCGCGCCAAAAGGCGCAGGCCGCTCTGATCGGGCAGCATCCAGTCGAGCAGCAGCAGGTCGGGCTTGCCGTGCGCGATGCTGTCCCAGGCCGCGGCCGTGGTCCCCACCGAACGGATGGTCCAGCCGGCTTCGCGCAGCGAATAGCTCACCAGCTCGACGATCGCCGGTTCGTCCTCCACCACCAGTACGCTCGTGTTCTGCATCGCGTATCAGCCTTCCTGCACGGCCGGTTTGCTGTGGCGGATGTCGCGCCCTTCGACCACGTAGATCACGTACTCGGCGATGTTCTTGGCGTGGTCGCCGATGCGCTCGATGGCCTTGGCCACCCACAGCGTGTCCAGCGCCGAGGAAATCGTGCGCGGGTCTTCCATCATGAAGGTGATCAGGTTGCGCAGGATGGTGCGGAACTCGTGGTCGACGATCTCGTCGGCCGCGATGATCTGCAAGGCCTGCTTGCCGTCCAGGCGCGCAAAGGCGTCGAGCGCGTCGTGCAGCAGGTCGGAGGTCGCCTTGCCGATGGTGCGGATCATGTCGTAGTGGGCGAAGCTGCCCACGCCGCGCGCGTGCAGGCTTTTCGCGGTGCGCGCGATCTTGGTCGATTCGTCGCCGATGCGTTCGAGGTCGGTGATGACCTTGATGGTGGCCATCACGGTGCGCAAATCGTTGGCGGTCGGCTGGCGCTTGACGATCAGGTGGCTGCAGGCGTCGTCGAGCTGGACTTCGAGCTGGTTCACCGCATGGTCGTCGGCCATCACTTTGTCGGCCTTGACGGCGTCGTCGACGCGGAAGCAGTTCAGCGCTTCCTCGAACTGGGTTTCCACCATGCCGCCCATGAGCAGGACCTTGGAACGGATGCCTTCGAGTTCCTGGTCGTATTGCTTGGATGAGTGTTCGCCGATCATGTCCTTCTCCTAATCTTGAATATTGTTATCTTATAGGGGGCGCGAAAACCGTAGCGAGCGGAAGAAGTTTTGCTTGAGAAGCGCAGCTGTACAAGCGTACAGCGAGCATCGCAAACCAAAAATTCGACGCGCAGTAGGTTTATCGCGGTCCCATCATCCAAAACGACCGGTGATGTAGTCCTGGGTCTCTTTTCGTGCCGGGTTCATGAACAGCTGGTCGGTCTCGCCGAATTCCACCAGTTCGCCCAGGTACATGTAGGCGGTGTAGTCGGAGCAGCGCGCCGCCTGCTGCATGTTGTGGGTCACGATGGTGATCGTGTAGTCCTGTTTCAGCTCGCTGATCAGTTCCTCGATCTTCGCGGTCGAGATCGGGTCCAGCGCCGAGGTCGGCTCATCGAGCAGCAGCACGTCCGGCTTGACCGCCACGCCGCGCGCGATGCACAGGCGCTGCTGCTGGCCGCCAGACAGCGACAGGCCGCTCTTGTTCAGCTTGTCCTTGGCTTCTTCCCACAGCGCCGCCTTCTTCAGGGCCCATTCGACGCGCTCGTCCATCTCGCCCTTCGACAGGTTTTCGTAGAGGCGCACGCCAAAGGCGATATTGTCGTAGATCGACATCGGGAACGGGGTCGGCTTCTGGAACACCATGCCGATCTTGGCGCGCAGCGCGTTCACGTCGACGCCCGGCTCCAGGATGTTGCGGCCGCGGTAGTTGATCTGGCCCTCGGCGCGCTGCCCTGGATACAAGTCGTACATGCGGTTCAGGGTGCGCAGCAGGGTCGACTTGCCGCAGCCCGAAGGGCCGATGAAGGCGGTGACCTGCTTGTCGTGGATGTCGAGCGAAACGTTCTTCAGGCTCTGCGTTTTACCGTAGAAGAAGTTCAGGCCCGCGATCTCGATGGTCTTGGTTTTGGCGCTC